>VFQS010000094.1_pt1 | contig 119795 bp, 103 predicted proteins | sample 3512361 | NCBI WGS metagenome assembly VFQS01 (sample SAMN10412375, study PRJNA504923) | tailings metagenome | isolation source: Relicate 1 Philex TSF3 active mining | place: Philippines | reverse complement strand
TCCTGTTGCTATGTCCGCTCCTTCTATCAACGGTTAATACTCGAGATTTCTCTCCATAAACAAAAAAGCCTCTCCTTTCGGAGAGGCTTTTTTTATGTTTGGTGCATTTCCAAATTAAATATTTCGGCAAAGGTTTGAGCGATCGCCTTTTTTACTTGTTCAAAATCAACATTAATTGCAAATTGATTGAGATTACATACTTGGCAATTGCTAATGCCACAGGGCACAATGCGATCAAAGCCTGATAAGTCCATACAGACATTTAATGCAAAGCCATGCATCGTGATCCATTGACTGACCTTGATTCCAACCTGTGCAATTTTCTGATACTGACCTGCTTGATCGATCCATACACCAGTTAAACCTTGAATCCTCTGTGATTTGACATCATAACTAGCGAGGACTTGAATAATCACTTCTTCCAGTTGTCGCAAATACCAATGCAAATCACGCTGATGATGTTCTAAATTCAAGATGGGATAGGCGACTAACTGCCCGATCGCATGGTGGGTAACTTCGCCGCCGCGCTCAATGCGATGACATTCGATATCAGGATCATCAGGATTGAACTTGAGAAATTCTAAGCTTGAACCTTGACCGAGGGTATAGACCGCAGGATGTTCCAATAGCAATAACACATCGGGTAAGTCTCTTCCCTCACGCCTTGCTTGCTTGCGTTCGTCTACTAGTTCTTTTTGCCATTGCCATGCTGTTAGATAGGGAATGGGGCGATCGCTTTGGTAGAGTAAACAAGTTCGGCGCATATTGGGATGTTTTCAACATTAAGTAGCTCAACTTAATTAAAACCCAAAACCAGAATTTGTTCTGCCCGCTACGCGGGCGGAACAAATTCTGGTTTTGGGTTTACTAATGATGGGATCTAAATAATTCTATAATCTTTGCAGATTTTTATAGATTTTTATGAATTGTTGATAAGTATGACAATATCTTTATCATCCCGTGCGGAGTTGCTTTCCAAATTAATTTTAGAACTAATCGAAGTCTTACGCGATCGCCAAGGTGACACATGGGCAGCCATTACCCGCGTTGCCTCTGGTAAATCTGCCACCATTGCGATCGATGATATCCGTCTGTATTTGCAAGTAGACGAGGGCGAAGAGTTAAATCTCCAAATCACTCCCGCTGATCCTGAAGCCAATAATTCCTTTGAGAGTACAGGTGAAGCTTTACGCAATGTTATGTTTGGGCGATCGTCTCTAGATAAAGCCGTTGCTTCTGGCAAAATATTTATCCGTGCTAGTTTTGGCGATTTATTAAAAATCCGTGCAGTTGTATCTGCGGTTCTTGCGGATACAACGAATGAGCCAAGATTACAGAATCTATGGGAAAGATTTGATCGCGAATGGTAATAGCGATTTGAGCCGTGCAAAGCACGGCTCAAATCGCTATTACTTGTGTTTAAGTGATCTTACTCAAAATGGAAAGAGTGCCAAATCCAATGAGAATGATGCCGCTTCCCCAGTTGAGCCAACTTGACCAACGGCGTATTTCTAAAAACTGTTTGATGATGCCTGTAAAGGTTCCTGCGATCGCGAGAGGTAAGACTGATCCGATCGCATAGGCTAGGAGAAACTCTGTCCCAACGAGCAAGTTTCCTGAGCCTGAAACCCATGCCAAAAGAGTAACTAAGACGGGCGTACTACAAGGAGAAGCTACAAATCCAAAGGATAAGCCGATTAATAGAGATCGCAATCCTTGGGGTAAACTCTGTGATACTTCCCAATTTCCTAAACTAGGTAATCGCAAAGAAATTACTTCCAATAGCTGCAACCCCATGATGATCGCAATGCTGCCCATGACTACTGACCAGCCCCAAGCCGTTTGTCCGTAGATTTTGCCAAGTAGAGCTGCTGCTAATCCGAAACCTGTTAAAGCGATCGCAAATCCTAAGCAGAACCAAGCAGATTGTAAAGCCGCCTTCCATGTACTCTTGGCTTCGTAGCCACCGATATAGCCAATGGTTAAGGGTAACATTGATAGGGTGCAGGGGGTGAGACTAGTGACTAGTCCTGCGAGAAATACTACACCTACACTTGTCCATGAAACATGGTTAAGTTGACTATTTACTAAGGTATCAGCCCATTGCTCAAGGTGATAAAACCAGCTTGATAGCGATCGCGCTAAAGTATCGATAAATTGCATCATAGGAATTGATGATACAAGATTTCCTTAAGAATTAGAGACTTGCTATTAATTAAAGTACCTGTGGCTTCGACGCTTCGACAGGCTCAGTGCATCGCTCCGCTCAGCCAACGTTAGCTGAGCGGAGTCGCAGCTAGATAACTTTGGTGGGACTTTTTATCCGCAAGTCATTTACAGCAAGTGTTAGGCTCCTCCCAAGGTGAAATTAGATAGAACCTGCCATTTTTGCTGATCATGCGAAAGTAATGTAATTTGATTTGGTGCAAATTCAAAATTAATTTGGCGATCGCGGAATTCAGCCCATGCTAGCTCGAAGTTCTCAGAGGTTAAATCTCGAAAACCAACTGTCATATGTGGCACAAAAGGTCTATTAGCGTAGGGATCGACAATGCCAAGCTGATTAGACAATGTGGCAGCGATATCTATATATAGACTTTGCAAGGTTGGGTTTGATTGGACATCGATGTAAATTACACGCGGAGGAAAAGCAGCAAATCCTGATAAGTTAATCGGAAAAGGCGATCGCGTTTTGGCAAATTGTGCTAGTTTGCTTTGTAATGGCTCAAGGCGATCGCTAGATAACTCAAAGGGAGGAATGAGAGTAATGTGGGGAGGTGCTTTGAGAGTGGCTTTAGTGCCGTAGCGATCGCGAAAATAATGTTGAATTTGAAGAACTTCTGTTTGTATTGCTATAGGTGGCAATAGGGCGATAAAAAATCTTTGATTCATACTGCTAAGTAGCTGGTTCTGCTAAGTCTAATTCAAAGCTAAAAGTGCTGCCCACCCCAACCTCACTTGTAACCATAATTTCCCCACCCATTTTTCTGACCAGACTTTGGCTAATCGCTAAGCCTAAACCTGTGCCTTGATGTTTTAGGGTTGTTTCACCAAGCTGCTCAAAAGCTCGAAATATTCTTCCTAAATCAGAATCTGCAATCCCAATGCCCGTATCAGTAATTGTAAATCTAATTAATTCATGGTGATTGGCGGATTGCAACTTGCTCACAGCAAAGATAATTTCACCAGTGGATGTAAACTTGATCGCATTGCTCAATAAATTTAGCAGCACTTGTCTTAAGCGATGTTCGTCGGCATATATATTTTCAGGAAGATCATCAGCAAATTGAGTTATCAAGGTCAGATTTTTTGCTTCGGCATTTTTATAAACCATATCCACTGTTATTTGGAGGAAATTGCTGAGCAATAAATGATTTGGCTCAATTTCCATTTTATCGGCTTCAATTCTGGCGACATCTAGCAGATCTTGAATTAAGAACAACAGATGTTCACCAGATTGGCGAATCATTTCTACAAAGTTCTTGGTGTCGTCATCTAGGTTGGCACTGAGTTGGAGAAGTTGGGTAAAGCCCATGATCGTATTGAGGGGAGTGCGTAATTCATGACTCATACTGTCTAAAAATCGACTCTTAGCGCGATTAGCTGATTCAGAAGCGATGATCGCCTCCAACAATTCCTGATTTTTGGCAAGCATTTGTTGCTGTTGGAGTTTCCGTTCGGTGATGTCTTCGATCGCAATTAAAATCATCTTGCCAATATCACTTTGTTCGATCTGGCAAGCATTGAGCAACATTGTGCGCGAGCCTAATTGCGAAAAGTTTTGGGTAACTTCATAGTCATGCACAGAAATATCCATTAGCAATGTCTCATTCAAAAGCGATCGCATTTTGGGCATATCCCAATCTCCTCGACCTATCTCAAAAATTGATTGCTGCTCTACTTGAGCAGGATGCATTTGGAAGATGTCATAAAAGGCGCGGTTTGCCGTAATTATTGTTAGATCAGAGTTGAGTACGATCAAAGGCTGGCGTAAGGTTTCAATGATTGTATGGGTGTAGTTACGGGCTGATTCTAAGGCGATCGCATTGCGTTTGAGCTCATCAATATCAATTAAGCTAATGACCACTCCATCAATGCGATCATCGGTAGTGCGATAGGGGCGGATGCGAAGACTAAACCAATGACCTCTATGATCTTGTATATCCTGCTCATAGGGAATTAAGGTGACAATTACCGATGTTACTAGGTTGATGAGATGGGGAACATCAATATTGGTTTGAATATTGCTAAAGGGTCGCCCTACATCGCTAGAAATTAGGTTAAATAACTGTTCTGCCATTGGTGTAAAGCGTCTAATCCGCAAGTCGCCTGACAGCATCAAAATCCCGATATTCGTACTACTCAGCAGATTTTGTAAGTCGTTATTAACTGCGTGCAATTGCATATTGCGATTGCGTAACTCGTCGTTAATGGTGCTTAGTTCTTCATTCGTGGCTTGAATTTCTTCTTTAGCAGTTTCTAGTTCCTCATTAGCGCTTTGTAGTTCCTCATTACTAGATAGAAATTCTTCGCTAGAAACCTTGAGGTCTTGATTGGTAGCCTCCTGAGCTTCAATTATTGATCGCAAATATTCCTTGGTGTTTTCTAGCTCATAGGTGAGACGAATGACTTCAAGTTCTGCCTCTGTCTGGCGCACTTTACGAGATTTTGTTAGAGATCTGATCGTGAAGTTAGTGGATAGATTTGGGTTAGGATGACTCTGGAACAGTATCAAAAAGAAACGATTACTATTAATGCGTAGGGGAATTACATTGATTTTTACCAGCAAATTTTGCTGCATCTCAATGCCATCCTTACAAACGGGAATGTCCTGATTTTTAGCACTATGAATCAGCGATCGCAATTCTAGCTTTAATTCCGAACATGCCATTTTTAATAAATTCAAACTCGCTTTACCTGGAGCAGGTTCGAGAAAAGGACTAGTCTGTCCACGAAATTGCAAGATTTCCAAATTGTCATCAACTATCACTCCCACAGGTGCATAGCGATTTAAAACTACTTGATCGGCTAATTGTTCTATGCTGATGTCATCGACTAAGTTAGAAATTTCTTCCAAATTGCCTGATTCGCTTAGATAAGAGCTTTTGCCAAAGTTGAAATTCATGCGAGGTGGTGTGAGTTTACGCTGATAAATGCGATATTTTTTGTCAATGCTTTCAAACAGATCCGTAGCATTGCCAATTCCCTCAGAACTGCCTAACATCAAAAAACAATTTGGATTCAATGCATAGTGAAATATCGGCATGATCTTCTTTTGCAGAGAAGGATCTAGATAAATCAGCATATTTCGACAACTGATCAAGTCCAGCCGCGAAAAGGGGGGATCGCTAGTCAAATTCTGTCGCGCAAATACACATATTTCTCTGACAGATTTACAAATTTGATAGCCTCCCTGCACTGGTGTAAAAAAGCGGCGTAATCTCTCTGGAGAAACATCGGTTATTATGCTTTGACTATAAATGCCTTGACGGGCTTTATCGATCGCGATTTCGCTAATGTCGGTTGCAAAAATCTGAATTGGCGGTTTTGTAGTCAAATTATCAAAAAATTCCAATAAACAGATCGCAATAGAATAAGCTTCTTCACCTGTTGAGCAACCCACCACCCAAATGCGAATTGGCAAATCAAGACTTTTATTCTGACAAAGTACGGGAAAGACTAGTTGCTGGAGTGCGCTAAAAGATTCTGTATCCCGAAAAAAGTTGGTCACATTAATCAAAATGTCATGATATAGCTTCTCAACTTCATGGGGATACTCTTGTAAGTATTGAACATATTCATCGAGCTTTTGGATATTTATTAAACCCATGCGCCTCGAAATTCTTCTTCTGACAGTGCCTTGTTTGTAATGGCTAAAGTCTACCCCCATGCTTTTGTGCAACATCACAAATATTTGAGTGAGAGCTTCTGGACTCTCCTCAAATATTGATGAAACGTCTTCATTTGTTTCATCTAAAGCATTCTCGTCATCGATCTCCATATTTACTATTTCATTTTTACTCTGACTGATGTTGACGATTTCATTGGCAATCTCCGCAGGCGAGAGGACAAAATCCACAAAGCCTGAAGCGATCGCAATCATTGGCATTGTAGGAAACTCGGCTGAAATATCCTGAGCAAAGGTAATACCTCCTCCAGACTTAATTACTTCTAAACCTGCTGTGCCATCTTCATTACTACCTGATAGGACAACTGCGATCGCTAGATTACCGCGATCTGCTGCTAATGAACTAAAAAAGCCATCAATCACCATGTATTTTCCCCGCACTCGCCGCCGAGGTTCTAGCTTTAAAATGCCCTGTTGCAGCGTCATCAGTGTATTAGGCGGGATCACATATATAGAGTTAGGAATTATTTTCATGCCTTCACTGGCTTGATGGACAGGCATTTCTGTAGAGTGTTGCAAAATCTCACTGAGCTGACTGATATGTAAAGGCGCTAAATGTTGAATTAGCACAAATCCCATACCTGTATCACTAGGCAAGTTTTGTAATATTTGCGTAAATGCTTCTAATCCCCCCGCAGATGCCCCAATCCCCACAATTGGGAAATATTTCTGCTGATTTTGCTCAGATTCTATTGATAGATTTGAGAAGCTATTTTCTTCTAGATTTGAGTCTGGCTCAGAAACCATTTGCTTCTCTTGATTCAATCGCTAACTGCCATTAATTATAACATTTAGAGTATTAGGCTCTTGCGGATAACAAATGTCCCACTAAAGTTATCTACTTCAACTTCGCTTAGCCAACGTTAGCTGAGCGAAGTTATAGTTGTTTTAAATAATTTGCAGAGGGGCTTCGACTCCGCTCAGCCATCGGTATACGCTAGCTGAGCGAAGTCGAAGTTGTAGTTCTTATTTGAATTATCTATAAAGCAACAGGTAATTTAAATAAAGAAGCGATTTTTGGAGCTTGGCTTTGCCAAGCTCCAAAAATCGCTTCTTTATTTGAACAAATTTACTAGTTTTTGGGCACATTTATTCTCCTGCGAAGCCTCAAGCACTTTCTTATGTTGATTAATCTAGTTGCTTGGCAATGGATGCGTGATGGAAGAAATATGCATATGAAAGACAGTGAGCGGTTCGCTTAATCCTTTTAAGTTCGCCGAACTCTTATAAAGATGGTAATTGTTTGGATTCGCGATCGCCTCTGCATAACTCAACAATGATTCAGTAAATACGATGTCATTACCTTGGCTGAGTCCTTCGACTCTGGCGGCAGTATTTACCGTTGTCCCGAAATAATCGGAGCGCTCATTGAGGTTAACGCTAATGCAAGCCCCTGCATGAATACCAATTTTGAGAATGAGTTGCGGATCGGTTGACTCAAATTGCTGATTGAAATACTGCATGGCTTCTTGCATCGCGATCGCGGCTCGCAGACCATCATCAGGTGAGGTAAAGCTTGCCATAATTGCATCACCAATGGTTTTGATCACGGCTCCATTGTGGCGATCGACAATTTGAAAGAGAAGATTAAAATGTTGACGGACTAAACTATAGGCTTGAGAATCTCCCCTTTGACTATAGAGAGCCGTTGAACCAGCTAGATCTGTAAATAAAATCGTGACTTGACGAATCAATAAACTTTCGTTAGGTGGGATCGTTTCACGGGGAAAGAGTTCGCGGAACATCTGCAAAGTTAAGAGGCGATGTCCTGAAACCACACCATATTGAGCATCAATCTGATTCCGAAATTCAGGATCATTGGCTTCTTGGGGAAGCGATCGCAATCTTTCGTCAATACTAAAGGTAACGCGCACCTGATGATCCGCATCCGACTGATGCTTATGACGACAGACTGGGCAAATATGGAAGCTTTTAAGTTTTCCTAATTGGGTTGCGGCAAAATCAACTCCCTGACACATGGGACATTGAATATCCCAATTCAGCGTCACAATTCCTTCTTTCAGGGCAGCTACTAATAATTTTAAGGTATCCCGCTCCGAGATTTGTAATTGCTCAGCAATTAGGCGTGGATTTGTGTGATAAAGCGATCGACTATCAGGATTTTGGAGAAAAGTAATGAAATGTTCTTGTACATGTATGTCAATTTCATATTGACTCAAAGACTTTACTGCTTGAGCGATCGCATTACTAGTTTGTCGATTTGAAGTAAAAAGTTTTAGCATAGTTGCATTTTAAGTATCGCTGAGCGATAGATTAGATTTGATAATTGACAATTTGATGCGTCTCAATTGTATTTCTCAAAATTCCTAAAAATTATGCCTTCTCAATCATAGAACTTCTTGCCAGTAATTATGTGAGAAATTTAGGCTATGGCATTTAGGCTATGGCAGTATAGTTGTTTTAAATAATTTACAGAGGGGCTTCGACTCCGCTCAGCCATCGGTATAAGCTAGCTGAGCGAAGTCGAAGCTGTAGTTCTTATTTGAATTATCTATATGATTGACACAAAGAATCATCCATCTTCATCATGAAATCTATAGCTATAGTTACCTATACCCCAATCATCTAAGGTAAAGCTTCGCTTTACCTTAGATGATTGGGGTATTATGCCCTAACAAGAATGACGACAGATATAGAATTGTGCGTGACTGAACTTGAGATATCACAACCCTGCAAACCACTCATAACCTTCATCTACCCAATACCCTCGACGTTTCTGGAAAAGCTCGTTAGTAAAAGTGACGCGAGTTATCCATTTTGATTGCTTATAGCCGAGCTTAATCGGAGAAGCTAACCGCAGAGGTGCGCCATTCTCAATCGGAAGAGCTTGACCGTTCTTTTGATAAGCCAATAGCGTTTGGGGATGTAAAGCCGAAGCAATATCCCAACTCTCATAGTAATTATCGGCGGATTCAAAATAGACATAACGTGCTCCAGTCTTCGGTTGAACTAACTTTGCCAGATCGTAGAGACGGATGCCACCCCACTGCACGATCGCTGCCCATCCTTCCACACAGACATGACGAATCACCATCGAAGTTAACGGTAAGGCTTGAATATCTCTCATACTCAAGTACATCGGATTATTGACTGCACCATCAATTACCAATTTGAAGGAATTAGGATCAATGACAGGAGTGATGTCATAGGAATTAACTAATAAGGCATGAGGCTCGATCGCACTAAGAGGATATTCTGGCGCAGGATTTTTTGCTTGGAAAATTAGTTCTTCAATGCTTTGATTGAGTGGCTCGAATAAAGCTCTGACATTTGCAGATTGTTGATTGAGAGGTTTAAAAATCGGACTCACTCGACTCGCCTCATTCGCACAACTTCCCAAAAATAAACCCATGCCCGATAAACTGGCATATTTAATTAACTGACGACGCGAAAACCGATGGTGTGGATATGGGTCAAATTTCATGCTGATAATCCTAATCAATCTTTTGAGTAAATCTTCCAAAAGCTAAGGGACATGCGATTAAAGTAGCTACAGCTTCGACTGCGCTCAGCCAAAGTTGGCTGAGCGCAGTCGAAGCCATACAAACTCGGTAGTACCTTTTTTCTCTAATAGCCAACAGCTAAACAAACATCGAGCGAATCATTTTGAAACCGCCGACTTTAAAGGAAAGGAATATATGCGCGATCGCAAAAACTAGGACAATTGGAACGGTTAGAAAATGGGCAATGCGGAGATTTTGCCAACTGCCAAATAGTCCTGAGATCCATGCAAACTGCACAGGTTTATACATACATAAACCAGAGAGAATCGCTAAGAGCAAAATTGGAATGATGGCTGTGTAGGCAATACGATGCCAAGCATAGTTTTTGCGTTTAGGATTTTTGGCTTGCAGGGCTTGAATATCTTTTTCGGAAGCAAAGCGATGCTTCCATCGGCGGGTGAGGAAGATATAGATGCCATAAATCAATAAACTCATGGAAAATACCCACATCGAAGCGAAGTGCCAATTCCTACCGCCGCCAAGCCATCCACCTAAGAGCATCTCTTTTGGGAATCGCCATCCTGCTCGCCCACCAAAGACAGGATTTGCATTATAAATTTGCAGACCACTTGCCGTCATCAAAATCAAGGCAATGAGATTAATGGCATGAAATGCCTTGATGAATATTGCTTGCTTAGGAGCAGGGGGCGATTTGGGATTTGGAGATTTTGGACTCATGGTTTTAGCTGGGTTAATTAATTAGTATTGAGTGAGCGTCACAGGCTCGTTCAACTTCATAAAGCTAAGGTCGGAAAGAATGGTGCTAACCAAAGTTGGATTTTGACATCCCATCCCAAAATAATTGCGATCGCTGTAATGGCAATCATGACACCACCAATTTTTTGTAAAAGCTGGCTATGGGCACGGAATTTGAGGAATGATTTACTAAAATAGCGACTGGCATAGGCAAGTAGTAACATAGGAATACCTGCACCAATTCCATAGCAAATTAATAAAATAAAGGCGCTAAGAATTTCCTGATTGACTGCCGCTAGAACTAAAATACTTCCTAATACTGAGCCTGCACAGGGAGTCCACAATAGCCCTAATTGAGAACCCAAGAGAAATTCACTAGCTAAATTGATGCGGATTGGCTCCTTAAATTTGGGAATTGGAAGCTTAGCTAGCAATAGATAATTGAATTTGGGAAAGATTGATAACAATCCAAGGACTAGTAAAACAGCGATCGCGACAATCCGCATCACATTGGCAAATCCCGTCAGCCAAATACTAGCAATTCCTAAAAGACTACCTGCGATCGCAAATCCAGTGATCGTACCTAATACCAAAGCGATCGGTGCATAGCGATGCGTCTGTAGCGATCGCCCGATTAAAATCGGCAAAATCGGTAATATGCAGGGTGAAAATGCCGTTAACAAACCAGCAGTTAGGGATAAAGAGATCGCCAGAGGAGAGAGTCCCATAGCTCCTATCCCAATAGCTTTTGAATGGTTTGCTCAGTCTTGGCATACGCACCTTCGCCAATATGGTCATATACAAGATTACCTTGGCGATCGGCTAAATAGAGATGGGGCCAGTACTCGTTACCATAGGCTTTCCAAGTCTGAAATTCATTGTCAACTGGCACTGGGTAACGAATGCCATGTTTTTGAATCGCATCTTTGATATTGTTGGCATCGCGCTCAAAGGCAAATTCAGGAGTATGCACACCGATAATTTTTAATCCTTTGGCGGCGTATTGTTCATGCCATTTAGTCACGTAGGGCAAAGTACGCTGACAATTGATACAGCTAAAAGTCCAAAACTGAATCATGACCACATTTCCCTTTAATTCCTGAATTGATAAGGGATGCGAATTTAGCCATTGGGAAATGCCTTGAAATTCTGGTAGTGGTTGACTGATGCTGTTATTAATAGCTACTGGCTTAACTGAACTATTAGACTTAGGGATATTGGGGTTAGAGACTATATCAGGAGAGGTTTTGGGAGGACTGATCTGAGTAGCGATCGCAGCACTCCCAATCCCTAAAGCACCTAAACCCGCATAGGTCAATAATCGACGACGAGGCAAGAGTCCATTACTCATAATATATTCTCCTAAAGGATTGCTAAGTAGAGACACGCCATCCTTTGCTCGTCAAGAAGAAGTAAGAGACGCAGCACCAAAGGTAGCGTTAAACTGGCGACACCAGATGGCAATAGACTGATATTGATCGGGCTGAATGTCTTTGGGAACTGCATAGCGTTGTTTGCCGTTAAAGCTTTTGAGAGGTGCAACTACGATGTAGTCACCCTCAGCGATCGCAAAATATGGCGGCTTAGTCGTTTTTATAACATCAGGCGATCGATGCAAAATCACAAACAAATCTGGTCCCTTATCTGATGTCTGAAAGGTTTGATCAAGTTCAACAAAATAAGTTCCATTTTCGTAGACAAGGTTAGCCTTGCCACTGGTGGGATGTTCGCCATTGACGAAATTTCCAGTTCTCAATTGGTTGATAGCCTTGGGAGTTTCAGTTACGACAGTAGATTGAGTTTGCAGAGATTTTGCATTCACCGTTGTTGATGTGGGAATAGACTCAACTTGGGATACGGTTGAACGATTAGCACATCCTAGAAGCATCACTGTTAAAGTGACTAAGATCAGTTTTTTATTAAGCATAGATAGATTTTTCTATTCCAAGAATCGTTATCAAGTGGATCTTTACATGTCAGTTCAAGTAAATTTAATTTCCCCGACTTTTTCGCAAAAAGAATGAATTACCTTCGTCAAGCAACCCAAAAGTCGGAGATCTGGGCATATGGGTTTCTTTTGCCTACCTTGGATAATTATTGTTTAGGAGCATCCGCAGGTTTATCACTCTTCATCGCATCATTTTTCATCGCATCCGCAGGTTTGTCACTCTTCATCGCATCATTTTTCATCGCATCCGCAGGTTTGTCACTCTTCATCGCATCATTTTTCATCGCATCGCCAGACTTGTCCTTCATTGCGTCGTTCTTCATCGCATCCGCAGGCTTATCCTTCTTCATCGCGTCATTCTTCATGGCATCGCCTGTTTTGTCCTTCATCGCATCACCTTTCATTGCGTCATTTTTCATCGCATCAGTGGGCTTTGTCGCGGGAGTAGATTGCACTGCGGGGGTGGATTGCTCAGTAGGAGTAGATGTAGCGGTACAGGAAACAAGTCCAGTAGTCAGAGCCAAACCAGCAATCAGTCCAAGAAATTTGTAGTTCATTTTTGTTAGCTCGCGTTCAATAAGAGGTAATGGAGAGTAACCTTTGTGTGGTTCACTTATTTGATATACGGAGCAGTTAAGAAATTGGATGAGGCAATCTCGATAAAAGTGCAAAATCATAAAAATCGCTACGCGATTTTTATGATTTTGCACTAGACTTCTCCTTTCATGACCATTTCGCCAGTGGGTTCAGGCATATCTTTATTTGGCTCAATGGTAATGATGAGGGTGTTAGATTGCTTGAGAGCGCTACCTAAAGGAACCTTCAAAAATACTTTACCCTGTGCGTCAGGGCGGAACTGAGCGCAATCAACCTTTTTGCCATCAACGATCGCCCAAAGTCGATAGCTATTTTCTTGGGGAAGCGGCATGAGATTTTGAATATTGATCATGGCAGTTTTTTCCATTGGCGCGATCATCACACTACCTGTTGCCGCAGGAATTGCGCCCATGCCTTTGAGGGAAATCATACGATTGTCAGAGGCTTGCAAGAGCGCGATCGCTTGTTTATATTTTTGCAGTTCTATTTGATTGGTTGCGATTTGCTGGCGCATTTGGTAATTATCCAATCCCAAACCAATGATCGCGATCGCACTAATACTACCTAAACCAATCCCCAATAATTTCCAGAAATTTTGACGCGGCGTTACTTGTCCCTTTGGTGATTGGGAAACAGTTAATGAATCTAGCGAATCAGGAATATTATTAGCGACAGGGATTGCCGCCGCCGCAATGCGATCGCGCAGATTTGGCGAAGGATAGGTGGCATTGAGACTCAAAGGCAAAAGAGCTAATGTTTCTTGCAAGCGATCGATTTCTTGAATGATTTCGGGATGCTCGATGATCAACTGCTGCATTTCCGTAACTTCTTCTGTGGTCAAATCCCCTAAGACATAACCTGCTAATAGCTCTTCCCATTCATGGGGATAATTGGATACTGACATAATTACTTTCACTCCAGCGAATCTTTCAAACTTTCTCTCAATCGAATCAACCCATTACGCGCCCAAGATTTAACCGTTCCCAAAGGTGTATCAAGAGCTTTGGCAATTTCCGTTTGGCTGAGTCCGTCAAAATATGCCATCTCTAAAACTTGGCGATGTTTATCAGGCAAGTCAGCTAAGGCAGCTTTTACCTTTTCTGATCGTTCTGAAAGTGACGCATTTTCCATGAGTGATGAGTTACTGGTGTCATGGTCTGAGGAAATGCTTTGTTCCCATTTTTGGAGATGCTGCTGTTGCGATCGCGTTTTGCGAATACGGTCAATGGCTCGCGATCTCGTCATCACCGACAAAAAAGCGGCGATCGATCCACGCTTACTGTCATAGTTAATATTGTGACTTAGCAAGATAAAGATCTCTTGTGTGAGATCTTCCGCCTCTTGCGAATTGCCCAAGATTCTGAGAGATAGGCGATATACTAGTTCGCCATAGCGATCGTAAAAGATACCAAAAGCCTGACTACTGCCAGCTCGCCAAGCTTGCAATACTTCCACATCAGTTTGCTCTGAGATTTTCATAGGATCATAGAAATATCGGTGGTAAGGGTTGTGCGATTTAATAAGGAACTAAATTTTTTGTGACGTGGCTTCGCCGCGTCACAGAAAATCGGTTCCTTATTATTCTGCATGTCCCTAAGCGCAAGCTGTAATATACATACGCATCCTAAGCGAAAATGGATGAATTGAAAATTAGTAAGTAGGTGGGGCGCAAGATGCTACTCCTCCGAATCAGTAAACCTGTACCAAGAATCACAACTTATGTTTTTGAATAATGCGATCCAGATAGGTTGGCATCTCCCTGCGCCATTACTAGCAACTACCGCAGCGGAAAATTCACCAATCATCTTGTCGGGAGTATTGCTAACTCTTGTAATTATCTATATAGCTAGCAAAGTCGGTAGTGAAATTGCCAAGCGCTTAGATCTTCCTCCTGTTTTAGGAGAACTTGTTGCTGGCGTGATCGTGGGCGTATCGGCGTTACATCTAGTTATTTTCCCTGAAGGTGGATTCACAGGATCTGATTCACTGATCATGACTGCACTACAAGCCCTAAATCAACTCACACCTGAAGCTGTCCAGAGCATATTTGATTCTCAAAGTGAGGTGATTTCGGTACTCGCAGAATTAGGCGTGATCATTCTTCTGTTTGAGATTGGCTTAGAGTCAGATCTCCGCCAACTCAAAGAGGTGGGTATTCAAGCAATTGTTGTCGCCTGTGTGGGTGTCGCTGTTCCCTTTGCCGCAGGTACGCTCGGACTGATGTACTTTTTCCATGTGGCGGCGATTCCTGCAATTTTTGCTGGGGCTGCCCTGACTGCTACAAGTATTGGGATCACTTCCAAGGTTTTAGCAGAACTCGGTCAACTGAAATCGAAGGAAGGACAAATCATCGTCGGGGCAGCCGTGATCGATGATGTCTTAGGGATCATTGTTTTAGCAGTAGTTGCCAGCTTGGCGAAAAAAGGTGAAGTAGACATTATCAATGTGTTTTACCTGATCGTTAGTGCTGTTACTTTTTTGTTGGGCGCAATTTTCTTGGGAGGCGTTTTCAATAAAACCTTTGTGTCGCTGGTTGAAAAACTGCAAACTCGCGGCAATATCATTATTCCAGCCTTTATCTTTGCTTTCATCATGGCATTTATCGGTAATGCCATTCATCTAGAAGCGATCTTGGGGGCGTTTGCGGCGGGGCTAGTATTAGATGAAAGCGATGTCCGCAAAGAACTAGATGAATTAATTAAACCGATCGCTGATTTGATCGTCCCCATTTTCTTTGTCACCGTTGGCGCAAGGGCTGATTTGGGCGTGTTAAATCCTGCGATCCCCGAAAATCGCGCTGGTTTATTGATTGCCATTTTCCTAGTCTTAGTTGCGATCGCTGGAAAATTGGTCACAGGTTGGGCAGTCTTTGGAATACCTAATATCAATCGTGTAGCGATCGGTGTGGGCATGATCCCCCGTGGTGAGGTGGGTCTGGTATTTGCAGGCATCGGTTCCGCCAGTGGCGTTCTTAGCAAACCCCTAGAAGTTTCGATCATCATTATGGTCATTCTTACCACCTTCTTAGCCCCACCATTTCTGCGTGTCGCCTTTGGACAAACCAAGGATATAGATATGAATGAACCTGTGCAAATGTAGATATAGCAATAAATGAAACCCAGAAGAGAGTTGCGGCGCGAAGCGCCGCAACTCTCTTCTGGAAACCATAAATTAACGAACCATGCCAAATCCCAGAATTATTTTAGTAGAGACGGCGGGGGCGCGGAACCTTGGCTCAGTGGCAAGGGTGATGAAAAACTTTGGTTTATCAGAATTGTGGCTAGTTAACCCTCAATGCGATCGCCTCAGTGATGAAGCAATCCACATGGCAGTCCATGCTCGTGAAATTTTAGAAAATGCCAAAATTGTAGAGAGTTTACCTGAAGCATTGATGGGTTGCCAAAGGGCGATCGCTACCGCAGGTCGTATCGATAAGGGAGACATGCAAGTAACTAGCCCTCCTCAAGGCTTGAGTTGGCTATCACAGGTTGCCACTAGTGCGATCGTCTTTGGTGCAGAGGATCGTGGCTTGAGCAATGCCGAAATTCAACATTGCCAACAGGTGCTGAGAATCCCTGTCAATCCCGACTATCCATCGCTAAATTTAGCCCAAGCCGTGGGGGTTTGTTGCTATCAATGGCAACTACTACAAGACGATCCCAAAAGTCACGAAAATTTGACTAGCCAAATCGCACAAGATTTGCTAAAGTCAGCACCCATAGACCTTGCACCCCGCGAGGACATAGAAGCTTGCTACCAGCAACTTGAAGCAGTACTGCTAAAGATCGGCTATGTTTATCCACATACCGCCGCTCATCGGTTGCGAAAGTTTCGGAATATCTTCGATCGCGCGAATCTGAGTCCATCAGAAGTCGCCATGCTGCGGGGAATTTTACGCCAAGTCAATTGGGCGACGGATCGATAACTTTTTACATGATTTGCTTTCCAAATCATCATCAAAAGAACTTTAGAGACATTCTTGAATCGGAGTTACAAATAGCAGTGGAACCAAGAAACTTTTCATCGCCTGATGCTAACGAAAAAGGTCGAGAAGCGCGACTAAATAAGTTGCGTGAGCGTCGCAGCAAGGCTTTGACAAGCAATAGTGAAGCCGTTCCCCGTCCTATGGTTGGTGGTGACTCCCGACCTCGTCTGTTGCGAGACTCTACGCGATCGCCTGAACCAATCATTGATCCCCGTTTCGACAATCGCCCAGAAAATAAAGTCAAACCTTTACCCAATCGTCAAGGCAAAATCGAAGCACGTCCAGAGCCAAGGACAGAAAATCGTCCTGAAAATCGCACTGAAGTCCGAACTCGCAAAAAACCTACCAATCGACCAATTCCGATTAAATCTTCGCCCGCGAAATCTTTGGGTTGGCAGTTGCTCCGATTAGCGATCGCTGGTGTGGGCTTAAGCGTAATCGCGGGTACAGCCCTTTCCTTTTGGCAGAATCAGCAGTTAAACCGTGCCAAGGCAGTTGTACCTGAGGTAAGTGCTAAGGAAGATCCGAAAGCTACTCAAGAAATTGTGCCGCTTAGCCTCAAGACTGAAGCTACGCCACTGGTTAGCAAGATCAAGGAATTAGCAGCCAAGGAAAAGGATCTATCCATGCAAATGATGGTCGTAGATCTAGACTCTGGCGCATATGTCCAGATTGGCTCAAATCAGCTGATCGCCGCTGCAAGTACGATCAAGACCCCTATTCTGGTGGCTTTTTTCCAAGATGTCGATGCAGGCAAGATCAAGCTTGATGAACCCCTAGAAATGACGGCTGATCTCAAGGTTGGCGAAGCAGGAGATTTTCAATTTTTACCAACAGGTACAAAGATCTCTGCAATTACCACCGCAACACAAATGATCGTAATTAGTGACAATACTGCTACAAATATGATCATTAAGCGTTTGGGAGGAGTTGCGGCTCTAAATCAACGCTTCAAATCTTGGGGTCTGAATAATATTGTCATTAATAATCTATTGCCCGACCTCGAAGGTACAAATACCATTAGTACCCAAGATATGGTGACGTTATTGGCGATGATCGATAAAGGGAAATTGATCGAGCCACGTAGTCGCGATCGCTTTATGGATATCATGCGTCGTCCTATTACGAATACGCTCCTACCTAAGGGAATTGATGAAGATGCGCGAATTGCCCATAAAACAGGTGATATTCGCTCAGCAGTTGGTGATGCAGGTATCGTCGATATGCCCAATGGCAAGCGCTATGCGATCGCGGTGATGGTCAAGCGTCCTGACAACGATCAACGCGCCAATGAGTTAATTCGACAGATCTCAAGGGCAACCTATGACTATTTCCTCTCTGGAGGCAAATTGCCTGCGAATAATAACTCTAGTCCTGCAAGTACACCCGATGCGTCTAATGCGACGAATTCTAATAATTCCAGCACCCCGAACAACACGCCCCCTTCTAATAACGCTAATCCTGCCAATAATCCCACCAATTCCACAGGCACTAATACAGGATCTACTAGCGTGATCGAAAATATTCAGCTACCACTGCCCAATGCCACTCCTAGTGCATCACCCAGCGCATCACCAAACACACCATAAAAAAGCCCCGCAAATGCGGGGCTTTTTTCATGATTTTGTGCCGTGATCTCTAGGCTGCGAAATATCGGCTGCCTTGGGTTCAGTAATCGGCGAGGTGCGATCGCTACTAATACTATTGTGGGGCAAGGGCTGATTGGAGATCGCCGCTTCGATATTCGCTGCCATAATTTCGCGGGGGATAGCTCCCGTCGTATCACCAATCAACTGATTAGCGCGATCTAAAAAAATAAATCTGGGAATCCCATCAACACGATACTTCGTCACCTCTGGCAACCATTTAGTATTGTCCACATTCAGCATCACAAAATTCATGCGATCGCTATATTCCTTTTCGAGGGACAAATTATCCGCCGCCATCGACTGACAACTACTACACCAATCCGCATAAAACTCGATGGTGGTGGGCTTATCATTTGCCAGAGCTTCATCGATGGGCAAGGCTGCGGCAGCAACTGCATTCAGTGAGGTACTGCTTTGCTGCGCCTGAAACCCAAAAAAGAGGGCAGTAGTCAGAATAATTGCCGCGATCGCCACTAATAAATTGCGTAACTGTGGAGCCGCAGGAGTGGGACTAGTTGGATTTTCAGAATTCATAACACTTAAGCAAAGGTAAGGAAACGACTATTTCCATTATGCCGAGCAAGGTTTGCACTATGCTATAGCAATTCTAAAAAACTACAGATATAGCTATCATCACTTGCATCTCCAAGACGGGTGGCAGCGCAAAACACTGCCACTTGTCTTCAGATATTGAGTCCTAACAAGACTGGCAGCAACTATCTAAAAACTGTAATTACGCAATTAACCTATGAGTAATTCTGAGAATTCCTTTGATGCCTCACCCTATGACCTTACGCAAGCCAAACTAACTTTTGGTGAAAAACTTGCCTATGGTGCAGGTGATCTGGGTACTTCCATCACCACTAATCTACTCTCATTCTTTCTTTTATTCTTTTTTACCAATGTCGCAGGACTTGATCCAGCTCTCGCGGGACTAGTCCTATTAATCGGCAAAATCTTTGATGCGATTAACGATCCGATTATCGGTGTCCTCAGCGATCGCACTAAATCCAAAATGGGCAGGCGACTGCCTTGGATGATTTACTCGGCAATTCCCTTTGGACTGACATTCCTCGCTCAATGGTTAGTGCCTAGTACTGACAAAACGGTTCTTTTTTGGTATTACGCGATTATCGGTATCATCTTTAATACCTTCTTCACGGCAGTTAACCTTCCCTATACCGCACTCACCCCTGAGATTACTCAAGATTATAACGAACGGACTAGTCTCAATACTTTCCGTTTTACCTTCTCCATTGGTGGCAGTATTCTCTCTCTCATTATTGCCCAAATCATCTTTGCATTTTTCAAAGATCCTGCTCGGCAAACTGGCAGTTGTAATACAGGTGGAATGCAATATATTGTGCTAGGTGCAGTCTGTGCGATTATCTCTAGCATTTCAATTTATTGGTGTGTGTTTGGAATTAAAAGGAGAGCGATCGCGAGCGATCGCCACCGACTTCATAACGAATCTCTAGATACGCATAACGAAGAATTAAGCTTTGTGGAGCAGTTAAAAATAGTTTTTAACAATCGTCCATTTCTATTTGTAATTGGAATTTACTTCTGTTCTTGGCTAGCGCTGCAAATCACTGCTTCGATCATTCCCTATTTTGTTGTCAATTGGATGAAGATGCAGGAGAGTGATTTTATCCTTGTCACGATCGCCGTTCAAGGTACTGCCCTAATTATGCTGTCTGTATGGAGTGCGATTAGTAGAAGATTCGGTAAAAAAGCTGCCTATTTCATGGGGTCTGGCATTTGGATAATTGCTCAAGCAGGGTTATTTTTCTTGCAAGAAGGACAAGTGATATTGCTCTATGTATTAGCGATTATGGCGGGCGCTGGAGTTTCTACAGCTTATCTCATCCCTTGGTCAATGATTCCCGATGTCACCGATCTTGATGAACTAGAAACAGGGCAACGCCGCGAGGGTATTTTCTATGCCTTCATGGTGCTATTGCAAAAATTTGGTCTAGCGCTCGGTTTGTTCTTGCTAGGACTCGGTTTGTCTTGGGCAAAGTTTAAAGAAAGTGTTCCTTGTCAACCTTTGCCTGTACAGCCAGATTCTGCTTTGTTTGCGATCAGAGTAGCGATCGGTCCTTTACCCACGATCGCTTTAATTATTGGTTTAGGACTAGCCTACTTCTATCCCATTACACGCGAAGTTCATACTGAAATATTAATGCGTCTTGCGGAGAGAAGAAGACAAGCAAGTGAATCCATCGAATAAATCTGAAAGCATCCTATGGGTGCTTTCGGATTTAAATCATTCAAAGAATCGTGAAGTGGTTAACCAATTGCCCATGAATTAACATATAGTTAATTAGCAATGCATATGATCGAGACTATAAGTCTATAAGTCCAATGTCTAATAATTTAGATTGGATAAATGATAAAAGTCCCATTACCATCGCCGCCCATACACCTGTACTTCAAGCAATAAGTCTTATGGGTCAAGCACAATCTGGTTGTGTGTTGGCAATGGAGGGGGAAACGCTAGTGGGAATACTAACAGAACAAGATATTGTTCAGCTTTGTGCTGCGGGAATAAATTTAGCAGACACAAAAACTGCTGACGTAATGCGCCAATCACCGATCACTATTAGGCGATCGCAACTTCATCGGTTTGATGAAGTTATGGTGCTATTACAGAAACATCAGATTAACTATTTACCAGTTTTAGATGATCAAGGGTATCCAGTGGGGGTCATTACACCGAAAAACCTACTCACTGCTGTCACGAATGAGCTTGCAGCTCGGAAAATATCAGAACAAAAAAACCAGCGTCTCCACGAAAAAATCATTGCCAAAATCATCCAAAAAAATCGAGACTTACAGCAAACTGAACAAAGATTTGCTTTTGCGCTCCAAAATGCACCCATAGTCGTCTTTCATCAAGATCGAGACTTACGGTATACATGGATTTATAACCCTGCATTGGGCTACAAAGCAAATGAGGTGATCGGCAAACTCGATAGTGATATCATGCCAACCGATGAGTTGGCGCGTCAGCTTACAGACATTAAACAGAGGGTATTAGACACAGGAATTCGCGAACGGACTGAAGCTGCAATTCCCACGAAACAGTCAACTCAATATTATGACTTGACCGTAGAACCTTTATTGGATAAATCGGGCGCAGTCATTGGCATTAGTTGCGCGGCATTAGACATTAGCAATATCAAGCAAGCTCAAGTCCAGCTTCAGGAAAGTCAATATTTTGCACAGCGTATCGTTGATGTTTCCACTGACATCATTTATATCTATGACTTACAAGAGAAATGCAATGTTTATGTTAACAGTGCCATAACTTCCATCCTTGGATACTCTTTAGAAGAAATTCATGCTATGGGCTCAAATCTTTTTGCGATCATTATTCATCCAGATGATTTAAGCCGAGTGTTAGAGGCTCAAAAGCAATTTTATACTGCTAATGATGGCGATATCATTGAACTAGAGTATAGAGCGAGACATGCGCATGGTGAATGGCGATGGCTCTATGATCGAGCTTCTATATTTGCTAGAGATAATGATGGGAATGTCAAGCAGGTTGTTGGTAATGCTCAAAACATTACTAAGCGAAAACTAGCTGAGCAGAGGCTCAAAGCGATCGAGCGGCAACAGCGCACCATCCTTGAGCATTTGCCCGTCGGTGTAATTATTACTGAGGGCGCTGAGCAAAAAATGCGCTACCACAACCCTCGCTTTAAGCAATTATTTGGCTACTCTTTTTCCGAAGTCCCGACGTTTGAGAAGTGGTTGCCCCTTGCATATCCTGATCCTGAATATCGCGAATGGATAATTACAACTATTAATCAGAAATTGACTGAAGCTCTTACAAAGCAGAGAGCCCCCGAACCAATAGAAGTAAACATTACTGCTAAAAATGGTAGTGTCAAATATGTTCGTGTGCATCGCACAAGCCTTGATGACTTAAACTTTATTACCTTCGTCGATCTGACGAATTACCATAAAACTGCGATCGCATTACAAGAGAGCGAACAACATTTACAAACAATTGTGAGCCAAAGCGCTGAGGGCATCGTCATTCTCAATCAACAGGGACGGATTATCTTTGCGAATCCTGCCGCCGAAAAAATCTTTAACCTGCATATTGGCGAACTCAAAGATGTCGAGTTAGGGATTCCCATTACGATTGATCGTCCCTTTGAAATGGACTTCCACACTAGTACAGACAAAGTCAAAATAGCAGAGGTATTAGTGACCAAGATCGAATGGGATAATGAGCCATCCTATTTGACCTCAATCCGTGATATTACCGATCGCAAGCAGGTAGAGGAGCAGTTATTACTCACCAATACCGAACCAATTCGCGCAACTCGTCTCAAAGATGAGTTTCTCGCCAATATGAGCCATGAGCTACGCACGCCACTCAATGCAATTTTGGGTATGGCTGAGAGTTTGCAAGATGAGATCTTAGGAATTTTAAATGAGCGCCAGAAAAAATCAGTTAATACTATTGAAAGAAGCGGATATCACCTCTTAGAGCTAATTAATGACATTCTCGATCTTGCTAAAATTGAAGCGGGTAAATTAGAACTACATCTCCAAGAAAATATAGTGCAAACTATCTGTCATGATAGCCTTACCTTTGTTAGACAATTAGCCCTCAAGAAGAATATTCGTCTCCTCACCCAAATCCCCTCTAACCCTATTTCTATCTGTGTAGATGAACTTCGTATTCGCCAAGCCTTAATTAACTTACTTACCAATGCGGTCAAGTTCACCCCCGAAGATGGTAGCATCACGCTCGAAGTTCAAACGCTCCATATTCCTCATCTTGATACTCAAAACAATTCCCCCCAAGATTTCATTGACTTCTCAGTGATTGATACTGGTATTGGGATTGACCAACAAGATATTGGCAGACTGTTCCAAACTTTTGTGCAGATTGATAGTGATCTCAATCGTAAATATACAGGCACAGGCTTAGGACTATCTCTGGTCAAGCGCATTGCTGAGCTGCATCACGGCACAGTATTTTTAGAAAGTAAGGTCAATGAGGGTAGTAAATTTACGATTCGCCTTCCCTACGAGCCGAAACTATACAGCCCATTACCACAAACTCTTGTAGAAGCTCCATCTGCAAGCTCAATATCCACATTATCCTCGTCACCACTACCAATAGAATTAGGACTCAACTCTAAATTAATTCTCATTGTTGATGATAACGAGGCGAATATTTCTAGTATGTGGGACTATCTGAGAAGCCGAGGATATCGACTTTTGTCAGCCCATAATGGTCAAGCTGCTGTTGATGTTGCGAATGCAGAAAAGCCAAACCTGATTTTAATGGATATCCAAATGCCAGAAATGGATGGTTTAGAAGCAATTAAAATTATTCGCTCCAATCCAGAGTTAGTCTCTACTCCCATTATTGCCCTTACCGCTTTAGCGATGTCAGGCGATCGCGAAAGATGTTTACAGGTTGGTGCGACTGAGTATTTAACTAAACCCTTCAAGTTAAAACATTTATCTGAAACTATTCAGACATTATTAAGTAGCTAGTAGGTTGTTTTTTCACGAAGGTGAAAAAACAACCCCTTGCTTCACAAGACTTGCTACAAATGACACTTGGTTCCATCCCTCACAAAGAGTTACACTCTTTAGTTACTGTTACCTGCACCAAAAACCCGTTGCAATTTTGCCCTATGCCCAACCGTCTCGCGCGATCGCAAAGTCTCTACCTCCGCAAACATGCCGATAATCCGATTGATTGGTATCCTTGGGGCGATGAAGCCTTAGAAAAAGCGAGAAGTGAAAATAAACCGATCTTTTTGTCGATTGGTTATTCCAGTTGCCATTGGTGCACGGTGATGGAGCATGAGGCTTTCTCAGATACGGTAATTGCCGACTATATGAATGAACGCTTTATCGCCATCAAGGTAGATCGCGAGGAGCGTCCCGATCTTGACAGCATCTATATGCAAGCGGTGCAGATCATGGGTGAAAGCGGGGGATGGCCATTAAATTTATTTCTGGTTCCCGATGAGTTGGTTCCCTTTTATGGTGGTACATACTTTCCCATTGAGCCACGCTATGGTAGACCGGGGTTCCTGCGGGTATTGCAATCAATTTGCGAAATATATTACGATCGCTATCAAGATATTCAAGATTATAAAGATCAGATTGTTAAGAATCTCCACCAAATTAATAAACTGAGTCCTGTACCGATTATTAGTGATGAAGTGTTAGCTAATGGGATCGCTAAATGTGCGGAAGTCGTCACTAATCGCGATTATGGAACTTGTTTTCCGATGATTCCCTATGCCAATTTGCTCCTACGAGCCAGTCGCTTTGAGGCAGTCAATCTTGAATCTCAGACAACTATTCTCAAAGATAAATCACAGCAAAGAGGAATAGATTTAGCTTTGGGTGGTATTTTTGACCATGTGGCAGGGGGATGGCATCGCTATACGGTCGATCATACTTGGACAGTTCCCCACTTTGAGAAGATGCTCTATGACAATGGCTTGATCATGGAATATCTAGCCAATCTCTGGTTATCAGGCTTACAGGAACCTGCGATCGCTAGAGCCTGTGACCTCACCGCCACTTGGCTACAGCGAGAAATGTTAGCCGAAGAAGGATGCTTCTATGCTTCACAGGATGCTGATAGTGAAGGGAGAGAAGGCAAGTTCTGGGTCTGGAGTTTTGCTGAACTCAAGAAGATTTTTAGTAATACGGAACTTGATCTGTTAATTAAGGAATTTACAATTTCCGTCAATGGCAACTTTGAAGAAAGCAATGTTTTACAACGTAAAAAGCTAGGAGACTTATCCGCAGAAACCGAAGCCTGTCTCTTGAAGTTATTCCGTCGGCGCTATGGTGAATATTCCCGTCCAACCGATGCTTTTCCTGTGGCGCGGAGTCAAGACGATATTCGGGAAATTGAGTGGGAAGGTCGTGTCCCACCAATCACCGACACTAAGGCAATTACTGCTTGGAATGCCCTGATGATTTCAGGTTTAGCGACTGCTTACCGTGCTTTTCAAAAACCAATCTACAAGCAACTAGCCGTTAATGCTGCTAAATTCATTCTCGAACATCAATGGATTGAAGGGCATCTCCAACGCATTAATTACGAAGGTCAGGAGGCAGTAGTTGCCCAATCAGAGGACTATGCGTTCTTGATTAAGGCAATGCTCGATCTACATCAAGCATTCCCCGAAAATGCAGATTTCTATTTACAACAGGCGATCGCGATCCAAGCAGAATTTGATCGTGATTTCTGGGATGCTCTCTCTGGTGGTTATTTCAACACTACCAGTGAGTCCAGTCAGCATTTGCTGTTGCGAGAGCGTAATTATCAAGACAATGCCACCCCTTCGCCCAATGGGGTAGCGATCGCTAATTTAGTGCGTTTTGCAAGTGTCACTGGGAAATTGGAATATCTGGATCGCGCCGAGTTAGCTCTCAAGCGCTTTGGACTAGTAATCGCCAATAATCCTGTAATCTGTCCTAGTTTATTAGTTGCCTTTGATTGGTTCCGTAACCACACGCTGGTGCGGACAAATCCTGACCAATACGCTTATCTCAATCAACAATATCTGCCCTCGGTGATGTTACGCATCGACCAACATTTACCAAGTCCCGATGCGATCGCGATGGTCTGTCAGGGGTTTGCCTGTCTAGAGCCTGCAATGACGCAGGAGATCTGCGATCGGCAGTTGTTACGCAGTACAACGAGGGTTGGTATCAATTAAAAACTACAGCTTCGACTTCACTCAGCTAGCTTACACCGATGGCTGAGCGGAGTCGAAGCTGTAGGTCTTATTTGAATTATCTATATCTGGGTTTTGAGAAAGCGCAAAGCGCTGTACTTATGATTTACGCTACAAAAAATCGAACCTGATCAGCGCGATACATTTAAATATTCTGAATTGTATTTACCACACGACGACGGGTTTCTAGAATTTGACTGATTTCGCGGGCAAAGTTGGGCTGGCGATCGATCATTTGATTGACTGCCTCTGCCGAAATCATCATTACTTCCAAATCCTCAACCGCAGTTACTGAAATTGGACTCGGCTCTCCCGAAAATAGCGTCATTTCACCAAAGAACTCACCATTTTTAACCATCAGCATTTCGTGATTATTGCCAGTTTTATCCCGTACCATCATCATTGCACTGCCTGCAACTACGATGTAGAGAGAGTTGTTTTCAGCGCTTTGCTTAATCACCGTTTCTCCTGCACCGAAATGCTGCAAGGCAATTCCCGAAGTCGATGTATTTGGATGTGTAGACTTATCCAATGGCACAAAGGCAGGTAGAGATTGCAGACTATCGGTAAACTTTTTTGAGGTTCCCTTGGCTTCAGAAGTGGGACCATGAAAATGATAGAGTGTCCTGATGGGAAAGGGAATCGTCAATCTATTGCGCTGAGCGGCATACCAGAGCCGACTCATAAAGCGATCGCGTATTTCCTCTAACTCGCTATAATCCGCAATAAAAAACTTCACCTCATAGGTAATTGCTGAATCATCATAGGAAACTGTAAAAATCTGGGGATCGGGATTTGTAAGAATACCTTGAGTTTCCAGTGCGGTTTTGTGAAGAACATGCTTAGCCAGATTCGGCGGATCTTTGTAGGAGAATCCCACACGAATGCGTTCAGCATGGAGAGCTAGCGGACGACTAAAGTTACGAATAATTTCGTTACCCATCAACTTGTGAGGAATGATCACCATCTCCCGCTCAAAGGTAATCAAGCGCACGGCTCGCCAATTAATATCAATAACCTGACCTTGAATTTCACCTACCTTTAGCCAATCACCTACGGAAAAAGGGCGCTCAAACAAGAGGGCAATCCCTGACATAACGCTACCGAGAGTATCCTGAAGCGCTAAACCGATCACAATTGAACTCACGCCTAGAGCCGTCACTAATCCCGCTAAGTCCGCATTCCATACTGTGGCAAGGACGATCGCTGTGCCGAGGAGTACTAAAAACAGGCGAAATAAATCGATTAATAATTTGGGAACTCGCGCCCGCCAAGTGTCGGCTTTGGCTTGCTCAAAAATCACGGCATTCAGTAATGAGAGCGCCGCATGGAGTACACAAATCCAAAAGAGAGTTTGCACACTCTTCACCAGATCCTCACTGGCAGGACGTTGCAAGATATACTGCACAAACATCATCAAGGCAAACATCGGCAAAACAAAGTTCCGCACGACCTGCAATGTTGCAGCGAGAGGACGGCGGCGATGTTGGAGGCGATAGATAATTTCGCCAAGAATTATCACGGCTAGGGCAAGTCCGACAATTAAGGCGATCGCCCAAATAAATAAATGATTAGAACTAGTTTGGAGCATAGGGCAATTTTACGAAGTTAAACATAGAGCCAAATAATTATGCGTGTGCGGCTTCGCCGCACACGCATAATTATTTGGGCTTTATTTGCCATGCTTTCAAAACACTTTTACCATTCTCCGTCTTAACAGCAATGGGAGCAAACTCATAGAGATCACTCAAACGATTGTAGATTTCATTAGAGACTAAGATTGCCCCTTCAGGACAGGACGATTTTAAGGCACTGGCAATATTAATCGTGTCGCCCCAGACATCATAAATAAATTTATTGCGTCCAACGATTCCTGCCACGATATCCCCTGAATGGATGCCTAAACTGATATTTAATTGGAAGTTGCGCTCTTGACTAAATCGCCGCACGATCGCCTGCATTTCTAAGCCAAAGTCGATCGCTCTTTTATCATGGTCAAGATAGGGAACCGACAAGCCACAGACTGCCATATAGCTATCACCAATGGTTTTGATTTTTTCCATGCCATAGCGCTCAGCAGTTTCATCAAAGATGGAGACAATATCATTGAGAATGCTGACTATTTCATATGCTGTGAGGGAATCCGATAATTTGGAAAAACCTGTTAAATCAGAAAATAGTACCGTCACATTAGAAACGCTTTCGGAAATATTCTTTTCGCCTTGCTTGAGACGTTTGGCGATCGCCGCAGGGAAAATACTCAGCAATAATTGCTCATTCTCTCGATTTTTTTCCTCGACTAAATTGGTTTGATCGCGTAGACTCAGCACCATTGCGTTAAAAGATTGAGCCAATTCGCCAAATTCATCTTGGGTTTCTAAAGTGGCGATCGCATCTAATTGACCAGATGCAATCTTACGTGCACTCTCGATCAATTGATTAATCGGCTTCACAAATACCGAAGCCATCGCCATCGCCAAAAGAATCACTAATAGCATTAACAGAGTTGCCGAAATTAGTAACTGGCGCTCAAAAGCATAGATAGGTGCATAGGCTTCCGCTAAATCAATTTCTGAAAGAATTGCCCAATTTAATCCTTCTATTTGCAAAGGTGCGTAGGAACTTAAGACAGGAATATCGCGATAATCACGCATAGTTTTAGTTCCCTGCTTGCCTGTAATTGCTTCTTCTGCCGCCTGTGTATGTACTTTCTGCTCTAAAATCGAGGTTTTATATTGCCGAATTCTATTTAATGTTTCCTTATTAACCCCCAATGTCGCAAGAGTCTGCAAATATTCTTCAGGAGTTTCTACTAAAAAGCGCGACACCGATCGCATTAAGTAATCTTGACCAACTAAATAAGTCTCACCACTTTTACCGAGTCCATCACTTTCCCATTTGCGATTTCCTGTCATCACATTATTAATCTCGTCCACTGGCACTTGAATTGCCAGAACACCCACAAACTTAGACTGATTAAAGATTGGTGCAGCAATAAAGGCAGCAGGCGCACCATATGACGGAGCATAGGATTCAAAATCAATAATGCTAGCATAGTCCTTTTGTTTGGAACGGCGCACTGCGGCTACTAGCCGCGCCAAATTACTATCGTTATAGGCTCCAGTGGTGTAGTTAGTCGTGAAATCGGTCTCTTTATAAACTGTATAAACGACGGTTCCCTGTGGATCGATCAGGAACATATCGTAGTAGCCAAACTTCTCAATGATATTACGGAAGATGGGATGATAACGCTCATGAATGCGGCTATATTCGCTGCCATCATTAGCTTTATCTAGTAAATGTTTTTTGCCAATGGGATTAGGATTTGTCGCGATGTAATGATATTGCAGATAATTACTAGCAGTTGATTCGGGCAAAAAAGAATTAAGAACTGGCGAACCCTGCTCGTTTTTTGCTAATTTAGGGAGAAATTCATTTTGATAATAAGCAGTAATTTTTTGTGAATTATCGGCTGGCAAAGTAACACTCTCAAGCTGGCGATAGGCATTGGTAAATTCAATAATTGCCGTACCCACAGAAATGTCATTGCTAAGCGTCTGAATATGATTGCGAATTGTTTTGAAATAGGACTCAATTTGATAAGCCTTAGAAGCTCGCACACTGGTTAACTGATTAAAAGCGCGATCGGTTAGATTAGATTTACCGCTTTGATAGCCAAGGTAAGCTGTCACCACAATCGAGCTACTGCTAACCGTCAGCAACATGACAATCAGTTTTGATTTGATACTTAACCAGTTGAATTTAAACCATTGCATATTAAATTTTTTGACAAACTGAGAAAGAAAATCATTAAATAATCTAAGTTGTACTGCTAATTCCTATTAATATGTGGAACCAAATATACTGAATACTTGTTAAATGTATGTCTTGCTCTAGCTTTACTAGACTGATATTTGCTATGTTTGTATAATTTAATAATATATGCTCAACTTTAGCTATGCATGGAAACTATGCTAGGGAAAATTCTTGTAAGTCGTTATAAAATTTGCGAAGAGTTAGGGCGTGGGGGATTTGGACAAACCTTTATTGCTGAAGATATACATTTGCCGGGACATCCAAAATGCGTGATCAAGCAACTAAAACCTAAGGATACTCGTTCGTTTGTTTTAGAATCTGCCAGAAAGTTATTTGATCGAGAAGCTCAAACTCTTTACAAACTAGGCAAACACAGTCAAATTCCTGCACTCTTAGCTCACTTTGAGGAAGAAAATGAATTTTATTTAGCACAAGAAATGATCGAAGGAGTTGTACTCAGTCAAGAAATACTCCCTGGTAAACAGTTGAGCGAATCCTTCACTTTTTGGCTACTAGAAGAAGTATTACAAACTTTAGAGTTTGTCCATCAACAAAATGTAATCCATCGTGATATTAAGCCTTCTAATCTGATTAAACGTGCTTCTGACGGGAAGATTGTCCTAATTGACTTTGGAGCAGTCAAGGAAACTAGTATCCACACAATTAGTCATCAAGGATATACAAGCTTTACACTCACAATTGGGTCTCCTGGATATATGCCTGATGAGCAAGCTAATGGGAGACCAAAGTTTGCTAGTGATATCTATGCAACGGGAATGATGTGTATTCACGCTCTCACTGGTGTAACACCTAGCCAAATGCCTGAAGATCAGAAAACTGGAGAGATTATCTGGCGCGATCTTGTTCCTAACATTAACTCTGAGCTTGCTGACTTTTTGGATAAGATGACTCGTCCTCATTTTTCTCAGCGCTTTCAAAATGGAACTGAGGCTTTAGCGGCTTTACAAAATTTGCAAAGACCAAGTGCTTTTGATTCAACCATTATTCCAATTCAAGCAACCGAAGAAGCGATCGCATCTATCGATGAACCAAACTCAACTATAGTTAGCGCAGATCTAGAGACTATCTCTCCCTCAGTACCTGTATCTCCTATATCTATAGAGATCCCTTCGACAGTTGTATTGCCAACTGAAAAGGACGAAGACATTTCTGCAACAAATCTAGTAGAACCAATCAATTCATCGCCACAGCGCAAAAAGCTTCCTTATATTGCAATTGGCTTGGCTGCTATAACGGCGATCGCCTTAATCTTAAGTTATTTATTTTGGCAACAGTCTACTAACAAGCGCATTGCCGCCGATATAGAGGAAATTCGGAGATTAAAAGCTGAAGGTAAATATCGGGAATGTATCGATCGCGCTAAGGCGATCGCGCCCAGCACGAATGATTCTCTGACTATACAAGGAATCCAGAAAGAATGCTTCAATGGATTAATTGAGATTGAAGGCAAAGCACAATTACTACAGGCGCAGAATTTGGCAAAAGACAGCAAGTTTAAAGAAGCTCTGGCGATCGCTACCAAAATTAATCCCAGTAGTTCTGTATATCCAGAGTCTCAGAAGTCACTTGAGCTATGGTCACAACAACTTTTAGGCATTGCTGAGAAAAGATATAAAGAGGAAGGCAAGTTAGATGAGGCGATCATCATACTACAAGAAATTCCTTTAAACACTCCAACAGGCAGAAAAATTCTTACACTTACAAATCAATGGCAGACGCAATTTGAAAAAGAGAGTAAGGCTTTAGAGTTAGCAAAAACAGCTTTTTTTCAAGGGCGATCAACTGATGCGATCACAGAATTAAATAAGGTTACACTACCTTTTTTAAGAAAAAAAGTTACGAGTATTGTAGAAAATGAAACTTTGGCTGTAATTAAAGATATACCTACAAACGCTTCAGATCCACCTATCAAAACAGATCCACCTATCAAAACAGATCCACCTATCAAAACAGATCCACCTGTTAAAACAGAAACAAAGCCAACTAAAACTTATGGTGATGGTCAAACTACAGGGGATAAATAAGCCTTTACAGAAAAATTATTACTTTTTCTTACCACTCAATAACTCATCTCGGAGTTCGATCGCTTTAGTATAGTCTGGCTGTAATTCAATCGCCTTATTCACAGCATTAAGAGCCTCTTTATTTCTGCCTAGATTTGCCAATGCAAGACCTTTACTAAACCAAGAGTTCTGAACATCTAAATCCTTTTCGATCTTAACCCAATCAAAATCAACCCTAGTTACCAAAGAATAAGAATCTAATTTTATTGCTTGGTTAAAGGCTTCTAAAGCTTCTAGATATCTCCCGTCTCTAGAAAGCGTCACACCTTTAAGATGCCAAACTCTAGAAATTCTAACAGTTGAAACCTCTGCTGCACTTAAATCAAAAGGACTAACTCTTAGCTGAATATCTCCAGATGCCAGTTTTAGGGCATTGTCAAGGATTAACAAAACCTCGTCATATCTTTCAAGATCAATTAGAAATCGTGCTCTCTGATAAAAACGCAATGGATTTGGTTGACGAGCAATAGACTTGTTAAGAGAATCAAGAGCCTGTGTGTAGAGCTTTTTCGCATCCCCTTTTTGTCCTAGCCTATCAAGCACTAGTCCTTGCTGCCGCAGAGCTAAACTACGGTTGTATAAATATTCAGAATTCCCAAACTGTCGAGGCAACTTAATTGCTTTGCTATAGGCAGAAACAGCATCTTGATATAGTTTTAATGCTTCTTGATTGCGTCCTAAATCCTTCTGATAATTTCCTACTTCTCGCAGAGAATTACCAAGCCAATTCAGAGCATCAGCATCATCAGGATTCAGATCAACTGCTTTTTTATAAGCATCAACGGCATCTTGATAATATCCACGCCTATAGAGTGCAAGACCTAAATTTTGCCAAATAATCGGATCTTTAGGCTTAAGTTGAGTAGCTTTATCGTAGGAATTAGCAGCCTCTAAATATCGCCCTAGATTACGAAGAGCATCACCACGCTTCTTCCAAACAACTGGATCATTAGGCTTAATTCGAGACGCTTTGTCATACTCTTCAAATGCTTGTCGATATTGCTCAAACTTAAAGCTTTCACTGTCATTTTTATTCCAAACAGAAGTATCATTAACTGCCTGAGATAACAAAGTAGATTTTGTCTGAGAAGAGATTTGGGCTTGGGCTGATTGCAAAAATTGAGGATAGTTAAGAATAGCAGTGGCTAATGCCAATTCCACAAGCAAAGGACAAGATAATTGAACTAGTGAATTAGGCTTTTTGGGCTTAATTTTTTGCATAGCCTATAACCTGATTAATCGCTAAATCTCATGAATTTATTAGCAATTAAAACATATACATGAAAAAATTAGCAACAAGTATTAAATTTACTTTGCTTTTATGAATAGGAATCAATCAAACCATGTTGCAGAGCATAGCGGACTAATTCAGTGCGACTACTTGTACCCGTTTTGCTAAATAAACGACTGACATATTTCTCAACATTACGAATAGTCGTGCCAAGACGTTTAGCAATTTCTTTATTCATTAAACCTTCAACCACCAGCTCTAATACACTTTGTTCGCGGGGAGTAAATTCAATTTTGATTGGTGGCGGCGTAACGTTAATAGCAGGCTTTTGCTTGAGAAGTGCTTTAATTTCCGCCAGTTGTCCCGCAAGATCTGTGATTTCCGAGGTGTTGCTATTGGCGGTGACGGCTTGCATAGCGCGACGGGCAATTAAATTCTCAGCGATCGCTACTAGCTCATCGGGGTCAAAGGGTTTCGATAGATAGGCATCACACCCAGCGTTATAGCCTTCGATGCGATCCTTGGTCATGCCCTTAGCGGTCAAAAATACGACGGGTAGATTTAAGAACCTAACATCCTCGCGCATTTGCTTGAGGAACTCATACCCACTTACCTGCGGCATCATGATGTCCGAAATTACCAAATCTGGTGTAGTTTGCTCTAGCAGTTGCCACGCATCCCTTGCGTTGTTAGCAACCTGCACCGCAAAACCACTATCTTCGAGATAGGCTTGCACAGCTTCTCTGAGACCGGGTTCATCATCCACAAGTAGGATATGTCCTGACATAGTTATCCTTAATTACCTTTGATTTGGCGATCGCCATATTTACCACTATATATCAATACCAAGAGGCGATCGCGCAGTCTTGACCTTACGCATCAATATGTATTGTTGCCTCAGAATTAGCGATCGCTTTTTGCTATTGATCCGCATATGCGTTATCCTAGACAAGCTGTTAAAAAACACACGCTTGAGGTTTCGGGTGTTTTTTATTTTAAAAATTTTGCAAAGACAAAATTTTTAAAACTATCAAATTCCATCTCAGGCGCAAGGACAAACCCGAACACACGGAGAAAACTTAAATGGGAGTCGTAACCCTAGCCCAATTGCTAGAGTCGGGAGTTCACTTCGGGCATCAAACCCGTCGTTGGAACCCCAAGATGGAGCCTTACATCTTTACCGAGCGTAATGGCGTTCACATCATTGACCTTGTGCAAACCGCACAGTACCTCGAAGAAGCCTATGCATATTTGCGTCAAGCTTCCGAGCAAGGCAAAAAAGTATTATTTGTAGGAACCAAGCGTCAAGCTGCTGGTTTGATTGCTCAAGAAGCCGCTCGTTGCGGTAGCTACTACATCAACCAACGCTGGTTAGGTGGAATGCTCACCAACTGGACAACCATCAAAACCCGTGTCGATCGCCTCAAGGATCTCGAACGTCGCGATGAAAGTGGTGCATTAGATCGCCTACCTAAAAAGGAAGCATCCACCCTCCGCCGCGAAATGGAAAAGCTCCGCAAGTATCTTGGTGGTATCAAGTTGATGCGTAAGCCACCCGATATCGTGATCATCGTTGACCACAAGCGTGAGTATAACGCCGTTCAAGAATGCCAAAAGTTGCGTATTCCCATTGTGTCTTTGCTTGACACCAACTGCGATCCCGATAGTGTTGACATCGGCATTCCTGCTAATGATGACGCAATTCGCTCAATCAAGTTGATTGTCGGTAAGCTTGCCGATGCCATCTACGAAGGTCGTCATGGCGATATTGAAGATATCGAATATGAAATCTCTGCTGAAGAAGTAGAAGCCTATGCTGATGATGAAATCATCACTGGCGACGAAGAAGAAGCAGAAGCATAAATTTTTGCATAAAAAAAGGGAGCGCTAAGCGCTCCCTTTTTTTATGCAAAAATTTTACCTAATAAAACCGATCGCTTGGCTCCTGTGACACTGGGCAAATTGCCATAGTGTTCTTTAATTCGTAAATATCCTAATACCGCAAAGGCGATCGCTTCTTTACTATCACCACTTAAACCAAAGGCATCAGTACGTTGCACGATCGCAGGTTTTAGCAAATCCTGTAAGCGCTCCATCAAATAACCATTGCGGCCACCACCACCACCGACTAGAATTTCTTCAGGAAATACAGGCAGAAAATCATAATAGCTTTTGGCGATCGCCCTCGCTGTAAATTCCGTTAACGTAGCAAGAATGTCGTAATTACTCAAATCTTGGCATTCTTCTAAACGCTCTTCTAAATAATCTGGACTGAATAACTCGCGACCTGTCGATTTTGGCGGAGGAATGAGAAAAAATTCTTGCTCTAGCCATTGATTGATTAGCTCTAAATTAGCTTTACCTTGCCGTGCGATCGCCCCATCACGATCAAAAGGCTGACCAAATAATTTCTGAGTCGCCATATCCATCAGGACATTGCCCGCCCCATTATCAAAACCAAATATTTTCTCTGGAATTGCTCCTGCATTGGGTGGTAAATAGGTGACATTGCTAATCCCGCCAATATTTTGACAAGCTCGATATTTAGTAGGATGTGCTAACAACAAAGCATCTACCATCGGCACTAGCGGCGCGCCTTGCCCCCCAACTTCAATATCCGCTACCCGAAAATCGCTGACCGTCTTAATTCCCGTTAATTCTGCAATAACTGCACCTCGCCCCAATTGCACCGTATAGCCCATTTTTTGACCTACGGGTGGACGATGAAATACAGTCTGACCATGAGATCCAATTAAATCTGGCGGTTGATCGCCTTGTGCCATAATCGCTAAAGCTGCCTTAGCAAAACTCTCGGCAATGCGATCATCGAGTTCACATATCTGTTGTAGCGATCGCGGATCACCTGCACAAATCGCAAGGATCTCTCTTCTTAAATCTGCGTCATATTCATAGGTATGTCCTGCGATTAAATTAGTGCTGAGAATACCTTGGCGATCGCAAATTTCTACAAGCGCCGCATCAATCCCATCTACTGATGTGCCACTCATCAATCCGATGGCTAATATTTTGTTCGTTGGCGCATTAATCATGAGTTGTAGGTAAATAGATATTGGCGATCGCTAGTTTGAGACATTTTTTATATTGCTAAGCTTGTTTTCGATTTAGCATTTCAATCATCAGTCTGATACTTTCAGCTTGAGTCTGAGCAACAATCGCTTGCTGTCGGGTAATTTCTTTGATTTCTAGCAATTCGTTGTGAAGAGATTCACTTTGAGATTGTGATTTAATGGCTTGCTGTTTAATAATCTCCTTTATTTCAACAAGTTCGGCATGGAGAGTTTCACGCTGCTCCCTTGCCTCTTCTCTGACGCTGTTTATCTCAGCTTTGACCGTTGGCAGTTCGAGGTAAAGTGCCTGTATTAGTTGCTGAATATCGTTGCTTAAGCTATCAACTTTATCGGCAAATCGGTCTAATCGTTCATCTGTCCATTTTTCAGTCATTTTTTCACTCTCTGCGATCAGTTTCTTTATATTGTCTAGGCTGATTTCGGGATGGGATAAGTTGTTGGCTCTAGTCGAGGGGCTAAAATTTTTTCTTGGATTTTAGCTGTCACTTCATCAATCTCTTCGGATGACAGGACTTTACCAACCTTGCTGTCGGTCAAAATTTCTTTCAACTCGTCATAGCTAATTATGTTGATTTTCTCGAATAGGTAATTACCAAGATTTGCTCCGTGGTTAATTCCTGCCCTGATGTCACAACCTGACTCGTCCTCAATCTGCACATCCCTGAGCATCTCTGCTTCATCCATGTCAAATTCATCCATAATCATGGCTTAACTCCACTTTTGTACCACTCAAAATAAGTTAGGTTGTCCTTTTCTGGGTCTTGACCACAGTCCATCATGTTTTGGTTTCGATAAAAGACCTCGGACTCTGGTAACGAGTGTAAACCAACTATCCCGTTGTAACCTAGCTCTTGACTTCTCCATTGAGCAAATCTTAATAAGGCTGTACCCACACGTTTAAACTGTGGGGCTGGTTCAGAGTTTTGACGATTCCAAGGTGCTGTCTCAAGGGTTTCAACATAGACTATCCCCTTTCGCTGATCAACCTTTGACCGATGATTTTGTGTTTCGATCAACATCATGCCTTGGGTTATTCGCTCACTAGAAACTGATTCAGTTTCTATAGCATAGGCTTCATAGTTATCCCTCGAAATATACAGTCGATTTTTGTTTAGCCAATTCCAGTAAATTTCATCTTGCATCTCTGGCTGGATTCGCGATCGCCAGAATGTCTCGAAATCATCCAAATTCTTTTGACTAAACTTGTTTATTTCCGCAGGAATGAATACCTGATCGGCTACGCGAAATATTTTTGTCTTTACTAGCATCCTGTATTTTGTGCAATCGACTCATCCAGAATTAGCAAGAGTTGATGTTTTTCCTCTAATCTCAGAGCATTAATCGACTCAATAGCAGAATGTAATGCTTGGGTCATAATTTACACCCATAGATTTGAAGCGTGTTAACTATTTTACTAATTTGCAAGGCGATCACCGTGTCCTCATCTCAAGTAAATTACACAATTTAATTTAAGATGATCAACTAAACAATGGCTATTCTGTATGAGTATCTCCATGAAGCATAGCAATTAATTCAGAAGGGAAGTAGGGCGGTATCTTCAGATGAATAACTGCATGACAATTTGGACAAACAGGGATTAAATCAGATACGGGATTTACTTTATAGGACTCGCCGATTTCACTTATTGGCTTAATGTGGTGTACATGAATCAGTTCTTTTGCAACATCGCCATAGATATCAATCAGCTTTACACGACAAACTTGGCAAACATATCCATAATGTGACAAGCAAGCATCTCGCGCTTTTTTATCTCTTTCGTATTTATTAACCCTGATGCTTTGCACTGCACCTTCTCTATATTCAACCCCATCAGGCAACTCCTCTGGAATGTGAGCATCAGAGATGACTCGTTTGTAGTTATTGAGAGAAGATATCCCTTTAGGTATGTTGATTCTTTTTGAAACAGAAATTTCAGGTATTTTAAGTTCATGTTCATTAGCGAAGATGATATACCCCGAACGATCCCATAGTGCACAAGGATAAAATTGAACTAAACCATAAAAATTGCCCCAATCACTGTATCGGGATTGAACAACATCTAGGCTAAATACTTTACTTAACTCGTCCGCTTTTTTACGATTCACGGTTAGTTTTTTGGACTTTCGATCAGTTTTTGTTGGACTTTCGATCAGTTTTTGCTAGATAGTTGCTTTCGTTTTATAGAAAGCAACCTCGAAGGATCTGAAAATTTTAGATCTAGATTTTTGTGGCTGTTCTAAAGATCGGGGCAACCGAATAAATCACCCCGATCAATTAGATTATTCGTCTTAACTCAATTGATTAAGTACAGATTACTTCATCCATTCGGTGTGGAAAAACTCACCTCTGGGCTTGTCGGTACGCTCGTATGTGTGAGCGCCGAAGTAATCACGCTGAGCCTGTGTCAAATTTTGAGGTAGGCGATCGCGTCGGTAGCTATCGAAGTAATCGAGAGACGCACTAAACGCAGGGATAGGAATACCCAACTGAGCCGCCGCCACAACCACTTTGCGCCATGCCACTTCCTTAGTGAGGATGGTTTGTTTGAAATCGGGATCGACTAACAGGTTCGGCAATTGAGGATTGCGCTGAAAAGCCAGCTTGATCTTGTCAAGGAAAGCCGCACGAATGATGCAACCACCTTTCCAAATACGGGCAATTTCACCCAGATTTAAATCATAACCAAAGTCACGAGATGCTGCACTCAAAAGCGCCATGCCTTGAGCATAGGAACAAATCTTAGAACAGTACAGCGCATCTCGCACAGCATCAATAAACTCTTGGCGATCGCCTTGATATTTACCAGAAGTCGAGCTGATCAGTACCTTCGAGGCAGCCACCCGTTCTTCCTTATAAGAAGAAATTACTCGTGCTGTCACCGCAGCAATCATGGTGGGGATCGGTACTCCTAAATCAAAAGCACTTTGCACTGTCCATTTGCCCGTTCCCTTTTGACCTGCTGCATCGAGAATTTTATTGACGAGTGCATCTCCAGTTAAATCATCATCCTTAGTGAAAATATCTGCCGTAATATCTATCAGATAAGAATCAAGTTCAGAACTCCGCCATGCGGTAAAAGTTTCATGCAATTCGCTTGCGGATAGTCCTAAACCATTACTAAGCAAATCATACGCCTCAGCAATTAACTGCATATCGCCATACTCAATGCCGTTATGCACCATCTTCACATAATGCCCTGCGCTACCCTTACCGATGTAAGTCACACAAGGGCCATCATCAACTTGAGCTGCGATTTTCGTCACAATTGGCTCAATCTCTGCGTAGGCAGATTTTTGACCACCAGGCATCATGCTAGGTCCATTGAGTGCGCCTTCTTCACCACCGCTCACGCCCATGCCGATGAATTTTAGATTAATCTTCTCTAGCTCCACCGTGCGGCGATCGGTGTCGTTATAGAGCGAGTTACCACCATCAATGATAATGTCGCCTTCTTCCAGAAATGGGATGAGTTCTTGGATTACGGCATCCACAGGCGCTCCTGCCTTGACCATAATCATCATTTTGCGGGGACGCTCTAACGATGCGACAAAATCAGCGATCGTAAATGTGCCTTTGAAATTTTTCCCAGCCGCACGAGTAGCAAGAAACTTGTCGGTTTTGTCGCGGCTACGGTTATAAACACTCATCGAAAAACCATTGCGCTCAATGTTTAGAGCAAGGTTTTCGCCCATCACCGCCAAACCAATCAGTCCAAAATTTTGCTTGTCAGATGTCATAAAATCCTCTCCATCCATTGAAATATCGGCAGATACGATCTACCTCTAGTCGATAAGTTTCAGGTAAATTTTCCTGAACTTGAGGACAAAAGTATCGTAAGGGCGGATTTAGTGGGGATCGCAAATCCTTTGTAAATCCTTAATACCATCGACAGAAAAAAGACTAAAAAAGTAGAAAATTCAGCTTATTTCCTATTTGTTTTTTCCCTATCATTACCTTTTTGATTTTTCAAGACGGTGAGATGTAAGCTTTTTTGACATTACCTAAGGCGATCGCTCAAATTTAGCAATCCTAAATTGGAAGATCATCTCAAAGGGATGTGCTTCCACAACCCATTTAGGATTGGTATAGTTGCAGATATTAGGAAGATTTGATGGGGGCATAAATAATGACTGTGCGAAGCACAATCATTGATATTTTGAATTTTACTGTATACCCACAAAAGCGATTTTTTTGAGAATCAGTGTATCGCAGGAAACTTAAAATTTCAAATTACCAGACAATTGATGCAGACTCATAGGATTTTCTATATAGTCTTTAACAGGTCTGACATAGAACAGTGTATGCTTAGGTTAGCTAGTATATGCAAGTCTATATCTTAGCTAAAATTGTTATTTGGGCAATCGTAAGTCACTAATTACGCTAAAGTCGCAAATTCAGTTCAAAGAGGCTACATTAGTCTACCTAATACTTCTTTTTTTGCGGAATTTATTTTAGGTAGATTTTAAAAAATATTAAGTCGATTTCAGACTTAACCTGATATATCCATCAATTGGGGGTTATTCCATCCAAATTTATGTAGGATATTCATTAAGTTGATTTAAATATTTTTCTAATAGTTGCCCAGTAAGGTCTAGTCCGCATTAGACACCTTAGTTTTCTGGAGGTTCACATGAGTAAAATCAATAAGCCCAGTCAGTCCGATGACGCAAATAGTAAGCTTGTGCCAAGATCTGTTACACCTAAACCTCCGATTAAAGATTTGCCTAAGTTAGAAGTTCTTAAAGTTATTGCTCCTAAGTCTCCAGAGACTGATCCACCTGAAGAGCAGAAGTTAGTACAGTCAATTAGCGAGCAACCAGCGAAAACCATTGCGAAGGTCATTCCTGCGACAAAGGTAAAGTTGCCAACTAGTCGTTCCAAGGACACTCAGGTAGATATCTATAGTCAGAATGATATTGCTTCAGAAGACAAAGTTTGTTTACAACCTATTCCCGCAGCTACAGAGCCGTTTCAATACAGAGCGATTGGGGTAATTTATGGACGTTATGTTGCTAATCCTGACAATTTTGCTAAGGGGCATATCCTGACAACTGACGGTTCTCAAGTTGATGCGGTATTACTTGGGAAAATTATTTCGATTGTCAAAAAACGCTTGCAAGGCGATCGCGATTATCTATGGGTAGTTTATCCAAGAACTAATGACAAAGCGGGCAAGCTGCATGTACAAATATCTGGTGTTTGGGCACCTGTAGAGCTTGGTAGATCGGATGTACCTATCGAGCCTAATGTCCAAGATGGGTATTTTTCCGTACGTGGTGAGATATCGAGCCAGTCTATTGAAGATAACTCTGTAATTGTAAAAGTAAGGCGTACTGAGCAAAAATTTGACAAGCAAAAGGATAAGGTAACCAAGGAATACAGTAAATTTAAAGTCCGTTTAACAGGACTGTTACCCACCGATGCCGTAGGACAATTTTGGAGTGTCAATGTTCAGCGTCAAGGTGACGTTCTTACAATTATTGATGGCGAATTTATTGGCATCGTACCTTACAAAGGTAAGCGTCGTCCCCAGTCAAAGGGTCGTCCTAGTGGTGGTGGCAAATTTGCGCCAAGGAGATACGATCGCCCCTATAGCGATCGCCCCTATAAGCCATCAATTAGTGGCGATGGTGACAGCTTCGGTGGTTATCCACCACGTCCTAGATTTTCTGAGGATCGTCCACCATTACCCAAGCCTTTAATTAAGCGCAAAGACCTTAATGAATAAGTAAAGAGAACCTCTCGCTTTGTGAGAGGTTCTCTTTGTTTATGGTTGTAAGACCATACTCCATTCTTTGTTTTGACTATCCCAAAATGGAGCATCGGTTTCGCCAACGATATTTGGTCCCCAGTAAGTGCGGGAGCCATCAGTAGCAAAGGCAAAAATTACGTCACCTTTACCAATCTCCACTTTGTAATTGGGAAGAGATAACAATAAGCCTTCTTGACCACCCTCATTCGGAGCAAAGTCCCAATTGAGAGGTTCGATCGCGTGCCATTCATTTTGAGAAGTAATTCGTGAAAGCAAAACAATTCGGACAGCACGATCAGTACGATTACCAACACGGAGACCGCCTATATTGTCACCATCGTTGAGGTTGGGACGCACAAAAGTTGTGGGTAGAGGCGGAATGATCACTTTAGAGATATCAGTATTTTCGGGCAGCTCACGATTTGATGATGGAGCTAATCTTTGCCATAGGTTAACTCCTGTCAGGGTAATTACTGCTCCCAGACACATCGAATATGCACATTTAACATCAAGAGTCGGTATCACAGCTTCAGTTTTGATGTTTATATTTTTATTGTATGCTTCCCCACTTCCAAATTAAAATTACACAGTAATATTTTAGGATACCTATAAAAAGATATATAAAGTTTCGGAGAATTATTGTTAGCGACTTGACGAGAAAAAAGTTACCACCGAGTCTGTATGGCTTCGACATCACTCAGTCAGCATTGGCTGAGCGATGTCGAAGCCGTAGGTACTTTAATTAATTGCAAGTCCCTTATAACTTAGATGTAACAATAATTCTCCGAAACTTTATGCGCGGGCGATCGCTGCGCCATGAGATGTACCTAAACGAGTAGCACCAGCATTAAGTAAGGCGATCGCTTGTTCTCTAGTACGAATGCCCCCAGAAGCCTTAACCCCAACCTTGCCCCGTGAGATCTCCTTGAGAAACTTCACCATTTCCACAGTTGCGCCGCCAGCCCAGCCTGTACCCGTTTTCAGGAAGGCAACTCCTGCATCCATACAGACTTCGGCGGCGAGTTCTTGCTCATCGGGGGTGAGTAAGCTTAATTCCAAGATAGCTTTAACGGGTTTAGCTGATTCTTCGCAGATTTGAGCAATATCTTGATGCAACAAGTTAGTCTGCCCAGCTTTCAGCCAACCGAAATTGATCACTACGTCCAATTCTGTCGCCCCATGCTCTACAGCCTCCATAGCTTCATAAAGCTTTACATTTGATGTAGTTGCCCCACTGGGAAAGCCAATAACCGTACAAATCTCTACTTTGCTTTTAAGTAGCCGCTCCGTTGCACGCTTGACATTACAAGGGTATACACAGAGGCTAGCAAACCCAAAGCGATCGGCTTGTTCACACGCATAGTCTACCTGCTCACCACTAGCAGCGGGATCTAAGAGGGCGTAATCAATATATGAAGAGAGATCGATATCATTTGGGAGCATAAAACTATACACACTTAAGTGAGCAAGAGGTTACATTGGAGTTTAGTGGCGATAACTTCTTATAATTACTTATCCAGAGTCATTTCTCTCGACTTATTCTCGACTTATTAAATCTAAGCAAATATTAACAAATATTAAGTAAATATGCATATTTCTGAATTAGACGAACTGGAAGCTTCGGTTAGCGATTTGCTAACAATGGCAAAGGTGGAGTTAGAACAAAATCGACTGCAACAACAACGCGAGCGCCAAATTCAAGAAGCAGTAGCACAAATTGAAGGACGGTTGAAACCATTGTTGGCAAAAGTTGAGCAGATGCTAGAGGAATACAACCGTGAAGGTGGAAATCCAGACAGTGAGACAAAACTAAGACTAGAAAAAAAAGCAGCGGATATTCGACAGGAAATTGCAGAAGCGCCTACCCTAGCAGCTCAACTCGCCGATCGCCAGTTGATCTTGAGTGAAGAAAGACTACTAGACGAGCGAATAACGGAACAAACGGCTCAATGGCGAAGGGAATTAAAGGCTGATCTCTTAGAGATGATCGAAGAACAACATGATTTCTTTAGCGCTACGGATGCTTCGATCGCAGTGAGGGGATATGCCAATGACTTAAAAGCGATCGGTGCACTCGAAGAAGTAGTAGAAGCCCTAATCAATCAAATAAATTCCCACAGTGAAGAAGGACCAGTAGCCCGCTTGCGTGGTAGCCATGAACAGACACTTACTTTTATTTACAATAAGGCTCTTGAAAATCGATCCCGTGTCGATCGCGCTCCCGATGTGCAACCTAGTGCGAGACACCGTAAGACCGAAAAACGTCCTGCTTTATATACCGATCTCAGTGGCAAGGTTTTAGTCTTTGGAGGACACGATCGCTTACAAACGGCTGTAAAAAATCGATTACGCGATTCGGCAATTAATTTAATGTGGTACACCGAGCAGGATGGGTTACAGCTTGCCGCGCAGGGTGAAAGCCAAATTGCAGGTGGGGATTTAATTATTATCGTGACGGGTTATGCGAGCCACTCACTCACGGAAAGAGCGATCGAGGCTTGTCGTAGAGCAAATAAGACCTATGAAATTGTGAATACAACGGGTATGACCAGACTATTAGAAGTAATCGAATCGGGACTAAAGGCAAAACAATTAGCACGCCATTGGAAACAAGGATAAAAAATTAGGTTCTTTATAAACTAGAGAGAGTTGCAGTGCAAATCACCGCAACTCTCTCTAGTTTTTTAATGTCTTAACTAAAGCTATAGCAGCCCTAAATCATTTGTAGATTCTTGGATTGGTGGAAGCGCACCCCTGCGGGGTGCGCTTCCACCAACCATTTAGGATTGCTATATAAAACCAATAATCAACAAATTTCTATGACCAAACCATCTCCTCAACCATCACAACCACATAAATCCAAGAAGCCCAATCAAGGTAAAAAATCAAAGGCATCTAACTTTTGGAAGGAAACTGCTCAAACCTTAGGCTTAACGGTTGCCTTAGCCTTGGGATTTCGGGTCACGATCGCGCAGGCTTACTACTTGCCTCCATCGGGTTCGATGGAGCCAACTTTGCAAAATTATGATCGTGTGATGGTAGACAAACTCAGTTACCGCTTTCAAATGCCAAAACGCTATGACATCATCGTATTTGAGCCAAATGAGTCAGTAATAAAAGGGTGTGGTCTATCTGCTGAGAAGCAAAAAAGCTCATTGATTAAGCGCGTGATTGGTTTACCAGGCGATCGCGTCGAGATCAAGGATGGCACTACCTATATCAATGGTCAGCCTTTATCGGAGCCATATTTAACAAAAGCTCCTGAATATGAGTTGCCGCCAATAACCGTCCCTGCCCATGCCTACTTTGCGCTAGGCGATAATCGCAATAATAGTTGTGATGGGCATATTTGGGGGTTTGTACCGCAGCAAAACATCATTGGGAGAGCCGCTTTTCGCTTCTGGCCAATTGATCATTTTGGTAATATCGATAAATGAAAATAATCTGTAAGTATCTGGGTACAATTAAATATAAAATCCCAAAACCTGTGGTGCACGCTGCGCGTGCGCTACAGGTTTTGGCTTTGGTTTTTAATAACTACTTACTGCATTGATTGCGATGCAGAGTACAGATTATTTGTGGCAAAAGCTTTAGATAGATTTATGGATAAACAGCAGATAAAAGAAACACTCACCGCGGCTGATATCGATCGCATTGTGGAAATGGCATGGGAAGACCGCACCAGCTTTGATACGATTTACGACCAATTTGGCATTTCTGAGGCTGAAGTGATTAAAATCATGCGTAAGTCAATGAAACGCTCATCATTTCTAATGTGGCGAGAACGGGTAAGCGGTCGCAAAACTAAACACGCAAAGACCTCTGAGGCGCAAAGATTTCGCTGTAGTCAACAAGATAAATTTAAGTCTCGCTAACTAATCTTTTGCCCTTGGGCAGAATTATTTTTAGCATCCCTAGGGAGGTAACTATGCGCTTAGTTCGTAATTGTGCGGTTTTAGGAATATTGCTAACGGCTGTGGGTATGCCTATTGCCGTAACGCCAAAATTAGAATTACTTGGGTTAAAGGCGATCGCCCAAAGCTCTAATAGTTCTGATGAACTGCGAAAACAACAAATTACGGAAGCAGTTTACCTCAAACAATCGGGATATGATCGCTTACAAAAAGGCGACCCACAAGGAGCGATCACTGATCTACAAAAAGCACTAGAACTATTTCGCAAATGGAATGCTACAGGGGGAGAGCGTGACACCTTAAACTTTTTAGGAGATGTCTACTTAACAACAGGACAGTATGACAAGGCGATGCCCTATTTTCAGCAGGCTTTGAAAATTGCCAAGGAAATTGCTAAGTTTCCCGATGGCGATCCTGTGGATATTGGCTATACCTTGCAATATATTGCCGATGTCCATGACAAACAACGTCAATATGACCAAGCCTTGCCTATCTATCAACAGGCTCTTGATATTTTTCGCGATCGCTTAAAAGCGAAAAAAGGCGATCGGGAATCTTTGCTGACCAGTGAGAGCGTGACGCTAGCACGCATGGCTTCGATTTATTTTAAATCTGCCAAATATGATCGCGCCTTAGCAAGTTATCAGCAAATGTTACCAATTGCCATTGAGCGCAAAGACATTATCGGCAGGGTTCAAACCTTAAATAATATTGGCGTAATCTACGCTAACCAAACCCAATATCCTCAAGCTTTAGAAGCCTATGAGCAATCTTTAGCCCTTGTTCGCACACTCTGTTGTTATCGTGGCGATGAGGCAGCCATTCTCAATAATTTGAGCGCTCTATATTTTAGTCTTGGTCAAAACCGTCGAGCTTTAGATTTAGCAGATCAGGCAACGAAGATTTACTTCAAACTTACAACAGAGGATGTAGCAGGATTAAAAAAAACAGAAATTGAACTACTCCATGATGTTCTTGGTGAGGACAATAGTAATCCAACTCTCACTAGTCGTGGGCTGTCGGTGCGAGCTACTGTGGGTGATACTGCTAACAATGATGTAACGGTCAAAGCAGGACAGGCAAACAATCTCAATAATCTGGCACAACTCTACAGCAACAGTGGAAAGTATAAAGAGGCGATCGCATTCTTTCAAAAGGCAAGAAATATCTATCAAGATATTGGTAATGATTTAGGAATTGGCATCACCCTAGACAATATTGGTAGTACCTATACTCGTTTGGGACAGACAGAACAGGCGATTGCATTTCATCAGCAGGCTCTCAGTCAATACGAGAAGGTTGGCGATCGCGCAGGCATTGGTGTTGCCTTGAGTAATCTTGGTCGCGCCTATGCCAATAATAGTAAGCAAATGGAAGCCATCAATGCTTATCAAAAAGCTTTAAATATTGCCAGAGAAGTGCGCGATCCTAGTACAGAATCAGTGATACTCGCAAATATTGGTGATTTATTAGCACAACAGAAACAAATCGATAGTGCGATCGCTTTTCTCAAGCAAGCAGTAAATGTACGCGAGTCGATTCGTCAATCGATCAGAATGCTGCCTCGTGAAGACCGTTCTGCTTACAAACAAAGTGTTTCCTATACTTATCGCAATCTTGCCAAACTCCTGCTACAGCAGGGTCGTATTAATGAAGCAATTCAAATCCTCGATCTGTTAAAAGTGCAAGAGCTGCAAGACTATCTACGTGATGTCAAAGGAAATGAACGTACTTCTTTAGGAATTACACTTTTTGCTCCTGAGCAAGCGGTAATCAATAGTGATCTCAAATCATTAATCAATGGTTCACCCTTAACTACTCAAATCCAACAGATTGCATCCCAACAGGAAGCGAATCTAGCTAGTTCACGAGCTCTATTAGCAAATGTGCAGAAATTTGGTGATCGGGCAGCAATGTTCTATCCACTACTATTTGAAGACCGACTGTTCTTAGTACTTCTCCCTGCCAAATCTGCGCCAATTCTCCGTTCCATTAGTATTCAACAACAAGACTTTACTAAATTGTTGCAAGGCTTTCGGTCTGACTTGCAAGACTCCAATTCCATTGATGTTAAAGACTCCTCAGCCCAACTTTATAAATATCTAATTAAACCAATTGAGGCTGATCTCAAAGCAGCTAATATTGAGCTACTTCTCTATGCTCCAGATGGACAAATGCGTTATATTCCCCTTGCAGCACTCTATGATGGGAAGCAATGGCTCATTGAGAAATATCGCTTTAATTACTTGACTGCCTCTGGATTTTTAGACTTACAAACTACCGTTAAACCTCCACTAAAAGCGATCGCGGCTGCCTTTACTCAGGGTGATTTCAAATTCTCAATTGGTAGTGAGCAGTTCTCGTTTACAGGATTACCCTTCGCAGGTAAGGAAATCAACAAAATTGCGGAGACTTTCCCTAATACGACTAAATTATTCGATACCTTTTTCAATCGTAATACCACTGTTGCCCAGTTTGGAGAATACAATATTATCCATTTAGCAACCCATGCGGCTTTCGTCAATGGGACACCTGAGGACTCCTTTGTGTTGATGGGCAATGGCGATCGCCTTAATTTACGGGAGTTACGCGAATGGAAGTTGCCCAATGCGCAATTAGTAGTTCTTAGTGCTTGTCAGACTGCCCTCGGTGGCGTGGTTGGTAGTGGGGAAGAGATTCTTGGTTTTGGTTATCAAATTCAACGTACTGGTGCAAGGGCAGCGATCGCCTCACTCTGGACAGTGAGCGATCAGGGGACACAATCACTGATGGGTAGTTTTTATACGCAGTTACACAAGGGCACTAACATCATTAATTCTTTGCGTGAAGCCCAGCTCAGCTTACTGCAATCAAAGCAACCTGAATTTCAACATCCTTATTTCTGGGCTGCCTTCATCCTGATTGGCAATGGTAATTGAGCAGATCAACAACAAAAAAGCTGGCTAAGCCAGCTTTTTTGTTGTTAATCTGCTGTGATATTAAATTTAACGTGAGTTCGGGATAATTTGAAATGGTCTTTGAGAGAGGGTTTGCGATGCAAACCCTCTCTCAAAGACCAAAAGTAAAACCCTTGCTACGCAAGGGTTTTACTTTTGGTCTTTTAAAATTTGCCAACCTAACCCGAACTGACGTTAAATTTACCAAGCAGGATGCGAAAAAATTGCCTGCATCGTCTTATTGCCACGCAATTGATTGGAAAGTGGCAAATGTCCTCTTGGCGCATCAAGACTCCAAATAAACTCATTGGGATAGCGGGTAAAGGAGCCATCTTTTTTCCAGCCAATTTTTAACCAAAACTTTTCCCATCCCTTACCAAGCCCTAGCCAAATCTTGCGCTGGACTGAAAAACCAAACTTCCCTTCTGAATATACTAGCCAAAGCTGATTAATTGTCCGCAAGTCACTAATAGGAATTAATTGAGCCTCAGTAAAATATAGCCAACCACGTTCTAAGGCGGCTTCACCTGCTGCCTCACATAGTTTCTTGCTAGTTAAGCGATCGGCTTCTTCAAAGTCTTGCTGTGCTAATAAATTTTGAATTGGTTGATAATCAATCCCTTTTTCTGAATGTAGAGCTACCACACCTTGAGGATAATGAGTTTGCGCTAATTCGATCGCTTTGGGCAAATCACTTTTCAAAAGGGTTTGGTGGATTTTGCCATCGATCCATGTCACCTCAGTATTAGCCGCTTTACGGGATTGAATAAACTCATCTAGTATTAGCAAACCATCTTCTCCAGAATTTGCTAACTCAGCGATCGCAGGTAATTGATTCGACTCTTTACCTGAAAATAACTTATCTCTTAACGTGGTCAGTGTTGTATCCATCAGACTTTAAAAAATCACACAAATGAAATCAATACTTAAAAAGCAGCACCCAATAGGTGCTGCTTTTTAAGTGCTTAAGCAATTAGTCGATGTACCCCATCAATCCTGCATTATCGATCACATTAGAAGCCACAGGTCTTGTCTCACCCATCTGAGAGTAGGTTTCACTAATCACCAATCCTGCGGAACCAACGGGGCGCTCACCTGCGGCATAGAATTTTTCGACAATTACAAAACCATCTTCAATAACAGGGCGCTCACCAGAAGACATAAATGTACCAGTTACCCGTACTCCATTGCTGACAATTGGACGCTCACCACCCATAGTTGTATAGGTGCTGCTAATGGCTAATTGACCAGCTTGGATGGGGCGCTCGCCAGAGCTATTGAAATATTCAAAGGCACGAAAGCCGCCATCAACAATGGGGCGATCGCCATAATGCTTCAAAGTTTCTGTCACGGTTAATGATCCCTTTTGTTCGATTGATGAAACCACAGGTTTAGACTCTTCTTTAACTGCCAAGGCTGAGATATCTACAGTACCTGTTTTTGCAGTAGTTTCACCGTCTGACTTAGCTTTTGGGGAGCGAGGAGACTTGTCTTCAGTTTTAGGGCTTTCTGGCTTAGTGCTTTCAGATTTTCCTTCGTTAGTTGTACTCATACTTTGCTTTCCTCTAAATTTATTCTTAAAAACTCTTGCTGACTTTTAATTACGCTTAATTTTTTCGCGATCGCCAAAAAACTTTTAAAGTTATAACCTTGCAAGTTAATTCTACAGAAAAAGTTAATCTTATTAATCTTTTGCCACATCGCTTATCAATTGTTTTGTTGTTCTTGGTCGTCGGCAGCAATTATGCTCACTTCTGTACATATCCTTTATTAATGACCTTTTAGCCGCTAGTCCTCATATTTTCAACTCATTTGCATAGGACATCTTGATATCACCCATAAGTGATTTTGATTTTTGCCGTACAAAAGAGGTCAGTGCTTTGCACTGACCTCTTTTGATGACTAGGATTGTTTTATTTCTTTGCTGAGGGCGAGGAAACAAACCCTTAATTCACTGAACCGAAAGAAAATTTTTAAAAGTGTGGCTCAGCCATACTTTTATAGCCAATCAAGTTTTGCTCAGGACATAAAACCAGAAGATGAGTTGCGGCGCTTCGCGCCGCAACTCATCTTCTTAGTTTTTGGGTTGTATTAGCTAACTCTTTTTTTGCTATAAAAATTTTCTTGATTTGGGTTTGAGCGCAAAGCGCTGTAAGTTAGCCCAAGGCAGGTACAACTCTCGGTAGCTCTAGACGTTGCTGTGACGTAGAGCGGCGGGTAGTCCGACCCGATAGACGGAAACTGAGACTTTGTAGCTCAATATGCAATTGACGATTTTCTTTTTGAAGGGCTTCAATTTTTTGTTTGATCGGTACGATCCGCTCAGCAAACTTAGCACGATAAATATTAGGCAGTTCCTGCACCACTTGCTCCAACATCCGATTGCGATCGCTCATTTCTTGGATAGTTTGACGCAGTTCAACAGCCTCACGATCGCGATCTTGGATTTGCGCTTGAGTTGCCAATAGCTGGTTTTCAACCATAGCAAGTTTTTGTTCTAAAAAGCGCATTTCCTCCGAATGTTGCTCATGCACCTCAACATTAGGCAGAAAGGCAGTATTACCCTTCACCAAACGAAAAAGCTCTTCAGAAAGCTGCTGCACTAGCAGATCCTTCTGTTCTAGCTCAACCTTAAGTAAATTGATTTCCTGTTGAAGATTTGCTGTCATGTTGTCCGATGGATTCGCGAGGGCATTTACTGTGGCATTCATAGGTGCAATTCGTTAGGGAATTTAGGCTAAGATTTATAGCACACAAGGACTGAATTGGCAATTTTATTGAGATGCCCTCGCAAAATTTTTCAGCATCCACCCAAAACGGGGGAATTGTAAATGAATCTTAAAACGATCAACTCACCAGATCCATTAATCCATAGTCAGCTAGGTGTCACCTCTTTTCAAAGTAATTTAGAAGACCACACTTTGCTAGCTGTGGCTCAATCGGCACTCCAGTTACAAGCAATCTTACTCAAAAACTCCATTTCCTATGCACAGTCTGTTAGTGGGGGTCTCATTCTCAAAACCACACTCAAAAATACGGTAGAAACCCTTGCCAAATATACTGAAGCGGATGAGGGAAGCATTTTTTTGATCGACGAAGATGGGGTAATCATCGAGAGCATTTTGGCACGGGGACCAGTTACACGCGATCAAAAGGATGCTGTAATTTCTAAAGTTTTAGATGGTGGACTTGCGGGCTGGACTGTACGCCATCGTCAGATTGGGGTCATTTATGATGCGATTACCGATGAGCGCTGGCTACAGTTGCCCAACCAACCATACACAGCTCGTTCTGCGCTGACAGTACCCCTAATATATGGCATCAATGTAATTGGGGTCATCACATTAACCCATTCGCAAACTAACCATTTCGATGATGCGATCGCATCAATGATGCAATACAGCATGGAAAGCATCGCTGCAATTATCCTAAATGCCCAACTTCATGCGGAATATCATCCTTTAGATTTATAACCATATATTTTGAAAGCGCAGCAAAGCTGCGCTTTCAAAATATCAGCTTGTCTGTAAAACTCTAATGAGAGAGGGTTAGGGCTGTATAAATTGTCCAGCTATCGATCGCTAGCATTAGCAACGTAAATACCAACAAAATTAAATACATCCAAGGCTGAGCTAAAGGACGTACATCGCTTGTATCAATACCTGTATGCTCCTGTACCCTTTGCACTAATCGAGCAAACCCCACTACGCGCATCGGTAACAAATAAGCCTGATCGGATTTTTTACTCACAAAATAATACACAATCCCACCCTGTCCCGTAATTCTGGGCTTTAATGCTTGGATATCTTGCCAAGACAATGACCAACCTTTACGGAAAAACGTGGGAAACCATCGGGGATAAACCAAACTAATGCCTTGATCATCAAGAATGACGCGATCGCCTAATGCCCCATACAAAAATACAAACCCGATTGCTAAGCCCAAACCAAGCCATGAAGCAGGAATTGCAGAATGTGTAAAGTTACTCAAAAATGGCAAAGGTATCGTGAGGACTAGATACAAAAGTAATAAAGTCACTCGAATTAATGGCGATATGTGAAAAATATCACTAGATTCTGAATTTGCTGGATTTGAGGCTGCTCGCAGTTCAGTCATAACTAAAATTAAGGGTTTTGCGATTTCATGATTGGGTTAGGACTGCGAAGCAGTCCTAAGGGACTTGCGATTAATTAAAGTACCTACGGCTTCGACTTCGCTCAGCCAACGTTGGCTGAGCGAAGTCGAAGCCATACAAAATCGGTGGTACCTTTTTTCTCGTCAAGTCCCTAACCCAATTATGGTTCTTTATTTTACTGTGCGTCCCTAGGCACAGAGACGAAATCAAGGACTTACAAAGCACTCAGTTTATTTGGCAATTGATCGCAATTAAATTAACATTGTTTTTTAGGGGTAATCTAATAAATGACAGATATGATTAACAGTCGAGTAATGTCTGTTACGGCACTTTGCCTTATAACAAACATTCTCTGACTCAATCAAGCATAATTACATACAGTACGGATGGTGTAAAACGTGGGTTGGCGTGTACGTGGCGTTCGTGGTGCAACCACAGTTGAAGCAAATACATACGCAGCTTTAGAAAGAGCTGTGCTAGAGCTTATGGAGGAGATCGAAGCGCAAAATGATATCGATCCGCGTGAAATCGTAAGTGCCACTTTTTCGGCAACAACAGATATTGATGTGGTTTTTCCTGCCAAAATTGCCCGATCGCGATCGCATTGGGAGCATGTGCCACTTTTAGATGTGCAGCAAATGTATGTCGAGGGCAGCTTAGAGCGCTGTATTCGTGTCCTCATCCATGTGAATACCCCCCTTGAGCAACATCAAATTAAGCATGTTTACTTAAATGGAGCCAGAGATCTCCGCCCCGATCTTGTTTACGCCCAAATTTGAGAAAATAGAGGGAGTGCTAAGCGCTCCCTCTATTTTCTAGATACAATCAGTGCAAACGCTAAGATATATACCCCCTATGGTCACAAGAATTTTCCTGTGTAACGAACAAACAGAGCCAGAGATTCGCGATTTCATTCGTGAAGCGATCGCTGAGATCTCAGAGGGGGAGCAGTATATCGTTACTTGGAACTGCGGCAATATTCAAACTCTCAAAGTTGGCGATCGCGCTTATTTCAAGCGGATTGGTAGTGCCAATCAGGGTTATTTTGCCGCAGGTACAGTTGTGCCTGCGGATCGGGAATATCAACTTAAATTGCGATCAGCACGTTATCGCGAACTCAGCGAAGCCTATGACATCGACTCACAGGCAAATAATTTGCGAGTCTGGGTGGCTTGGGATTCTTGTGTCACTTTTGATGAACCCCTAAGAACGGATTACCTACGGCAATTGCCACATTTTCAAGGAATGCCGCTCGAACCACAAACCGATGCAGGGGTATTTCGCGAAGAATATGTCAGGATGCTCGATCGCGAGTGGGAGCGCCAAACCCAAAAGGCAATTAGGGCTGGCAAGGGGGTGAGTTTAGTTGATGTCTATTATCGATGGGGCTTAGAGGATATTCAGCAAGGTTTTCCACAGGATGCGCTGGAATCTTTTCGCCAAGCCCTGAAGCTGAATCCCAATTTTATTAAGGCATATTTAGGCTTAGGCGATGCCCATGTGAGTTTGCGCGAATATGCTAAGGCAGTCGGCGACTATGGCAAGGCGATCTCCATGCGTCCTGATAAAGCAAGGATTGCCTATTATAAACGGGGCGAAATTAATTTTTTATTGAATCAGTTCCAGCAAGCATTGGCAGATTTTCAAGCCGCGATCGCCATTGATCCCAGCTATGCCGATGCACATTTTTCCCTCGGTAATACCTATTTCAAGCTTAAGAGTTACGAACAGGCGATCGCTTGCTATAGCCGCACCCTTGATTTAGATCCCAATCGTGATTTAGCCGTATTTCGGCGCGGACGCTCCCACTACATCCTCAAGGAATATCCCGAAGCATTACGGGACTTTAGCCATGCGATCGAGCTACAACCTAGCAATGTCGATGCCTACTACTATCGCGGCTTGACCTATTCGCAGCCTACCATCGCCGATGAAACCCTTGCAGGTGATGATTTGCGGAAAGCAATTGTTTTGTATCAAACTCAAGGCAAACCCGAAAAGGCAAGAAAGGCAAAGGAATTTCTAGAAACTTTAGCGATCGACTCGTTGCCCAAGGCTAAGCCCAGAAGTAGCTATGCGATCGCACCATCGGATACAACGTCTGAAGCTATTGCCGAGCCTGATGACCGCATTGCAATCTCTAAGGCAATTGCCATTGATGATGCCGAAGAAACTAGTGAGTTGATTGTGGCAGTCCAACCTGAGGAGCAGCCAATTGCAATTCCTGTTTCAGAATCAATTACTAGCGAAGAAGCGATCGCAGCTTTCTCCAGTGCCGAAATCACCTATCCATCGGAACCTACTCAAATCGTTGAAGTCGAAAAACTAGTCGAAAAGATTGTCGAAGTCGAAAAACTAGTCGAAGTTGAGAAGATTGTTGAAGTCGAAAAAATCGTGGAAGTCGAGAAGCTAGTTGAGGTCGAGAAACTAGTTGAAGTCGAAAAAATTGTGGAAGTGGAGAAGCTCGTCGATCGCGTCGTCGAAAAAGTCGTGGATCGCGTTGTAGAGAAGCCAGTTCCTTTCTCGATTGAAGATCCTAGCACTGCCGAAAAACTGGCGATGATCTCGGTGATGGCGCAATATATGCGTGATGGCTGGATGGTGCGATCGGTCGATAAATCGCAAGTGGGCTACGATCTCGAATGTACTAAAGATACTCAAAGCGAAGCTGTAGTGATTAAAAGCTTTACTAGCGATCGCGAGTCCTTTGCCATTTCTGCGATCGAAATTGAAAATGCCCGCAGCAATAAAGACTTTGTCATCTGGGTAGTCAGTGGCGCAGCCGAAAATCCTGAATTACGTTGTATCCGTGGACGCGAACTATTCGAGCAGTTTGACCTCGACCCTCTCGCCTTCGCCGCCAAGGTCAAGCAATCAGCATTAAGACTAGAGCAATCCCCCATCGCTTTAGAAATGCCTCAATTTGAGTAGTACGCCCAAAAGTAATACATAGATTTTTTAATTTCGCAAATATAGCAACGTAAGGTTTGCTTAGGACATATAGCTGCCGCCAAGTGTATCAGGACATAAAACCCAAGAATAGGAAGGCGGCGCTTCGCGCCGCCTTCCTATTCTTGGGTTTTGCTTTTGTCCTAAAACAAGTGACCGCAGCTATAAAACCCAAACCTGTGAAGGTGACATGAAGTGACACCTTCACAGATTTGGGTTTTGATTTGTTCTAGCTATCTCTTGCATTTTGAACGGCAAAGAGCTTAATAAAATAAATTAATAATGCTTTAATAACAAAATGGCTTAAGATTTAATAATCCGAGGCTTATGGTTTGTAAAGTTTTATACAAATCAATAAACCGATCAAAACTATAGGCATGTTTGAGAAATTACTACTCTACTTACATACCTTACTTAGGCTAATGAGACGCTAAAAAATTCCAGTTCATCTATATCTCGTCATATAGATCATTGAGTAATTTGAGCTAAAGCCACCAATTTTTCAGCATACGTTCTAAAGATAGAGAAATTCACTTTAGTTCAATTTTCTGAAAGTAGAATGGGGAAAAACGAGGGGAACTGAGACAGTTTTTAAAAATGAGTTTCATAATTGGAGCCAATTATGGTTTGTAATGGTACTAGTATGCCTAAGAATCAAACACAATCTTCTGCTAAAGAGCTTTTAAAAAGTTTAGAGTTAACGAAAGATGGATGTATCTATGTTGTTCATGATCGCATTCGTTGGGCATTTTATGTAAAGGGAGGGAAGCTCGTATATGCCTCTCATTCTCTAGAAAGTTTTGAAAGACTAGAAAGACATCTACGCTCTCTTAGCCGTGAATTGCCCAACTTAGATGACAAATTGCGATCGCAATTGCGGCTGATGTTTGATGATCCTGAGCCAGAAAATGCCAAGTATAAAGTTACTAGTGAGATTCTCTGTATTGAATATAGGGCAATCCTTTGGCTAGTTAGTGAACATCATCTACCTAGCAACATGGCTAGTAAGCTCATCGCCCGTATCATCCAAGAGGTGATTGAAGCTTTTCTCTGTCTGCCTAATGGAGAGTTTAAAGGAATCTACTACGAGCATTTATTGGAAAGTACTTATTGTAATCTATCCATTGATCGCATTTTAGAAGTGGTCGAGCAACGCCTCAAATCATGGTATAGCCTTGGTCCCACTATTTCTTCCCCCTATCAATGCCCCTATTTAGTCAGTCAAACATCGGCAGCAAAGCGTATATCTGTGGAGACTGTACACAGACTGGGGCGGATTCTCCGAGGTTTTAATTTCTGTCAGTTAGGAGCCTTGCTAGGCAAAGACCCCCTTGCGATCGCAAAACAACTCTATCCGCTCGTAGGTGATGGCTCAATCCTCTTGCGAGATCCTTTATCTCCGTTTGACATGTTACCACGCACCTATTATCTAGCCCCAGAAGAGGAACGTGAGAACATTGAGAAGCTTTCTGAGACCTTTACTGATGAGGAAAATTCAGGTGCTGATATTTCCAACATTTCACAGGTATTCACCAATCAGGAAGCCAAAACTTGGAAAATCGTCTGCATCGATGACAGTGAATCCATGCTCAGTATCATTAGTAGCTATTTAGGAAGCGAAGATTTTCAGGTCACGCTCATTCAGGATTCGATGAAGGCTTTAATGAAAATCACTTCAATTCGCCCTGACTTAATCCTCCTAGATATTGGAATGCCAAATGTTGATGGTTATCAACTTTGCACTTTAATTCGGAAATCATCAAGCTTAAAAGATATTCCGATTGTGATGGTAACTGGCAATAAAGGAATCATTGATCGCGCAAGAGCACGTATCGCAGGGGCTACTGACTATCTAACCAAACCATTTTTCCAAGCTGATTTACTAAAAATGATGATGCGCCATCTCATTTAGATATATGTACAAATATGGAGATTACTTCATAGAATTTAGAATTTAATTATGAATTAAGTTCTAAATTCTAAACTAGGTATCTTTATCTATGGTATGTTTATGCTTTATTAAGAATTGCAAAATGCAATAAAATCATAGGAATTTATCTAGGTATAAATTCCGACAAACAAACTTCTATCTATCCCCTCAAATCAAACTTAAACAACAATATAAAATCAGTCAAGTTGGAGATTCATTATGACAACAGTGCTTGTAGTTGAAGACACTGCCTCTGAGCAGGACTTAATTGTTAACTATTTGGTCGAAAGTGGGTATACCGTAATTAGTGCCACCAATGGACAAGAAGCTCTCAAGAAAATCGAAGGAAAGAAACCTGATGTTGTAATTACCGATTTAGTCATGCCTGGAATGAGTGGTTTAGAACTATGCCGTAGTTTAAAAAAGAATAACGAAACTAAGGATGTCCCCATTGTTGCTTGCACTTCTAAGAATCAAGAACTGGATAAACTATGGGGAATGAAACAGGGAATTGATGTGTATCTCACCAAGCCCTTCTCCCGTGAAGATATTCTGCGTGCCGTTCGCTCTGTTGCTTAGAAAGCATTCGTAGCAAAAATTGATTCCAGCTTTAATCTCTATAAGTTCAATCCTAACTAAGTTTCGGACTTTCATCTTACCCACAGCCCAAGTTTCCAGCATCGCTATAGCAAGGAGAAAATATTTTGATTACAGTATTAGTTGTCGAAGATACCCCGTCTGAACGAGAGTTAATTTGTGAGTACCTGCGGCAGGGGGGCTATGCTGTGGTCAGTGCGGCTGATGGGGCAGAAGGTTTAGAAAAATTTGAGAAGACCAAACCTAATGTCGTCATTACGGATTTGGTAATGCCAGGGATGAGTGGATTAGAGCTATGCCGAGCAATCAAAAAAGCTGCTACGACTAAGGTTCCTGTCATTGCCTGTACTTCTAAGAATCAAGAACTCGATCGCCTCTGGGGTATGAAGCAGGGTGTAGATGTCTACCTCACCAAGCCATTTACTAAGGACGATATTGTGCAAGCCGTGCGATCGCTGGGTATAGGAGGATGATATGAGCAGCTTAACGATCGAATTACTTGAGGAGCAGACGCAGGCGATCACAGGATTGCCGCACTTGAGTTTAAATCTTGGACAAGATACGGTCGCCGCTGTGCAACTCAAATTTGTCCGAGAGACGCTCGTCCTAACTGCCGAGCGCTTTACGCAAATGCCCAATGTCCATCCCTGCCTAATGGGTTTGGTGGAACATCGCAGTAACGTTTTTTGGGTGCTGGACTTGCCCCAGTTACTAGGCTTTACACCCCTTGAGTCCAGTGCGATCGAGACTCACATCGCTATCTTACAGATTGGTGATGCATTTTTGGGGTTGGGGGTATATCGCATTGGTCGTGTAGTCCGTTTTAGTGAGACAGAGATTGTTTCACCACAAGAATTACCGAAGACAAATATTCCAATTGAAACTGTGCCATTTTTGCGTGGTTGGGTGGCTCAGTCGGGGGGGGATAGCGAACATCTACATGTACTAGATGCGGAGGCGATCGCCAGCCACAAATTTGCTCTATAGGAGAGGATATTGCATCTTCTCCAAAACTTTATTTACAAAACGGAGTTTCTCATCATGGTTCTTGATTCACGTTCTCGCATTGATGATAATGAATTACTGAATGGTAATGGCACTAAACCTCTTAGCAATGGCTCTAGTAATGGTTCATATCCCACAACCATCGAATTAGTCACTCCACCCACATCACCACCTTCTATCCCCACAGCTCCTAAATTGAGCCAAAATCCCGTTGGACGATGGTGGGAAAGTCTAGGCTTACGAACTAAAACAACTCTAATTGCTGTTGTCGCCATCACAGTTCCTTTGCTGGCAGTCGGTGGATTTACATCGGTATATGTCGGACAAAACCTAACTCAAGTAGCTAAACAAAAGGAAGGTAAGAGTACTAGTGACATGGCTTATCGCGTTGCCTACTTCATGCGCGAACGATATGGGGATATTCAGATCTTATCAAAAACATCATTTTTGACTAATCCCAAGGTAACTGCGGCAACCACTTTACAAGAACGCCAAGCAGTATTTAATGACTACATCAAAAGCTATATTGTTTACGATAGTATTGCTGCATTTGACCTCAATGGCGATGTGATTGTGCAATCACAAGGTGATGCATTGTCCAATCACAAGGATCGGGCTTATTTTCAAGAAGTCCTCAAAACCAATGCCCCTGTCATTAGCCAACCCCAACTTTCTAAATCTTCAGGCAAAGTGGCAATCCACATTGCTGCGCCCATTAAAGATGCGGCTACGGGCAGAACAATTGGCGTAATCCGTTCACGGATGCCTGCGGAGTATCTTGATACTCTGGTTAAAGACTTTGGTACTGGTGGTGAGCAATATCACTTGGTTGAGTCAGATGGGAAGTTCTTCATTGCCCTTGAGAAGGAGCAAGTTGGTCGCGATCTCAAATCAGACTTTCCACAATTAACCCCTCTCATTGACAAAAAGGAAGCTGGCTCAGTTACAGCGATCGATAATCTAACGGGTCGTGAGCAGTTTGTCGGTTATGCGCCGCTACCGAAACTGGAGGGATTACCAGATTTAAAATGGGAGGCAGTAATTGGTTTAGATACCGATATTGCGCTCAAGTCGCAGCAGCAGTTGATCTTTATTCTCGTTGCAGCAACTGGTGTAGTCGGTATCTTGGCGGCGGTGCTAGCGGTATTGATTGCACAACGTGCGACTAAGCCTGTTATCGATGCAACGGAGGCTGTGGTTGAGTTGGGTAAAGGTAATCTCGATACACGCCTTGAGGTCAGAGGACAAGATGAAATGGCGCAATTGGGGGATAACATTAATTTGATGGCAGGGCAGTTACAGACATTCCTCGCTTTGCAAGAAACACAGACAAGACGATCGCAAATTCTTGCCGAAGTATCGCGCTCACGAGATCTTGTGGAATTAGAAGCCCCCTTAAGTCGCTATGTCGAGGAAATTCGCCAAGAGTTAAATTGCGATCGCATTGTCATGTATCGATTTATCAATACAGGTACTGGCAGTCAGGGAGTTGTCGTCGCTGAATCTGGGTTAAAGCATTTACCAAATGCCAAAAGTGCTGGACTGCAAGATCCTTGTATTCCCAAAGAGCTTCTAGATAAATACAAGCAAGGGCAAGTGGTTCAATATCGGGATGTGCTTAACGCAGGATTTGCACCTGCTCACCTTGAGTTAATGCGTAAATTGCAAATTAAATCAAATCTCATCGTGCCTGTAGTTCGTGCAGGTGAATTGGATAGTTTGTTAATTGCCCATTCCTGTTTACAGGTGCGTGAATGGCAATCTCCTGAGATTAAATTGATGCAGAGCTATGCAGAAGACATTGGACGCGCACTCGGTGGTCTTGCCACAGTAGAACAACAGCGCATCGTGGCAGAACAAGAACGTCAACGGAGTGAAGCAATTCAACGCGAATTAATTAGCCTCTTAACTGACGTTGAAGGCGCTGTAAGTGGAGACTTAACCGTCCGTGCTCAAATCTCGGCTGGTGAAATTGGGATTGTTGCCGACTTCTTTAACGCGATCGTAGAAAACTTACGCGAGGTTGTAACGCAGGTAAAAGAAGCGACTTTGCAGGTAAACACTTCAGTTAATACCAATAATGAATCGATTCGGACGCTGGCAAAAGATGCCACCCTCCAAGCGGAACAACTGGATGAAGCGCTGCAATCCGTAGAACAAATGACTGATTCGATTCAGCAGGTGGCAAGTAACGCAAGACAAGCGGCTGATGCATCTAACGTCGCGGCGGCAACAGCGGAAACTGGTAGTCAAGCGATCGAGCAATCCGCAAGCAGTATCTTGCAACTACGTCAAACCGTTGCGGAAACAGCCAAAAAGGTAAAGAGACTTGGTGAAGCATCGCAACAGATTTCTAAAGTAGTCGTTCTGATTGACCAAATCGCATTGAAAACGAACATGCTCGCAGTTAACGCTAGTATTGAGGCAGCGCGTGCAGGTGAAGAAGGTCGAGGCTTTGCGGTAGTTGCGGAAGAAGTCGGTGCGCTAGCGGCTCAGTCTGCAACCGCAACCAAGGAAATCGCTCGAATCGTTGAAAGCATTCAACAGGAAACCAGTGAAGTAGTCGAATCGATGGAAGCGAGTACGATACAGGTGGTTGAAGGTACAAACAAGGTTGAAGATGCGAGAAAGAGCTTAAGTCAAATTGTGGAGGTGGCTCGGAAAGTAAACGAACTATTCCAAGGTATTTCTAGCGCTACAACTTCGCAGGTGCAAACATCGCAATCGGTGAAGCAAGTCATGGAAAACCTCTCTACACAATCGCAAAAGTCCTCTGAGACTTCTCGCGAAGTTGCGATCGCTCTACAGGAAACCGCTAACGTTGCTAGTAAGCTACAGGCTTCTGTAGAAACATTTAAGATTGATGCAGCTTAGTGTTTTTTGGTGTTGTAAGTTTTTGCAAAGCAAAAACTTACAGCACAATTCAACAGTTATTTAGAGGTCGATATGTCAACTAATACCTTAACCGATCGCGAGTGGGAAGTTCGATTGCTATTTCTCGATGAAGTTCGAGATTTTTTAGCAGATATTGAGTCCGAATTAATCGGCTTAAGCGATCGCAGTTTGCAGCGATCGGCAACTAATAAAATTTTACGGGCTGCCCACTCGATGAAGGGGGGAGCAGGAATGATGGGCTTTCATGCCCTGAGCGATCTTGCTCATCGTCTAGAAGATTTTTTTAAAATTTTACAAGCAAATAATCAAACAGAGATTGCATCAGAAGTCGAAAGTCTATTTCTAGCTGTGATCGATGGCATGGGGAAAATTGCCTCTATTTACAAACAACGTAAATCTCCCAATGAGGAATGGATAGAAGAAAATATACTTCCTCCATTTCATCGACTACATGAAATTTTAGGAGACTTGTCTGCACAGGATGAAGCTAACCTTCTATCTGAGGAAGCTGGACAAGATATGCGTGTCCTCATGTTTGCGACAGAAGTCGATGCCTGTTTAGAAAGATTGACTAATGTACTGGCTGATCAGAATTCTCAGGTACTGCGTGAAGAATTTGAACTGACCAGTCAAGAATTTGGCTGTCTTGGTGAAATGTTGGAACTCCCTGCTTTCACAAGTCTCTGTGAAGGCATTAGTCTAGCACTCAGTAATAAAGATAACAACCTCATCGAAGTAACCACAGCTGCTTTAGAAGCTTGGCGGCGATCGCAAGCTCTTGTCTTAGTTGGTCAATTTGCTGCTTTACCAAAACATTTTGAAGTATCACCTCTACCTGCAAAATCAGTAGAAAAGGAGATTCAGAAGGTTACCGAAAAAGTTTCTGAAAATATTAATCTGTTTGATACAGCTTCTAGTGAGGAATTATCACTAACTAACACTGGTTTACGATATGAGCATGAAACCCTCACTCTCGATCATAGTGATCTCAATTTAGGGAATATCCAAGATATTGCAACGACCAATCCTCCCAGTGAGACAAATACTGTCGCCAATTTAGATAGTACGATCCGTATTCCTTTACGCCACCTCGAAGCCTTAAGCGATCGCTTTGGCGAATTAAATGCAGAGAGAAGTGGCTTACGATTACAACTGAAACGGATGCGCGATCTCGTGCAACTTTTAAACACCAGAATGCATGGCTTAGAGCAATCCAATGCTCAACTTCGAGAAGCCTATGATCGTGTAGCCACCTCTTCAGAATCCTTGCTCCCTATCAGTACCGTCATCAATAGCCCAGCAGTTAACTATACTGAAGCATCTAGTGAAGGATTCTTACCCTATGCCAGTCGTTTCGACTTACTAGAAATGGATCGCTATAGCGAACTGCATATACTATCGCGGGAAATCATGGATAGCGTGGTGCAGTTACAGGAAGTCTCGAGCGATTTGGAAACAGCATTAACAGACACGGAAGGAACAGAACGAGAACTAGGGCGTGCCTCACGACAAATGCAAACAGCGATCGAGCAAGCTAGAATGCGGATGCTCAGCGAAATTCTGGGTAGATTCCCCCGCTTATTGCGCGATTTGTCCCTCAACTATGGCAAGCAGGTCGAACTAATAGTACGCGGTAGTTCTACCTTAGTAGAGCGATCGGTTCTAGAAATCCTCGAAGATCCACTGCTGCATCTGGTTCGCAACGCCTTCGATCATGGTATCGAAACTCCTGAAGCAAGGATTGCTGCGGGTAAACCACCTAAAGGCAAAATCGAAATTGCCGCAGGTTATCGCGGTAATCAAACCGTAATCACCGTCAGTGATGATGGCAATGGGGTCAATTTTGCGAAACTACGCGATCGCGCCTTGCAAATGGGACTAAGCGAAAGTGATCTGGATGGTTCTAGTGATGAAGCGCTTTTAGAGTTAATTTTTGAAGCGGGATTTAGTACCGCCGATCGCGTCACCGAACTCTCGGGTCGTGGCGTGGGCATGGATGTAGTGCGATCAAATCTGAATATAATCGGTGGTAATGTACGGATTGAAACTGAAGCTGGCAAAGGCACAACCTTTGTGTTGACCGTACCTGTATCACTATCGATCGCGCGTGTACTGATACTTGAAAGTAATGGCTTACAGATGGCAATTCTCACGAGCGCAGTTGAGGAAATTTTGCTAATCCGCGATACTTCCATTCATACAGTAGCCAATCAAGAAGTATTAGATTGGGAAGGCTATTCTGTACCATTGTTACGACTTAGCGATCGCCTGCATTTTTCGCGTCCTCAATTCCAATTTGAGACAGAAAACCGTCCCGTTGTCGATGAATCCCTAATATTAATTGTCGCCAAAAATAATGTGCCCTTTGGATTGCAAGTTGATCGCTATTGGGGTGAACAGGAAGTTACCATTCGCGGTGTGCAAAGTGTAATCCCCATGCCAACAGGTTTTATGGGCTGTGCTATTTTGGGTGGCGGTAAAATCGTGCCATTAGTCGATATCGATAATCTCCTCGATTGGGCGATCGTTGATATTGATGAAACTCCTAGTAAACCTCTCACGCTTCCAAACAAAAACGATCGGCGCACCACAATTCTCATAGTTGATGACTCCATCAATGTGCGGCGATTTCTAGCGATGACTTTAGAGAAATCGGGCTATCGTGTCGAGCAGGCTAAAGATGGTTATGAGGCAATGGAGAAATTGCGAAAGCTCCAAACCCTAGCTAGCAGTTCTCTAGTCAGCGCTGTCATCTGTGATATTGAAATGCCTAGATTAGATGGCTTTGGCTTCTTGGTGCAATCCCGTGGTGATGAGTACTGCAAAGATATTCCTGTAATTATGCTCACTTCACGCAGTGGCTCTAAACATCGTGATTTGGCGATGCGTCTAGGAGCTTCAGCATATTTTGCAAAACCATTTAAAGATAATGAGCTGTTACAGACTTTGTCACAACTTGTAAAGAGCTAAAAGCTCAGATTTACTAGATTTTAGCTCTTAATTTTGTTTAGATAACATTTTTTAACTTAGTCAGACACAAGTACCTATCTCTATGCCAGCTATTTCTTCACTGCGATCGCAAAGACTTCTGGAACTACGCCCCGATATTGGACTCCAATATGTTGCTTTTAGACTCCGCATTGCTTGGTTTATTTTGCCAATAGAATCAATCTATCGTGCTATTCCATTAGAAAAACAAGTTCCGAAGATTACAGCAGCAGGAGACAATATTCCCATCATTGATCTTGGGAAATTATTATTTAGTCAAATCAAATTTCAAAGTAGTGATATTCAGCAATTGGTAGTTAATGGTGCAGTTGTTGCGGCTAAACCATCCCTGATCGTTGCCCGCAATCAAACAGATCATCTAGTAGGTATCCTAAGTAATTCGCAACCAGCACTGCAAAGAGTCTCTCAAGATGAAATAGTCTCTCTACCCACAACCTATAGTCAAAGATGGAAAGTAGACTTCATTACTTCCATGACCCTTCCCAATAAAGACCGCCCTTCCCTGTTTATGATTGATAGCGATCGTCTCATTGCTTCAATTTCAGCCACAACATCCAACGCTTTACGCTAACCAGAAATCCAGAGAAATTCTTGCAGATGTGTCAAAGACAAGCTTTCAAGAATTTTTCTATACTACTTTAACGTCAGTTCGGGTTAAGCCACCAAATTTTAAAATCCCAAAAGTAAAAGCCTTGCTAAGCAAGGCTTTTACTTTTGGGATTTGAGAGAGGGTTGGTGTAACAAACCCTCTCTCAAATCCCGTTTATTACCCCGAACTCTCGTTACTTTAATCCTCAGCAGACTATAGCAATCCTAAATGGTTTGTGGAAACACATTCCGAAAGGGTACGTTTCCACAAGATCAAAAAGATACAAATGATTTAGAAATACTAGATTAAGGGCAAGGATGAATAATACATAGGGTTAAGCATCCTTAATTTAGCTAGTTGGGGGTTCTAATAATTCTCTTTTGGCAATTTTCTGATTTTTGTAGATTAGTAAGGATATCATAGCGATCGCCAAGGCTACTAAAAATCTCCATAACCAAATAAAAGCTGGTGGATTCTTTCTAAATGGCAGTAACTGAATATCCTTAGGGCATTCTGTCGATACAGAAGGATTAAAGTGACAAGCAATATTAATAAAACGCTGTCCCAATCGAAACTGAGAAGAATAAATTTCTGGAGCTAAATCCTGCTTTGTCAAAGGTGACTGCAAAATTTCGATACTATGATAGAGAGTGACTGATGCAATCTGGACAATTAAAGCGATCGCAAAGATCGTTCTGAGAATCAGTAACCTCAAGCCTTTGCTTAATAAGGTTTTTTGTATTAGTAAAGCTAAAAGAGGAACGATTAGTAAATGAATAGAAGTAACATGATATCTAGCACCCCAAGACAAATCACCTCCCCAAAAAATGAGCTTACTAGTAAAACCAATATGCAAAATCAAATTTAATATACCTATTAATAAATACGCTTTTATATAATAGGAAAATTTTCTCCAATAGATAAATCCAATTATTAAGCAAGGAATAAGTAAGGGATCATAAATAAAAATACTTTTAATTGGTGAGAACAGCACGCCTAGAATTCCAACATGGGGATCATTGATAAAGGGATAATTAGGAGGAAATTCTGGAAATCCTTTCCATTTAGGATCGGTAAACATTTGTTGCGCAGATAATGCTTGACCAGTTGTCCAAAAACTACCATAACGTAAATAATCAAAAAATCGCCCCAAAATCCCTAAAGGTAAAAGTCCTAGTAACCATAAACCTAAAGTTTTAAATACTTTAGATATATCGCGATGGTAATAGAAACAACATACTATGGTAAATATTCCAATAGTTAGTATATGGATAATACTACTAGCTCTAATTAGTAAAGCAAAGCTAGATGCTAAGCCACTAATCATGACAAAATGAGATTTCCCATATTTAATATAGGCAAGAATAGAGGCATAGCCTAAAGTAACAAATAATAATATTTGATTATTGTGCTGAGGTTCTTGGGCATAGGCTAAAAAAGTAGTACATAGCAACCATGCAACAGTGGTTAAACTAGCAATTGAATCACTAAAATCCATCAGTTTTAGCAGCCAGAAGCAAGCCATTACCGCAGCAATATTTAATGGAACAAATACTAAATAAGAAACTACTGCTTGCCGTAGATCCATAGACGATGTATTAGGAAAAAAACGATGCAACTGAGTCCCTAACCAATCCCCTGGTAACATTAAAATAGATTGTCCTAGGTCATAAGCTAAGTATCTTTTACCGCCAGTACCTATCACTCCTACCTGTAGATCGCCTCGAAACTTGGCTTGATAATTTTGATCTACTTCCTCGGTACCTGTCCACCAAGCATGAGCCATTTGTAGTCTTACTGTTGTATCAATACTTCCCAAAGTTCCTCTATTAACTACAGTAATTACTAGTAAAGCAATTAAAACTACTTTAACAATACTTCTAGCATATAAGCCTTTTAAAATATTTATATTCATTGCATTAATCTAGTACTAAATGTTTATCCATAATATATAGCAGTCTTAAATAGTTTGTGAAAGCCACACCTTTCAGGAGTACTTTCACAAACTAAAAAATCTACAAATGATTTAAGCCTGCTATATATTGCTTATCAAGCACGCGAAGTACAGATGATTGTGTCTCCACAGAAGGTAGGGACACGACTTTATACTTCACTAGATTGGTATACGCTATAGCAATTATTTGTAGAAGCACACCTCGAATGGTTATGTTTTGACAAGTCCCAAGATTTACAAACGATTTATGAATACTCCATTTATTATTTATTAAAAGTCCATTTTTTATGGGAAATAAAATTGTAAGCAATCATAATAACAGTTACAACAACAAAAGCTGTCATATACCATATACGAAAAATATCTACAAATAAATACATCAAAAATGATACTATTACTAAGCTTGAAATCATGACTATGTGATATTTAATTAAACCTTGCAGCAAATCATCTTCTTTTTGCTTAAAAGTAAAGACTCTATTGAGATAAAAGCCAATACTATTAACAACAATGTTCTGTATTAAAATTGACACCAAATAGTGGAATTTGCATAAATCAGTTAGAACATACAATATTATCAAGTTCAAAGATGCACAAAATCCTCCCACAATAAAAAATCTGAGAAATTGATTCCTTAAAAAGCGATCTAAAACCTTTGATGGAATACGTGAACGTATATATTTCATTGATAATGTATTAAATCAGTAAATAAGTACTTTATAAGTTGCCCTGATCTTAGTATTTACAAATAAAAAATCCATAAAAATTGATATTCATCTCTTTACTATCACAGTTAGACCTCTATAGAAAACATCATCCTAAAGTGTAAAAAACATATATTTAGAAGTAGCATGGGATATTCCATAATTAGTATTAATACTTTAATTTTCTTTGCTATTGTCATAACACTAACATATAGCAACTGTTTGTGGAATCTCATATCTTCAGAGTGAGATTCCACAAATATAAAGGTTTACAAGTAATCCCAAATAACGAAAATGTGCCAACACTTTTGTGATTTAAAAAACAAACTCAGTAAGGCTTTTGTAGTGAAGAAATGGCACAACCATTTCTTCATTTGGTATGATTTAGGAATGCTATAGACAAACATAAGTATTGATCACTAATTCAGCTTGTTCTAGGATATTTATGCTTCTACAAAATTCAACGCCTCTTTAAAGCAAGTACACTTAAGAAGAAACTAGAAAATATAACTTGACAACCTAAAGCTAGGCAAGTAACAGATGGAATTACAACTCTCATAGTTTCACTAGGATTTAAGGTGCCAAAAGAAGTAGATTCCCACAGTTTCAGAGCATAGACTGAACCAACTACACCAATCAGTAAAATTAAGGAGCCGATTATTAGTCCTTTTTCCAAACTAAAATTTCGCAACAATCTAATCAAGCGAATGTCTTCAGGAATTAGCCCTTCACTGATTGCAAAAGCTTTTGTAAACATACTAAATACAACTATCTGAAACCCAATAATGATGGCTGTAGTTGAATAAATTAATGAATGAACCTTGACACTACTTAATAAAATAATTGTAGCTATCAATCCCAAAAGCATCAAAAATGTTCCAGGATAAAGGAATAGCCATCTTGGGCTAAAGAGCAGCAGAAATCTTAAATGTCGCCAGCCATCTCGCCAACTTCGCAAGTGGGGTGGGCGACTACGCCCATCAGGATAAAGAGTTATGGGAACCTCCGTGATTTTCATTTTGTAAAGGCTAGCTTTTACAACCATTTCGCTAGCAAATTCCATACCTGTAGTTCTTAAATCCAACAACTCGATCGCATCCTTTCTAAATCCCCGTAAACCACAGTGAAAGTCACCGCAGGGGCTAGTAAAAAATAAACGTCCAATCCATGTGAGAACGGGATTACCTAAATAGCGATGTAAAGGAGGCATGGCTCCGTCCTTAATCTCCCCCTTGAATCGATTACCCATGACTAATTGATATCCTTCATTGAGTTTATCGATAAATAAAGTTAGGTCAGAGAAATCATAACTATCATCGGCATCCCCCATAATGATATATTCTCCTTTTGCGGCAGCTATACCGCCTTGAAGGGCGCTTCCATAACCTTTCTCTTTTATATGAACAACACGAGCGTTCAATTGAACAGCAATCTCTTGAGATCCGTCAGTACTACCATTATCGGCAATTAATACTTCACCATTTAGGTGGTTTTGTACGAAATATTTTTGAGCTTTTTGAATGCAAGTTGCTAATGTTTCTGCCTCATTCAGACAAGGCATCAAGACTGTTACTAATGTTTTGTCTGAATTTGTTTCCTGCATAGATAGTCATATTACTCAAAACTCAGTCTGAATTATAGCACTGGAATTACATTAATCTCATTCAAAGATCATGGAAAGAATGCCAAATATTCAGTGATTTATATCACTCATGAGGAAGTAGTTAGGCGTAAGTAAACCTACAACTCAAATTTCTGTTGCACTACCTTAGTGAGCAGAACAGCAATTGGAGCTTATCTCATAACTATAGTTGCTGTTACTTACAGCCTATTTAGGGTTTGTGTAGTAAAGATAAACCTTGAAAAAGCTTGCTTCGCAAGCTTTTTCAAGGTTTATCTGGGTTTTGAGAAAGCGCAAAGCGCTGTATGTCAAACCTCAAGAAGAGAAAGGCGACGAGAAGCGCCGCTTTTCTCTTCTTGAGGTTTATGTCCTGATAAACTTGGAGACAGCTATATGCCGAGCTACTTATTGTCCATCAGCAAAATAGCAAGGAACAAACTGATAGAACAAGGGCGAAAATTTTTAAAATGGAGAATATTTCTATTTACATTTAAGGAAGTTGGGATAGGGGCAAAAGAGAAAGGAATATGCACATTAAAGCTACTGCCTCTTTATGCTTTTTGCGACTAAAATGTTAGATTAATAGCTGCTAAGAGCAATCACTAAGCAATCTCAGCAGCAGCCTAAACATTTTTTGCATTAACTATGACCGCAAATATCACCACACCCAAATTTTCCCCAGCCGAAATCAAAGCTGAAGGTTTGACCCTAGACGAATATCAAATGATTTGCGATCGCCTTGGTCGTGAACCCAACAAAGCCGAATTGGGGATGTTTGGCGTGATGTGGTCAGAGCATTGCTGCTACAAAAATTCGCGACCTTTGCTCAAGCAATTTCCGACAACAGGCGATCGCATTTTGGTTGGGCCAGGGGAAAATGCGGGCGTAGTCAAGATTACTGATGATATTGCCATTAGTTTTAAGATTGAAAGCCATAACCGTCCCTCGGCAGTTGAACCATACCAAGGCGCAGCGACAGGTGTGGGCGGGATTTTGCGCGATATCTTCACGATGGGAGCGCGTCCTGTCGCGATTTTGAACTCATTACGCTTTGGCGAACTTTCCGATCCTTGGGTACGAAGTCGCGTCAATGGCATCGTGAATGGCATCGCAGGCTATGGCAACTGTATTGGTGTTCCCACCGTTGGCGGTGAAGTTTATTTTGATAAAGCTTATAACCGTAATCCGCTTGTGAATGCGATGGCGATCGGGATTATGGAAACTAAGGAAATCGTCAAATCGGGTGCTGCGGGTGTGGGTAATCCAGTGGTTTATGTGGGTTCTACTACTGGACGAGACGGGATGAAAGGTGCAAGTTTTGCTAGTGCCGAGCTTTCTGATAAATCTGAACAAAGCCGTCCTGCGGTGCAAGTTGGCGATCCCTTTTTGGAAAAGTCTCTAGTGGAAGCTTGTTTAGAAGCCTTTAAAACAGGTGCAGTGGTTGCCGCACAGGATATGGGAGCAGCAGGTTTAACCTGTTCCACTTCGGAAATGGCAGCTAAAGGCGGCGTAGGTGTATCCCTCGATTTGGATAAGATTCCTGCGAGAGAATCGGGAATGACTCCCTACGAATATCTACTTTCAGAATCACAGGAGCGAATGCTATTTGTTGCCCATAAGGGAAGAGAAGCAGAACTAATAGAGATTTTTGAACGTTGGGGACTTCATGCGGTGGTTGCGGGAGAAGTTCTCGCGGAACCGATTGTCCGCATTCTCTGGCATGGTGAAGTTGCGGCGGAGATCCCTGCGACAGCTTTGGCAGATAATACACCGATCTATCATCGTCAGCTAGCAGATACGCCCGAATATGCCAAGAAAGCTTGGGCGTGGGATGAGAAAACCGCGATCGCTTCTTTCCCAGCAATTAATCCCAACGATGCTCTGTTGAAATTACTGGACACTCCTGCGATCGCGTCAAAAGCTTGGGTCTATCGCCAATACGATCACCAAGTTCAGAATAATACGGTGATCTTCCCTGGTGGTGCTGATGCGGCAGTAATCCGTTTACGCAGTCAAGGTTTTGGCGCTGGTGAAATCAGTGCTGCTCAATGCCAAATTGATTCCCTCGCAGGCGTTGCGGCTACCGTCGATTGCAATGCCCGTTATGTCTATCTTGATCCCTATGAAGGTGCAAAACTAGCCGTTGCTGAAGCCGCGAGAAATCTCTCTTGCGTCGGTTCTGAGCCTTTATCCGTTACCGATAACTTGAACTTTGGTAGCCCCGAACATGCGATCGGTTATTGGCAGTTACACGAAGCTTGTCGCGGTATTGCCGATGCTTGCCGCGAATTATCTACACCTGTGACTGGCGGTAATGTCTCCCTCTATAACGAAACCATCGACTCCGAAGGTAACGCTCAGCCCATTTATCCCACACCAGTTATCGGTATGGTCGGCTTAGTGGAAGATGTCACCAAAGTCGTCGGTCAAGGTTGGCAGAATGTGGGCGATGCCATTTATTTACTCGGTAGCGATCGCGCCAGTCTTGCTGGTTCAGAATATCTCGCCTCAGTTATCGGTGAAGTTACAGGTCGTCCCCAAACTGTCGATTTTGAGCTAGAGCGCAAAGTGCAATTTACCTGTCGCCAAGGCATCGCCCAAGGCTTAATCCAATCCGCCCATGACTGCGCTGAAGGTGGGCTTGCCGTCGCGATCGCTGAATCCTCGATTTCTGGCAAACTTACCGCCAATATCCAGTTATCTTTACCCACAGATCTCACTCTCACCCAACTTCTCTTTGGTGAAGGCGCAAGTCGGATTGTCGTTTCGGTTAAAGAAAGCGATCGCCCTACATGGGAAGCGTATCTCGCCAGTCATCTAGGTAATGCTTGGCAACATATTGGTACGGTCAGCGATGCAGCTAGCGATTTAGAGATTGTTGTTGCAGGAGAAAAGGCTGTCACTGTCTCTCTCTCTGAAATCACTAAAAACTTCAGTGAAGCAATTCCTAAACGCATGGGACATACACTATAAGATATCTAAAGGGGTTTTGCTTTTGCCTACGGCAAAAGCAAAACCCCTTTAGATCAAGATTAAGTTCCAACTAGCGATCGCAAGTCAGCATCCATGAAACTGCGATCCCCTAAAACCTTGAGCATGGGACCAAGTGCGCCAAATTGCACAATGCTGAGCGAGGCGGCAGGGACATCAATGCGATCGCGATATCGACCCATATCAATTCCCAATAAGCTACAGAGAATCACGCGAATAGTCGCCTTATGGGAAACAACCAACACGTTTCCCGATGGATACATCTCTTGAATTTCGGCAATTACAAATGAAGCTCGGCTAGAAAGTTGGATAGCGGTTTCGCCACCTGTGGGCGGATTCCATGCAGGTTCCGTTAGCCATCGCAGATAATCTTCGCTATAGTTCTCTTTCACAAACTCATTAGTTAATCCTTCCCATTTGCCATAACGCAATTCTTTTAAACCATCTCGAAATTGCATTTCTATATTGACGGCTTGGCAGAGAGGTGTAGCTGTGGCGATCGTGCGTTTCATCGGACTGACAAACACGGCATCCCATGCGATCGCTTTATGAGCATCGCTAAAGGCTTGAGCCATTTTTTCGCCATTCTCTGTTAATTCAGGATCAAGCTCGCCACAATAGCCACCAGTGCGACTATAGGCAGTTTCGCCATGACGGAGTAGATATAATTTTAAGCTCATAATTTTTTTAGCCCTTGGACGGCGCTTCGCGCCGTCCAAGGGCAATTTAGTTAATGGGGATAGCGCCAGTTCACAATTTCAGGTTTATCGATGCCATGCTCGTAGGCATATTGACGACATTCGATTTGCTGATCGAGTAAGTTCTGCTTCGCATGAGCGCCAATATTTTGCAACTTAGGCACGCGATCAATCACATCGATCGCCAGACTAAAGCGGTCAACTTGGTTATTAATCGCCAACTCCAAAGGCGTGTTGATATTGCCCTTTTCTTTGTAACCGCGCACATGGAGGTTTTTGTGATTAGTACGGCGATAGGCGAGACGGTGAATCAACCAAGGATAACCGTGGAAGTTGAAAATAATCGGCTTGTCAGTGGTGAAAAGCGAATCAAAATCGCGATCGCTTAAACCATGAGGATGCTCTGTATCAGGCTGTAATTTGAACAGATCCACCACATTGATAAAGCGAATCTTCAACTCAGGGAAATGCTCCCATAGCAAGATCGTAGCGGCTAGTGCCTCTTGGGTGAGGACATCACCACAACCCACCATCACCACATCAGGTTCCGTACCTTGATCGTTACTTGCCCAGTCCCAAATTCCTAAGCCCTTGGTGCAGTGTTTAATCGCCTCGTCCATGCTCAAGAATTGCAAATGGGATTGCTTATCAGAAACAATGACATTCACATAGTCGGTACTACGCAAGCAATGATCGGCAACTGAGAGCAATGTATTCACATCAGGGGGTAAATAGATGCGCGTTACTTCGGCGCTCTTATTGACTACCACATCCAAGAAGCCGGGGTCTTGATGGGTGAAGCCATTGTGATCCTGCCGCCAAACTGTGGAAGTAATCAACAAATTTAGAGAAGCAATCGGCGATCGCCAAGGAATATCTTTACTGATTTCCAACCATTTACAATGCTGGTTGATCATCGAGTCAATCACATGGACAAAGGATTCATATGTTGAGAAAAATCCATGTCTTCCTGTTAATAGATAACCCTCTAGCCAACCCTCTAGGGTATGTTCGCTGAGAATTTCCATCACGCGCCCATCGGTAGCAAGTTCGCCGCCATCAGCATCTTCAGGTAAATATTCTGCAATCCAGAACTTCTTACTGACTTCGTAAACGGCTTGCAGTTTATTCGATGTATTTTCATCGGGGCCAAATACACGGAAATTATCCATGTTTTGACGCATCACATCGCGCAGGAATACACCCAAGGGTTTCGTATTTTCTGCCTCAGTTGTTCCCGCCTTATCAATCTTTACGCCATAGTTGCGGAAATCTGGCATTCTCAACGCCCGACGCAATAAACCACCATTTGCGATCGGGTTGGCACTCATACGGCGATCGCCTTTTGGTGCAAGTTCCTTCAGTTCAGGGAGCAACTTACCTGACTCATCAAACAATTCATGAGGTTTGTAGCTGAGCATCCAGTCCGATAGCATTTTTAAATGCTCAGGATTGTTGTGCATTCCTGATAGTGGTACTTGGTGAGCTCTCCAGAATCCCTCAACCTTATGCCCATCTACTTCCGAAGGTCCCGTCCAGCCTTTGGGAGTCCGCAATACGATCATAGGGAATTTGGCACGTTTAGGAATGCCAGTGCTCCGCGATTCTTGCTGGATACTTCTAATTTCGTTAATGCAATGCTCTAGGGTTGCCGCGATCGCTTGGTGCATTGACTCAGGATCAGAACCTTCCACAAAGTAGGGCTGATAGCCATAGCCAATAAATAGACTTTCTAATTCTTCATGGCTAATCCGCGATAGCACTGTGGGGTTATTAATCTTGTAACCGTTCAAATGCAGAATTGGCAGTACCGCACCGTCACGAATTGGATTAATAAACTTGTTAGAATGCCAAGCCGTGGCTAGGGGACCAGTTTCCGACTCCCCATCACCAACCATCACCACCGAGATCAAGTCGGGGTTATCAAACACAGTTCCATAGGCATGGGAAACGCTGTAACCAAGTTCGCCTCCTTCATGAATCGAACCGGGGGTTTCAGGAGTACAGTGACTACCAATCCCCCCGGGGAATGAAAACTGCTTGAAGAAACGCTTTAGCCCTTCTTCGTCTTCGCTAATATCGTGATAAACCTCAGAGTAGGTTCCCTCTAAATATACAGGGCCTAAAATTCCGGGAGCGCCATGTCCAGGACCTGCAAGAAAGATCGTATTCAGATCATATTTCTTGATCAAGCGATTGAGATGGGTATAGACGAAACTCATGCCAGGACTTGATCCCCAATGTCCTAGCAAACGATTTTTGACATGTTCTGATTTCAAAGGTTCGCGCAAAAGTGGATTTTCGCGCAGATAGATCATGCCGATCGCTAAATAATTACAAGCACGCCAATAGGCATCGATCTTACGGACTTCTTCAGCACTAAGAGGAGTCCCTGTAACAGTGGAACGAGCAATACCATAGCTACTAATCGACCCATTACTTGAGTTATTCGATAGGTCTGGCTCAGACAATTTGAGAGGAGTAGATACCATAAAATTACGATTGTTCTTGTCAATAATTAGTGTTTTGACTTCTCACACCATAACCTTACATGAGATTTCTCTCTTTCTCTATTATATGTGTATTTCCTTTAGATTTGCATTGAGAATCTATTGATTATTGCTTATAGTCAAGTATAGGGATCTAAGTCGTAAAAGCCTTTATTTAAAAGGTTTTAGCAAATAGCAAATAATCTCTAGTTCTCAATTAATCTATACATTCTCAATTAACAAAAGCTTATTGATAATAACGTTAATTTCTATGCTATTTATAACTGATGATATGGCAATTTAAGAAACACAAAATGGATCAAAGTGTGGGTATCAAGTAATATTTTCATGCCTATTAGCCTAGAAAATCAGCAAGAATTTCATCGGGTAATGAAGCATTAAAGTCGGGGGCAATAAAAATTTTGCCTTTGTCTTGTCCCGATACGCGAGGTTGACGTTTCTTCTTGCTAGGTGTGATTGTGGCTATTGCTATACCGTTGTCACAGATGATGATTTCTTCACCAAGCAGGACTTGTCCCATTAGTTGAGAAAATTGTTGACTGGCTTCGGGAATGGTGAGACAGTGATAGTCATTTTATTTATTAGCAGTTGCAAGCGATCAGCTTTATTAGCAGTTGCAAGTGATCGGCTGACCACGAAATCATTTATTTTTCGGTTAATTCTTTAAGATCGCTACTCTTATATTTTGCTATAGGCTAGCAAATATTCAGTTTATCTTCTCTCTGAACTAGTAGCACTAGTTTATATTGGTTATCGATTTTCTCAATGATGTGATAGCGGATCATTAGAATACGTCTGTTTCCTAAATCGCACTAGCCCAAAAAATTGCGCTATGCTAAATAAAGTTTCTTAGTAAAGATGCAAGGTAAGAAATGATTACCCAACCAATGGTTCAGCCATCATCACTCATACCTGTAGGGATGAATATTGTTCCTTTAGGTAATGTCTTTCTATTTCAGCTCACAGATGATTTACAAGATCGCTTAGAAAATCTTCTAGATCAAAAGAAAGCAGATGCCCTCACTAATGAGCAAATCGCTGAACTTGAAGGTATTACGGAACTATCTCGTATCTTTACTCTAATTAATGCCCAAATTGCTGAAAAAGCCGCATGGTGTCCTCTCAAGCCAGAAAATTTGTCCGAGAACGTGCCCGAAGTCTCTGTGAATACTGCCATTCGCCAGAATATCTAAATAGCGATCGCTTTACAATGGAGCATCTTCTGCCGCAATCTTTAGGGGGTACGGATGATGTGGACAATCTTGCACTTGCTTGTTCACCATGTAATGGTCGCCGCTACAATTTCATGACGGGTATCGATCCTGAGACGGAAATGGAAGTAACTCTTTTTAACCCACGTCAACAGAACTGGTCAGAGCATTATGTTTGGTCGGTTGATAGATTACAGATTGTTGGTAAAACCGCAGTTGGTCGCGCTACTTGCCATAGATTAGATCTCAATGACGATCGCCACAATGACAGATTTATTATCCGAGCGAGAGCGTTATGGCTTAGAGGTGGTTGGCATCGTCCCGATGGCGATCCTTGTCTGTAGATAAGCGATCGCTACTTTCATATTTTGCCATAGGCTAGCAAATGTTTATCAGGTAAGCATAGAGAACTAATCATCATTTTTTACTGATGAAGTTTGAGCTTGGGGTAAGGGGATGGGAGCAAATGCTTTTGTGTCTCCTTGATTTAGTTGATGGGCGAGATCTGCTGATTCTAGTCTTTCTAAAATGGGTAATAGTTCGCTAAAGGTACGGACTCCTAACTGTTGGAGATCTTCCATTAAGACTGTTTCATCCGAAAGACCACCGCGTGCTAGCAATAAAGCACGTACCCGCTCTTCTTGAAGATTTAATGCTGCTTGTAGACGAAGATCTTGATTCGCAGCTTTTAGACCTTGTTCTAGGATTTCTGGAGTAATTGTATCTGCTTGAAGATCAGCAGCAGTAGAGAGAACTATATTTCCTAAACGGTTGAATAGGCGCGGTTTTCCGAGTGATGCCTCACAAAACTTTTTGGCTGTTTCTGGAAGAAAAGGTAAGACAGAACGAGGATCGTTAGGATCTGCACAGTCATTGTTGATTCGGGCGCTATTAAGATAGTTGATCAACATTCTGTAAGTAGTGGGTTGATCTAGTTCTTCGAGTTTGAGTTGGAGATCGAACAAGCCGCGCTCACTGGTGAGCAAGTCGCCTGTCATACCGATTGGATGTCCTGTCAGCATAAACCATGCTCTACCTTTGAGCATTCCTTGGGCATCGTGCATCAGTTTTCTGACTGTGCTTGGATCTTGTTTGTCTAGATCATCGATCGCAATCAGAACTCCTTCAGGATATTGTTTTTGTGATCGCTCAAGCAATGTTTCTAAACTGACGGTGGGATATTGTGGTTTGGTAATGGGTAAATCTTTTTCGCCTAATTTGCCACCAAAGACCATATTTGCTGTGACTTCTGAATTTCGCTCTTTCAAAATCATGGCTGTGGGAATGCCCATTTGATAAAGCTGTTGTTGCGCCCATTCGTCATCAGGCATGGCTCTAGCTAAGGCAATTAAGGCAGTGGTGGCAAGATCTAAATTAGCGGGCAAAGAGATGTAGATGGTTAACATCTGCTTCTTTTTGCGGCGCAACACGGACAGGACTTCTAGTAAGAATGCACTTTTGCCGATGCCGATGCGTCCATAGACAAGGATACGACGGCGATCGCGACTTTGAAATAAGTTAAAAACACGCCGCAGTTCATTTTCTCTACCAGTAAAAATCCGTTGGAGAGTTTCGCTTTGGAGGTCAATGGGACTTTCGGTAAATGGAATTTCCCTTAGCCCTAGTCGCTCGATATTGCTAGAGGACTGGTCAAACAGATCGTCGGCATTGGTCATACATATACCTCATTATTTGAACGTTCTAGGGCGCGTTTTGCAGCTTGATAGATGTTAGCAAGTTCGGTTACTTGATCGTCTTTTTGTAAAAGCAGATAACCATCACGGGCTTTCTCTAGTTCATTAAGCCCCTTTTCGAGATAGCCTTGGGAAACGAGGACGCTACCCAGTCCTGCACGACTTTGAGTTGTGCCAAGTTGATCCTTGAGATGTTCGTATAGGCGGAGGGCATCGCGATAATAGGTTCGAGCTTTGTCTAGATCTCCCATGACTTCATAGGCTTTTCCTGTTTGATACAGAGCGTTGGCATGGGCAAGATGATCGCCATCTGTGCCAAGTTGGTTGAGACTATTGAGTAGTAGTTGTAGTCCTTCTTGCCATTGTCCATCGCGAACAAGGCGACTTCCTAAAATAGCTTGGGTAGATGGTAGGGCTTGCCAAATTTTCTGTCTGTCGTAATGTTCAGGGCTGATTGCGTCTAGTGCGATCTTATAGGCTTGCATTGCTTGCTCTAGTTCGGCTGCATTTTTGGTATGTTCATAGCGACGGGAGAGAGCATTGCCTAAGCGGTAGTTTGTATCAATATAGTCGGGACTTCCAACAACAGCCAGTTCTAATGCAGCTTTTAAGATACCAATAGCAGTATCTAAATCATTGCAATTATTAGTTAATTCTGCTCGTTTTATTAAGGCTTCTGCTAAATGTGCTTGGTTGATTGACCACTTTTCAGGAAAAGACTCACTGGTAAATACTTGTGCTGCTTGATTAAAGATATGTATTGCCTGTTCTAGATTTTCAGCACGATCACCCAAAATGCGATCTAGGTAAGCTCTTGCTAAATTATGTTGAGTCATTGCCCAATCTCTAGGAAAAGCATCACGGGTATAGACCTGTAAAGCTAGTTCATAGGCAGTGATCGCCTGTTCAATATTATCGGCTCGTTCTCCTCTGATGCGATTTCTGTAGGCATTCCCCAAATTGTTTTGAGTCATTGCCCACTGTTCAGGAAAAGTATCACGGGTTCTAACCTGTAAAGCTAATTCATAGGCAGCGATCGCCTGTTCAATATTATCCGCACGTTCTCCTCTGATGCGATTTCTGTAGGCATTCCCCAAATTGTTTTGAGTCATTGCCCACTGTTCAGGAAAAGTATCACGGGTTCTAACCTGTAAAGCTAATTCATAGGCAGCGATCGCCTGTTCAATATTATCCGCACGTTCGCCTCTGATGCGATCTCCGTAGGCATTACCCAAATTATTTTGAGTCATTGCCCAATTTTCAGGAAAAGCATCACGGGTATAGACCTGTAGAGCTAATTCATAGGAAGCGATCGCCTGTTCAATATTATCTGCACGTTCTCCTCTGATTCGATCGCTGTAGGCACTACCCAAGTTGTTTTGAGTCATTGCCCACTTTTCAGGAAAAGCATCACGGGTTCTAACCTGTAAAGCTAATTCATGGGCAGCTATCGCCTGTTCAATATTATCTGCTCGTTCTCCTCTGATACGATTTTTGTAGGCAGCACCCAAATTGTTTTGAGTCATTGCCCATTCTTCGGGAAAAAGGTTTCGGGTAAAAACTTTAAGAATTAGCTGCGATGCGGTGATGCTTAACTCTAGATTGAGAGCGCGATCACCTAAAGGAAAATCTCGAATTGATGTACCAAAGTTTCCAAATAATGCGGCTATTGGATATTGCTCTTGAGAGGTCTTATCTTTTGTCAGATCTCGAAATATTGATGGTAAAGACTTTAATAAGGACTCATTTAGCTCTGACAAATGGGATAAGAAAAACTGGTGAGCCTTTTTACTATCTGGATTGGCTTCCCAATATTTTTTGAATTTAAGTATAAATTGCTTGGCACTTTGACTAGATCCAGATTTAGCGCCGCCAAAGCCCTTATTTGCCATTTGCTACATACCCTTTTTCATTTAGAAAAGCATGATTAATATTTTAGGCTAAGTAACTAGGTAAAATTTACTGCTCTCGATTGCGAAAGGTCTTGATTCTAAAAGAATTAGACCATACTTATCTAGATATAGCCGTGAAACTACATAAATCATGAATATTCTGAGTAGCGATCACCTGATTGGACATATTTTAGGCATAAAAAAGCGCCCCTTAGGGCGCTTTTTTTATTGATTAAGAAGTAGCTAGTGTACGACGCTTCGTGACCATACGATATGCCTCGATGATATCGCTCTCTTTCCATGCAGAGAACTTACCAAGAGAGATACCGCACTCAAACCCAGAGGCAACCTCCTTAGCATCATCCTTAACCCTTCTGAGAGATTCCAATACACCCGTATGGACAACCTCATTACCACGCTTAACGCGGACATTACAGTTACGGATTAACTTACCATTTTGGACATAACAACCAGCCACAGCACCCTTACCGATGGTAAAGATAGCACGGACTTCAGCTTGACCGAGGTATTCCTCAACCATCTCAGGATCGAGCAAGCCTTCCATCGCATCTTGGATATCTTCCAATAGCTTATAGATGACGTTGTAATCACGGAAATCAACACCGAGGTCGTCAGCCGCTTGTCTTGCACCTGGAGCCATTGTGGTATTAAAACCTAATACTACCGCCGAGCTTGCTGCTGCTAAACTGATGTCATTTTCGGTGATTTCCCCAGGAGCAGAGAGAAGGATACGGAGTTGGACTTCACGCTGCGGTAGTTGGGCAAGCGCACCAAGAATTGCTTCGAGAGAACCTTGAACGTCTGCCTTGAGAATAATATTGAGCTCTTTGAGATCGCCTTCTTTGACCTTTTCGGACAAAGTACCAAGGGTGACACGACGAGAAGCCATCGCCTGAACCAAGCGAGCTTGACGCTGATCCATCGTGCGTTGATCAGCGATCGCACGAGCTTGTTTTTCATCGAGATAGACTTCAAACTCATCACCCGCCGCAGGTACATCACCCAAACCGAGGACTTCCACAGCAAAGGATGGTGAAGCCTTACCAACTCTTGCGCCGCGATCGTCAACCATCGCCCGTACCTTACCAAAAGCAGCACCCGCAACGAAGATATCACCAACGCGCAACGTACCATTTTGAACAAGTAATGTTGCCACAGGACCTTTTGCCTTGTCGAGGTGAGCTTCAATAACAGTTCCCTTCGCTGTACGGTTGGGGTTAGCTTGGAGATCTTCAACTTCAGCAACCAGCAAGATCATTTCGAGCAAGGTATCGAGGTTCTCGCGACGGATGGCACTAACGGGAACCATAATCGTATCGCCACCCCATTCTTCGGCAACGAGGGAGTACTCGGTGAGTTCTTGACGAATGCGATCGGGCTGAGCTTCGATCTTGTCAACTTTGTTAATAGCAACCACGATCGGTACTTTTGCAGCACGGGCATGGCTGATCGCTTCGATGGTTTGAGGTTGGACACCATCATCGGCTGCAACCACAAGCACGGCGATGTCCGTAACCTTGGTTCCTCTAGCACGCATAGCTGTAAATGCTTCGTGACCGGGGGTGTCAAGGAAGACAATCTGTTGTTTCTCACCATTATGCTCAACATCAACGTGGTAAGCACCGATATGTTGAGTGATCCCACCTGCTTCGCCTTGAGCAACCTTACTCTTACGAATGGCATCCAGCAATGTGGTTTTCCCGTGGTCAACGTGCCCCATGATCGTGACGACAGGTGGACGACGTTCGAGCTTATCGAGATCCTCTAGCTCGATCATTTCAGTCTTGACCGCTAGCTCGATAACTTCGGGATCATGTACCTCATAACCCAACTCAGTCGCTACCATTTTGGCAGTACCGACATCAAGGGTCTGGTTGATATTTGCCATAATCCCCTTCATGAATAGGGTGCGAATGACCTCTGTCTCAGACAATACTAGGCGCTTAGCCAATACTGCAACAGTCATACCCTCTTCGATTTCCACGGAGGTGGGTTTTTCGGGGATGATTTCAACTTGCTGGTTGCGGCGATCGCGACTTGGTGCAGCTTTTTTAGATTTTTGAGTAGGTTTGAGATCCGATGCCATAGTTGGCTTCGCTGGGACGCTGATGGGCTTAGGACGAGCCGTTGGGCGTGCCAAGGATAAACTAATCTGAGCAAAGTCAGCACCACTATCGAGATCAGATGCATCGTCATCATCATCATCAAAATCGCGTAAATAGCGCTTAGGCTTATTCAAGCGATTTTTCTCTTTCAGCTCTAGTAAATCTTTTTCTTCTTCTTCCTTAGATTTACCTTTGCGCTTATTCGCTTTGTTAGGTAGCGTTGGCTTTTCCAAAAGCTCAGGTAGTACAGGTGCAAATCCCCCTGCAGCTTCAGGCTTTTTGGCGTTCTTATCAGCAATAACAGGCTTTTCAGGCGCACGCATCAATGTTGGCATCGGTGGACGCAAATTGTGCGGTGGTTCGGTTGGAGCAGTGATTCCCCGTTCGATCAGTACCGAATCTTTCACTAGTTTCGGTACACGACTTTGTGGTCTACCGCCAGCAGGTGCTGGTGGTTCGACAGGTCGATTCAGTTTTGGTCTTTCAGGTCGATTAGTTTTGACAGCTTCTTGCTTTTGTGCCGAGCCTGATTCATTCCCGCCCTTATAGTCCCTGCCATGCTCATTTTTGACCTGCTCTTTCCCCTGATGCCCTTTAGCAGGTGTTCTTACATCATCGGCAGGTTTAGCGGCGGGTGGCTTTGGGGCAACAATTGCTTTCGGTGCGATCGCCACAGGTGGTTTGGGGCGCTCTGGAGCCACAGGTTTGTTGGTCAATTTTACCTGTGGTGGTGAAACACTCATCAAAGACTGCTTAGGTGTGAGTGGTCGTTCTGCTTTTTCTGCTGGTGGACGCTCTCCCCTTGGAGCATCCTTACGGGCTTGTTGCTCTTTCGGAGCTTGATCTTTGGGTGGACTGACACGAGTTGATTCTTCCACAGGAGCTTTTACAGAGTTAGTCACAACAGTTGAACTAGACTTATCTTTATCAGATTTGTCTAAAGCTTTAGGGGGAACTGGTGGTGTGATTAATTCTGCTTTTGGCAATGGTGGCTGCAATGCTTTACTAGGTTGGGGATTTTCTGGTGGGGTCAATGCTGTTTCTGAGGTCAATTCGATTTTTGATACAGGTGTAGTTTCGGAGTTTGCTAGGTCACTGTCTGAGACAAGAGGACGACTAGGAGGCTTGATTAACGATGAAGCAGGGGGCATGGGCGAGGGAGGGTTAACAACAGCAGTTTTGGCAGGAGGCTCTGAGCTAGGCTCAGCGATCATCGCAGGTGGGTTAGCAGGAGGTATAGCTCCTACATTAGCAGAGACAGGTGGAGAGTTGAGCCGAATTGTTGGTTTGCTGACAGCAAGAATTTGTTGCTTAGCGCGTGCTTCGGACTCTTTTGGCTTTACCGTAGCAGCAGCTTTCTTGTCCGCAGCTTTGGGATCGGCAGTTTTGGGATGGTGTTGAGGGGCTTTGGTACGCACCAATTCCGCCTCTGATTCGGTAATTGTACTACTATGACTTTTGACAACTATATTTAATTGTTCGCACACGGCGATCACATCTTTAGTGTCAAGGTCTAGCTCTCGTGAGAGTTCATATAGTCGAACTCGATTGCTTATACTCATTGCTTACTCTGCCCTGCGTAACTGTTGTACACGATGAATTGAATTTACATAGAAGTTGCTTCCTATCTTTTGCTAGGTTGAATTACATTGACTGAATTACATTGACCATAGTTAATCTTAGAAGCGCCTAGCTATTCCTGCTAAGCAGGCTAGCGAGTATGTTTCAAATTTTTAGATGAAACTACTATAGCTATTATTACTCATGAAACCTAAGTAATATGAGAAGTTAGACAACTTAGCTCACAAACTTTGGCAAAATCTCACTCAGTTTACTAGCACTTGTACGTTAACTCTACAGCAATTTTTATGATGCAAATTAGTTTTGGGGAAAGTCTTTATAAGATGCGCTTTGATCAAAACTAGTTTGGATATTGACATTCTTATGGACAAGTCAAACCTCAAAACCTAGCGGCATATTGTTTACACTACTTTACTTTAACCTGATTTTCCAATGCCTGTAGCAATCCCCAATTTTTGGTTTAAGCGCACCCCAAAGGTGTGCGCTTAAACCAAAAATCTACAAATGATTTAGGACTGCTATATATTGCCTAAGTACAGCCTGTTGAGGCTTTGAGAAGTACAGAAATATTTTTGAAAGCGCACAGCGCTGTATCTGGGGCAGTTAAATATAAAACCCCAATACCTGTGGCGATCGCCACAGGTATTGGTTACGTCTAGCTACTTAACATATAGGGATATAAGTTTTGCTTACAACAAGATGAATAGCGGCACTTCATGCCGCTATTCATCTCATATTTTTTTGTCCAGCATTGCTATAGATATATGGAAAAACCCAAAGGCAATCTCAGTCAGTTATTGGGGTTTTTAATTTACCTATGGCAAATTAAAAACCGCGATAAGATAGGATCGGATAATCTTGCCGTGTTTTGAACCGCAGTGTTTTGATTCTATGACCAACGTACCTGTTTCTCGAATTCGTAACTTTTCAATCATTGCCCATATCGATCATGGTAAGTCTACGCTTGCCGATCGCTTGTTGCAGTTTACAGGCACGGTCGCGGATCGAGACATGAAAGCCCAATTCCTAGACAATATGGATTTGGAGCGCGAACGGGGGATCACTATTAAATTGCAAGCAGCAAGAATGCGTTATGAAGCTCTTAATGGAGAGGAATATACGATTAATTTGATCGATACCCCCGGACATGTGGACTTTTCCTATGAGGTATCGCGTAGTTTAGCGGCTTGTGAAGGGGCGTTGCTGGTAGTAGATGCTTCGCAAGGTGTAGAAGCCCAAACCTTGGCGAATGTGTACTTAGCTCTAGAAAACGATCTGGAAATTGTGCCTGTTCTAAATAAAATCGATCTACCCGGGGCAGATCCTGAGCGCATTTCCCATGAGATCGAAGAATTAATCGGCTTAGATTGTACAGATGCAATTCATGCTTCAGCAAAACAGGGGATCGGTATTCGTGAGATTTTGGAAGCGATCGTTTCTAAAGTTCCACCACCTAAGGATACGGTTGATCAGCCTTTGCGGGCTTTGATTTTTGATAGTTATTACGATGCCTATCGCGGCGTAATTGTCTATTTTCGGGTCATGGATGGCACGGTCAAAAAGGGCGATCGCATTAAATTCATGGCATCAGGGCAGGAATATGTGATCGATGAGTTGGGCGTATTAGCACCGAGCCAGATCCAAGTGGATGAACTGCACGCTGGCGAAGTAGGTTATTTGGCGGCGGCGATTAAAACCGTTGCCCATGCGCGGGTTGGTGACACAATTACTTCGGCGATCGACTCTGCCCCTGAGCCTTTCCCAGGCTACGAAGAAGCTAAGCCGATGGTATTTTGTGGAATGTTTCCCACCGATGCCGATCAGTTTGAGGAGTTGCGTGAAGCACTTACTAAACTGAAACTCAATGATGCCGCTTTGAATTATGAGCCAGAAACCTCTAACGCAATGGGCTTTGGCTTTCGTTGCGGATTTTTAGGAATGCTGCATATGGAGATCGTGCAGGAACGTCTAGAACGGGAATATAACCTCGATCTGATTGTGACTGCGCCATCGGTGGTTTATAAAGTAACGACCAACAACGATGAAATCTTGATGATTGACAATCCTAGTGAATTGCCTCCGCCTAATTCGCGGAAGTCCATTGAGGAACCTTATGTCAAGTTAGAGATTATGACTCCGCAATCCTATATCGGAACATTGATGGATCTCTGTGTGGCAAGAAGGGGCGTGTTTGTCGATACCAAGTACATCACCACTGAAAGAGCGACTTTAATCTACGAACTTCCCCTTGCGGAAATGGTAACGGATTTCTTCGATCAGATGAAGTCGCGCACTAAGGGCTATGCCAGCATGGAATATCAAGTGATTGGCTATCGTCCTAACGATCTAGTACTAGTTGATATCTTGGTAAATGAAGAACCTGTTGATGCCTTAGCTTGTATTGTTCACCGTGAGAAGGCTTATCCCGTTGGTAAAGCATTAGTTTCCAAACTGCGGGAATTGATCCCTAAGCAACAGTTCCAAATCCCCATTCAGGCAGCGATCGGTTCTAAAATTCTTGCTAGGGAAAATATTTCAGCATTGCGGAAAAATGTACTTAGCAAATGCTACGGCGGTGACATTTCCCGTAAGAAAAAACTGTTAGAGAAGCAAAAGAAAGGTAAAAAGCGAATGAAGTCGATTGGTACGGTGGAAGTGCCACAAGCCGCATTTATGGCAATTTTGCAACTGAATGGCGATTAAAAAAGGTGGCGCAATGCGCCGCCTTTTTTGTTTGGGGTTCAGATTAACTTCTAAATGAATTATGGGAATAGTCGTAATAGGGGAAACAGCAAAATATCATTTTAAAAGGCTTGTTAACGGATCTGCACTTTCAACGAAACTTCTATATTGAGACATTGTTATGTTGTACGCCTCAAAAGTCCTAACAACAGCGAAACCTAGCGATCGCGAAGGTTTTCTGGGATCACTCAACCAATCAACCCTACCACTGCAAAACGCTGGCGGTGTTAGCCTATTGCTGGTCTTGCTATGGGGGGCGATCGGTGCAACAGCTTATCATTATTGGAAATTGCGCAAGACTCAGAAACAACTGAAGATCGAGAAGGTCAAAAATCATGAACTTGCCAAGAAGCTCAAACTAGCGCTACACACTATTAATGAGCATGAGCGTAATCCTGATTTAATTCATTCCCGCGAATTTAATTTGGATTATCTCAGCATGAGGATGGAGGAACCCCATTTTTGTGATGTGATCTTGGCACAGATTAAAGTAAATCTGAGGCAAAAGGTTGCCCCCGCTTTGATGCCCACAGCAATAGATAGTGGGCAGGTGCGTAAGGTTGATGTCGTTTTTGATGTGTCCTACCAACCCGAACACCATGATGATTCACAGATCCGTGTTCTTTTTCGCATCCATGTCAAGCTCGCTAAAATTCCTACCCAAGGTTCACAAAGTATTCTCAAGGAATTGGAAGCAGGCTTAGAAAATTTTGTCTCAGCTTCAGATGAAAATCGCAACTGGCAACCCACGATTCAGGGTAGGTTAGCGGTAATTAGTTGGGATCAAAACGCTAAGCCCACACCACTACTAGTGATTGAGCAAACGAATGAAGGGACTAATGTGTTAATGAGAAATAAGCGTCTTGCTAATTCTCGAAAATAGAGACCTCAATTTTGAAGGTGATCTACAGCCCATTTAAAGTTTGTGTAGTACAGATAAATTTTGAAAAAGCTTGCTTCGCAAGCTTTTTCAAAATTTATCTGGGTTTTGAGAAAGCGCAAAGCGCTGTATTTCTGTCGTGCGTTGCATGACGAAAATAGCAATCATCTATTGACAATTATATTCAATAAAGTTAAGGTGTCATCAGTGAAGTCTTGATGCGGAAGTTTGACTCAGCACCGTTTCATTATTCATAGTTCAAATGCGTTTTTGCTGGGGTGGCAAGAGTAAAGGAGCCTTTGTCACCCAGTCTTTTTTATCGCATTATTGTTAATTAGGCAATCTGAACAATGAGTCCTTATTTAAGATTTTAATAGTATAAATTCTCAATAATATGACCTTTAGACAATCGACCTCTCCTCAAGTTGTCAGTATTTGTACCAGTCAAGCTTTACGTCGGTTTGATTTACCACTACTGCGATCGCTCTCGAAACAATATGCGATCGCGCAATGGGAATATTGCCAAGATCCCGATGAGCCAGTAGATGTAAATCTAGCGATCGCGTCATTGCACGAGTACTTACAATCTTGTCAAGGTACTGTGCATCTAGTAGGACATGGGATTGCGGGGTTGATTGGTTGGCTATATACGCGACAATATCCTGACTATGTGCGATCGCTAACTTTGCTATCAGTGGGCATAAATTTAACGACTAGTTGGCATAGTCATTATTATGAGCAACGCCAGTTAATGAGTTGTAGCCGTGAAACTATGCTCATGCGGACAGCTTTTTATTTATTTGGGTATCGGGATTCAGAAATGCTGCATTGGTTAGCAGATTTACTCAAGCAGGATCTAGATAGCTCTTTAATTCCCTATTCTTTCTCACCAGCAGCATCTCATATCACGCCAACTGCGATCCCCGTGCCAATTTTGGTATGTGGAGCGATGGATGATTATGTAATCGGTAATGGTGGTACTAACTCCTACCAAAAGTGGCGCTCATATCTCAAAGATAGCGATCGCCTTTGGTTATGTGAGCAGGGTAAACACTTTTTTCATTACACACAATGGCAAGAAGTGAATAAGCAAATACGTTGCTTTTGGCAGTCTCTCAATCTGGTGGCAAGTTGTCGTCAGCAAAATCAAAACATTATCTCCTGTTAAAAAATAGGCGACGCTTCGCGTCGCCTATTTTTTAGCAAACTTCATAGCTACCTAAAATTTTGAGGTTTTCGGTAACGGATTGGAGTTCTTGTAAGGCTTCATGGAAGTTGGGATCGTCGATCGGTGCTTCGATATCGATGAAGAATATATATTCACCGAGCGATCGCTTAGTGGGACGTGACTCGATGCGGCTCAAGTTAATTTGGCGATCGGCGAATACTAGTAAGGGTTTCACCAATGCTCCAGGCATATTGCGCTTGAGGCTAAATGCTAGGGAAGAATGTGTACCTTGGGTCGTGATGGCAGTACGTCCCAGCACCAGAAAGCGTGTGAAATTATCAGGCTGATCGTTAATCGGGAATTCTAAAATCGGTAAGTTGTAAATTTCGGCGGCGCGTTCTGAAGCGATCGCGGCAGCAGTGACATCTTCAGCAACAGTATGTAAACCTTCGGTAGTTGAGTCTGTAGCGATCTGCTGCACTGTTGGTAAATATTGATCAAGCCATTGTTGGCACTGCGCTAAACCTTGGGGATGGGAATAGACAGTTTTAATGTTTACGAGTTTTTCCGCACGGGTAATCAAGGCATGGGCGATTGGCAGCACGATCGCCTGCTGGATTTGTAATAACTCCGATTGCCAGAGGCTATCAAGGGTCATGGTTACGCCACCTTGGATCGAGTTCTCGATTGGTACGACTGCAATCTCCACTTCTCCATGCTCGGCAGCCTTAATCGCTTGGGAAATGGTGGGATATGGGCACATTCTGGAAGGATCATGCTCTAGGTCAGGATATTTAAGTTGCAAATACCGCAAGGCTGCCATTTCTGTATATGTACCTGCGGGACCAAGATAAGCGATCGTTGTCATGATAAATCCAAAAAATATAGAGGAGCCACGATGTGACTCCTCTATATTTTTATAGATAATCAGTTGTTTTTGCTAGTTAAAACTTTACCGAAGCAGTTTTCTTTTCGGGTAGCTGGGTGTATTCCGCCACAATCTTACGGAATTCTTCCCCGTCAAGTGTTTCGACATCAAGGAGAATATCGACTAGGCGATCGCATAAATCGCGATTTTCCTCGATCAGTTTTTTGGCGGTGTTGTAGCAAGTTTGGGCGATTTGACGGATTTGTCGATCAATGCGATCGCCTAACTTCACAGAATAATCACTTTGAGGCATGAAGTTACGTCCTAGGAAAACTTCGCCACTTTCAGATTCGAGTGCTCCTAAACCTAACTCCGACATCCCAAACTGAGTCACCATCAACCTTGCGAGTCGAGCAACTTGTTGGAAATCACCCGATGCACCTGTGGTAATTTCGGCATCGCCAAAGACCACTTCTTCAGCAGCACGCCCACCGAGCATCATGGTGATCGTGTCAATAATTTGCGATCGCGATTCGAGACCATATTCCTCATCGGGCACACCCTTAGCAAAGCCACCGATACCACCAGAGCGTGGCACAATCGTAATTTTGTCTAATAGGGATGCATTCTTGAGTAAAGTCATCACCAAAGCATGACCAACTTCATGATAGGCAACTAAACGCTTCTTGGAGCTATCGAGCATTGGTTTCATACTTAAACCGATCGTAATTCGATCAATTGCATCAGCAATTTCCAATTCACCGATCGCCTCTTTGTAGCGTCTTGCCGCGAGAATAGCAGCTTCATTGAGCAAGTTCGCCAGATCAGCTCCCGCAAATCCGGGAGTTAAACGAGCGATCGACTCAATGGAGACATTTTCTTCCAGCTTTTTATTACGCGCATGGACTTTGAGAATTTCTTGGCGACCCTTGTAGTCAGGATAATCCACCGTGATTTGGCGATCGAAACGGCCAGGGCGGAGTAATGCGCTATCTAAGACATCAGGGCGATTGGTTGCGGCAACGACGATTACGCCTGTGTTGCCTTGGAACCCATCCATTTCCGTGAGCATTTGGTTAAGGGTTTGCTCACGCTCATCATTGCCACCGCCGATACCAGCCCCACGCTGACGACCCACCGCATCAATCTCATCGATGAAAATGATGCAAGGTGCATTGTCTTTCGCTTTTTGGAATAAGTCACGGACGCGGGAAGCACCGACACCGACAAACATTTCTACAAATTCAGAACCCGATAATGAGAAAAATGGTACACCCGCTTCCCCTGCGATCGCCTTAGCTAAAAGTGTCTTACCAGTTCCGGGGGGACCAATCAGCAATACGCCCTTAGGAATCTTTGCGCCCACAGCCGTAAAGCGATCGGGCTGTTTAAGAAATGTAACAACTTCCTGTAATTCCTCTTTAGCAGTATCAATCCCTGCAACATCTTCAAACAAAATCCCCGTTTTCGCTTCAGGAGAGAATCGCGCCTTCGTTTTGCCAAAACTTAAAGTCTGTCCGGGACCTCCAGGGGCATTGCTGAGGCGACGAAGCACCATTAGCAAGATAAAAATCAATAGCAGTGGCACAAAAAATGTACTCGCTAGCTGCCATAGTAGTGTTGGCTGTTGAGGTGCTCTGACCGCAATATCAACATTATTCTCACGCAAAGCCTTCATTAATTCGGTATTGCCATCACGAGCGATCAAATCAACTCGTACTTTGCGCCCATCCTTCAAAACGGCTTCTGCGGCTAAACCATTACTTTCAATATCGATCTTTTGGACTCGATTTTCTTTGACATTAGAAAGTAACTCGGTATAGCCGATTGTCGTTGCCGTTTCGCCATCCGCTCGCGCAGAGGTGGGCACAGCGATCGCCACACTTTGCAAGATCGCGAAACTCACGACCGTCGTTTTGACGCGCCGCCACAAGTTTGACCTAAAGAATTGTTTTGCAGAAGACATCACGCCCTGTTGCTCCTTATAACCCCGTCGATGCGGTATCGGTTGACTTTATTTAACTACTAGTCTAGTGCATTCCCAATATAAAGTAAGGTCAACGCAAAGCAGTGACCTTACTTTAATATTTATCACTGTGAGACAATTGCATTAAAATACACGCAAGAAACGCTTCGCATCTTTATCATATTTAGCTTATTTATCTCTATCCATGAACGCCACAAAAAATATTCAGCCCTTTTCTGCCGATGATTTTGCCAATGCCCTCGCCGAGCATAACTACGAGTTTGCTGTGGGGCAAGTCGTGAAGGGCAAGGTGATCTCAGTTGAAAGTAGTGGCATTTATGTCGATATTGGTGCTAAATCTTTAGGTTTCCTCCCCATTGAAGAAGCAACCCTGAGTGGTTCTTCACGTTCTGGTGATGCTTTCCCCATTGGCAATGAGTATGAATTTCTGATTATTAGTAGCCAGAATGCTGATGGTGAAGTGAAGCTATCGGTGCGTCGCCTATTATTCAAGCAAGCTTGGCAAACTCTGAAGGATTACCAAACCGAGTCGAAGGTATTCGAGACTAAGGTAATTGGTACTAATAGCGGTGGTGTGATTGTCGATGCTGTTGGTTTGCGTGGATTTGTACCGCGATCGCACCTCACTGATGCTACGGATCTAGCAAAACTCGTTGGCAAAAAGATCCCTGTAATGGTGCTAGATGCTGATGAAACTCGCAAAAAGCTAGTACTATCAAATCGTCAAGCAGCTAAGCTTGCTGCACTCGGTCAACTTGCGAAAGGACAACTAATTAGTGGCAAGGTAAGCAATATTCGTCCTTTCGGTGCATTTGTAGAGTTTGCTGGTGTATCTGGATTGTTGCATGTCAAGGAAATGAGCCAAAAGGCGGTCAGCGATCCTACCCGTGTCTTTCAAATCAATGACATCATCAAGGCAGTAATTATCGATATTGATGAATCTCGCGATCGCATTGCCCTGTCCACAAAGCTCCTCGAACTGCACGCAGGCGAGATGCTTGATAACTCCGCACAGGTATTTGCTGAAGCTGAGGAGCGTCTCGAAAAAAATATCAGCAAGCTCTGGGAAGCGTAGATCTCCGAAAATAGAGATAGGACTTCGGACTATCTCTATTTTCTCCCTAGAACTTCTATAATTGTTTTGGCAACAGTAAGTAATCTTTGAGCCTAATATATTAATAGTCATTAAAATATTTAAAATCAGCCCTCAAACTCAAATTTATGGAAACTAATTTTCTTGGTCTTCTAGCTACTGTCCTAGCAGTATTCGTACCTACCGTCTTCTTGCTGACCCTGTATATCCAAACAGCCAGCCGTGAAGAAGGTCAAGCAAATAAATAAAACAACAGAAAAAACAAAAAGCACAGCCCTAGGGCTGTGCTTTTTGTTTGGTTTAATACATTATTGCCTATCACTGAATTTACGGTGCGATCGCCTAAAATCACTTATAAAATCATCGTATTAATAGGATTTACTCACATTAGGCTATAAATAGATTATCAAAGCTAAATTTTCAAAGACTTGCCTAGCATGAGTAACTGCCTCTGTCTTGCTTGCGATCGCATAAACTCCTTAACCGCCAAATTCTGCACGCAATGCGGCGCAAAGTTACAAATTCAAGAGCGTTATCGCGCTTTGAAGGTAATCGGACAGGGGGGATTTGGTAAAACTTTCTTGGCGCAGGATGAGTCTAAGCCATCACAGCCTCGTTGTGTGATAGGTAGTTCATAGTCATTTCAAGCCAGCCAAATCTAAATAATAAGCCATGTCAATTCAAAAATATTCTGTTAATCAGCATCCTATTCAAACCTTACTAACTTGGGTTAGATCTGAAGAAATCGCAATCCCAGAAATACAGCGCCCTTTTGTTTGGCAGGGTTCAAAAGTCAGAGATTTAATCGACTCGCTATATCAAGGTTATCCCGTAGGCTATCTAATTGCATGGCGCAATCCAACGGTAAAACTAAAAGACGGCACAGCATCTCAAGGCAAGAGAATCTTAATTGACGGACAACAGAGAGTTACGGCGTTGATGGCGGCAATTCTAGGAATGCACGTCATCAACAAGGATTATCAGAGGGTTAAAATTACTATTGCCTTTAATCCACAAGAACAGAGGTTTGAGGTTTCCAACCCAGCTATTGTTAAGGATAAATCTTGGTTTTCAGATATCTCAGAGATTTTTGCACCTGATTTTAAAGTCCTCAAATTCGTAGGTGAATACTGCGATCGCAATGAAAACACAGACCAAGACGCTATCTACAATAGTCTTGAACTGTTACGAGGAGTAGTTAACAACCATATTGGGCTTATTGAACTTAACTCAGATCTAGATATTGAGGTAGTTACAGAAATCTTTATTCGTATCAATTCGCAGGGAGCCGTTCTCAACCAAGCAGATTTCGTTATGTCAAAAATTGCTGCTAACGAAACATATGGCGGCAATAAGCTTCGCAAATGTATTGATTACTTTTGCCATTTGGCTAAAGCGCCTCAGTTTTATCAACAGTTGGCTGACCTTGATCAAGAATTTGCCGCAACCGCATATTTTCAAAAGATGTCTTGGCTAAAGGATGAGAACGATGATTTATACGATCCGTCTTAATCAGATATGCTTAGATTCGCTTTTACTTCAGAGTTTAAACGTGGGCGATTGCAAGATCTTGTAGCTTTGCTGTCAGGCAGAAATTTTGAAACTCGAACCTATGAAGATGCGATCGCTGAGGAGTCTTTCAGAAAGTTAGACGAAGGCATTCTCAAATTCATGAATGAGACTAATTTCAAGAAGTTCATTATGATTTTGAAATCTGCTGGATTTGTTGAACCTTCTATGATTCGTTCTCGCAATGCTATTAACTTTGCCTATGTAATTTACTTAGTTCTGAAATCAAAAAATATACCTCCCGCTAAGATTGAATCTCATGTGCGTAAGTGGCTAGTCATGTCTATCCTCACAGGTAGATACTCTGGCTCACCAGAATCAACATTTGATACTGATATTAGACGAATTGATGAATTGGGAATGAGTCACTATCAATCTGAGATAGAAGCTGCTGAACTATCTCAAGCATTTTGGGACGCTGGACTTCCTCAACAAATGGATACTTCTGTTGCAAGCAGCCCATATTTTAAAGTATTCCTTGCTGCTCAAGTACATGGTAACAATAAGGGATTTCTTTCAAAAGATATTACTGTAAGAGATTTGATAATGAATAGAGGAGATATTCACCACATATTCCCCAAGAATTATCTCAGGCGTAATAACCTTGAAAAAGGTCAGTATAACCAAATTGCCAATTACGTCATGATGCAGAGTGAAATCAACATTGCTATTAAAGACCGTTCCCCTGATCAATATTTTGTGACTTTACAAGAGCAATGTAAAACTCAACAACCTACTTATGGAGGCATCATAGACCAGAATGAATTAGATAAAAACTTTGCAGATCACTGTCTTCCTAATGGGATGGAGGTCAAGAATATCGAAGGCTATACAGAATTCTTGGAAGCACGTCGAAAATTGATGTCTCATAAAATTCGAGATTACTATTCAAGGCTGTAGCCAAGATGTTGAAGTATGTGTGTGATGGTAATTTTGAGTGATGATTTATGTATTAGCTAATGTTTGAATTGAGGAATTAAAAATGTGAAAATTCCCGATGATGCAGTTATCCCTGATGGCAAAATCACCAATTACTTGCTTGTACTAAAGGCAAAAGACGACAAATCACAATTTTTAGCTCAAGCAGGATTTACTCAAAACAATCCAGATTTACTCAGGGCAGCTATTCGAGAACTAGCGAATAATGTTGAAGCAATCCCAGATATACAAAATGAATATGGGCAATTTTCTCTAGTTATTGGCGAAATCACTGGACTAGACAATTGCCAAATTATTGCCACAAAAAATATCAAAGATTTCTTAAACAGTGCTCTCATCTTCCCCAACTTATCCATTCTCAAGCCAGAACAAATCGTTAGGAGATAACATTTATGGCAACTTTAACAATTCGGCTTCCCGATGATAAACATACAAGATTAAAGGAACTAGCTCAGTCACGAGGAATTAGCGTCAATAAGCTTATGGAAGAATTATCAACTATTGTTCTAGCTGAATTCGATACCTACAACAGATTTAAAGTAATGGCAGCAAGAGGTGATGTCCAAGAAGGTTTACGCATACTGGATAAATTAGATGCAAAAACATGAGTAAGTTTCAAATGTTTGATTCCGTTACCTTAAATCAAGACATTCAGCTTCACTCTAGTGGAATTGCCCCACAAGGAACTGATGGTGCGATCGTGGAAATATTTAAAGATGGTGAAGCCTACCTAGTCGAAAAAGCTTAAAACATGAAGCTAACTCCATACTTTGAAAAAATAGTCCTCAATAAACGTTTAGAGATTAACTTAGATTGGTGCGATCGCGTAATTGCAAATCCTCTCAAGGTAGAAACCCAACCAGATGGCAGAATTCGTCATTGGGGTATAATCGCTGAAGCCGACAATAGAGTTTTAAGAGTTGTTACATTGGATGATGGCGAAACGATTCATAACGCATTTTTTGATCGCAATTTTCGTAAACAGTTAGAGAGAGAAGGAAGACAAATATGAAAATCCATTACTTTGCAGATACAGATACACTCTTTATTGAACTTAGCGATCGCCCTAGTGTCAGAACTGAAGAAATTAATGAACTAGTAACCGTAGACTTTGACACAGAGGAAAAATTAGTGGGAATTACCATTGAGTCAGCACGAAATCAAGTCGATCTCAATTCAATTAATATTTTGACCAATCTAGAACTTAGAACACTGCAACCTGCTTAAAATGGGCAATTGGCAGGAGAACAATCATAAAAGTTAAATACGATGCAGAAGCAGATATTCTCATTTGTATCTTGCAAGACGATTTACCATACGATGCAATATCAGGGCAATGAGGCGTAATTGTTATCTACAAAGAAGCTCAAGAAGTCGTTAGCATTAAGTATGAAACAGCATGATTATGCAGCTATTTCTTGGTAAGCTGTCAACTGAATTTCGCTTTGCTGAAAAAGGTAATTAACGACAGCAAATAAACTTTTTAACTCAAAAATACTGTAGGGAGCAGGATGATGGGTAAATCTGTTTCCTTCCAATTTACCAAACTCCCAATTGATACCATTAGAGACAATGCCAAATATAGCGATCGCTGATTTATCGGCTAATTCGCCATTTAATCTTTGCGCCGCCACCATCTCAGCTAAACACTGCCCCCATCCCCAATCAAAATTATCCTGTTTTGCCTCCACGATTAGCAAATAGGGTTTATCAAATACGACTTTACCTAGAGGCGATCGCCTAGCGAGAACATACTCAGGATAACCTGATAGAGCATCGTCGCAAGTTAATAACTGATGACTCCAGAGCGTGAACTTGCTGCTATAGGCTTTCCAAACTTCTTTCAGGATTGGATAAATTAAGTTTTCACAGATCGCAAATTCTGAATTATTCACCACCCCTTCCCGCATTACATATTCTAAGTCTTGCTGAAAGTATTCAGATACAGGAAAAGCGGATTTCGTGACAAAGTTTGCTTCGGTATAGATCACCTGCAATTCTTTGACTGTTTCTCCCAGACTTTTGGAACTGCTCAATGGCATAGGGGGGTGATTTGGTCAAACAAGATCTATTGTAATGCCATAAAAAAGGAGCGCGTAACGCGCTCCTTTTTTCGTTAGTTAGGGTGCTAAGGCATTGCCTCTAAACAAGCTGCCAATTGTCTTTAAGGTAATCTTCAACTGGGTGAAAGGATTAGCGGGGACAACGGTTTTATAGAGATAGCTGTCAAAGGTGAGCTTTTGCACATCCTTATCGGCACACATTTCCACAAAGGCTTCGCGGGTAGCGTTGGTGGCATAAAACACATTCTGGAGAATGTCTAGAACCTTATAGGTCAAGCCATACTGCTTGTCCCAACGCTTGATGTAAACCTTGAGATCAGCTTCGGTAGGAATGCGCTTACCTGCTTCGGCAAACTCGACGATCGCTTCAGCACACATCCGACCAGACTTCGCGGCAAAGTAAATGCCTTCGCCACTGGACTTGGTGACATAGCCAGCCGCATCACCAACGAGAGCAATCCGACCAACGACACGGCGAGGACGGGGATGCTCAGGAATGGGGTGAGCTTCAACTTTAATCACTTCTCCGCCTTCGATGCGAGGCAAAGCGCGAGTGCGAATTCCTGCTTGCAATTGCTTGATCAGGCGTTGGTTTTTGTGCATTGTGCCAGTGCCAACTGCCACGTGATCGTATTTAGGGAAGACCCATGCGTAGAAATCAGGCGATACATCATCGCCAACATACATTTCTGCAAGATCTTTGTAATATTCCATCTTGTCTTCAGGGATGCGGATGCGCTCTTGGAAAGCGATCGCATAGTTATATTCACCAGCATCCATAGCCTTGGCAACTACAGAGTTAGCACCGTCAGCCCCAATAATCAAATCGATTTCTAGGGTACGGATAATACCTTCCTTGCCACCTTCAGCAAAGTCTGAGTAGGTGATCACGTAGGGCTGGTTGCCATTGTTATTAATTTTGATATCAAGGACGCGACCATTAATCAGCTTTGCGCCAAGATCAGCCGCACGATTGCGTAAAAAAGCATCCAAAACTTCGCGACGACACATGCCGATATATTCATCGGGGTTGTCTAGTTTAATGTCTACTTCCACATTGCTGGGAGAGATCATTTTCATATTGCGAACGCGGCGATCGATGATCTCTGGAGGCAATTCAAACTCGGAAACCATACATAAAGGAATTGCTCCGCCGCAGGGTTTGGCGTTGTCCAGCTTCCGTTCAAATATATAGGTCTCAATACCTGCTTTGGCAAGTGTTTCAGCCGCACAAGAACCCGCAGGTCCGCCGCCTACAACAGCAACTCGTAATGTCAAAATGCGCTCCTAAAGCTATGTTTAATCAGGGTTTAACTATTTTGGATGTTAACATTGCCCCTAGGGTGATCAGGGCAAAATTGATGAATATTAACATTTGTATTGTTTTGTATATCACTAGACAAATCAAAAACCCAATATAGTGAGGCAGTGCCGCACTATATTGGGTTCAGGATAAGTTAAAAATGGATTTGATAGAGGGCTTGATTAGCAAACCCTCTATCAAAGTCCAAAAGTAAAAGCACTGCTAAGCAGTGCTTTTACTTTTGGACTTTTAAAACTTGCCAGCTTAACTCGAACTGACGTTCACTATATTGATTTTTGATGTCATAACAAGACTAGCGACAGCTAAATATCTAGGCGCAATTAAATATAAACCCCAAAAACCTGTAGCGCACGCTGCGCTTGCGCCACAGGTTTTGCTTAGATACTTAGTGCTTTGCCACACTTGTAAAAACTTTCTTGGTTTGGGTTGGAGCGCAAAGTATAACTTAGGTCAGTTTATCTAAAGCCGATTTTGCTGCTTTTTGGACAGCCTTTTGAAGATTGCTAACGGTTTTAGTAACTTGTTTCTCTAATTTCTTTTCTACATTTTCTAGGGTCTCATTCACGGCTTCCACAGCCCAACTGTCAAATTCCTCAAGGCGATCGCGAACGACATCAACTTGCTTATCTACGGTTTTGTGGGCTTTTTTGATATTTTTTTGATACTGCTCTTGAGCCACATCAGCAACCGTATGTAATGTTTTTTCCAGATGTTGCTTTAGGTCTTTGCGCTGTTTGGGCATGGCGACAACTCCTGAGTGAGCCACTGCAAAAGTATGGGTTTTAACTATAATACTAGTGCGATCGCCAATCTTGGCAAAGAGCTAGGCAAGCACTCACAATGACACAAGATTTCCATCAAACTAATCTGGACTCAGATTCACCTCAAGATTTTTACAATCAAGGCTTAGCTAAAGCCAAGACTGGCGATCGCTATGGGGCAATCCAATGTTTTAGCAAGGTAATTGCCACTGACCCTGAGCTTATGGAAGCTTACTATCAAAGGGGGTTGTTACTTTTTGATTTGGGGGATCATCAAGGGGCAATCGCAGACTACAACCAAGCCTTAAGTCTTCATCCTCAATATTTAGACTCATATATTGCGCGAAGCATGGCTAAAATTGCGATCGCTGATCTCACTGCTGCTCAAGCTGATATTGCCCAAGCCCTTGAAATCAACCCTAAATCAGCGACGGCTCACCAGTTACTAGGCTTGACCTACAAGCAACAAAATCAAATTGAAAAAGCGATCGCCACCTACAAGAAAGCCGCAAGCCTATTTTTAGAACTACGCGATGAAGATAATTGTCGTCGTTGTATCGAGAGCTATAAACCTTTAGAAGCACTATTACCGCCATCTCAAGAGGAAATTTTTGCAAATGTCCAGCAAAAAATCGATCAGAATGACTATACCAACGCCCTAATCGATCTCAATTGGCTCTTACAAATTGAGCCGAAAAATGCTAGAGCTTTCTGTTTGCGGGGTCTAGTTCTAGGCAAACTTGGTGATCCTCAAGGTGCAATCAAAGATCTCAATCAGGCGCTATTTCTAGAACCTCAGAATCCTGAAATTCGCATCGGGCGTGGCAAAATTCGGGTAGAAATTGGCGACGCTCAGGGTGCGATCGCTGATTTTAACGAGTTACTACGCGAATATCCCAGCAATAGTGAAATTTATATAAATCGCGCTAAAGCCTATTTAAAGCTTAAGGACTATCGCACAGCGATCGAAGATTTTTCGCGATCGCTAGCTATAGATCCCAATAATCCCCAACTATATTGCGATCGCGCTGAAGCAAGATATGACTTTGGCGATTTGAAAGGTGCGATCGATGACTACCAACAAGCCGCCAATATTTGGTTTAACCAATCCATCATGGAGCGTTATCGCTATGCCTTAGCTCGCATCAATCTTTGGCAATCAGAATTAGAAAAACAAACGCAAGAGGCTAAACGTAAACAGGCAAATGCGGCAGCAACAGTCGATTTAATGCAGATGCCCAGTCTAGAATTGCAACAACGTTTACTCGCTTTAGTCGGTGGCAATATGGCGATCGCTCAACGTCTCATCGACATTGCCAAACAAGATCACCCAAATATGCCTGAAGTCTGGTACTGGCAAAAGGTGGTTTTCGATCTCGAAAGCGATCAAAAATAAAAAAGCACTGCTAAGCAGCGCTTTTTTATTGCTAGTGTTAAGCCCTCAACGGGATTTGAACCCGTGACCTTTCCCTTACCAAGGGAATGCTCTACCCCTGAGCCATGAGGGCGTTTTTTGACGCTTTGTAATTATGACACAATGTTGTGCAATTTTTACAAGCTTAGAAAAAATATTTGTGTAGCAATGTCCGAGATAGCTAGGACCAATCAAAAACCCAATAAGTGAAGGCGGCGCTTCGTGCCGCCTTCACTTATTGGGTTTTTATGTCCTAAGCAAAACTTACATTGCTATAGATGACAAAGCACTACTCTAATTTTTCGATAAAAAACAGCCGCAGAAAGCTTTCTACGGCTGTCAAAAAGGAGTGTAAATGAAAATGAAAATCGAAAAACTTACTGAACCTTACGTTGATTGCTATCAATCACCTTCTGAACCTCTGGACCAGGCTGATAGGTATAACCCCAGTTCGCATTCTGACTATCATCAATAATCCGTGGTGTTATTACAATAATTACTTCATTACGGACATTCTGATTAGTTTCTTGACGGAATAATGCCCCAATAATTGGGAGATCGCCTAAAAATGGCACTTTAGTCAAAACTTGCCTATCTGAATCACGAATAATTCCAGATAGAACTAGAGTTTGCCCATCTCTAATCCGAATTTGCCCAGAACTAAGAGTTCGCTTGGAAATTAAACCTTGTGAAGTTGGAATACCAAATACAACACCTAGTGGCTGAGTATTAACCAGAGCACTAACACTTGGTGACACGGCAAAATTAATAAAGCCATTATCATCAATACGCGCAACATTAATATTTAATGTCAAACCTACTGGCTGAGTTGTTACGGTTTGGGTAGGTACATTCTGAGTTACATTCCCAACTGTGATTGTAGTAAAGCTAATAGTATTGCCTGTTACCACATCTTCTGTAAGGGCAACTGATGCAGACTCTCCTTCTTGTACGGTTAAAGTGGGATCTGTAATAATCTTAGCATTGCCACTCACTACTCGAGCATTAAGAGAACCGAATAACCTCTGTGGTGATGTAAGAATTGATGGAACACCATTGGCATCATTAAAATTCAACGCCAACACACCAGCTGTAGAGGAAAGGGCTGTTCCAGTACCACTTCCATCAGTATTGCTTGCATTAAAAGTAAGCGAAGAACCAATTGTTTGCGACTTATCCAGATTTACTTCAACAACTTTGACGTTAACTGCAACTTGACGCTTACGTAAATCAAGTCGAGCAAGCTGAGCTTCTGCAAATTCGATTTGCTTAGGACTACCAATCAATGTGAGAGAGTTACCTCTCTCTTCCGCTATTACTTGTAATCCCTTTAGTAAGGGAGTTGCTCCAGATTCAGGGGTAATTGCTACGGTTTCTAAAGTAGGTACAGCTTCAGTAGGAATATTGACAATTGCTTGAGATGCAGTTCCAATCTGCGCTACTTGTGCTCCAGGGATTGGTCGTTGGCGGTTAACAACACGAGATGCACCTAATCCAATTAAATATGCTGATGCTTCTCCAACACTAATCTGATTGAGTCGGTAGCTTTTGGTAGCTAGATTTTTTAAGGTTACAGGTAGCTTTGTCGCCACAAAAATGGTTTGACCAATACGGTTTGCTTCTAGTCCAGAAATTCTCAATACATTGTTAAAAACATCTTGAGCAGTTTCATTCTCAATCGAAAGACTAACTGGTTGTTTTAAACCGCCAGATGTAGGAGCTGGTGCACCAGCCGCAGCAGGGGCTTCTGCAGAAACAACACTCAAGCCAGCAACACGACCGATTAATGTCAATACTTCAATTGCTGGTGCATCACGCAAAGTAATTCTTGGTACTCGTTCAGCCGTACCAAGATCGACAATATCAGGACGGAGCTTAGCTGTACTAGTTGCAATGTCTCCAACAGGAGGAGTCTTTAATTGGCGAAACGGAGGGACAACACCTGGCACACGACCTGGTAGTTGTGGAGTAACTGGATTCGATGCAGGTGGTGGTGTAGTACTGGTTTCACTGGTCTGAGCGACACGAGTCTTTCCATCGGGAGAGGTAATAGTGATCTTCGGTTCAAATAACGGCTTTCCGACTGAAGATGGGCTATTAGTATTTTGAGCAGTCAGAACTTTGCTTGTTTCAGAGGAGTTCTGTGGGGCAGGGACAACACCAGTTTCAGGCGCATTTGTTGAAGAGATGGAACTATTCTGGATTGCTGAAGGCTGTGTTTCTAGACTTAAAACCAAACCTTCGGGAGTATCTTGACGGTTGATAAGTTCCTTAAGTACTTCAGGATCAACAGTATTTACACGAATTCGTACTTTATTTGCTGCGTATTGAGTTGCCTCAATTGAAGTGATCCCTGGCATGGGATTTGTGCGCGCATAGCTAGCATTCCCATTACCAAGTTGCAGTTGCGCTCCATTTAGTAATGCTACCCATGCTTTACCTTGACGGGTGTAGGTAACTTGAGGTCGATCGCTACTAGCAAAATTTAAAGTGAGATTGAGGCGATCGCCAGTCACACTAGTATTGATATCAGTAATGCGGCTAGCAACAGCAACGACATCACTTTGATTGGCGGATACTTGATTTTGATTTTGAGCCTGAATTGGGGCGATCGCAAGTACCTGTGGGCAACTTGCAGCCATTAACAGCCAGCAAGCCAAAGACTGACCCTTCGATTTTCCGCTCAATTTGGCATTCAACTTGGCACTCATAATTACACTCCTCATGGTTCCTCTCGGAACTCAATACACTTAATCTTTTTAGTAAAACTGTAAGAACTTGCCCATTTCCTAACTAAAGGAATGACAGAACCAAGACAGAATTGACACGATTATGGGTCGAGATTATACCACATCTTGTCAATTTTAAATCAAAAAATAATAAGGCTCCCCAATCGACTTAGATTGCTTGTCTTACAAGGAGCCTAGGCTTCTTGCCTTATTATAATTTCCACTTAAATATTGATTATTTTTTGGGTGGAGCCGCAGCCGCAGCCGCAGCCTTAAGTTCTGCATCGGTCAATGGCACAAAAGCTTCCAACGTGAAATCAGCTCCGATCAAAGGTGGAAGGATATCGATAATCTCTTTTTCTTTACCTGCTGCGATCGGACGAGAGAATTTAAACTTCTCACTAGGCAGTGGTTTTTTAGTCAATTTCAAATTTTTGACAACTAGTAATGGCTTCAGACGTTCAATTCTTTGGATTGTACTGAAGACATCTTCAAATTTGCCATCAAAACCAATAGTAAATGAATAGGTATTGTACTGAGGACCCTTAATTGGCTCTGAGGGTTGAAAAACTCGCATTGTACCTGCGATCTCGTAGGAAAAGTCTGGCGGTAACGAAATGACAATTGTTTTGGGGATCTGCTCCTGAATGTCCCGCATCATGGTGTCGATGTTATCAACATTTGGCAAAAGAGACAGAATAAATTGATTTTGCTTGTTTGCATCTTCAATTTTTTGAGCAACATTGCCTTTACTTGCTACTTTTTGTTCCAAAGCTGTAAGACCAGACTTCTTAGTGGCAATATTCGTTTGCCCAGACTGAACTTGCTCCCAAATAGGCATCACATAAGTGGTAGCTACATAGGCGGCAAGCCCAATCCCGCCAACCCCCATCAAAATGCCTAAAACTTTAGAGGTTAAAGTCACTCCAAATAAAGTAACTCCGCCTGATCCGCCATCATCATTTGATATAACTCCAGCATTAGTCATTTTATTTGATCACTCCTTTTTGTCTTAATAGATTAACTCTCGCAACCAGTCCATCTGCTCCTAACTTTTGTAGCTGAGGTATTAGCTCTGCTGGACTTTTAGATGTTGTTGTTGCTTGAATTTGGAAATTAACCAATGTAAAGTTCTTATCAATCGTAGCTGGTTGCAGAGTTGAAGAAACTAGCTTTGTTTTATCGCTATCTAAAAGAGGAGAAGCTTTGAGCAATAATATGTAGTCATTTAACTCGTTGTAGTTAGTAGCTGTTCCATCTAAACTTATCGTTGACTGACTAGCAGCTTGAGGTGTTGCAGCAGTAACCGATTGTTGTGTAATAGATTTAATTTGTACTGTGAGGGGGGTACGTCTTCTGAGATCATCAGCGATCGCACTCACAGGCAAATTACCCACAAAGAGATTTAAAATCTGATTATTTCTATCTTGGATTGCTTGGAGTTGTTTTTCTTGATCTTCCAAGGTCTTGATCTTGCCATTTAGTGAGGTTTCTTTCGCTGTCAAAGTTGCCAGTTCCTGTTGGATTCCTTCATTAGCAGAATTGAGGAAAAAGAATGCACCACCAACTAAGGCAAGTGCTACTACAGCTACAGCACCACCATAGATCAAAAATTGAGAATCAGCGATCGGCTGTCTTTCCACAGCTTGGGCTTCAGCAGCAGCACGATCATTTAAAAAGTTAATGTCAAGTGTATACATTATTTCAAACCTCCCTCAAACCTAAACCTAGAGACACCGACATTGCCATACGATCTTGGATGGGAATATCTCCATCAACAGATATACCAATAGCAGTGAGTGGATCGATCGCATTTGCTGCAATGCCGAGTCGTTGGCTAAAGAACTCATTCAGTTGACCAATACAAGCTCCAGGTCCTGCGATCAGCAATTGAACAACATCGGAACCAGGGGACTGACTTGTATAGAAATCGATTGAACGACGCAATTCATCGGAAAGGTCGCCAACAACTCGCATAATCGCCGCATCACCTGGAGTATTGCCGCCTCCAGCTAAGCTAGCCGTATCCATAGACTGTATAGGCACAACCGTTGAACTCAACATCTCCATGTCTGTCGTTCGACGTGGGGGCAAGTTAATAGCTCTTAATTGAGCATTTTGAATTTGAGCAGTGCCAATTGGGAAGGTGCGTGAAAATTGTGGTACACCATCAACTGTTACCGTAATTTCCGTTGCTTCATACTCAATGTCAACTATCGCTACTGCTTCTGCCAAGGTACTAAATTTAGATAACTCATTATGCATTGCGCGAATCAAGGCAAAGCTACTGACCTCCACAATATCTACCTGTAGCTGAGCTATCTCTAAAGCCTGAATATAACTATCTGTTACTTCTTTTGGTGTTGCTACCATCAGAATCTCAATACGCTCGATCCCATCATCATCTAGTGATGTACCTAGCTTTTGATAATCCACATCTGCGTCTTCACGGGGGAATGGTAAATACAGACTAGCTTCTTGATTGAGTACCATTTCCCGTAATTCCAAATCAGGAATTTCCGCAGGTAAGCGAATCAAGCGACTAACTGTCTCACGACCAGGTAACGCTGTAGCAACTTTTTTGACCTTGATCTTTTTCTCTGAGAGCAAACTGCGAATGATTTCTCCCAGCGCTACAGGGTCGAGAATACGTCCTTCTTCAACGGTTCCTTCAGGAAGTTCGGCACTACCATGAGTGACTAACTTATAGGAAGATTGCCCCTTGCGGCGCAATTGAACAAGATTAACTTTCTCGGAAGTGATTTCTATTCCGATGCCTTTTTTAGACTTTCCGCCAAACTTTAAGCCGAACATAAGCGTGTCTTTACGAGTTTTGTAGCTTTTGTAGCACTGGGCATACTAAACAATGGAGGGATTATAGACTGTAAGTGTCCATTGTCAATAGGACAAGAAAAAATAATCATGTCCAATGTCGTAGATGTCTGATTTTGCCTTGTTTCTTATAGACGATTTTGGTCGTTTTAGCAAACAAAATAAAAAAGAGTTGGCATCTGCCAACTCTTTTTTATTTTGTTTGCTAAAACGACCAAGAATTTATGGATTGTTGCTGTGATGTATAGCTATAGTCACCTGTATCAGAAAAAATCAAACTTTAATAGTGTAAGGGCGGTGCTAAGCGCTGCCCTTACACTATTTAAACAAGAATGGCGACAACTATAACTTCAAACAGTAGTTGAGTTTGCTAAGGTAAACCCTCTCTCAAATGTTTGGAGAATGTCAAAGTCCCGTCACAAAACATTAATTCCTTTACTGATTCTTGCGTAGTTCCATTTGTTTAGCTTGGATTAAGCCCCGTAAATAAGGATTCTGTCTTTGTTCACGGGTAATCTGATTAAACTCCTTGTTGGAAAAACCACGACGGTGAATCTCCTTCTCGGTAAAACTCCGCAGTTGATTACACAGATCCTGCAAAAATTCGGGAGGTTGAGAGATGTCGCAAACTTTAGTTTGTTGTGATTCGGCAAGATTAGCGACAGTTGACCAATTTGAATTATTTTTGGCAGTCCGAAAAATTTCTAAACGTTTATTTTCGATCGCATTTACGGCTGAGGCATAGCGAGTTAACTGATCGTCGCCAAAAACTGCCTGAGCCAAAATATTGTTTAGTTGGGTTACTGATTGATCAGTTTGAGCAAAAACTAATGAATGATCGCGATTAATTAAAGGCTCGACGATCATCGGTATTGCTAAACATAATCCTAGTAAGCTAGCCGTACCTATTCCTTTTTTGAGATCGGCTACATACTTTGGAAAATTATTTTTGAAATTACCTGAATGCCTCTGATAATGCATGTTCATAACTAAGCGCCACTATGCCAAAACTACTAAGGACGTATATACAAAATATTGACTTAAACAATCTGATTTTGTTGCCGCAAATATGACTGAATGAAAGGTTCGAGATCTCCATCCATCACATTTTGAATATTCGTAGTTTCTTCACCCGTACGCAAATCTTTTACTAGTTGATAGGGATGAAACACATAATTGCGGATCTGATTTCCCCAAGCTGCTTCGACCATATCACCACGAATATCGGCTATTTTTTGAGCACGTTGCTCTTGGGCAATAATTAGCAACTTGGCTTTGAGCAACCGCATTGCATTTTCTTTGTTTTGCAATTGCGATCGCTCTTGGGTACAGCGTACTGAGATACCTGTAGGTAGATGGGTAATGCGTACCGCCGTTTCAACCTTGTTAACATTTTGCCCACCCTTGCCGCCTGCTCGCGTAGTCGTAATTTCGAGTTCCTTGGGATCAATATCAAGATCGACATCTTCCTCCAGCAAGGGCATCACTTCTACACCAGCAAAACTAGTTTGGCGCTTGTCGTTGGCATTAAATGGGGAAATCCTGACCAGACGATGCGTACCTTTTTCGGGAGCGAGATAGCCATAGGCATAACGACCATGAACTAAGAGGGTGACAGACTTAATGCCTGCTTCTTCTCCCTCAGATATCTCCGAAATTTCGACTTTATAACCTTGGGACTCACAAAAGCGGGTGTACATCCTGAGGAGCATTTCTGTCCAGTCCTGTGAGTCAGTGCCACCTGCTCCTGCATTGATTGTTAATACTGCATCGTATTTGTCATAAGTGCCAGATAACAATTGTTCTAGATCCCAGCGATCTAGTTCTTGCGATAGTTCACGAAGGCTTTGCTTGGCTTCATTGGCTAGGGATGATTCATCTTCGAGGGCAAGCAGTTCAGCGATCGCCTCTAGGTTTTCGATATTTTTACGCCAGCGATCAAATTTTTCGAGATAGGATTTCAGGGCATCTAGCTCACGCATTGTTTTTTGCGCTTGGTCGCTATTTTCCCAAAATTCTGGCTGGGAAGCAGTTTGCTCTAGGTCACTTATTTTTGCTGCGATCGCAGGTACGTCAAAGATAGTCCTGAGCAATGCTCAGGCGTTGAGATAAAAGCTGAGTTTGGCGTGCGATCTCCGTAGCGTCCACTGACGATATTTCTCCAAATATAACGATTAACTTTCTAAGTAAATAGCTGGGCATAATTAAAAAACAGAGTTCAAAGTTGTGGTGCACGCACAGCCTGCGCCACAGCTTTTTGGTTTTTATATTTAATTGCGCTTAGCTACTTAAGTATTGTATAGCAATCGCTATGAGAGTACCTTTTGGTAAAAAGCGATCGCTATCTGCGTAATGCCAAATTGCTGCACATTCTACGTAATTGCAACAGGTGGATCTTAAATTATGCCTAGCGACTTAACGCGAGTTGGGGATAATTTTGAAACTGACTTTGAGAGAGGGTTTGCTACGCAAACCCTCTCTCAAAGTCTAAAAGTTGGTGGCTTAACCCAAACTGACGGTACTTATAGCTACCAACATTCTTGTTAGGACATAAGACCCAAATAGTGTAAAGCGGCTCTTCGCGACGCTTTACACTATTTGGGTTTTGATTTGTCGTGATACAGGTGACTATAGCTATATGCAGAAACAAAAGATATTGTTGGGAACTACATTGCTCTAAACTACGTTCATTGGCATAGTCTTAAGTCTGAAAATATAACCTTAAAGGTGATTTGCTTGGTCTATAAATATAGGTTAGTTTAACCAATAGACATCTATGAGGCTCCTAATCATAGATGTCTACGTATATTATTCCTATAGAGTAGATACTATGTTTTTAGAATAAAAACTTTAATATGAAATAAAAACAAGATAAGGAGTATGGATAGCAAATATGACTGCCCCCCCATCATGATGAAACCGAACTTAGCGTTAACTTGACAGAAAATCCCACATTAGTGGTTACTGACGATAGTGGAACACGCAAAATATACTTAATTGCAGATAAATATACTATTGGGCGTGAAGCAGACAACACAGTGAGGCTAAATTCTGATTTTGTCTCTCGCTATCATGCAATCTTGATCAAGGTTCACCATGAAAATCGACCTGATAGCTATCGAATTATTGATGGTAGCGTATCAGGCAAACTCAGCAAAAATGGCATTGTCCTTAATGCGGTGAAAAAAGTTTCCTCCTATGAACTCCAAGATGGGGATATTATTACCTTTGCCCCTGAAGTCCACATTCTCTACCTTTCACCGAAGCTAACTTGAAGTTTAAGTTTTAATGCAATAAAGTTGAATGCACAGCTAACGACTAAATTTTAATGTATAGGTTTTAAGGTATAAGTCGAGTTACTTCTCTACCTCTTGATAAAAATCTATAATTCCAGCCATTTGTAGAGTAAAGTAGAGCGAGATTAACCCAAATGCTTACTAGTAAGCTTATACTTTTCGCTGGTAAGCGATATCTACTTCTTTTCTTGGTGAGCTAATGAGCGAAACACACGTTAGTCACACACTATTAATTACAGATGCGAGAGGTAGTAGAAAACTCGCACTTGATGGCTTAAAGTACACAATTGGGCGGGATGTGAATAATAATATTCAGCTTTATTCACGATTTGTGTCCCGTCAACATGCTGTATTGCTTAGAGTCCCAGGGGAAAGTGGCAAATATTCTTATCGTATTATTGATGGTGATCTGTCTGGTAAGCCGAGTGTCAATGGTGTCATCATCAATCATCACATGAAAGTTGCGTCTTCCTATGATTTACGGAATGGCGATGTAATTACGCTTGCGCCCAATGTGGAATTAACCTATCTGAGTACTCCTAATTAAACAAACCTTAGATTGATAGCAGCAAGCTGCTATCAATTTAAGGTTTGTTTGTACTAAATTGCTTATTTTGTATATGGCAGTCTTAAATCATTGGTAGATTTTTAGGTTTGTGGAAGCGCACCCATTCGGGGTGCGCTTCCACAAACTATTTAGGATTGCTATCAAAAGACTCTGTAATCAAGCATCGCTTTTTTTGTCATGTTTTTGCTGACATTTTTGCTGATGATTTCTAGTCCGTCTAGTCTGGTGCTAGGTGGAAAAATGAAAACTAGTAAATTAGCAATTTGGCTGAATTGCAGCAAATATGGCAATTGTTTTATCCACTCAAGACAACATCGACTTGCTGCTTACATTAGTTAAAGTGGCGATCGCTATGGGGATATTGGCGATCGCTATGGGATTATTGTTTTGGTTGAGGCTCAAAAAACTCGAAAAACGTATATATATGAGCCGCAAGCATCGGAACCAGAGATTTGCCTCCAGAAATTATCCCAAAATGGCGAAAACCATTATGGCAGCTACAGACTCACAACGTTCCAGTGACAATGCCTATCACATTCCTCCACAAAAAACGCAATTTTATCGCCCCAAAACCTTAGCAAAACCATCAAAAACAACATCTCGGAATTCAGGCAAATCTGGTTGGCGTTGGCTAGTGGCGATCTCAATCGCTAGTGTGACAGGCATAGTGATCGCCATGCTGCAATTTAGCAATGGTTGGATTAACTTTGACTTAATGCCCCTTATTTGGTTGTTAATTGGATTAATACTAGTTATAGGAGCTACTTTGGAATAATTAAAAAAAGACGGCACTAAGGGACTTGCGATTAATTAAAGTACCTACGGCTTCGACTTCGCTCAGCCAACGTTGGCTGAGCGAAGTCGAAGCCATACAAACTCGGTGGTACTTTTTTTATCGTCAAGTCCCTAAGCACTATAGCGGTTTTCAAATGAGTGTGTACTCATTTGAAAACAAAAATCAGTCCCAGTAAGAGTTTTGAGTTTTCATTTTGCCGTAGGCAAAATGAAAACCGATATAAGTGCCGTCTTTTTTGTTTTTTTAGGATATGTCTAAATGCGCGACAATGAGATTCTGGAGAACTACAAAAAATCTAGCAAAAAAATCTAGCAAATATTTAGGCGAATAATATGCGACGTGCGGTGTTATGTGGATATTACGGGATGGGCAATGGTGGCGATGAGGCATTGCTTGCCACCTTGCTACAAATGCTACCTCAGGATATCCAACCGCTTGTTTTGTCAGCTAGTCCCAAAGCCACTGAAAATTTACATCAGGTTGAGGCTAGCGATCGCTATTCGGTATTTGGATTAATTAATGCCTTCAAGCGATCAGATCTATTTATTTGGGGTGGCGGCAGCTTGATGCAGGATGCCACTAGTGCTAGGAATCCCATTTATTATGGTGGTTTAATGGGCTTAGCTCAGGGGATGGGTTTGCAGACAGTTGCATGGGCGCAGGGAGTTGGTCCCCTGAAGCGTGGCTTCAGTAAATGGATTGCGAAACGAGCTTTTCAAGGATGCCATGCGGTATCTGTGCGCGATCGCCACTCCGCCGAGTTATTAGCTGATTGGCAAATCCAAAGCATTATTGCGCCCGATCCTGTCTGGGCACTGGAATCCACACCGATGGATATATATGGTGATATTGCTTCGCCCATTGTCGCAGTAGTTTTACGATCACATCCTGCGTTAACCTCCTGTCGCCTCGCCACGATTACAGAAGCCTTACAAAATTTACAAGCGCAAACCAAGGCACATGTTTTGCTAGTCCCATTTCAGCCATCGCAGGACAAAGCGATCGCTCAGGCAATTTGTGATGCTCTTAATGACAAGTTTCCTAAACAGAGTCAAATCATCATTCAAAAAGATCCACGTAAACTGAAGGGAGTTTTTCGAGGTGTGGATTTAGCGATCGCCATGCGTTTACATGGTGTGATTATGGCGGCTAGCGAAGGTTGTCAATGTTCAGCAATTAGCTATGATCCGAAGGTTTCCTATTTAATGGAAGATTTGGACATTTCGGGTTGGGAATTAGAGAATTTGCCTGAAGATGCTCAATCACTCACAGATATTTGGATTAAGGATTTAGAGAATAAAGATGTGGCGATCGCGTCGCGCATTGCTCAGTTAAAACAACAGGCTCTCATTCACAAAAAAATATTAAGTTAAAGCCATAGCTTGCATAAACAGAACTTTTATAATGATTAGATTTGTTTCTGGCAGAGACAAATCTAATCATTATCCAGCAAATTTTTTTGGAATTGCGGAAGTCTTAAAAAATCAAGTGGAGTTACAGAAAGAAGTCCTGCATCATCATTTCTTGAATAGGAAAGAAGTAGTATATGGAATCACCAAAACAAATTCTGGAATTTCTCGATCGCCGATTTGATGCGATTGAAATGCCTTGTTTTGGCAATATGAATATTGACTATGTTTCCTCAAGACTACTAGCTTTTCGTGATGAGACAAGGTGGATGCTTTTGTTTAACTCGATTACTTGGTGTCCTGCGGGACAAGGGTTAACGACGATAGTGGAGTGCGTTGGTAATTGTGTGCAGGGCAGACAGGATTTTGATAGCGATCGCATTTTTATGACTGGGCAAATTCAATATGATGAATTACTGGATATCTATAGGGTGAATGTTCGCAATAAGTCTGTTGCTATTACTGAGCTAGAAATTACTCCCCATCCTGATCTGTATGCAGATCGCGAGTTTGATATTGCGATCGCTCTATTAAGCGACTATCGCGAAGAATTACTTGCCTCTACAGATGAATATGAGAAATTCATTCCTGAAGGATTAATAGAAGTCTTACGGTTAGATGAATGGCATCATCCTGACTGGGGATGCCCACCAAGTCAAACAGAGAGCTTTCAATTAATTGCAGAAGTTCTCTTTACAGGTAATTCTAATTTATATACGTCACCCCAAAGATCTAATACTAATTGGCATTTTTGGTTTCCCAAATAATTTTTATAGTAATTGCTCAGCATAGGAAAATTGACAAAGGGGTAAAAGCTGATAAATTAAAGAAACAAAGGAACTCCCCAACCTACAAAAACTAACAGACGAGGCAAAAGAAGCATCGATAGTCAAGCTATGGGAAGAATACAAAAACTACAGAAATAGTTGAGAAGAAACCAAAGAAGACCTCAAAGAACTCAAGTTTGCCCCCAGCCAAAGGATTTAAAACCGAGGTCAATAATCTAGAAGAAATAGAAGGCAAACCAGTAGAAAGCATAGGTAGAGACTGAGGAGGTCGTCAACTGAGTGAAAAGCCAGCCCCAACAATCAAAGCAACCGTAAAAAGTTCTGTAGAATAAGGATAAAGGAAAGAATAGAGTCAGAAGTCACAGAAATACTGCAAACGCTCAAAACATCTCGCCTAGTATGCAGTGACGAGACTAGTGCAAGGGTAAACGGTAAGAATCAATGGGAATGGGTATTTCAAAACGGGCAAGTATGTTTTCATTAGGACTTACGCAATGCTAACGAATTTACTGGGTTTTGAGTGGATGTGATCGCCAAAGTAATGGCAGAGTATCAACCAGAGGTATGGGTGTCAGATTTGTTTAACGCCCAAAAGACCAATTCAGCGATAGCATGGCAAGTTTGTCTTGTCCATCAACTTAGAGATTGTCAGTATGGAATTGATGCAGGAGACCATATTTTCTTTGGCAGGATAAAAAAGCTACTGCTACGAGCTTTTGTGCTGCGAAGGCGATGCTCGGATTTAGCTGACTCTACTAGTTATCAATATCGATGTCGATTGTATCGAGACCTCGACAATATTTTAGCTCTGTTACCGACTCAAGAAGATGGTCTTAGATTCCAGAAGCGTTATCGAGAATTACGAGAAAACTTATTTCTGTTTTTGGATGACCACACGATGATCCAACCAATAACTCTAGCGAACAGGCTTTGCGTTGGAGTGTCATTTTTAGAAAAGTTACGAATCGGTTTCGCTCCATTTTGGGGCGTGATTTATTGGTGGCGGTTCGTTCCATTGTCAATACTGGAAAAAGACAAGGATTTTCTACTTTTGAGTCCATTCTGATTGCTTTGAATCCTCTCAAATCTTTGCTTGCTATAAGTTGAGCAGTTACTTTTTCTTTTGTGTCTTCAATTCTAAACTTGATCATAAATTGCCGCACTAAGTGCGGCAATTTATGATCAAGTTTAGAGAATACCTTCCTTTTGTGCCATCGATATCATCAGATCGACTACACGACAGGAATAACCCCACTCATTGTCATACCAAGAAACAATCTTAAAGAAGTTAGGATTTAGCTCAATGCCAGCACCAGCATCAAAAATGCTCGATCGCGCATCTCCTCTAAAATCCGTTGAGACTACCTCCTCATCGGTATAACCGAGAATGTCCTTTAAAGAACCCTCTGAGGCATCCTTCATCGCTGCACAGATTTCTTTGTAGCTGGTAGGTTTTTCGGTCTTAAAGGTTAAATCAACCACGGATACATCAGGTGTCGGCACACGCAAAGCCATGCCCGTTAGTTTCCCTTTCAGTTCTGGCAAAACTAAAGCCACTGCCTTCGCTGCACCTGTGGAAGAAGGAATAATATTTTGACCTGCGCCACGTCCACCACGCCAGTCTTTTTTGCTAGGTCCATCAACTGTTGGCTGGGTTGCGGTCATCGCATGAACCGTGGTCATCAATCCTTCCGCAATCCCAAAATTATCATTGAGAACCTTGGCGATCGGTGCTAAGCAATTGGTGGTACAGCTTGCATTAGAAACAATCAAATCAATGTCAGGATTGAACTTATGGTGGTTAACGCCAACTAGCAATGTGGTTACTTTCTCAGGATCTTTGGTGGGAGCCGAAATAATCACACGCTTTGCACCTGCATGAATATGCGCGATCGCACCTGCATAGTCGGTAAATAGCCCTGTAGATTCCACCACATAGTCCGCCTTTAGCTCACCCCAAGGCAACTCGGACGGATTGCGAATGGCAGTACAGGGAACAAGCTTGCCATCGATCTCAATACCTTCTGGCTTCGCAGCGATCGCGCCATCGTGGAGACCATGCGTAGAGTCATGTTTGAGCAGATAAGCGAGGTTATCAGAAGGAACTAGATCGTTGATTCCGACAATCTCGATTTCGGGATGCTTGGCAGCAACACGAACCACTAATCGTCCAATTCTGCCAAATCCATTAATACCAATTCTGAGCTTAGCCATATGTTGCTTATCCAGCAGTTCTATATTGCGTCGCGATCATGCTAGCCTAAGTTTTAAGATTTAATGTCTTGAAACCCTTGACATGTCAGGGATTGAATACAAAAAGCCGATTAATTTTAAACTTTAAATTTGATTCTCTTTCCCAAAAATATGCTGGTGTTGATCTAAGTCCATCTGAGGAGTCGGGAAACATCTATGTATTACACTCTATAGCAATCCTAAATGGTTTGTGGAAGGCGCACCCCAAAGGGGTACGCCTTCCACAAACCCCAAAAATCTACCAATTGATTTAGGACTGCTATGTGTTGAGTTAAGTTTTTTGAATATGTAGCTGGGGGCAAATAAATATAAACCTAATAAGCTGTGACTCACGCTGCAAGTGTGTCACAGCTTATCGCTTTAGTTTTGAATTATGACTAGCTACTGATTAAAGCTCTCAACCATGTCAAAATATCCCAAATAGGCTGAAACAGAGTGCAAGCTCTAAAAATTTGCAATAAAGTAAATTAATTAACTAGGATTACAACAACTATGTCCCGTTTACCCCTTACCTTAGCAACCGCTTTTAGCCGCCGCAGCGCTCTCAAGATTATTAGCGGTCTCCATAACTTCGATCGCGCCTCTGTGAAAATGGTTGTGCAAGCAGCCGATCGCGGTGGTGCAACATTCGTTGATATTGCGGCTGATGCAGAACTCATTGCGATCGCTAAGGCTAATTGCTCGTTGCCCATTTGTGTATCGGCAGTCGAAGCCCACAAGTTGGCAGAGGCTGTAGCTAATGGTGCTGATCTTGTCGAAATCGGTAACTACGATAGTTTCTATGCTCAAGGTCGTGTATTTACCGCTGATGAAATCATTGCTTTGACCGCAGAAACCAGAGCATTGTTACCCCACACTGCAATTTCCGTTACCGTTCCTCATACTTTGCCCCTCGATGAGCAAGTCACCCTCGCTGAGCAACTCGAAGCGATCGGTGCAGACATTATCCAAACTGAAGGCGGTACAAGCTCGGCTCCAACCCATGCAGGTGTCCTTGGTGCGATCGAAAAGGCATCGCCTACCCTTGCTGCTGCCCATGCGATTAGTCGCGCAGTTTCTATCCCCGTAATGTGTGCTTCTGGTTTGAGCAATATTACTGCTCCAATGGCGATCGCTGCTGGCGCATCTGGTGTTGGTGTTGGCTCCGCAGTTAACCAATTGAATGATGTGGTTTCGATGATTGCGACTGTTCGTGCTCTTAGAGAAGCAATTGATAGCAATGTTGCCAACCAAGCAGTTTTGTAATCAATAAATTAGCAAAACCAATAAACTACAACAATTTTTGAGCAAACGAACCACAATATACTAAAAAGCCTGCTTCGCAGGTCTTTTAACGTCAGTTCGACGAAGGCGGAAAATGGTAAAAATCGCCAAGCGATTTTTACCATTTTCCGCCATTTGCGTGGCGCTTCGCGCCGCGCAAATGGCATTATCGAACTCACGTTCTTTTGGTATGTTGTGGTTCGGGTTTGAGTGCAAAGCGCTGTAAAAGGTGTTGCACATGTTCATCATGATGGCTATCGCCATTTTTTTTGCCAAATAGTGTAATGCGGCGCATTACACTATTTGGCAAAAAAATGGCACTTTGGTTTAAGGATTTAATGTCGAAAGCACGTTTGCGCCCGTAACTGTCACTGTCTGCTGTTCTAGATTTGCTACAGCGCGATCGCCCTGAACATTGAGATTTTTTTCGGGTTGGCGATAGCTGATATTGCCATCCGCCGTAATCGTTTTCGTAGGAATTAACCATTCCACTTGATCAGCATTCACAACTCCTTGAGTCGAGCTAAAACTGGCGGATACCTGTCCTGTGAGTTTGATGCGTTCGTCTTGTAGCTGAGCTTCTCCCTTTTGGGCATTAACGACGATGCCACGACTTTTGCTAGCCCCCGTAAAGGCAACAGGCAAAGTGACCAGTTTCTTTTCTAGATTCCAAACTGCTTGTGCTGCTTCGATATCGATATCTAGTTTTGGATCTTTGGCTTTGATATCACCCGTAAAGGTGACTTCTTTCTTCTGAATATTCCAATCTCCCTTGTTCGCAAATAGCTGCATCTTATCCTTAACTTGGATGACGGAAATAGGCGTTTCGGTAAAGACGCGATCGCGCTTGGCATCCCAAGTCACCTTCTCACTTTTCATCTCTAGTGGTGGCTCAATGGCAGTAACAATGACATTTTTTTCGAGGCTATAGACATTGGTACTAGGCTTAGCATTGAGTTCCTTGCCCGTCATTTTGATTTTGTCGTCAGGTTTGTTGATCTTGATATTGCCTGTAGCTTTAAGCAAATCCTGCTCTGATTGCCAAACCATGCGATCGGCAACCATATCAATTTTTTCTTGCACAGCGATCGCTTTAATATTGCCTTCTAGGGAAATCTCCTTAGAAACTTGATCGATTGTCCCCTTGTCCCCTGTTGCTTCCATTAAAGGTTCACCATTGCGATAAAACTTCCCTTTTACATCTTGTACGTCAGCAATTTTGCGGTCTTGGCGATAATCTGCTTGTTTAGAAGTTATTTCCCACAGCAACTTCCCATCCGCGTCAAATTCGGTGAGAGTGATATTTTGGAGGCTCGATCCTGCGATCTGTGCAGGTTTATTTAAACTGGTAACTTCAGGGCGCAAAAATACAAACCAGCCCAGCCCAGAAATCAGCACTGTTATAAAAAAAATGATGGCAAACAGGCGGATATTACGGCGTCTAAGTAGTTGCATGGTGCTTGGGGATAGGTTTAGTTAGCTTAGAGTATTTTATATGCCTAGATTTGCAGAGTTACAAATTTGTTCTGTAGTTAGGTTTAGTTGGGCGATCGCGTAGGGACAATCGGAAGGTAAATCTGGATAATCAAGATGAGTCTCTCGTACAACCAAAGCCAAAGCTATTTCATAGCTATCAATTATGGCTTGATCGAGATAAGACTTCAGGCTAGGATTTTCTTTTAAATGTAACTGAATTTTTGTGTGTTGCTCTCGGACTGTTGCTCGCCAACTTTTACCACGCAATTCAGGCTGAAACTTCCACTTCAGCAAATGTCCAATCAAAACACCCAAATGATTGCGTAGCTCTTGTTTTTGCTGCTTACCCAACGACTCAATGTCTTCCACCAAGTTCTCTATGTCTAGAGATTGCCATTGCCCTCGACTTAATAGTGCTGATTGCTCCTGTGTCCAAGCATAAAAGTCAGACTCATATAAATCAGTTAATGGCTCATTAATTACTGTTGGTTCTACCTGAGTATTGAGCATTACGTTTCCGCCTACGCTACGTTACATATCACTATAACAAACCGCTAAGTACAGGACAAAAATTTAATGGAGTTAAAGAAGGCATCGGAATTGAGGTGA
>VFQS010000093.1_pt1 | contig 120946 bp, 91 predicted proteins | sample 3512361 | NCBI WGS metagenome assembly VFQS01 (sample SAMN10412375, study PRJNA504923) | tailings metagenome | isolation source: Relicate 1 Philex TSF3 active mining | place: Philippines | reverse complement strand
ATTCGTTTGATTTAAAAAATGGGGATAAAATAAAGATTACTTATTATGGAATATTCCAAAAATTTATATTAGATTTTGAAAAAATATAAATTAAATTAAGAATGAAAATTTATTTCAATATTTTGTAATTTCAATTTTTTACGCATTTCAACAATAAGTTTACTATAATATCCTTTACCTTGAACAAAACACTTTGCATTTAACGCACAACATAAATCAGCATCAGCACTATTTCCATCAAAATGAGTCCCATTTAATTCAGTTAAAGCGTCTTGTAAATATTTTTCTGAATTGATTACACATTCTTCATAATTTGTAGAACTTGGTTTACCAAAAAATGGTTTCCCAATAATATATAGTTTATTATTTTTAGGTATTACTTTTTTAAGAATTTCAACAGGTAAAGGTCGTCTTATTTTTTCATAAGAATGAGTTCCTGATATAACATCACCTAAACGCAAATGTACTAAAGTTGAATTTTTTATATCATCTGGATATAAATCTTTATATTTTATACAATGTTTTAATGCTATTTTTGTAATGATTTCAATTTTTTGAAAAATATTTAATCTATATTTCATTTGTGTAAGTTTTTTAATTATATTTATATATTCAGCTCCAATGGAATCAGGATGATTATTTAAAATATTTTTTTGTTCATCTTCTTTTAATTGCAAAAAAACTAAATCCCCTAAACGATAAGATGATAATTTTATATCCATATTTTATAATATATAAATATATATTATAAATATTTTATTTCATAATTTTATTTTATAAAATCTTTTACCATTTTTACCAAAACTTGTGTACTACTAAATAAATCTATTTTTAATACACTAAATAATGCTTCATTATAATATTTATTTTCATAAAAAGTATCCATAAACTTCTTACTTACATAATCTTTATTTTTATATATTAAAAATGTTTCAATATGTGTTGTAATATAAATTAATGTACGACATAATATTGGATGTTTTTCATGTAAATGATCATATAAAAATTCACGATTTTTAAAAAAAATAGTATTTAATTCATTTTCTAAATTACTTTTTTCTAAATTCTCTTCTTTACTTTCTTTACTTTCTTTACTTTCTTTACTTTCTTTACTTTCTTTACTTTCTTTACATTTATTTTTTTCTTTTTTAAAAATATAATAAGTATACATTGTATTTATTTTATTTTTTTTATCTTGATATATATCACATATGTCATCATAACATTGTATAATAAATGCTTTTTTAGCATTTTCTTCAATTAAAGTACTATTTTGTTTTTTTAATGTTAAATTAGACATTAATATAAAAAAATAAATCGTTAAATATGATTTTGAAAATGTTTCTTTATAAATATAATCTAAATCATCAATATTATCTTTCTCTTTTGATGATGTTCTATTTAATGATTCAAATAAATAAATCATAAAATCATATAAATAATCATAACTTTTTATATCATATACGGATACCAATTTATCAAAATAATGTTTAAAAGCAATATAATCACTATTTTCACTTTCATCTTTTGGTATTACACAAGATTTATTAACAAATGTATGATGACAAAAATATAAAAATTTCTTTTGTATACTTTTTTCATAAATTTCTTCATCCATATATTTGTCTATTAATAAATATGCCATGATTGAAAATTGATAATTTTCCGTTGGTATATCTATAAATGTTTTTATAATTTTATTGATTTGATAAATAAAGATTTCTTCTTCACTCTTCAAAAATCCAGCTATTATTTTTGTTTCTGTAAGTGATGATACTAATGGAAATATAGAATAAATAGGATAAAAGAAAAAAATACTCATCATACGAATTAAATCATCATCATTACGTATAAATGTTGTTAATTCATTATTTATAAAAGGATTTATGATGGATTTAAATTTTGAATATAATTGTAAATTATATACTGAATTTTTTAATAATAGTTCTTTAATAATTTTTAAAAATTTATCTTTTTCACATAACATTGAAAATGAAAAAGTTTCTTCTGATATACATTGCTTTAAATAATTTTGTAAAATCGTTTTTTCATTTTCATCAAAAGTAAATGTTTTTAAATAATTTTTTAAAAGATTATTCTTTTCTTCACTTATCACACTTTTATACCAATTTATGGTTTTTTGATAATAAGTATCTATTTTTTTTATTTCATTTATTTTTTTATTTATTTTCTTTTTTTTAAAGATATTCATTTTTTAAATTAAATAATAATTTATATTATACTATTTTCTTTTATCTTTATTTTTAATATATTATTACTTAAATAATATATTCATTTTATAAATAATTTTTAATAATTTCGCCATGGTGAAACTTTAACTTCTGGAGCAGGTGGACCAGGTGGTGAAGGAGAAAAAATTTTATTATTATATTCAATTTGTTGATTTATACTTTTATTTGATAATAATGCTATTTTATTTGATATTAACATATCTTGTTTAATATTTTTTCCAATATTATATAATGATATCATTTTTTTCTTTTTCTTTATACGATTATTTTGATAAATAGAATCAAATAAATTATTTTTATTTTCAATCATTCTTTTTTTACCACTTCCAATAATAATTTTACCATTTGAAAAAATTTCAGGTAACAATTCACTACCAAAATTAAGTAAATTTGTTATATGTATATTTTCAGTAATTGAATTAGGATTTTGACTAAAAAATTGAATACCACTTTTAAGTGGATTAAATATAATAATTTCACACGGTAAATATTCATCATCTTCTGATGGAGAAAAAAGATTTGGTGAAATAATACCATCAAAATGGTCTTCAAATAACCCTTTTAATATTTGGATTGCTTCAGAATCATTTGTTGTTTCCCCAAAACGATATGCTTCTGTTTCTATTGGATTTATAAAAATAGGTTTGTACAAAAGATTTTTTATATTTTCATATTTATTAAAAAAATTAATTAATTTTTTATATTTTTTTATTATAATATTATTTTTATTATTTTCTAAAATAATATTATATCGTTCTTTTATTAATTTTAATTGTGTATATAATGATGTTAAACCAAATGACAAAGATAATATTTTTATTACTTTTAGAATTTCAAAATTATATTTTTCTTTATTATGAATAATTGTTTCTAATAATGATTTAATATATCTTATATCAAGTAATTTAATATGATTTGTTGTCATAAATATACCCATTTTATAATTTTTCTTTAAACTATATAATTTTGCATTATCATATTTACCATAAAATGATGGATAATCACTTATAATAGGGTAATTTGTATTATATGACCTATATAATATTGTATATGGATTTAATGTTATTTCTTTACCCATTATAGGTGGAAAATTTTCAAAATCAATATTTTGATAAATTATTTCAGGATTTGGTGATAATTTTATTTTTGAAGTCATTATTTATATATATATAATATTATTTTCTTTTATCTTTATTTTTAATTAAAATAAACTTTTTATAAAAAAAATAAAAAAATGATTTTCTATTTATAATAATAAAGATATAAGTATTATTTAATAATATAAATTATTATATTATTAATTTAAAAAAATGCCCAGAATACAAACCATTTACAATCAACTTGCTTTTGTTCGCATTATCCAAGCTACTACTCCGTTATTTCTAACAACATATACTTATTTTTCTTATCAAAAAAAAGAGAAGTTAAAAAATAAATTGTAGATTAAAATGTAGATTAAAATGTATATGCTAAACCATACATTGTATTTACATAACGAAGATAATTCTTTCGTCCTAACATATCATCAAAAAATTCAATTTCATAATTTTCTTTATTAGAAATCAAACAATTATTTTGTAATACAATTTTTACTTCAGGGCTATTTATTTTTGGAGAACTCATAATAATATCTTTTACTTTTTTTACTTCTTCATATTTTACACCATATGCTTGATATACACATTCATCATCCATATCCCAATATTCAACAATTTTTTCATTATCTTCTGAGGCAACTTTTTCAATATATTCATTTTTTTCAATAATACAATCATTATAAACTTTTTCATTATTATAAATAAAATTCATTTCAAATTTATCATAAGATTTATTAGAAATAGGAATGGTTTGATTTAGTTGATATTTGGATAAAATATTTTTATTTTGTTCTACACATTCTTCAATTTCATAACGACTCCATGTAAAAATTTTTTGACCACCGCCGGTAATAACAATTTTATCTAAATATTTAGGCATTGATTGAATATAAATTTCGGATAACATTCCTGTATAATTATTTAGATTCACTTTTTTTACAATAGGGTCATTTTTATTTGTAATTGTTTTTTTAATTGAAAATTCATCACTTTTTATAATAATATCCATTTTGAGTAATTCTTTCTATTACTTTTAATTAGTAAAACTCCTTTATATTACTTATTTTTAAATAAAATATTATTTTTTTATATAATATAAATTGTTATTTTTAATAATAATATCTTTTTTAGCAAATTTTTGTAAATAACGATAAAAATAATATAAAATTAATAAAAATATTATAACCCACCAATTATATAAAAATCCTTTCATAAAAATATATAAACACATATGAATGGGTAAATATTCTGATTTAAAATACGAACTTTCAACTGTTAAATTAGGATTACGATTAAAAAATTTAGTATATATTTTAATTTCTTTATTTTCTTTTACATGTAACATAAATTTATTTAAGTGGTTTTTAGAAGTATATTTTATAATATCATTTATTTTTGGTTGATTTATAAATTTAATCGTTATAGTATGAATTTCTGTACCTCCTTCATCTATTACTTCACTTCTATATTTATCTACATAAAAAGAAATACCTGGTCTTAAATAAATAAAATGTCCATTTTGTTTTTTTTATTATCTTCTTTTTTATCTTCTTTTTTATTATCTTCTTTATTGTCTTCTTTATTATCTTCTTTATTATCTTCTTTATTATCTTCTTTTTTATTATGTCTAGATATATAATTTTCATATTCTTTTTCTTTAGAATAAGAATTATAAAAACTATCACGTTCTGGATCTATTAGTGAAATACAATTATCCAATAAACTAAATTTAACAGGAATAGTTGTTGTATACTTTCTATACATAAAAGTACGTCCTGCTTGACTTAGATGCATTGACCTACGAAACATTTTATTTTATTTTATTTATTATATTTTATTATATTTTAATATATTTTGTTATTATATTATTATATTATAAACGAATTAAGTTATACAAAATCTTGTCGACAATAGCAACATTTTTCTTCTTTTTTGTATTCACAATATTGTTTCCAACAATGAAAATGTAATCCATGTTTACATTTTTTACATTTTATAAATGGTTTATCTTCACTTTCTATATCAAAACATATAATACATTCTTGACTAGATGATTCGTTATTATTGTTACTTTTTTGAAACAATTTCAAATAAAAATCAATACATCGTTCATTAGCTTTTATCTTTGAAACATCTAATGCCGAAATGAAAAGTCCAGATGGTTCTTTCACACGTGATAAAGCAACATATGTTTGACCAGCTTCAAAAATATCCTTTCCAATATTTAGTTCAACATAATCTAAAGTACAACCTTGTGTTTTATGTACAGTTAATGCCCAAGCCAACATTAAAGGCATTTGTTTTTTAGAAACCGCTTTTCCATTTTTATCTTCATGACACCATACTTCATATGAAATAGTTACTGGTTTTTCTAAATTTAGAAATTTCACAACAGGTAATGTTTCTTCTTCACTTAGACCTAAATCATTGACTACATTGCGTTTAATAAAATCAATAACAATACCACGACTTCCATTTACCAATTTTAGTTCATTATCATTCACTAAATACATGACTTGAGCACCAATTACTAAATCTAAATGCTCTTCACAATTTGTTCCTTCATTGATAATATGAATAAATCGCTCTTTTTCATATTCTTCCACATTTTTTGAAAAAGTATAAGTTGCGTTATAATGAACATGCTCCCCATTTAATTTCATTAATTCATTTTGATTATAATTTGCTACTTGTTTCCGAAGTGGAAATATTAATGTTGGAATAATATTATCATCTCGTGTAACTTTTCCTTTTTTCAATATATTATTTAAATAAGTTTCAACCATTTCATCAACAAAACCAATTCGGATTTTATTTAAAATATGTTGAAACTCTTGGTCTTTTTGTCTCATAATTTCATTTAAATGAAATACTTCTAAATTTAACCGTCTCCAACAAATAGCATCAAAACAAAATAAATCACTTTTTACTGGAGGCAATTGAAGAAAATCACAAAAAAATACTACTTTAATGCCTCCAAAAGGCTCTTTTTTCCCTCGTAATCGTTGTCCTAAAATAGATAGTTTATCTAACAAATCTCCACTCATCATGGATATTTCATCAATAATTAGCACTTTTGCTTTTTTCCAACGATTATAAGCACCTCTTTTTGTTGGATTACTACGAATTTTTTCAACATAATAATCAATACTTTTAGAACCATCTTCTATACCAGACCAAGAATGAATAGTAATACCGGAAATATTCATTGAGGAAATACCTGTTGTACTTGTGATATAAATAGATTCATCATCCATATTTCCCATACAATATTTATCAATATAATAACAATAATATGCTTTTAATAAAGTAGATTTACCGGTACCTGCTGGACCAGTAATCAATATGTTTGAATTAGTACAAAGACCATCAAAAGCGTGTTTTTGATCAACTGTAAATTGAATTGTTTTATAATCAAGATAGGTTACGTGTACCTTTTTTTTCTTCTTTTCTTCTTCTTTTTTCTTTTCTTGATATTCTTTTTTTTGAGCCATTAATGATAAAAAGTCCTCCTTGGCTCCCCCAAAGGGGAGTAGAATGTTCGCAGAGACATTATTATTATTTAACTGTGATTTAAATGAAAATATATTATTAGAAGCCATATTAATATATATTTATGATAATAAATATATATTTATGATATTAAAAAGAATAACATAAAATTGTTTTAAAATCATTTTTTACTTTTTTTATAAAAAATAGTTTTTTTATAAATATGAAATAATATTTATAAAAAAATGACATAAATAATCTTTTAATTTTATTTATTATTTATGAAAAAATATAAAAATTCCCTTTTTAAGTCGGGTGTGATTATATATATACTTAAAGTATATATATATGAAGTGGAACGTATGCAGGTTACGTTTCAGAATGCCCAAGAAATCCTGCCATATATCTCTTAATTATAGGTGTATTATGAAATTTAATTATCGAAATGGTTCTTTAATGCAAACCTTTACAAGAATGTCGAATGATGTTTGATGGTGGGTCTGACGTAAGTCAGATAAAGTTGGTTCTGTAGTAAATATTAAATAGTAGTTTGCAAATATAATTTTGAGATATATGATAATACGTAATATTCCTTATTCAAAGAATTTCATATTATCACGGTCTCTTATGACGTGATATAATATATCAAATGCGTACGATACTATGGTCCCTTAGGGGTGTCAGCACAGTGAAAATCTGTTATATGCGGCGAAATCCTGAAATATCCAAATTGTGAAAGGTCCCAAATGGGCGTTAGCACAGTGAAAATCTGGTAAAAAGCGGCGAAAACCTATAGCAATTTATCATAAAATAAATAATTACAATCTTTTTACATTATTTATTAACAAAAATATATAACTATTCAATTTATCTTAAATTTGATATCATAAAAAAAATGACAGATTAAACATTTTAAAAATTATATTTTATTATCATGATTAATATTTTATCTATCTATAAGGGCGTGATTACGCCAACTCTGGTACTGTTCTTAGGAAGAAATGGTTCTTTAATGCAAACCTTTACAAGAATGTCGAAAGATGTTCTTGACATTGAATGTCGAAAGATGTTTGATGGTGGGTCTGACGTAAGTCAGATAAAATTGGTTCTGTAGTAATTCTAGGAAATGGTCTGGTTTTGTCGTATGAAGTGGGGGGTGTCGCAGGTCACCTTTCACAATGCCCATAAAAATCCTGTACTAGGCGTTCTGACACTGTCAAATGACGGTGTCGGAACGCCTATCTCGTCTTGGCATAGCCCCTTCTGGGCATGACCTGGGACATCTCAACGAATTGTTTTCTGTCTTGGCATAGCCCCTTCTGGGCATGACCTGGGACATCAAATGCGTACGATACTATGGTCCCTTAGGGGTGTCAGCACAGTGAAAATCTGTTATACGCGGCAAAATCCTGATGTATCAAAATTGTGAAAGGTCCCAAATGGGCGTTCAGTCCAGTGAAAATCTGGTATTAACGGCGAAATCCTGTAGCAATTTATCATAAAATTATTTCTTATTAATCATATAAATTAATATTGTTATTAAAAATAATAAAAATGCAATATAAATATACATTGCATTATTATATTTTTTATCTTTTTTATAAACATATGTAACATCGACAATTTTACTCATTTTTATATAAATAACTAATTATAATAAATATATTTTTAAGAAATTAAAACAAAAAATGCTAAAACTATTAAAATTAACCATGGAATAAATGTATTTCCATTTTTTTCGGCATTTTTATTAATTAAATCAATAGTAGATTTATTCATAGCATAAGAAAGAAAATTTGAAGTACTATTTTTTAATTCAGAATTATTAAAGTATAATAATCCTTTTTTATTTTTATTTTTATTTGTTGAAACATTTTTATTTTCAATATTTTCAAAATTTAACAAAAATGAAATATTATTTGAATTATTATTTAAATTCGAATCACTTTTATTATTTCTAACATTTTTATTATTTATAACACTTTTATTATTTGTACCACTTTTATTATTTATAACACTTTTATTATTTGCACCACTTTTATTATTTATAACACTTTTATTATTAACAATATTTTTACTATTATTTGTTTCCATTATAAATATATCTATTTACTAAAATATTAAAAGATAAAAATATAAGAAAAATAAAAAGAAATAAAAGAATGCGTATTTATGAAAAGATATTTATCTTTAAAAAAAATAGATTTTATAATTAAAAATGGATACATCTTCTATGATTGAAGCAAAAAAAGAGTATACCTCTCAATTACAACAAATTTTAAGTCCACGTATTTATGAACGTTTTAAATTCATTTTTGATGGAACTATAGAAATTATTAAAAAAGAACTTTCTATGAATCATATTCAAAATGAAAGTGTTGTCAAAATTTTCCAAAAACAACTTGTTTCAATTAAAGATTGGAATGAAAGCAGTATTATTGAAGAATATGAACGTATTAAACATCGTTCTAAATGTAATTATTTAGATAAATTAATTAAAGCTGTTATTATTGCAAATATGAAAATATTAAGCACTATTCAATATGGTGCTAAACGTAAATCTAAAATTCAAGTTCATATTCCTACACCAACCCATTTTATTCATAAATGTTATATTGAATGTGCAAAGGAAATTTATAAAAATCCATATATTTTTGATATGTCTATCTCATTATCTTCTAAAGAAAAACATCAAAATCTTCGTGATAGTTTAATTTTAATTGATAATGGTATTCATTCAGCAATTCGTCAACTTCTTCCTATTAGCGATTTACTTGAACAAAACTTTAATAGTGATGTGGAAGATGAAAGTGAAGATGAAGAAGAAAGTGTAGCAAGTAAGGTTGAAAGTCAAAGTGTACAAGAAGAAGATGATGAAAGTACTGTTTCTGGAGGTTCTAGAAGTCGTAGTGAATCTGAATCTTCATACGAATCAACAGTTTCTTCAGCATCAAAAGTAAGTTCATTAAGTTCTAATTCAACTGGCGATGAAAGTGGTACTGATGGTGAAGATGATGATATTGATGATGTTGTTGGAGAAGCTGAAGAAGAAAGATCAATTATTTCAGGTGGTTCAACAGCATCATCATCTTCTCAATCACTTGGATCTAAAGTTGGTTCTGTATTAAATAATCAATCTATTCAAGATATTGATATAAGAATTGGTGGTGATAGTGAAACACAAACAATGTTAGCAGGTGCTGTTGCTGAACGTGCTGATGATCATAATCATGTTTTTGAAAATAGTGAAGTTAGTCCAATTTCACAAGCATCTACTGTAGAAACAGTTAAAGAACCTTCCGTTGTAGAACAAACACAACAAAGTGGTACTGGATTTTTAGGAGCATTATATAATACTTTCGCAAGCAGTAAAAATATTAAACCTGATGCTAGTGACGCACCAGCTCCAGTTCGTATAAATAGTCCAGTACAACATGTAACTAGTGGTGGAACAGAAGAATTTAAACAAATCGTTTATTCTGGAAATGCTGTTCCTAAAGGATACGCATTATCATCACCACCTGCTCCTGTGACACCATCTACTCTTACACCCATATCTCAACAATTAAGTACCAATGGTGGTCAAAAACCTTTATTTGATATGCGTAATTCAATATATCCTCCAAAAATATCATCATCATCTCAATCAATTAAAAGTAATAGAAGCCAAAATCAAGGAAAAATTATTAAAACCATTCATAGACCATTAGGTGGACATAAAAATGGTTTATCATTAAGAGAAATGAAATATGGTTCACAAAGAGAAACCATTAAAGAAAATGATAATATTTCAGTAAAATCAAGTGGTTCTGGTAGATCAGTTAAATCAGTTAAATCTATAAACTCTGATGAATTTGCTTTTTAAAGAAAGCAAATTCAAAATAATATATATAAAAATAATTTATTAAATAATTATTTAATAAGTTTATATTAGAAAGAAAGTTTCTAAAATATTTTTAGAAAAGAAAGAATAAAAATGTTTTCACAACTTATAAAATCAATTAAAGATAATTATTTATTATTTTCAGCAATCATATTTATATTATTACTTATTTTATATGCTTTATTATATAAAAAAAATGGAACAAATTCAAAAGGAGAAAAGAATCGTGAAGAAAGTGAAAATAAAGAAAAATTAATTAAATATACTTTTTACTTTATATTTGCTTCACTCGGAAGTTATGCTCTTTATTTAATTTATATTAAATATATTAAAAATGCTTCAAATTCAATGATTGGAGGTGGTAATCAAGATTTTGAAGTAGCATCAAATGTTCGTATTAGTGGTGAAGATGTTGATATTGGATTTTTAGATTAAAATAACAAAACAAAAATTTTCAATAAAATTTAGCGATTTATTTATTAAAAATAACTAAACGTAAACTTATTATTTATAAAATACTTATACGTAAATAGAATTTATATACGTAAACAAATTTTTTATTACCAGAATATGTAATAAAAAATAAAAAAATTCGTTTAAAAAAACTTAGGAAAAAAATATTATAATATAGTAGAAATAAAAAATTAACTTTCTCAACTTTATATTTTAAAACTTAGATTTAATCAAATAATAAAATAAAAAATGAGTTTACAACTTAAGAAATTCGATATGAAACGCATTAAAGATGACCAAGTCGTCGTCTTAATTGGTAAACGTAACACCGGTAAATCCTTCATGACTCGTGATTTGCTATATTACCATCAAGATATTCCAAGTGGTGTAGTTATTTGTCCTACTGAAGGTGCTAACAAATTCTATACATATATGGTTCCACCTATATTTATTCACAAAGAATATACACCCAAAATTACAAACGATTTTGTAAAACGTCAACAACAATTAACTTTCCGAATTCAAGGTGGTGAAAAGAATATTGACCGTCGTGCTTTCTTAATTATGGACGATTGTCTTTATGATAATGATTGGAAAAAAGATAAACGTATTCGCGAAATTTTTATGAACGGTCGTCATTGGGGTATTATGTTTGTACTTCTTATGCAATACGCCATTGGTATTCCTCCAAATCTTCGTACAAACATTGATTGGGTTTTCATTTTACGAGATGCTTCCTATCAAAATAGAAAGAAACTTTATGAATGTTATGCTTCCATTTTTCCTACTTTTGATATGTTTTGTCAAACAATGGACCAATGTACAGATAGTTATGGTTGCTTAGTGATTGAAAATTGTTCTAAATCCAATAAATTAGAAGAACAAGTTTTCTGGTATAAAGCAGATGCTCATCCAGATTTTAAGATTTGTTGCCCAGAAGCTTGGAAATTTAGCGAATTAAATTACGTAGAAGAAAATAGCGATGATGATGAAGGATATGAAATGATGTATCAAAAGAAAAATAAACCTAAAATGACTGTTAAGAAACTTTATTAAATCATATAATTTAACGTAAATAAAAACAAAAAAAATTTACCAAATAAAAAATTTGAATAGATTCAAATATAAATCTTTATTATAGATGAGAATACAAAAGAATGCTAACTCACGATTTTATTTCAAAGATGGACTCCATTATGGATTCAAAAAACCTACATCTTCTGGTACCGTATATTGAACCTTCATTTATTGAAGGTTTGACTACAGACCGCGATGTGTATAGGGATAAATATGTGGAAATGTATGATTTTTGTGTAAAAATGTACAAAGAAAGTATATTACCCAATTATTTAGCTAAAAAGCTTGAACTGGATAATTTACAATATTGTGCTCGTATTGACCGTTTTGTAAAATACCATTGGGTTGACAACAAAGCTGCTCAATTTAGACAAATTCAAATAAACTACAATAAAAATGTGAGTGTCATTAAGAACCTCTACAAAGTTATATCTACGTTAGATGTTCAAAATACACTTTCGTTGGAACCTTTTGAAGAAACTATTATTGTTCCGAATACAATTTATCAAATTATTGAGTCAGATTATATCATTCGCGAAAGCGCTAGAAGAGGTGAAATAAGTTTGTATTATGGTTCAATCCATTTTATATCTGATTCCATTCTTGAAGAGTCGCGTCGCATTCCTGGTTTGACCATGATTCGAATTCATTCGTAAAGAGTAAATATACTTATGTATATATAAAAATTGTATCTTTATCAAAAAAAAAATAAAAAATAGTGTAAAAACGAATTCATAAATAATAACGTAAATAAATTAAAAAAAATGATTTATTATGTATAATATCTTTATAAAATATATTAAGTAATTATAAAATATAATTATTTAAAAATGGGTCAATATTGGAAAATTTTCAATCTTACACAAGGTGTTGTACTATTTATTCACGATGGTTCTAAATATTGTGAAAAATCAATTTCTATTGATGTATTACTTTATTTACTTCAAGATGAATGGAAAAATAACAAAATTGTAATGATCGGCGATTATGATGATACTGAGAAAAGTGCTGAATTTACACGTGAATTTTTATCAAATTATGATCTACAACTAACCACAGAAGATTTACAAATGAATAATCTATATCATTTAGATTTTCAAGGATTTTTACCTAAAAAAGCGTATGACTCAGGAACTAAATTAGATACAACTTATTTAAATATGGATTTACAACAAAAAATTATACGCTATTTTCAATCAACTGGAGTACTTAAAAAAGATACTTTTTATACTTCTACAAATAAAATCTATTTTGTACCAAATAAATATGAAGAAATAAATGAACAAAATTTAATTATGTATAAACCAGTGCCTACAGAAGATACTTATGCTTTTATCAATCATAGTAATAAAGAGTATGTACTTTTTGATAAATCCTTTTTTAATGGATTTTATAATAAACATACTAAAAAAGCTCTTACTATGACAACAATTAAATATAATAACCTTGTAAAAGATATTGTATTAGGATTAATCACAAATAATAGTGAAATACAAGATACTTTAACTTGGCAAGGACGTTTTGCTGGTCATATATTATCTTTTGAAAAAGTTACTGAAACTAGTGATTTTATCTCTACGTATAATGATATTTCATCACTATTTACTGCGGAACATGTTGATAAAAATTCACTAACTCGCGATTTTTCAGAAATTATTTATACATTAGATCCAAAATGCGATTTAAATATATCAGATGATGAAGAAGACGATTATTAAAAATGATATAAAATAATTATATAAAATAAAAAATATTATAAAAAATGATTTATCTTTATTCATATATAAAAGAATTTATATATTAAAATATAATATATAAATCGTAAAAATGATATCACCATATTGGATGACAATTCTTCCATTATCATATATATTTGTGAAAAGTATTAAAGAAAATATTGAAAAAAATGCTAAACGTAAGTCAGATATAGTACATTTAAATATGTTATATAACCACCATTTGGAATGTCTTCAACAAAAAGGTTTTTCACATTATATTAAAATAGATGATAATAATTTACGAATTAATAATAATTATGAAGTAATACTTCAAAATAAAGATATTAAAGAGTTGGAAGTGTGTAAAAATACATATTTAAACTTTATTAGTGCTTATCGTAAATATAAAAATGATATTTTTTAAAAAAATTTACAATTTAATATAAATAAAGAATATTTATATATAATATTATTATAAAATATAACTATATTATTTTTCAAAATGAGCGCTAATACTACAATTGATTTTAATTCAAATGAGTTTGAAACGAAGTCTTTTGGTCAGAATAATTATAAGCTTAGTACGAAAAATAAATTATTACCTCGTAAAGTACGAGGTGTAGCTTATGCTGATGTACGAAGTTATGAATCAGCTCACAAGGCTTGTCGTATGTTTACGAAAGCCAATCTTTCTACAATTGTTAGAAATGAGGATAGTGAAAAGATCACTGAGTTTATGTATCCTCTAAAATATACAAACACGTATAATTGGTATGATTGTAAACCGAAGAGTCCAAAGTATTGGATATAAATTTATTTACGACATATAGAAAAATATATAAAAAAATTGATTTATTAAAAAATATAATCTTTGTTTCTCTAATATATGATTAGGCCATTAGTGTAGTGGTTAACACACGCGTCTTATAAGCGCGTAACACGAGTTCAATTCTCGTATGGCCTACCATCATAAAAATAAAAAAATAAAAAATAAATATAATAACGTAAACAGTATTTATATTTAGAAAAATTATAAAAAAAATTGATTTATTAAAAATATAATTTTCATTATTCTAATATATGAGTAGGCCATTAGTGTAGTGGTTAACACACGCGTCTTATAAGCGCGTAACACGAGTTCAATTCTCGTATGGCCTACCATCATAAAAATTGATTATTAAAATATTAAAAATATTTAATATATATAATATATTAAATATTAAATATAATTTTATTTTAAATTTAAGATGTTTAATAAAAGAGAAGGTATAACAAAATTCAAAGTAATTGATTTAAATAGTTATCATGAATATAAAAAAGATTATATAAATAAATTGTTAAATAAAAAAGATAATTCAAAAAATATATCTAATATATTTTTTTCAATATTATTTTCAATAACATTATTTATATCTTTTTTAATATATCTTATTTTAATATTTCCAATATTTTATGTATATTCTTTATATCATAAATTAAATAATAAATATTTTATTATTATATTTTTTATTATATATGGATTAAATGATCTTATTATATGTAGATTAAATGATAAAAATTTTTTACATTTATACTTATATTTATTTTTAATATTATTTGTTAATTTATATATTTTACATAAAGAATAAATTAATTTTATTAAAAATGAAATATTTTACACAATTAAATATAACGTAAATAAATTAAAAAATATAAAAATATTATAAAAAAATTGAAAAATATATATTTAAATTATATTACTTAAAATAAAATAGTATAAATTATATACTATTTTATTTTAAAGATGAGTAAACAATCTTGGCAAATATACAATATTTCTAAAGGATTTGTTCTTGATTCTATATATGATGATAATGAAATATTAAATAAATCAGTTTCAATTGATGTACTATTATATTTGCTACAAAGTAAATGGCGTTATGATAAAATAGTAATTACAGGTAATTTAGATGATACATATCATTCTGCGTCACATATGAAAGATTATATTGATTATTTTTTATCAAACTATAATTTAAAATATAAAGATTTGGTTAGTAAAAAAGATTATAATCTTTATAATCTTGATTCATATGGATTCTTACCAAAAGAATCACATTTGATTAATATATCATTAGATTATATTGATACATTTTGCCAATTTGATATTGAATTGGATGTGGAAATAGATAATGATGATTCAATGCGTTTATATATAAATGATAATGGAAGTATTATTCATTATGAACCCTATAATACTTATTATACTTATGCGTTTGTAAATCATAGTAAACGTATGTATGTATTATTTGATTCTGAATTATTAGAAAATAATTTTATGAAACAAAAATATAAAAATACTTTAATATGTACAAATGATTTAGTAAAAAAGATTGTACTTTATCTATTAGCTTCACATAGCTCGTTTGGACGAGGAATTAGCGAAATAAGTAATGGTTTTGAAGAATATATTGGAATGTGGTGTGGTGATGCTATTGGATTTGAAAGAAATAATTCAAAAATAGCTAGTTATGAAAATATTTCAAATATATTTAAGAAGAAAAGTAGAAATTATAGTTTAAGTGTATAAATTATTTTAATTTTAATAAAATGAAATATAAAATAAATATTATGATAAAATAGTAAATATTATAAAAAATAAAAATGCCACCACGTAATAATAAGATTATAATGCAATTAGAAGAAAAAAATAAATTACAGAAATCTTTAAAAGAAGCATATGTAATTCATAATGTATTAAATAATAAATTAGTAAAAGCTATTGCTTCAAAAGGTTCAGAGAAAAAAACAAATCAATATACAGGTAATATAAGATCAGTATATCCATGTTTAGAAGATAAAGAAACTGAATATAGTATAAAAAAAAATGAAATGGCAAATTATATTTCAAAAGTATCAAATGTTCTAAAAAAAGTATTAAATTTAAGAAATAGTGCAATTGCTAAAAGCTTAAGTGGTAAACAATCAACAAATATGCCACATCGTTTTGTAAATGCTAAAGTAAATGGTAATGAATTAGGACATTTTAATGGTTTAACACCAAGTTTAGCTCGAAATGCATTAAATAAAAAACGTAGTATATTAAAAGGTATAGAAAATGAAGATTTTTTAGCAAATCAAGTAATACATATCAATGAAAATGTAATGGGTGCTAGTTATAATGAAAATGAAAATCCATTTTGTAATAATCCAAATAATATATCAAGTACTACAAATTCCATTAAATATTCAAATTTAACTCGACGTAGTGTTCCACAAACTCCTCATTATCAACATCATACAGAATCATCTACTGGACGCATTAGAGTAGTTCCTAGATATGGTGGTAAAAAGAAGAGTACTAAAAAGAAAGTATCAAAAAGAAAAGTATCAAAAAAGAAGAGTACTAAAAAAAGTGTAAAAAAATAAAAATTTTTGTAAAATACTTTTATCTAATATTATAATATAGAGTTATATTATAAATGTTTGCAACACCTAAACCAGGATCAAGATCTTCTGGATCAACATCTTCTAGATCAACATCTTCTGGATCAACAACTTCATACAGATCAAGTACAACTGGTTCAAGATCATTAGAAAATAAACGTGTAGCAATAGAAGAATTAAAAGTATTGTATGCTAAACGTGATTTTTTAGAAAATATATTAAAACCAACAAATGAAAATTATGAAAGTTTAGAAAATAAAATCATTAAAAAATATAGTTCATCATATATTAATCCTCCTACACAAAAAATAGAGGCAATTTTTGATAATTATAGAAAAGAATTAGAAGATATTAATAAAAAAATTTTAAAATTACAAATTAGTTTAGAAGTTGGTGTAAAATCCAGAATTACAAATAGCAGATCTAGTGGAAATTTACCATCACGTAATATACAACAAAAATATCCTCATTTATATGTTTCAAATATTAAAAATGTAAACGGTTTAAAAAAATCTTATAATAATGCTTTAAATCATGCAGTTTATTCACCGAATCATTATGGATTTAATCCTTCAATTGTACCAAATGGAACTTTAAATAATGGACAATTATCATATATTGATAATCTTTTAGGCTTAAAAACATATTCAAATTCTAAATCAACAGTTTCATCATTAAGTAATAATGGTTCAACTTTAGGTGGTGCTAAAAAGAAGCGTACTACTAAAAAGAAGAGTACTAAAAAAAGTGTTAAAAAATAAATAAAAAATAAAATAAATAAAGTTTATAATAATACTTTTATATAAAATAAATTTTTTATATAAAAAAAGAGTAGTAATATGTCAAATATAGTAAATACATATTTTAAATTTAATTTTGTCCAATATATATTTATATTATTTTTAATATGCGGTACTATTATAAAAAAAAATAGTACTCAATTAAATGTTGTAAAAAAACATGATACTATATATCGTACAATGTATAATCATTATGAAATAAGTAAGTTTGTAAAAGAAATGATTAAAAAATGTAATATAAATCATTATCATATTTCACATAAATATGATTTAAGTAAATTACATATTTCTATTGAAAAGTATGATTATATTTATTTTTTCCGAAGTAAAAATTTATTAGTATATTTTTTTAAAAAAGTAAATGAGCATAATCATAAAGTATTTTTTGAAGGAGTTGATGAAATGAGTGATTTACAATATTTATCTTTTCCAAATAAATGGTTTGATGAATATACTTTAAAATCCGTTCGTAAAAATTTATCTGAAACCGGTTTTTTATTTCAAATTACATCAAATCATATACATCGTATTAAAAATGAAGCTCACTCTATATTTCATTCATTTTCTTATTTAAATAAAAAAATTTATAGTGAAAATAAACTAAATATTGATGACTTCCTACAATCTTCTAAATTTCATACGAAGATTGAAATTGAAGGATATAGTATGGGTGGTGTTTTAAGTCAAGTTTTTATTTATATATTACTTTCAAATAAATATATTCAAAAATATAAATTAAAAATCGTTTTATATATTATTGAATCATGGTGGGGTGGTAATAAAGATTTTTATGAATATTTATCTTCATATGTTACAATATACAATGTAATGTGTGTAGGTTCCATATTATATTATTATAATTTATTTTTCCAAAATTATTTTAAAGTAAAGAAATATGTATCATTCCCAGTAAAACCATTATTTCATAAATATATTCAATCACCATTTCCTATAGGAGTTACAGAATATTTTGGAGATCACCATTATATTTCACGATTTTTAAAATATATTAAGTAATAGATTATACACCCATTTTAAATCTTAGGGTTACTGTAACCGTTAGATGATTAAATTATAGGGCATTAATGATGATTTATCAACCCTAAAGGGTTAGATAAATCATCTATGTTGTCCCAATTTAATTCATCAACGGTGTAAAATAAATAATACGTTATAAAAAGTATAAAAAAAATAGTAAAATAATATAGAATAAGTAAAAAGAATACGTGAAGAAATGAAAACAAAAGTAAAAATTAATAATATATGTTTACAATCAATCCCATGCCAACATGATGTTATTATTGGAAATGCAAAAGCAATAACAATGAGTCAAACAGAAATAAAAAAATATTTAGAAAATAAAGATTTATATGAATGTGTTTATATAAGTGATACGAAAATAATGATGGGTTTAGATAAAAAATTAACTGTTGAAAAACTTCAAGTACCAAATGAATTTTCAATATCGGATAATGATCATTTATGGCAATAAAAATATATAATTTTTGTTAAAATAATTTATATAAAAAAGTTTTTTATCTAAATGAAAAGTAGTAATTTGTCTTATTTTACATCATATAGTAAATATAAAAAAATGATAAAAAAAATAAAAGTTAAAAAAATAAAAAAAGTAAAAAAATTTAATGTAACAAATCAATCAAGAATTAAATCAAAAGCTACTTTACAAAAAAAATTTGAAACTCAAATATCAAATCTTTCTGATTATACTTGGGGTTTAGGTATTGAACACGAAATGCATTTATTTCATCAACCTGTTCAAGAGAAAAAAGATGAAGATATCAAAGATGTTACATTATTTGATGGTGAAAGCGCAATGAAACGTACTATGAAAGCTTATAAAGAAGGTACTCTTAAAATGAGTGATGAAGAATATAAATTTATGAAATCCGTTCCATTTGAATCAACTGGTCGTTTATGTAATGGTCAATGGGTTATCAAAAAAGTTCCATTTAATATGCCTGAATTTATTACTTGGGAACCTTTTTGTAATATTCGTCATCAAAATACTATAAATGAATATATTAATAAAGTTATTGAAGGTCGTAAAACATTTATAAATATTATTTCTCGTGAACCTATTACTAAAGAAATTATACAAAAAAATGGTGATTTAATCCAATATCCTACTGGTATGACGCGTTATTTAAAGTGTCCTAAAAATGGAAGTATTCCAAATTATACTTTTTTAAAAAAAAAAGGTTCACAAGAACATTTAGTTCGTCCTGAATACGTCGGTTCATATCACGTTACCATTACACTTCCTCATACTGAACATACTTCACAAAAAGAGTTTATTACAATGCATCAAAATTATGCAAACCAACTCCAATGGTTAGAACCATTAATGTTAACTTCTTACTTTTCACAAGATCAATATGCTTGTGGTTCTAAAGAAGAACGCGTTCGTGGAAGTTTCCGTGTTATGATTATCGGTTGGGGAAATTTTGCTGGAAGTGATGTTCGTCTTTTTGATGAAGGTATTGGACGTTATTCTAAAAGTCCTATATATTGGCGCAAAGGATTAAAATTATATGAACATGAAAAAATTAAACCTTGTATTCCTCCTTCTCCATCTGCTATTGCTGAAGGTGCTACTACAACATTATCATCAAATTTCCGTACTTTTGGCAGTACTGACCCATTACGACCTGAACATCGTCAATCAGGTGTAGGTATGACAAAACCCAATGGTATTGAATTCCGTATATTTGATCATTTCCAAGATGAATTATATATAGAATCATTAGTACATTTATTAGGTATTGTTGCAGAAAATTCTCGTGTTACTAAATGTAATAAATATGTTTATAAAAATAAATATTGGATTGATGCAATGCATCAAATTATGAAATATGGATACAAAGCTCAAATTTCACGTGGTTATGTTAATTTATTAAGTAAAATGTTAGGAATTAAAATTATGATAAAATCATTAAATGCATATGATTTATTTGAACATATTGTATTACAATTATATAAAAAAAATTATTATGGAAATTGGAATAAAATATTTAATCACAATATTATTTTACAAGAATTAACAAATAAAGATGAAAATATTGGTGTTCAAATACCTCAACTTAATAAAATATCTTATATATTAAGTTTATGTATGAAATTAAATCGAAAACCATTATTATTAAAATCATTTAATAAATTATCATCTTTTATAAATACGTTATTAAATAAATCAATTGATTATAAAAGTTATCAAAATTATGTTAAAAAATATATGGGAAGTGTATGGGTTAAAGAAGCAGATGATTTATTATACTTCTATGGATCAAAAGTAAATCTTGTTAAGAATGATAATGGTACAATTGCATCATTTACTTTAATCAATGAAATTCCAATTTATAAAAATATGAATAAAGAGATTTTATCTATTTATTCAGAAAGTAGTGAAAACAAATATTATATTCAAAGTTTACTCCATTTTGTTAAACCTAATTAGTCGCATTTTTTTGAATAATAATTACCCAATTACTATGAATTTCGTCAATATTAACAATACTTATTTTATCCAAATATGGTACAAAATAAGATAAAATTTCGTCTTTTGAAAAAATATGATAATATCGATCATAATAAATTACATTGGATTGTTGTTTTGTACCAAAATTTTCTCGATAAGACCATGGTACTAAATAATCATTTCTTTTTGTTCCAAAAGGTTTCCACTTCTTAAAACGTTTTTCATCTTGATTAGTACTCCATACTGTTATCATACCGCATCCACCAACTTTTAAAATACGTATCATCTCTTCTACACATTTAAATCGTTCACGCTCTTCAAAAATATGATGAAAAACCGCAATACTAATAAAATTATCTACATAATGATTAAGTATTGGTATTTCTTGAATATTACCTTTTAAATATGAAACATGAGTTTCATCTTTAAAAATGTTTTGAGCACATTTTAAAAGATTTTCACAATTGTCCATAGCAATATAATAAATATCATTTCGTGTATCAATATATTTACCATTACCACAACCTAAATCAATTAAAATAGATTGTGGAGTTAATGATTGAATAAAATCTACAACGTAAGACCATTTATCACCATTCCGTGTAGCACTAAAATGTGGTGCTATCTTTTCATATATATCTTTTACGTATGTCGTTTCTATATCAATAGAATTATTTATACTTTTCATTTTTAAATATATGATATATTTATTTTATGATTTTATATATTTTATGATTTTTTTAATTCATTTTTTATTTTTTTTATTTTTTTTATTTATAAGTTGATGGCCCAATAACCGGTTTTTTTGTATAACACTCATGTAAGGTTTCATCCCTCCCTCGCAAATCTTGGTCAATAGCTTTCGGACATTGTCCTGCTTATATTAAAAGGGTTTTATACGCAAGATGGGGGAGGATTCTCAGTTTACTTTTCAGCTTCACTTCTTCTCACTCATTTCATTCGGTTTTTTGTTTATACTCCTTTTTATCGGTTAAACCATCCACCAACTTGGTTCAAAGCTCAGCGTCATCCTACCACCAATGTGGCTCGGTGTTGCTTCATCGCTCATCCCCAATTAATATTTATAATAAAAAATTTTCAAAAATATTGTTCCATCATTTTTTTTAATGATCTTCACTATACAAACAACCACCGTAATCCATATGGGCTAATTGATTACATTGAAATACCGGATAACATCCAATACAATAAGGTTTCGCTTCTATAAATTGTAATCCATCTTCTTCTAAAGTTAGGTTACGATAATCTTTTTGAATATATATTTCTGGTACATCTTCATTTTTAGTTAAATCAATCACTAAAATATTTGGATACTTTTCTTGATTTACGTTATTACTCATTTTGATAAATTTATTCTTATTAAAAATAATAATCTTTATTTTAATAAATTATAATTATTTAAAAACTCTTTAAATATTAAAAATCATTTTTTTATTAAGCTGTTCTTGAACCTAACCATACATCTTCTTTTCCAAACATATCACTCATACCAGAGATCGCCATAATAGGTGTATGTACTTGTTGTTCTTCATTAAATGATTTAGGAACATATCTATATTCAATACGAGGTGGAGGACATTGCATATTACTTTTAACATATCCTACACCAATCATTACTAATCCTATTATTAATAATACTAAAATTAATGATTTCATGATTATATTTTATCTATATTTTACTATATTATGTAGATAAAAATTATAACGTAAATAAATCTGTTAAATATATTTATAAAAAAAAATGATTTTTTATAAATATATTTATATTTATATAAAAAATATAATTATAAAATAGGTTATTTTAAAAAATGAATCTTAACGTACCTCAAGATTGGACTCCTGTTGTGCTAAGTGGTAAGAAACCAATGGCTAAACAAAATGGGACTGGTGTAAAATATAATATTGAAGAACGTAAAAGCGATGAAGCAAAAAGTGCTGCTGCTAAAATGTATGCTCTTGAAAATGCTGAAGATGTAACCGTCCAAACCATTCCTCTTTCTATTTCTCAAGAAATTAGTAAAGCGCGTGTTGCAAAAGGTCTTACTCAAAAAGAACTTGCTCAAAAACTTAATGTTCAACCAGCTGTGATTACAAGTTATGAAAATGGAAAAGCTATTCCAGATAATCAAATGCTTCAAAAAATTGCAAGAGAGCTTGGTACTAAGTTTAGTAAGATTCCGAAACCAAATAAAAATTAAATAAAAAACCTATTTTTTATATATAAAATTATATATAAAAATATTATAAACATTAAAAAGCATATTATTTATTCAAGTACATTGATTGTAAAATCAAAATTATTTAATAATTTTTGATAAAATATATATTTATATTCATAGGTTGATAATTTCATATATTTTACTTTTTTTGAACCACAAAATATACAATCTTTAATTTTGCCTCTATGATTTTTCATAACTTTAAATAAACAATCATCATGTATATTCATATTACATTCATTACAATAATAAAAAATTGGATTATAATCTTCACTATTTTTATAAGTATTATCTTTATCTAAATAAAAAGAGTTACATATATTACATACACATTTACAATTTGTAAATTCTTTTTCTTTATTATCTATATTTATTAAATAATTCTTTTTGTAATTTATATAATATTTCATTTCATTTTTTATTAATTCATTATTTTTAACATAATGTATAAATTCATGATTTTTTATATGTGCTACAATACCATTATATAAATCAATATTGTGTTTTTTAAATAATTGTGTAAATAATATTTCAAAAAATTCCATATCTTTATTTTCAATTGTTATATTACATACTTTAATAATTATTTTATCTAAATGATTGTTAATGTTTTCACTATTTTTTAACACATATAATAATAAATCTTTATTTTTTTCATATAAATTTTTTATAAAACATTTATTTACATCAATCATTATGTTATGAATACTACTAAATTGATAATCATTTTTTTCCATATTTTTTAAATATATATTTATTACTTCTTCTTTTTTAGATATTAAAATAAATATTAATTTTATATGTGACTCATCATTTAATAATTGAAATATATCTGGATTTATAATAAATTTTTTAAATGCTTCATAAAATACTTGATAATTTTCAATTTTACTTTCATTTATAAATGTTAAAAATTTATTAACATAATCCATTTCATTTTGTAACATATAATTTAAAATATTTTCTATATACATTATTTTACCGTGCATTTTTAATAAAGTAATGAATTCATTTTGCTTTACATCTAAATAACTTATCAAATATTTATTTTTATCTTTTTTCATTAATTCTTCATAAATACTGATTCCATCTTTATAATCAATATTCATTGATAAATAAATTAATATATAGATTTTATCACGGTAATTAGTTTCATTAAAGTCATATTTTTCATATCCAATTAAATCTAAATAACCAAATATAATATCTTTATTTTTAAATTTGGTAATCATTACATTTATTTCAGCATAATCAGTACTTTTTTTTTGTAATTCATCTTTTGTAAAATAGTATAATATTGCTTTATAATAAGATAATACATTTATTTTTTTTAATATAGAATCATTTGCTTTTACAAATACATTGATTAATTCGTTTTTTGCTTTATTTGAATTTACATTAAATAAATTATTTTTATTTTCATATTTTTGTATAATTCCAAAATAAACAGATAATAAATATTCATATGTTTTTAATTGATTATTATTGATCACAAAACTAAGTATAATATGAATATTATATAATATTTTTATGATTTCACCAATATGACCTTTCTCTAAAATATGATGAATATACATATTAAAAAAATGTTTATTTAAATGTAATTCACTATCATTTTCTGTAGAAATTGTAAACATATATAAAATAACTAATATATTAAAATTTTGAAATTCATTGCCTATAAAGTTAGTTTTTAATTTTTCTTGTAATTTTTTTTTTTCATTTGTTTGATTCATTTTATATATATTAAAATAAAATTTAAAGTTACTAAAAATATTGGGGTTTTTATTCACTAATCCATTACTACTTTCAATGACATTATTAAAATAATCTTTTAAAAATGATTTATATAAATTACTTTTATTATTTTGTAATACATAAATAAATAAAGTATTTTCAATATAATGTTTCATAAATTCGTCATAGTTTTTAAATGTACTCAAATACATATTTTTATAATATTTACCATAAACTATTTCATTATCTAAATTTAGTGAATTTAATATAAATTCAACAATATTTTTTATATTTATTTCTTCTATATTTTTACTATCTTCATAATTTATCATATTACTTATTTCATTTTGAATAATAGAATATATACTTTCAAAAATTTCATAACTACTTTTTATTTCCATTTTAAAAAAAATATATAAAATAAAATTTATATATTTAATATGTTAAATCATTACTTTTCTTTTATATTCATTTTTTATAAAAAATATAAAAAATGATTTTATATTATTTTTATTTTTTATTTTATTTTCTATTAAATAAATATTTTTATAAAGTAATAAAATAAAAAATGGAATATATTGGTTATCATAGCGATGTATCAAAAAAGATGTTTTGGTCTTCTTTTGAAGTTGGAAATAAAGAGCATATCAAAATTTTTCAAGTATTTACCAAAAATCCAAGAACATTTAAAATTGAATATTTAAATGAATCTGTTTGTGAAAAAACAAAAGCATGTATTGCTCAAAATAATTATAAAATATTTTCTCACGCTTCTTATCTTCTAAATATGGCTAATCCTGATAAATGGGATGAAAAAGTTGAAAATGGACTTTGCGAACTTGTTAATATTTATAAAATGGGTGGTATTGGTACTGTTTTTCACGTCGGAAAACGTCTTAAATTATCCGTAGAACAAGGTCTTGATTATATGGAAAAATATATTGTAGAAGTACTCACAAAAATGTATAATGCTTATCCAGAACACAATGTTTATTATATTATTGAAACAAGTTGCGGTGCTGGTAGTGAACTTCTTCATAAAATTGAAGATTTAGGAGCATTTCATAAACGATTTACTTCAGAAAAATATAAAGATAATAAAGCAATTTATGGACGTGTTAAACTTTGTATTGATACAGCTCATATTTTCGCTGCTGGTTGGAAAATTGGTAATGAAGAAGGTGTAAAAGAAACGTGTGATTTAATTGAAACCCATTTAGGATGGGATGAAGTAATATGTATTCATTTAAATGATAGTGCGAAACTATTTCATTCATGTGTTGACCGTCACGCAAATATTGGAACTGGTTTTATTAAAAATGGATTAAAATATTTTTTACAAGTAACATTAGAAAAGAAAATCCCACATATTTTAGAAACACCTGTGCATGAAGAATTAGGAATATTAAAAACACATGTAAACGAAATAAAACTTATTGAATCGTGGTTAAAAAATTAATTATTTTTTAACAAATCATAAAAAAAGATTTTTTATTTTTATTCTTTTTTATTCTTTTTATTCTTTTTATTCTTTTTATTCTTTTTATTCTTTTTATTCTTTTTACAATAAAGATTTTATTTTTATTTTATAAAAAAATGCAATTAAAAGAAATTATTGAACAAATTAAAAATGAAAATAAATGGAAAAGCGAAAGTAGAATTGTTGGTGAAGCATCTGAAATCTATATAAAAAATAATTTATATTGTATTCGGTGTAATCATAAAGAATTTACAAAATGTAAAACAAATGAAAAATCAAAAGATCTTATTTGCTTCTCTTGTAACCAAAAATATCAAATTAAAGCAAAAACAATTACAAATAAAGGTTTACATAAAATAATAAGTACAAATTCAATTCATTTAATTGGAGGAGAATACTCTACAACTTTACAAAATTTAGATCAACAAATTGATTATCTAATTTTATTATATGAAAAGAATGAATATAAAATACGTAATATTTTATTTATACCATTTGATAAAGTAAATAATCAATGTATTATTCCCCGAAAACCATTATCTCAAAAAGCAAAAAGAGCAAATTGGCAAGGATGTTATATTCAATTCAATGATTTTACTATTTTACCAATGAATTAAATTATATTCTTTATTTTCTTCTTTTTTACCAATATATTCTTCTTTTTCAATAGAAATAAAAGGTATTTTATTACTTATGATTTTGCGGTCTTGACTTATTAAATTTATAAAATAAATGAAATCAGAATTTTTGAAATGTTTATTCATTTCATAAAATCGAGGATTAGTAAAAAAATCTATATATTCCTCTTTTAATTTTATATGAATATCTATATTTTCTTCTACACTAAATATATGATAATAAAAATCTTTCATACTACTTTCTATATTATTTTTAACATAAAATTTTAATCTTATTTGATTATTATTTTCCCCAAAATAATATATGATTTCATTATTATTACACTTATCCTTTATCACATAATTTAATATATATATTTTGGAAATTGTATTATTTAATTCTTTTTGAAATGCTATTCCTATTTTATCATTATTTGTTATACCTAATACTATATGTTTATTATTCGCAATATATTCATTAAAAATATATGAATGTATAAACTTTATTTGTATAAAATAAGATGTTAATAATGAAAACATTTTATTTATATTATAGTTTTATAATCATTTCTTTTATATCATTTTTTATAATTTTATAATATTTTAATTTTTATTTTTTTTTAATAAATTAAATTTTTTTACATATTCCCATACGAAAAATTTTGTCCTGGAACAGGTGGTCCAGGAGGTGGAGGAGGTACATGACTTCCTTGTTGTCCATGAGATGCATGGAATCCATGGTATACAGGAACTCCGTGTTGTACATGAGGTACTGGGTATCCGTGTTGTCCATGATGTACTGGGTATCCATGAGGAACTCCATAATAGCCATAATGTTCATATGGTACACCATATGAAAAAGGTACCATAGGAGGTACTTTAAATTCGTATTGCGCTTGTTGCGCAGATACATTTGATTTTCTTTCACGAGAGTAAGAACGGTCACGTCTATTGTATCGTTCGCTTGAACGAGAACGAGACCGATATCGTTTTCTATCACGAGTATCTTCATAATCTCGTTCACGTTCACGCTTTTTATAGCAATCATAATCACAATCACGTTCTCGTGAATATGTATGATAACTTCTTTCACCAGATCGTGAACGTGACCGAGTACTTCTTCTATGACTATCTTTTACAATAAGTTCACTTTGAGGTACTCCAGATGTCCATTTAGGATATGTATTATCCGTAGCATAAATCGCAAAAATATATTTATTTTGATTTGTTATCAAAAACTTATCATTACATTTATAGAATTTATTTTCAGTAAGTTCAACTCTTAGTTCATTTGTTGAATGAATAAAAAAAGTATTTACTTTTTCGGTTAACATTGGTAGTTTCCGTGTAAAATGAACATATTTTCCAACAACTGTTGAACTATTTGGAATAGATACATAAATATGTAACGTATCCGTAATTTGTTCAACTTTATGGAATCCAATAAATGAAATATTTGAAAAAAAGGAAATATGAGTTTTTAGATCATAATCCTTTTTATTATTAATAATATATTCAAAATCGTACTTTACCATCTTTGAAAACAAATGATTTACGTATATACTTTTTATATATATACTTTTATTTTAACGAAATAAGATTCATTTATTTAAAAAATCAATTTTTTATAAAAAAATTTAATTATTTTTTTTAAGTATTTTTTGAATATAAAAAATATAAGTATAAAATATATAAGAAGTAATTAATTTAAAAATGAACTCTATACTCTCACTTTTAGGAAGTGCTTTACTTTTAGGTAAAACACCTATGAGTGGAAATAATAATGATTTCGTATTTTGCCTTATGAAAAATAAGGTATCTTCACCCCAAACAATCGATCTTAACAATATGTGCTCACATTTCGTCGGTGATTTACACCGCAATTGTATGGATTATATGAATTCTCCTTTTGCTGACCTTCAGTCAGCCAAGAAGGTTGAAAATGATTGCTCAAATCAATTTGATTTAAGTACTGAAGTTTCTTCAAAATGGTCAAATTTCATTGATTATATGATTGAATATAAAAAAGTGTATCGTAGTAATGATGAATTAAATAGTCGTTACAACATTTTCCACGACAATCTTGAATACATTGCTGAACATAATCGCGACGCTTCACATACCTATACTGTAGGTATTAATCGTTTTGCGGATATGAGTCACAATGAATATAAAGAATTCGTGAAAAGTGGTGGATTAGTTGTACCTAAAGAAAGTAACAACTTACGTCTTCCCAAGGATATGTGTGGTGAAATGAAAAGTGAATCTGGGTCATATCCATCAAGTCTTGATTGGAGAAATAAAGGTGCTGTAACACCAGTAAGAGATCAAGGACAGCAAGGTACGTGCTATGCACACAGTGCATCTGAAGCATTAGAAAGCGCTTACTTTATTAAAAAAGGAGTTCTTCCAAATCTTTCAGTTCAACAAATTGTAGATTGCTCATATAATTATGGGAATCACGGAAATAATGGTGGTATGTACACATATTCTTGGACATATGTCCATGATTCTGGTCTTACAACCGAATCTGCTTATCCTTATACTGCCGGCCCATCAGATCGCAGCAGTTGTCAACCTTTTACACCTTATACTTATGTATCTGATTGTAAACATGTCCCTTCAAATGAACTTCAACTTACCTATGCTGTAACACATCAACCTGTTAGCGTTGCTATTGAGGCTGATAGTAGAAGTTTCCAATTATATACTGGAGGTGTTTACAACGACCCTGGTTGCGGAACAACTATTGATCATGCTGTAGTAGCTACTGGTTATGGTAATATGAATGGTCAAGATTATTGGGCTGTTCGTAACTCATGGGGTACAAGTTGGGGTGTTGATGGTTATATTTATATGGCTCGTAATTCAGTAGCAACATCTACTGTAGGACAATGTGCTATTGCTACATATGCTGCTTACCCTATTGTTTAATTTATATATAAAAAATAAATATAAAGAAAATAAATATTATAAATAATCAAATTAATATAAATCGTATATAAAAATTTTTATATATTATTTTTTAAGAAAATATAATATAAATGTAATTTTAAAATAGTCGTGAAAAAATGTTATTTTCATCTAATGTTCAAATCATTTTATCCAAAAATAAAGTTATATATCCTGAAGATAAAATGATTAAAGTACATTTTGAAAGTGAAATTGGAGAAGGTAGTTATGGCATTGTTTATAAAAGTAATAACTATGCTATTAAAATATTTAAAAATTGTACTTTAGGACACATTGATTTATCCTCCAATGAACCTGAATTATTACCCAAAAATAATGAAAATCGCGAATTATTATTTTATTTTGAATTGCTTAAAAAAAATATGGATATCAATAAACGTTCTATTCACCATATTTTACAACCTTATGCTATTGGTGTTTTAAAAGAAGAAATTAAATATAGTGTACCGAAACTTGACGAATATAATCGTTTAAATGCTCAATTAACAAATAATGTTAAAATTAAAGATAATACATATTTCGTAATATTACCACTATGTATTCCATTTTATAAAGTAGTTCCTATTAAAAATAATAACTTAATAAATTTGGAATATCCAAATAATCATTTTGTAAATATTATTAATAATAGTTCACCCAAAATACCATTTGGAATCTATTTTGTATTAAATATTATGAAATATTTATGTAGCGCTTCTTCTTATTTAGAAGACGAATTTAAAATATATAATCTTGATTTCAAAATAAATAATATCATGTTTCTAAAAAATGAAAATGAAAATCTTGAATATGAAGATTTAATTGTGATTGATTTCGGTTTAATTAAACATACACCAAATATCAATAATATTATTCATAATCAAAATGATTTAAAAAATTATAGTCCTACTTTTGAATCACCTATTTTTGATTATAGTGATTCTATAAACCAAAAATATTTTATTTGGCCATATTCAGGTACAGCTTTAGTTTCTCAAGTTCCATCTTATTCTATTTGTATTATTGGTTTAGAACTATTATTTGGGAAAAAAGAGATAGAAAAGTTGCCATCGTATAGATTAGCACGCAAATTAATTGAAAAATTGCGTTTAGTAGATAATAGTTTATATAATCTTTTTTATGAAGGAATTATAACAAAAATAAATACGAAAAAATTATTATCTTACATTTTAACTTATATTTCATAAAATATATGATACTTTTTATTCATATATTTTTTAATTTTTATTTTATGATAGGGATTTTGCCGCTTGTTAACAGATTCTCACTGTGCTGACGCCCACTCAGGGGACCCTGTATAAAAGTACTCTTTTTTGGATTTTGCCGCATATAACAGATTCTCACTGTGCTAACACCCACTCATGGGACCATATAAAGAGTATAGTTTTATACCGAAATTTTTTTTTACTTAAACTCACATCGTGTTTTACCAGCTTTGGTGACATACTCGTAGCCTAGGGATGTACCCATGTCTTCATCAAGTCGTCTTCCTAGCGCAGCATCACGACGAAGCATCGCGCGCCGCTGAATTCCACCTTCAAGTGCAGCACCGCGCATAGGACCAAGTCCTCGACTAGCACGATCAGCATTGATAGCTTTTATCTCAGCAGCACGTTTAGCTTCTTCAGCTTCGCGTTGACGACGAATTTCTTCAGCACGAGCTACTCGTTTAGCAGCTTGTTCTGGAGTTTCTTCATCTTCATCGTCGTCAAACGTGGAAAAAAGTCGCTTATTCCTAGCAACCGTTTCCGCAGTTGTACCAAGCCTTGCGGCTAAAATTTGTACATCAGGGTCAACGATCGCAGCCGGAGCATTTGCAACATCTTCTATAGCATGTTGAACTTTAACTGAAGTTGCCGAAACAACTGAGTTAATAGTCGGAGCAACACCAGCCTCATCGGCATTTACGGTGTGAGTAAGTTTTTCTGTAGTATTACTTAAAATGTTCATTTTGTTCTTTGGAAAAGAATGTAGAGCGCTTTGAGAAAACAGGTTATATATTATATATATACTCATTATAATATGTTATACTTCTTATATTTTTATATCCATCATTTTTTTTATCGCTTTTCAGGAATTATATAAGGAAAATCCAAATACGTAAATATTTCACGTTCTTCTTTTGGATTAAATTGTAAACGTAAACCACTTTTAATATCATATAACCCAAATTCATTTAATTTATAACCTTTTTGTATTGCATGTAAACGAATTCGTTTTGAAAACTCTTTTCCACTTCCAAAATATAATAACATCCACGGTACCTCTTTTTTACGCACAAATAACATATCCATTTGATGAACTTTATGTGTTAACGGATTTTCTATAATACCATTTATCTTTTTTACACTTTCATTATAAATATGTTTAAATAAACCATGCTCTTTTAATTCCTTTATTATACTTTTAATTTCAGCACTATTTTTAACTACACATAATAAATCTATATCTCCACTATACGCTTTTCCCATTCTATAACTCCCACTATTAATGATATTTAATTTGAATGAATTTTTTAAATAATTTGTATATTGTGTAATTTCAGCTCTTTTAATCTTTTTATTTAAATCTTTATAATAAATTAATGAATATTTTAAATTTTCATCTACTTTGTACTTACCATCTAACACATCTTTTCGTAATTTTTCAGGAGTTGTATAACCATCTTTATATAAAGTATATGCTTTTTGAGGACCTATTCCTCGTACTTTTTGTAATTCTAATAATATTTTAAATTCATTATTTTTAAGAACTTCTTCATATAATGGATGTGTTCCACTTTTTACTATAATATCAATCTTTTCTAATGTACTTTTACCAATAAATTCAATATCTTTTAAATCTTCAGATGAATAAATTGGAGTTTCTATGCTATTTAATATGGAAATAATTTTAGCATAAGAAGAAACACGATATTTTGTGGCTAAATTACCGCGACTTCCGAGTGTAGAATGAAAATCATATAATGTAGTAAAAATTTGAATTAATTTATCTTTTAAATCTTTTTTACTTTTCATTATTTTTTTACTTTTACTTTTTTCTTTCATATTTTTAAAATAAATAATTATTTTAATTATCTATTTTACATATAGGTTTATTTTATTTTTACTTTTCATTAAAATAAAATTTATAAAAAAATGTTAAAATTTGAAAATTTACATCATACTACTTATAAACCATTATTCAAACATATTACTAAAAATATTGATACTCATATATTTTTCCTTTGTACATCCTATAAAAAAGAATTAGCACATATTTGTAAATTATTTCATATAAAATCACTTCCGATTCACATTTTTAAAGATTTTCACGGTTTACAAAATGAAATGGTTACTCATTATTTAGAAGATACGAAATTAATTTTTATTGGATATGGTGAAGAGAAAGAGTGTAATCATGATTTATTATATGAAATTGGTTTAGCTGTTGGTAAAAAAATAAGTAATTCTCACGAAGATAGAGAAAAAGAAAATATCATTATTCATTTATTAAAAGAAAATAATGATTTATATATTCATCATTTAGTAAGTGGAATTATATTAGGTAATTATAAATTTGATTTATTAAAGAGTAAAGATAGAAAAAAAATAACAAAAAAAAATAACATTTATTTTTATCATCCTAAAAAAAGTGTATTTAAAAGCATACAAAATTATATTACCTTATCCACAATTCATAATGAAGTTCGTAACTATATGAATTTACCTTCTAATTTACTTCGTATTGTAGACTACATTAAATATATGAAGCTCTTTTTACCAAAAAATATTTCATTAAAAATAATGAATAAAAAAATGCTTCAAAAACTAGGTATGAATTTAATACTTGCTGTAAATCAAGGTGCAAATCAAGATTGTGCTTTAGTACTTCTTGAGTATAAGAGTGAAGGTAAGAAAGATAAACCAATATGTTTTATTGGGAAAGGTGTAATGTTTGATTCTGGTGGATATAGTATTAAAACACGTACAATGGAAGAAATGAAATTTGATATGAGTGCTTCTGCAATCATGTATGGATTAATGAAAGCTCATAGTTTATTAAAATCTTCTGGCCATTATGTTGCTTTATTACCATTAGTTGAAAATATGGTTAGTGAAAACTCAATTCGTCCAAGTGATGTTGTTATTTCTCATAGTGGTAAAAGTGTAGAAATTGTAAATACAGATGCTGAAGGTCGTTTAATTATTGCCGATTGTATGAGTTATTGTAAAAAATATAATCCGCGATTAATCGTTGATATGGGTACACTTTCTGGAGAAACAGCTCACATATTCGGTAATAAATCATCAGTGATTATGGGGAATAATTTTAAAATAAATCGTGAAATTATGACAATTGGTAAAAAATATCATGAACATATATGGGAATTACCCATGTGGGATATATATTTAGATGAGCTTAAATCGGAAATAGCGGATATACGAAATATAAGTAAAAGTGGTAAATCAGGGGCAATTACAGTAGGATCATTTTTATCACAATTTGTGCCGAAAAATAAAGATGGAAAAACTGTGGATTGGGTCCATCTTGATATTGCTGGAACAGAAACAGCTCATTCATCACCATATTATAATGATGGTGCTAAAATAGAAATTTTAAAAACATTGTATTTTTATACTAGATAATTAGACAATATAAAAATGTTATATTTATTTTTATATAAAAATAAATATAAGAAATAAAAATAAGAAATAAAATATATATAAAATAACAATAATATTATAATAATTATGTATATAAAGCATATAATTTTTCATAATCTTTACACATAATTGAATTATAAAATGATATAATCATAACTTGAATTAATTGATAAGGATTATATCCTTTTAACATACAAATATTTACAATACCTACTAAAACTCGCTTTATAAACCATCTTTCATGATAATAAAATGATTTAAAAAGATTATTTTGAGTCCAACATTGTAAATCAAATCCCATTGTTCCATTTACTTCACAAATTTTAAATAATCCATTTTTTAAATCTTGATTTGTACTACGAATATCATAACGACCTACATTAAAATTTGGTATTTGACTACTTATTTTTTGAAGTATTGGTTCTAAAATATCTATTAAATCATTACGATTTATACATTTAATATTTTCACATCCTTTACGAATAACACTATTTCCTGTTTTTTCAACAATAGATATAATTTTAATATACTTTTCATATGGCATTTTTTCAACTAAAATACCTAATTCTACATTTCCATTTATCATTTCTTGAATCATATAATCTTTATTTAATAAATCACTTTGTAAAAAAGTATTTTTATCTTCAAATTTCATTACATCTTTACTACATTTTGAACATATAATTGGTTTTACAATAATTGGAAATTGAAAATTATGTATTATATTCATTTTGTCATTTTCATTTCTTAATAAGCTCATTTTAGGTAAATATTTTATGTCAATATTTTTTAATATTGTATATTTATTATTTGCATTTACACCATTGAAGATTTAAAATGGCACAAAATTTTATAAAAAAAATATAAAATTTGTATCATAATAAACCATAATTTCAATGTTAAGTGTAAATTTTGGTTATAGAAGTCGTTTAACTTCTATGAGTTATTGCGTTTCAAATATAACGGTCTTTCTAAACCGTGAATAGCATTGTATGCTATTTTATATATATTTGAAGCACCATTCCGATCACGATTCCATAAACTTCCACAAATCTTACATTTGGTTAGTCCATGACATAATATGCGATTTTTACGATATGGTCTGGGGTTATCTTTTATTAAAAACTTATTACATACTCCATCTACATTCATACACTTCGAACATTTACAACTTGTTCTAAATTCATCTACTAAATACACGCTATATCCTGCTTTTCTAAATAAAGTTCTTACTCCCTTTCCTTTGGTAGGTTCCTTGAATTTTATTTGCTTCTTTTGCTGAAAATCGCCTGTACATATAACAACATTTTCAGGATTTCCAAAAATCTTTTTGAAATTATTTATCATTTTCTGTTCATTCCGTAATGTATTTAAGTAAATATTTAATTTTAACTTTTTATAAATATACTTACTATAAAAGGGTGTAAGAATATGATTGATTTCACACTTCTTTTTTATGTAATTTTTATATTCTTCTATTTTTAATGTTTTCTTACTAAAATGACTTAATTCACTTTCATAAGTAATTACTTTTTTATCATTTATCTTCTCTTCTTTCCATAACAATATAAGTTTATTATATTTTTTGGTTTTAATCTCCTTTCGCCTCATATCTTGTGTATAACGAAATATATTTGCATCTTTATCATCCTTATCAACACAATAAATCAAATCGGACAAATTCGGATCAATTGCTACTATCTTTTTGTCAATAATATGTGAATACTCTTCTAATTCATCAATATACTTTTCAGGATGTTTGATTTTACGGTTTGGAACTCGTTTTCCTACATACTTATTTAATATAAAAATGATAGATGCCGAAACCCCATCTGTACTTATCATATGATGAAATGAATAATTATGTTTCTTAAAAATGGATCGTTCGGTACGGAAAAAGAAGTTCCATATTTTATCTTCATTTGCTTTCAAATTCCCTTTACTTAAATAATGATCTTTCTTACCATTTTTTTCAGTAAATAATAAATGAACTAATGTTGTAGTATCTAACTTCATATGACACGGTATAATACTACTTCGTAATGGAAATAGATTTAATAACTTGATCTTCTCTTCTTCGTGATTCAAACTGCGTTTGACACTATTTACAAAATCATTATCATTTTCAATAAATCGTGAAATATAAATCATATTTTTAAAATAATCTTGTGGTTTACATTGAATATCATAATAAATAGAACTTTTCTCAAAAGTTTGTTTTTGAGGTATAATAACTTTTCGTGTTTCTAAAATCCAACTATGATATGATTTATGAGATGTTAAATGATTATTTTCAACATTTAATAAATCATTTTTAATTTGTCGTAGTGTAGAAGTTAATTTCCTAATTTTTTCCATTCGTTCTCGCTTTGTTTTATATATTTTTTGTATCTTCTTAATCAATAAATCTTTTTTCCAAAAAGCATTTACATAAGACGCTACATAATCTACATAATTTGCTTTAATATTATTTTCAAACATAGTAGTAATATCATCACAAGCATAATCTAAAACAGTATTTAAGTGAGTATAATCAATTTGTTCGTTTGGAATGAGTGGTTTATAATGAGTATCATAAAAAGTTCGTAAAAGAGTTTTTAATGTTTTCGTTTTATCACTGGGTGGTCGCCCACCTTTTACAACACTTTTAATCGTTGAACCTTCACAAATAACTTTCATAACAGCGTTAAGAAATTCATGATCTATAATAGGAATATTACCAGTTGTATCATACAAATGTAATAAATAGAGTTTTAAGAAAAAGTAAGTATGATATGTAATTTTATGAATGCGTAATACAGCATCATTAATTTTAGATAAATGAATATTAGGATTTTTCAATATATACTTGATAGGGACTTTAACGCATTTGTAAAAATCGGTATCAGGTGGTTTTTTCGTGCCTTCCATTTTACTTTTTATTCTTCTATATTTTCCTTATATTTTTATTTTAGTGAAATAAACGCACTTCCTAAATAATAAAATCATAACTCCTTTATATCCACATAAAATTATATATTTTAGTTAATAAAAGTTATTTTATTAACAAATTATGGTGTAATTAATATAAAAAATATTTTTTTTAAAATTAGTTAGGAATTATCCCAACAAGTGAATCACGTATTGAAACAATTTTTTTCATTGCTTCCTCCTTACCACTCTTAAGATGTCGTACTTTATAATTTTTACCATTATATGTAAATTGAAACCGATCTTTATAATCATTAATATTAGGTATCTTTACTTTAATATTGTGAGTTTCTTTTTTGATTAAATTCTTTGAGAGTTATTTGTTTAATATCTTTATTATCATATTCTTCTTTTTCTTTATTATCATATTCTTCTTTTTTATCATATTCTTCTTTTTCTTTATTATCATATTCTTCTTTATCATTTTCTTTATCATCTTCTTCTTTATCATCTTCTTCTTTATTTATTAATCTAATAATTTTTATATTATTATTTTCAATTAAGGATAAATCAAGTTTATAATTATAATTATTTCTTTCTCGCCATAGTGTAAAAGCTTCTTTTATATGATTTTCGCATTCTTTTTTTTTAAATTTTCTTATTTTTTTTAAATGCTCTTTCATTTCATTATCTCTACCAATAATTTGAGCAAATCCCATATGAGTTGTTAAATGACATTTTTTACATAAAGCAACTAATCTTACTAACTTTTGAATTTTATTATCTTCATCATAATACCATCTTTCGTGTGCTTCAATTTGATTATCTTCATTATTTTTAGCATCTTTACCATATATACCACAACATTCACATTTATAATCAACTCGTTCATATATGTATTTTCTTAAACGATCCCAATCTTTTTTATCAATTGAAGACCTTATATTTTTAAACCAACAACTATTCGGAACTAAATCAACAAACAATTCATTACCACCAAAGGTTCTATCTTCACCAATAAGTTCTTTTATTGGTTCAAAGATTAAATATTTTTCAATCAATACACTTTCTGAATTAGGAGCATACCATTTTTTTTCTATATTATCCCATTTTGCACCTAATATTTTTGCTTCATCTTTTTCTTCATAAGAAACATTTAAATAAGTTTTCATCTTTATTATATTACTTAATGCTTATAGTTTTTATATTCAAAAATAGAAATCACTTTTTTATTTTTATAAATAAATTAAATTATTTTTTAGTAAAAATGTATCTTTGAGTTCTATGTTTTTTACCATCAATTGTTCGTTGATGGTCTTTATAAGAAAAGCTATATTTCAATTTTGTAATACCACGAATAATTGACATATAAGGTCTTTTTAATTTTTCAGGATCTTCAATACCTACAATATTTTTGAAAGAGAAGTATTTACGAAAATCTGGTATGAGTGCTATTATTTTATCAATCTTCTCTTGGTCGTTGTCTAAGTCATATAATACAAATGAGTTATTTTCATCTAATTCTAAAATCTCAATCACTTTATCACATAGTTCATTTTGTTGTTTTTCATATAAAATGCTTTTTAATATCATTTTTTTTAATATATACTATTATATAATTTAATCTTTATATACCTTTAATTTACGCTTACGATGAAAACGTTTTTTAGATAAAAATATTTTATAATCTCGTTTATAGGCAAAATCAAAGTAGTTTTTATAATTTTCCTTTTTTACTTTTTTTATACATTTTCTTATTTTCTTTTGTAATAAAGGAAATCTTAAAACCTTTTTATTTAATTTTAACATATGTTTTAATTGACTAAAGAAGTTCTCAATGGCATTTGTTACCGGACTATAAGGTATGCTATACAAGTATTTATTACCACTATTTATAATTGCATCTTTGACATATTGATTATTATGACTTCCTGCGTTATCTAAAATAATAAGATGATTTTTGTATTTATTAAAAATAAATTTTTGTAAAAACTCAACAAAACGCTCTTTTGTCATACCACCTTTTTCATATAATGTATGACCTATACACTTTGAATTAGAAATCGCACATAATAATGTAAATGATCTAAAAATATAACTATCATTCGTTTTTATAATACACCTTTTACCAATAGAACATCTTGAATATTCTAAAAACATTAATGGTTTTACAGAAGTTTCATCTAAACATATAATTTTATGTAATGGATATTTTTTAACTTCTTTATAAAACTTATTTAATTCTTCTTTTTTAATAATTGGTCTTTTATACCGTTCTTTTGGGAAATGTTCGTGTCTTGATCGTTTTCTTGTAATATTATTATCCCTAATAACTATACCTAAATGTTGAGGAGTAATGTCAAAATCTTTATATTTTCTTTTAACAATATTGTATAGTTCAACCATATTAAGTTGTTCGTTTTCTTTCAATTTTTTAATAGCATATTGAATATGAACTTTCTTAATTTTATATGAAATAGAAGGTCTATTTCTTCTTTTAAGATTTTTATATTTTTTATATCTATAGATCCATCTTTTTAATGAACTTTTAGAACAATTAAAAATAGAACATACTTTATCCATACTAATTTTTTTATTTAAATAGTGTTTAACAGCACTTATTTTATAATCTTCACTTTTATGTTTCATTATTATAATACCTATTATTAAAAATTATTTTTATAATTGTATAAAAATAATTTTGTGCCATTTTAAATCTTCAATGGTGTAAATTATATGGATTTACATTTAATGATAATATCCATATGATTACAAATACACTTATATAAATATAAATTCTTTTTTTTATACTTATTTTTGGTATCATATACGCAAAAATAAAAGGAATTAAAATAATATTAAATATTCCTGCAAAATGACCCATTATATTATCTATATTACCCATTTTTAATAAATACTAATTATATATATTATTTTTTATAAAAAATAATTTTAATTTATTGCTTTATCGCGATTGATACACTTTCCACTATATAATTTTTTTTGACTCCATTCATCTTCCATACTTCTAGTATCATTTTTCCAAAAATCGTGATTTTCATCTAATCCTAACGGCATAAATATAAGTAATGCGAAATATAAACTTCCACTATTTGAGTATTCATCACCAATTTCTGGTTGAAATCCACTAAAACCATATGTTAAAAATCCGTGTTCATCAAATATATGTAAATCATTATTTTCAAACATATGTGTAATCACTGCGTTTAATCCATTTCGTACTTGTCCATAAGATAAAGTATGTGGTAAAGCATTTTCACAAGCACATGCTACTAATGCGTGAAAAATAGCAGTTCTATAAACAGCACTTCTTCCAAAAATGGGAAATGAACCATTTGGTCCGATTAAGCGTTCTAAAAATTCAGATTGTCGCTGTATCTTTAATATACTTTTATTATATACATTTTTATATAATGATCCCTGATTTTGATAATTAAGTAAATATAATTCTTTATAAATCGTGATTAAAAAAGGTAATATAACATATGAATTATAAAAATCCATATGAAAAACAGGTCCGTCTTTGTACCAACCATCGCCAACATAATAAGATTCTATAATTCGTAAATTAAGTAATGTTTTATGTAATGTTTTTATTTTTTGATTTTTATATAAAAAGATTTCAATGATAGCTTCAAATAGAAGCCAATTATTTATATGAGGTTTAAATTGAGTAATAGAATAATACATGATATATAATATTTGATTTTGAAGATTTTTATCTAAAGAATTCCATAAAAAAGGAGTTTTCATAAAAGCATAAGCTACATTTGCCATTTCAACAATAATTTGATGATCAATTGTAGGATGATTAAATTCTAAATAACCGGAAAATCCAATAGTAATCATGGTTTTTGTTTTTTCAAATAAATCATTTAAATGATATTTATGAATAAATTCATGATTTTGAAATAAAAAAGAACTACTTAATAAAGTTCTACAAAAAAGTTCAATGATAAGAATTGCTTTATGATTTCTTCGTACATCATTTTTAGGTAAATGAGCACTATAATGAATGGGGAAAGTAGATTTAATATTTTTATTTACAAAACCATCTATAACAGGTGTAATGCTTTTCAATAATATTTTTAACCACTGGTCTCTCATAATTTATTATAAAGTATTATAATAAAGTATTATATAAAAAATAGTTAATTTTTACTAATCATTGCTAATCCTTTCTAATCCTTGTTAACTTTTTGTTAATCCTTGTTAATCCTTGTTAACTTTTTGTTAATCCTTGTTAACTTTTTGTTAATCCTTGTCTTTTAAATCACGATATCTCATACGAACAGATGCGAAATCTTCAATATTTGGATTAATTAATGGAATATTTTTAATATCAAGACCATCAATATTCATTTGTGACCTCACTTCATCACCAAATTTGTTAACAGTGCCTACGATTTTAGTTAAATACTTATCACGAGATCTAAATAAATTGCCTTGAGATGTATAAAAAAATTGGCGATTATCAATATCATAATCTTTAAAAATGGTATCATGTTTATAGTGACCTTTTAATACATAATAATATTTTGAAATAAATTTGAAATATTCGCGAGCTTCTTCATCTTGTTTATAAAGAACTTCATCAAAAGATTGGCTTAATTTATCAAGAATTAAATAACCTGCTTTATCAGAGCTCATTTTGTTAAGTTCGTTATCACTATAAAAAATGGCTTCACCATTTGCGAAAAATAAATTTTGATTTTTTTTATTTTGCATGATCATGTTTAAAAAATTTGGATATATAAAAAAATCTTTTTGTTGATAAAATGAATCTTTAATATGGGTTAAATCATAACGTTCATTTACAAAATCATTTACAGCAAAATGATAAGTGCTATTATGAGTATTATTATTATTATTATTAATATTTTGGATATTATTTACATTGTTTAAATTATTTTGTACTTGGATATTCGTAGAATTATTTGAATGTGAAGCATATAAATTATTAACTTCTAATTCATTATTTAATAATTGTTTTGAATATTCTTTTCTTTTATTTATTAATTTTTTTAATTGTAATTTTTGTAAACATTTTTTTTCATTCATTAAATGATTTTTCATATTTTGTTTAGATGTGTATTCGGATAAACATATATTACAAACATATTTATTTTTATCTTTATTATAATATAATTCATCAATTTCATCTATCTTTTCATCTGTTTTATTAATATCGTTATTTTCATTTACTAAAACCGCATTATTATTTAAATCTTCATTTTTTTTATTATTTAAAGATAATTCATTTATTTTAATTAATTTAAAATTGGGATAAATATAATTAATTTGGTCGTTATAATTATTAATAATAAATAAATAATCATCTTTAATTAAATTTACAGGGTCAAATAAAAAAACATATTTTTTATGTAATGTTAATAATTTAGATTCTTCATAGGATAATAGTGTATTACAGTCACATCTATTTTTTCTATCAAAATGTTTATGCATATCGCGATTAAATCGTGTTTTATATTCAACACAATAATGACAAATATGATATGTATGTTTATTATTCATTTTTAATTAAAATTAATTTTATTTATAATTATATAAAAAATAGTTCTTTATATCTATTTTCTATTCACACTTTATTTAAGATATAAATATAAAATTAAAATTGTTATCTTAAATAAAGTGTGAATAGAAATAACTAAATATATGATATATTTAAAATATTATTACCATTTTATTAGGTTAAATAAATATTTAATTTTAATATAAATTATTCTAAAAAAAAGTACATAATAAAAAGAATTAAAATAATTATTTCACTTAAAATAATTAAAATAATTAAAATAATGAAATGGGGAAATTCTCGGTTTTCATCTTTTTAAGTCTCCGAAATAAAATCCTTTTTTTAAAATTTTAAAAATCCATTTATTTTTTGGAACTTTTAAAAGTGAAAACCGAAAAATTCCCCATTTCATTATTTTAATTATTTAGATTATTTTAAGTGAAATAATTATTTTAATTAAATATTTATTAAACATAAAATAAATTAATAAAATTAATTTGTTTTTATACGATAAAATAGTAATAATAATTAAAATCTATTATAAATGTAATTATTTTAATTCACAATTTTTAGAGTATAAATTAAATATATTTTTATATATTCTTAAAAAAAATGCATATTAAAAATTAATTAAATAAGGCAATAATTTGCCTAATTTGATAAAAACGATAAAATAATATAATTTATCTATTTTTTATTAAATTTATTTTTTGTAAAAAGTTAAAAATATAAAATAAATTTCATTTTATATTTTAGATAAAAAATTAAAAAATGGCAAATCATTTAGAAGAAGTAAAAATGAGTTATTTTAATCATATGTATTATGCTTTTTCTTACGCATTCAAAAGTGCAAGTGCTTCAATTATATTTATAATTCATGGAATATTTCCAGATACATTTACTCATTTAGGTTATGATTTAACAAAAGATATTATTACAAGTATTGAAAATATTAAAAATAAAGAAGATTAAATTAATAATTTTTGAAGAGAACCAATGGTATTTTGGAATTCTTTCATTAAATCTTCATCACTTTCTTCAATTTTAATTTCTGGTCTTTTATTTTGAAATGCTAAAGTATTTGAATTATTTTGATTATTTAAATTATTATTATTATTTTTATGTATATTTACTTTTTTTTGTAAAACTATATTTTTTTTATTTTCATACACTGGAATTTCTTTTACTTCATTTTTTTCAATATTGATTTGTATATGTTTTTTTGTTTCAATATCACTATTAAATATTGAATTAAGATTATTATTTTTTTTACTTTTTAATATTGATTTAACCGGTTGTTTATTTTTATCAAAAGTATTTTGATTTTCATGTATTATTGTTGTGTGATTAGGTTGATATAATTTTTGATATAAAGAATTATTATTTATTTTTAAATTTAATAAATCATATATTTGTTGTTTTTGTTGAATTTGAAGTTGAATTTGAGAATTTTGTTTTAAAATATTTTGAATTTTTAATGAATTTTGATATGTTTTATTTCTATTTAAAAGTTTAATAAGATTATTATTTTGAAATATTTTATCTTTTAACATATTTATATTTTTTGAAATTTCTATAAATTTCATTTTTGAAATATTTAAATCTTCTTCCACATTATCTTCAACTTTATTTTCTACAATATCTTCAACTTTATCTTCTACTTTATCTTCATCTTCTAATTTACCTTCTATTTTAATATTTTTTTTTATATTATTTTTATTTTGAAGTAATGTATGATTTTGTTTTATATTATTTTCTTTATGATTTAATTTTTGAAATTCTTTTTCTAAAGAAGCTACTTCATAATCAATTTGAAGTTTATATTTAGTAACATTTGGATTAGTACCTTGTAAAATACCTGCTTGTACACCTTTTAAATAAATAATTCGTTTTTCTAAATTAGTAGAGTCCATATTTATATGTTATAATCTTTTATTTATTCTAATATTTCTTTAAATATTTAAATTTAAAAGAAAACGAATGAAATAAAAAGATTATAATAGATTAAAAATAAAAATTATTTTATTTTTAAATAATAGTGTTATACTAATAATTATTTAAAATTATTAAAAATATATATATTTATAAAAAATGGGTAATGTAATATCTTTAGGTATAAGTGATAAAATAAATAAAAATTGGGGACAACTTGAATGTTCTTATTTAGGTGGTCCATTACAATCATTAGGTTTAGCACCAGGTGATCCTAAACGTACTGCACAAAAATGTCAAAATCAACAATTTGGTTCAATGTTTGGAAAAAGTATGGGTGGAACATTTAATATTATGAATATAATGAATGATACAATGGGTATGATAAAGAAAGATTTATATAAATTTAAAGATATTATAAATTCTATAAAAAAACAAATAGGTAAAGATGTTGCTGCCATTGTTACTAAATTCTTTGATTTATACAAACGTATTATAAAAATTGTTTTTGTTTTTATTAAACATTTAAATAATATTATGCGTATTTTCCGCGATTCATTTAATGTATTATTTGGATTTTATTGGTTATTTGCTTCATTAATCAATTTATTAATTGCTCCTATTAATGCGATTGCCGCATTAGTAGAATTATTTTCAAGAAAGCCATCTCCATTTAAACAAACAGCAGATGGTATAGGAACTATTTTAGGAAGTGGTATTGGAAATTTACCGGATGCAATATTAAAATTAGTTAAAAAGAAATTAATAGATCCTGTAAAAAAACCATTTGATAAAGCGAAAAAAGGTTTACGAAAAATCGGTATTAAACTTTAATTCTTTTTGATTTCATCTATAATTTTTTTCTTTTCTTCTCGACTCATTTCACTTGTAATTTCTTTCATATATTTAATAAAAAATACAAATAATAAAATAACTAATATAATAGGTAAAAATACAAGGAACCATGATACTCCTACATAACCAGATTTGCAAATAAAGTTAAGTAACCATGTCCAAACTACTGCAACAACTAATGTCCAAACAATTTGGAAAAATGATCCCATACCACTCATTAATCGAGCAATAATACCAACAATAACTAATATAACATAAACAATTGCAGGAGCACAAAGATTTTTAAAAGTTTCCATAACGTTCATTTTTGGTTTTTTATATTCTATATTTAATAAATATTTATTTATGAAATATTAAATTATTTTTGTAATAAAAAAATAATTTATAAAAAAAATGAAAAAAATGATTTTTCTATTTGTTATAAAGGTTTTCTTATAAATATATATAAAAGTATATATTTATATATTTCTTTTGATTTATAAAAAAAATGCCTCCTAAAACCGCTACTAAAAAGAGTATTGAAGAAACTTACAAGTCTATGACTCAATATGAGCATATTCTTCACGCTCCTGATACTTATATTGGTTCAGTTGAAAATACTGAATTAGAAACATGGGTTTATAATGAGGCTGATGAAAAAATGGAATATAGAAATATTAAATATGTTCCAGGTCTTCATAAAATTTTTGATGAAATTCTTGTAAATGCTATTGATCAACATGTTCGAATTGAAGATGATACTCATTTTGAGCATAAAGTAACTCAAATCAAAGTAAATATTGATGTAGAAAAAAATAGTATTAGTGTGCTAAACAATGGTGAAGGTCTTCCTGTAGTAATTCACAAAGAACATAATATATATATTCCTGAAATGGTTTTTGGAACAATTCTTTCAGGTTCAAATTATGATAAAGAAGAGAAAAAGGTTACTGGTGGTAAGAATGGTATGGGTTCAAATCTTTGTAATATTTACTCAACACGTTTTGTTGTAGAAACAGTAGATTCTGAGCGAAAACTTAAATATGTTCAAGTATTTGAGAAAAATATGAGTATTAAACATCCTCCAACTATTACAAAGTGTAGTGCGAAACCGTATACAAAAATTGAATTTTCACCAGATCTTCAAAGATTTGGTTTAACAAAGCTTGATGATGATGATACAATTCTTTATATGAAAAAACGTGTCATTGATGCTACTGCTTGTACAAAGAAAAGTGTAAATGTATTTTTAAATGAAAAGAAGATTGATTGTAAAGGTTTAGATAAATATGTAACTTTTTATCTTGGTGATAAAGTGGAGAAATTTTATGAAGAAGTAAGTGATCGTTGGGAAGTAGTTGTAGCAGTTAGTCCTGAAGGTAAATTTGATCAAATGTCTTTTGTCAATGGTGTAGCAACCATTAAAGGAGGTAAACATGTGGATAATGTTGTAACCACAATTACAAATAAACTGATTAAACATGTTGAAAGTAAACGTGGTAAAGTAGTACTTAAACCTTCACATGTGAAAGAAAATATGTTTATTTTTATTAAATCAGTAATTGAGAATCCAGCGTTTGATAGTCAAACCAAAGAGTATCTTACAACACCGGCTACTAAGTTTGGAAGTAAATGTGAAGTAAGTGATAAATTTATAGAGAAATTGGGTAAGAGTTCGATTGTAGAGCGAGCTCAAAAATTAACGGAATTTAAGCAAAATATGGATTTACAAAAAGCAACAAATCTTACAAAACGTGAATCAAAGAAACTAAATATTCCCAAACTAGATGAAGCAAATAATGCTGGAAGTGCTGAATCACTGAAATGTACGATTATTCTTACAGAAGGAGATTCAGCCAAAGCACTTGCTGTAAGTGGTCTTGCTGTGGTAGGGCGAGATTATTTTGGTGCTTTCCCACTTAAGGGTAAACCACTGAATGTGCGAGATGTAAAACCTGAGAAAATTCGTGAAAACCAAGAAATTGTAAATATTGCAAAGATTCTTGGTCTTCCTCTTGATCTTAGTAATAAGAAACGAACAGTAGAAGAAACAAAAGCAAAACTGCGATATGGTCACGTAATGATTTTTGCGGATCAAGATTTAGATGGTTTCCATATTAAAGGTCTTCTAATCAATCTTTTTGATGTATTTTGGCCTGAACTGCTTGATATTCCTGATTTTATTACAGTGCTTTCAACACCTATTGTAAAAGCATTTAAAGGTTCAATGAATAAACCAAGTGAAGTGATTGATTTTTATACACTTCCTGAATATGAAGAATGGCTTAAAGCAAACAATAATGGTAAAGGTTATGTACCTAAGTATTATAAAGGTTTAGGTACTTCAACAGCAAAGGATGCAAAAGAATATTTTGAAGACTTTGAAACAAAGAAAGTGACATATAGTACAGGTGCTCATGAAAGTCCGGAAGCTGAGAAAACATCAAGAGATGCGATTGATTTAGCATTTAATAGTAAACGTGCGGAAGATAGAAAAGAATGGCTTGGTAAGTTTGATAAAAATAACATTATTAAGCAATCACAGAAACAAGTTACATTTGATGAGTTTATTCATAAAGAACTGATTCAATTTAGTAATTATGATAATGACCGTTCTATTCCAAGTGTATGTGATGGTCTTAAACCATCTCAACGAAAGATTCTGTATGCTGCGTTTAAAAAGAATCTTGTAAATCAAATGAAAGTAGCACAATTTTCCGGTTATGTAAGTGCTGAAGCCAATTATCACCATGGTGAAGCTTCACTGAATGGTGCGATTGTTAAAATGGCTCAAGATTACGTTGGAAGTAACAATATTAACCTTCTTATTCCAGAAGGTCAATTTGGTACACGAGCAATGGGTGGTAAAGATAGTGCGTCTGAAAGATACATCTTTACACGACTCAATGAGGTAACAAAGCATATTTTTAATAAAGAAGATATGCCATTACTTACACAAATTATGGATGATGGAGATTTGGTAGAACCTGAGTATTATGTGCCTATTCTTCCAATGATTCTAGTAAATGGTACTACAGGTATTGGTACAGGTTATAGTACGGATGTGCCTATGCATAATCCACTTGATATTATTGAAAATCTTGAAGCACTGATGGATGAGAAGGAAACAAAGAAAATGAAACCTTGGTATCGTGGATTTACAGGAACAATTGAAGAAAAGAGTGAAAAGCAATATGTAAACAAAGGAGTCGTAAATATTGTAGATGATACTACAGTTGAGATTACTGAACTTCCAATTGAAAGTTGGACAAGTGATTATAAGATTTATCTTGAAGCGTTGATTGTAGGAAGTACATCAAATCCAAGTCCAAAAGCGGCAAAAGCGGAAGCATCAGGTAAAGGAGAAGGTAAAGTAAAGAAAGGATCCACACATAAACAAGTGATTCAAAGCTTTAAAGAATACCATACGGATAGTACGGTGAAGTTTGAGCTAAAGATGAAAAAAGAAGATGTGGCTTATTATAAGGAACATATGGATGAACTGTACGATTATCTGAAACTAAGTGGAAAAATTAGTTATACTAATATGACACTGTATGATAGTCAAGGACATCTTAAGAAATACGACTCAACAGACGATATTCTTAAAGAGTTTTATATGGTGCGTATGGGTTATTATATCAAACGCAAGTCGTATATGCTCAAGTATATTAAACGACAATTGGATATGTGTGCTTCAAAAGTACGCTTTATTGAGGAGATTATGAATAAAAGTCTGGATATTATGTATAAAGAGGATGAAGTAGTACAACAAATGTTGGAAGAGCGTAATTATCCTAAATTTGGAAATGAAAAAGATGATTTAGAGCTTGGTGAAAATAATCCTGATAAAAGTTATGATTATTTGCTTCATATGCAAATTCGTACATTTACGAAGAATAAGGTGGATACACTTCGTAAGGAACATGAAGAAAAGGAAGCATCATATAAAGAGCTTGAAGCTACAAGTGAAGTTCAAATGTGGAAGAATGATCTAAATGCGTTTAAGATAGAATATGGAAAGATGATGAGTGATTATGAGGAACGATATGAAGAAGAGCGAAATAAAAAGGTTGTTGGAACAAAGAGTAAAGTGGTTAAGAAACGAGTACTTAAGAAATAAATAAAATAAAGTTATATAAAATAATAAATAAATTTTTGTAATGTAAAACTTAATTATAATATTTACATATTATAATTAAAAATTGTTTAAGAATAATTACGCATTTTCTATTATTAATAATTTTTTATTATTGCTAATAAAAATATTTGTTATCAATTCAACTAATTCATAATTTTTAGACTCATTTGTAGTAAGTGCACCATTTTCGCTTTTTCTCACAAATTTAAGATTTCGTATTATGGGTAATGGATCATAATCTACATGTACTTTACTGTATCCCATTAATTCTAATACATCCGCAGAATCACAAATCATAATTTCACAAGATTTTTCACTATGTTCTATATAACATCCATTATGAGGACATATACGATTTTTATTACTCATACTTAAAAATCCTAATCTTGATGGAAGATGTTTAAGTGTAACATTTTTTTTTACATGATAAACTCTTAAATATCCATTCGTAGCATATGGTATAGCATCTGTAATATATGGAGATAAAAACATCATATGCGTATCATAATTGCGACTACTATGTTTATATTTATATTCTGGAGGACTATTTCTTGTACTATCCATAGTTCCATTAAATAAAATTGATCCTTTTTTTAAAATAATATTTGGTGAATTATGTATTATTTCTTCATTGCTTCTATGATTCATTTTATAATTTAGATTTCTATATTATAAAATTATATATTTTAATTAAAAATTAAAATTTATTTTTTATCAATTAAATATTTGGAAATATCATCTTCATACATATCTTCTTTTTCAAGAAGTTCTTTCGCAATAAAGTGTACTGTACTTTTATGTTCTTCTAAAAGTGTTTTAGTTGTTTTATAAACATAATCAATAAATGCTCTTTTCTTTTCTTCCATATCAAGTAAATATTTTTCAGAAACTTTTACTTTACCATTTCTATAATCATTATCATCTGTAAGATAAATATCTTCAATACCACTATTAAAGTAATCATCAACAAGCGCATTAAATTTATTTAAATCATCTTTAGCACCACCAGAAACATTTCCAATAAAGATTTCTTCAGCCATACGTCCACCAAGAAGCATACAAAGACGAGCAATATAATCATCACGTGTTTTAGAATATTTATGTTCATTAATAGGTGTAAGTGTTACTCCTAAACTTCCTTTATTATGTGGTACAATGGAAATTTGTGTTGGGTTCTCTAATTCATTTCTCATAATAGCAACAACTGCGTGACCGGTTTCGTGATAAGCAGTGCGTTTCTTTTCTTCATCAGTTAAATGAGCTTTTACATGTTCTTCTGTTTTACCAAGATGAATATAATCAAGTGCTTCATTAATATGTTTTTCAAGAACTTCATTACCATTTTCTTTACCAGCAATAATACAAGCTTCATTACACATATTAAAGATTTGAGCACCACTAAATCCATAACTTTTTTTAGCAAGAAGACGTTTATATTCTTCAGTACAAAGCATTGTATTTACTTTCATTTTATTAAAATAAGATTCAACAATTTCATATCGTTCATCTACATTTGGAAGTTTAAAATGAATAATACGGTCAAAACGTTTTGGACGAAGAAGAGCATCATCAATCACATTTAATCTATTTGTAGCTCCCATTACAAAGACATCGCCACGGTCTTTAAATCCATCAAGTTCAGCTAAGAAAGTATTAAGTACAGCATCTTCTTCACTATGACTTGCTCCTCCACCATGTGCTTCAGTACCACGTTTTTTAGCAATGCTATCAATTTCATCTACGAAAATGATACAAGGGGCATTTTTACGAGCGGTTTCAAAAAGATCTTTAACACTTTGAGGACCAAGACCTACAAGTGGTTTCTTAAAATCAGAACCTTGAACATAAATATAATTATAAGATACTTCATGAGCAAGTGCTTTTGCTATCATTGTTTTACCAGTACCACTGGGACCATATAACAGGGCACCTTTAGGAAGTTGAGCACCAAGTTTTGTATATTTTTCGCGATTTTGGAGGAAATCAATAAGTTCAAGAAGTTCTTTTTTAGCAATATGACAACCAGCAACATCATTAAATGTAACACCTGTTTTACCTTTTTCTTCAATGTTGTATTTTTGACTTTTATGTCCAAATAAGTCACTTAAACCACCTAGTCCACCACTTGATCCACCTTTAATTTTGATACCATCTTTTGGTAATATATAAGAAAGTACCATACTAATTACATTATTTAAAATATGAAGAAAAATGAGTACATAAAATATTTTTTCAATAATAGTAAAAATAAAGTTGTCTCTAAAATATTGAAAAAGTGAATATACAATATCAAATCGTTTATTAGAATCAATATTTGTATAATAAAAGTGAGCACAATTATTGTTATAAATAAACATAAAAATATTTGCACATGTTAATAGTAAAAAAGGTGTCATCATGCTATTTAAATTAAAAATAACATTTGATGTATTTCCAGAAACACTTCGTTTCATAAATGAATTGCTTTCTGAATTCTCTTCATCTTCATCTGAATCACTTGACTTGTCACTATCTTTTTCACAATCACAATTATTATCATCTTTATTTTCCATTTTTTTAAACTTTTGTTCAAGTTTTTTCATAAGCATATGTTGAATAAAAGATTTAAAACCTGCTTCAGCTTCTTCTTTTTCTTTTTTACGCTGTTCCATATTTTTTAAAAACTCTAACATTTTATCCATTTCTTCACTTTTCTCTTTATCTTCATCATCTTCATCATATCCTTCCTCATCACTTTCTTCATCACAACTAATGCTTCTAATACTTTTAGTTTCTTCTTCTTTAACACTATTTTCTTTAACACTATCTTCTTTAACACTATCTTCTTTTAAAATATCTTTATTGTTTATTTTTTTATATTGTTCATTTTTGATAAGGATTCCATCATGAATAATCTCATTTTTAAAATCTTCCATTTTATATAATAATGTTTATAATTATTTTTATCATATTTCCTTTATATTCTTTTTTTTATAAATAATATATTTATTATTTATTAAAAATATTATAAAGTAAAAACTTCACAAAGTTAGTATTTAGTCACGGTCTAAATAAAGGCAAAGCCTTTATTTAGCACCGTTTGTAAAAACTTCGTTTCGTTTAGTATCAATACCAGTACCTTTAATAACGCCTTTTGTTTCATATATTTGAAAAGTAAAACTAAAATCAGTTCCTAAATTAATATTTTTTGAATCTTCTGTTAAAACTTGAACATAAATACCTGATACATTTTCAAGTGGTTTATCATATAATGTAACAATTGCATCTTTTAAAGAAAGTTCTGGTGTTACTTGACAAGGTAATGATGAAACTAATATTTTTGCAAATAATTCTTTTCGGTCTTTAACATATTGATTTGGTGTAGCAAAAATAGGATTAGAAGAATCTAATTCATTTTCCCCAATACCTGTTGTAATATTTTCAGGTTGGATATAAATAGAATTTAAATTTAATTTAGTATTATCTTGAGCTTGAATAAGTGCATTTTCAATTGCATTTTTAGAAATATCTGGGGAAATTTTTAAGAAAATATAATCATAAGATTTAAAATAAAATTTATTATTATATAATTGTAAATTAAGACGGCGTTGTGGATAATTATTTGTAAAAATATTATTTGTTACATTTTGTTCAATTTGTTCTTGATATACTTTATTTTGAACATTGCTATGAATAAAACGATAAATAGGAAAGTTTGATATTCCTGTTAAATTATAACTTTTATTGGGCACAGCCCAGCCAAGCATTTTTAATAATGAACGTCGCTTTTCATAATCGGCTTCTACTTCATAATCAACAAATTGATTTTCATCAATATCAAAAATCCATCTAAATAATAATGATCGTCCAATAAATAATTCTTTATGCTCACTATATGTAAAATTAAATATTTCTTTACTTTGTAAATATTTTTCTAATGATGATTTATAAACATATGTGCTACTACTATTTGGTAATATTAAATTACCATATGGATTATAATTATAACTATTTAATGTACCAGTACTTAATTTAAATGCTAATCGCACATATTTATCAACAACTTTACCATTCGTATTTACTATTTCTATAGTATCCCAATATTTATAAGTACAAATACTATCTAAATCAACTTCAATATAACCATTTTGTAAATAAATGGATAAATCAAAAAAGGTTGTAAAATTTAAATAATTTGGATCAATATTTCCAATTAAATCTTTTAACCCAGTTATTACTAGTGGAAATGGATTAATAAAAGTTGATGCTTCTGATTCTTCATAATAAAAAGATGTTATTTCTTTTTGATAAGGTATTGTTATATAAATATAACTATTATCAATATAGTTTTGATTACCTTTATTTGCATTTAATGAATAATCATAAAAAATATCAGTAATTTCATAATCATTTTCTAAAGCACCAAATGTTTGAATCGCAATAATCGGTAATTTTTCCATACGATTTACAATTTTTACTTCTTGTGTAGATGTATCAATATTTAAAGTAAAATTATGTGTACTATTAACATTAATTTGTGTACTAAAATAAGGTTCTTCATATTGATATTTCCAAGGAATATTACGAGATGGGATAAATAATGTATTAATATTATTATTATTTAATGGAGTAATATTTGTTAATTCTAATTCTTTTAAATTTAAGTAAGTTGCTCCATGAACTGTTTTATTTGCTATTTTATCAAATTCAATTTCTAAATCTTCTGTACTATAATAACCAGTAGATACATTTGTTTGATAAACAAGATTTTGAGAATTATCAATATTAGATATTGAATATAAGGTATATGTTTTATCATCAATAATTTTACTAGAAGTTAATTCACTATAAAAAATAGTTTGAATTTCAATATTATTAATAATATTTGGTTGAGGAATAATGGATTGATCAATATTGTATGAAAGTAAATCATTTTTAGAAGCATATTGCCAAGCTAATATATTATTTGTATTATTAATGGGGGGATAATTATTTGGAAAAATAATATCTTTAATAACAAGTTTATCAATATTTGTAAATTGTTTTGAAAAAGGAATATAAAAATCGTTTGAATAAATATATTTTGCTAAATCACGATCTCTACTATTTACACTAATATTTGTTAATATAGATTTTTGAAAAGTATCTCTTACCATATCATTTGTAAAATTATCAAAAGTTGGATAAGCATTTTTATTAAGTAATGCTGGCCATTTTTGATTTAATGATTGTTGAATATTAATAGCATCTCCTTCAAAAGTATTATTATTTAAATAACGATTTGTTGGTTTATTTGTATCACTATTTCTCATATATTTTTGAAAAGCTCCCACTTCGCGTGATTCATCTAAAGTTTCACTACTTATAAATTGATTTGTATATAATAAATCATTCATATCCATTTTTTAAATATAGATTTATATATAAAATAGTTTCTACTTTTTATATATACTTTATTTACTTTTATTTTACAATATAAAAGATTTAATTTAAAAAATAATTTGTTAAAAAAATAATTTAAAAAATAATTTGTTAAAAACAAAATAAAAATAAATATATAAAATAGATAAAATAGATAAAAGAAAAATGTCAACAATTGGAAATATTGGACGTATTATAGCAAAAACAGCTCGTCGTGTTACAAATCGTAATATAAATAGTTTAATAAATAATGAATCATTACAAAATCAGAATATAAAAAATATATCTTCAACACATACTCATAGTGTAACTGAAAGACTTAATAATACTAAAAGAAGATTTAGTACTTATAAAAATATTTCAACATCAAATGATTTAATATTTAGTAGTAATGATGGTAGATTTGAAAAAGCTTTTGATAAATTATGTGATAAAATAATTCATCGACATAATAATCCAAATACTAATAATATAAGATCTCGTAATTTGATAAATAGTGCAAAAATTGATTTAGCAATCGAATTAAATCCATTATTAAGTACAAATATTCAAAATTCTTGGAGTACAACTAATAGAAGAGAAATAGGTGTATATGGTAGAACTGATGCTTTATCAAATATAAATATTACAACATATGATACAAAACAAAATATAGTAAACAATACATATTCAGAATCATTTATAAAAAAATGTAATATTTATTTAGAAGCATTAATTTTACATCATATTTATAAATATAGTGATTTTAAACATAGAAATGCTATATCTAAACCATATTATTTGACACATTTAATTTCTTTACATCGTAAAAATAATGGAAGTATTGATAAAATATCAAGTGAAAAAGCAGCATTCGAAAGTATACGCTATTATCCTGCTAAATTTCGATTATATAAAAGAAAAATAAATGGAATCACATTTAGGGATTATATACAAGATAATTATGAAAATGAAGATTTTATTCAAAATTTTTTTACAATAATTAAAAAAATTTGTGAAATTTTAAATTATTATCAAGTTAAATTTGGTTTAGTACATAATAATTTTTCATTAGAAAATATTTTAATAGATACTAATTTAAATCCATATTTTATAAATTTTAGTTCAGCATGTGCTGAATTAAAAATAAATGGTACAAGAAAATATATATGTATAGATAATAATAATATTCCATATTCTAAAATAAGTAATAGTCGAAATAATGTATCACGTTCAACTGATTTATTTAAATTATTTTTTGATATAATAAATTTAACTGTTCAAAAGTATGAGTTACACGATAATTTTAAAATTTTATATAATTATTTGTATAGACTTTATGATTATAATGTTGCAAATTTTACAAATATTAATGTAGAACATGTTGTAAATAGTTATAAAATTTCAAGTGATAAAAATAAAAATTCAAGTAAAAAAAATAAAATTATAAATAATATTAAAAAAATAAAAGAAAAGCAAAATATATATGATATGATTTTAACTTATAATAGAATTAGAAATAATAAAATAAATATTCATAATTGGTCAATTAATATAGATACATTAATTAGTTTTGTATATTCAAGATACAGTCAATATTTTTATGATTTAGATTTACCAATTTCTCGTAAAAAATATTTAACAACTATAAGTAGTACAAATAGTTTACGAACAGAATTAGTAAATATTATTCGTCCTTCATATAATGATATAAATAATATGTATTTAAAGTTTACTCCATTAAATATAATAAAAAGTATAAATAGATTACAAACAAGAAGAGCATAAAAATTTAATGTTTTATAGCCATATTCATTTTATTCTTTAAAAAGCGATTTATAATTTCTTTACAAGTTTCAAATTGTACAGGATACATATATGGTTGTATGTATCGTGTTTTCTTTTCAGATATATATCTAAATTCTAAATAAACATCTCTTAATACTTGTCGTGTTAAAGTTAATATATGTAAAAAGTCCATATAACTATCTGGAGTATATGCACTATAAAAAAGTTGAACAGAATTAATACTTAATTTATAATTTAATGATTGAACACCTTTAATACGTTCATATAATAAATAAATATCAACCATTTCTGATTGTTTTAAAGCTGGTTTTTGATAATTACTTTGTATTTCTTCAGTATCATAATAACCTGAAATCGTAAAATCCCAAGGTACATTATAATCACAATTTGTTTTACCACCAGTTTTATTAAAATAAGATAAATTCATACGTTGTAATAATACAACAAGTTGATAAAAAAGTGAATGCGGTAAATATCTTTTATAAAAATAAGAAACAAATGAATCAAATTTATAAGAATTATTATTTTCTTGTATTGGAATATTCAATTGAACAATATTTTGAGTCATAAAATTAATTAAATGAAAAGGACTCATAACATTATCAATAATTATTTTACTATTTGTTGCTACATATGTTGGATTTGCATATGTAACAGATACATCAAAAGGAGGATATAATTCTAAAATTTTTGAAGTAATACCGGTAAAACCGAAATATAATAGTGATTTAATATTTTTATCATCTAATAAACATTGTTTATTGTAAACACCATTTTCAAAACCGGATGGTTTCGTATTTTTATAATAAAAGTATGGAATTACTGTATTTGTACCTTCATAAAAAGGATTATCGCGAGATACAGAAGCATTCGTAGATGGATCTGACCATGGTAACCGGAATAAATCAGGAATTAATAGGTTTAAAGTTCTTACGTATATTTTGCGTACACCAGAAACATATTGTTTAAAAGGGGCTGTACTACGTATTTTTATGCTGCTATTTTTACCACAAACACCATCTGTTGAACTAGTATAAACATTTTTACTATATAAATTTAAATAAACACCTTGATTAATTTGTGAATTAATATTTTGTAAAGTAGCTAATGGATTTGTAATAGGTGATGGATTACTGCTATTTGTAAAATTATCATTATTTACAGAAATATCTTTAAATTCTACTATATTTGCTACATTACTTCCAAAAATATTTCCAGTTATATTTAAATTACCAAATGCTATATGCTCAATTAATAAATTTCCGGTTGTTGATAAATTTCCGGATAGTACATCAATAATAACATTTGCATTACCACATGTAGTTGGAGTTATAAAAATATTACATAATTCTAATGGATTAAAAGATGGAGGGTAATCAATGTAATCTTTGAACTCTTCATTTTGATAAAAGAGTATATATAAATCGTATTTGGGGTCTCCAATATTTGGAATAAGTATTAAATCATTGATTAAATCTGGATTTTCTAATAAAGCTAATACTAAACGATTATTTTGTGAAAAAAAGTTTAATATATTTGGATTACTTTCAATAATTGAAGATAATTTATCAAAATACTCATTATTTGAGAATAAAGTTACTAAATTTTCGTTATTATAAAGTGATAAATAATAAATATTGTTATTATAATTTTGATTTATTAAATTTTGCAAAATAGAATTTGCACTTAAAAGTGAATCTAATTTAAAATCTAAACCAATACATGAAAAATCATTTACAGGAGTTGGAGTTGGATTTAAAAAATCTGCATAATTTGAACCAGAATTATATACATATTGATAAATATCTGTCATAGGATCTAAAATTTCAAGAATATTAATAAAATCACAAAAATAAGATGGATTTTCTATAAAAAAAGTCATTAAATTTGGGTTATAATAAAAAAAATTAATAATATTTGGATTTATATAAATTATATCTAAAAAAGTAAGACCATTTTCGTTGATATAATTAGCAAATTTACCAATAAAAGTATTTAATAATGGTGATGAAATAAATTCATTTTTATAAATATCATAATTATAAGCTTGATTGACAATATTTTCTAATGTTTTATATAATTGATATGTATACATATTTATTTTTATAATTATAATTATAATTATATATTACTATAATGAATAAAGAAAGATTTATATAAATTGTAAACTAAATACCATAAAATAAAAATAAAAAGTATAAAAATAAAAATATATATAATAAATAGTAATTTATTATATAATGAGTATAAAATTAATTATAGAAAATAATATTTTAAAAAATATAATTATAAAAGGTAATATAAATATAACTGCATTAAATTTATCATTTAAAAATATTAATTCAATAGATGAATATGTATTTTTTAATAAAGATGATAATACTCCTAAATTTCCAAATTTGAAAAATTTAGATTTAAGTCATAATTCTTTAAATGATTTAAATAGATTTAAAGATTTATTAACAAATAATAATTTTGCAAATTTAGAAATATTAAATTTAGAAAATAATAATATAACTGAAATAAATAATATATTTTTTAACAAAGATGATAATACTCCTAAATTTCCAAATTTAAAAAAATTAGATTTGAGTCATAATTCTTTAAATACGTTAGAAAGATTTTCAGAATTGTTAACAAATAATTTTGAAAATTTGGAAGAATTATATTTAAAAAATAATAATTTAACTGAAATAAATTATTTATATTTTAAAAATATGATGAAATTAAAAAAACTTGATTTATCTTATAATAAAATAAGTATATTAACTTCTGAATCATTTTCAAATAATGCAAGATTATTACCAAATATTGAACAAATTAATTTAAATAATAATTATATATCACAATTAATTAAAAATTTTGAAATTACTTCTCATAAAAATCATAATTTAAATACTACATATTTAGATACAATATCAATAATTACAGAAAAAGTAAAAGATGATGAAATACGAAATAAATCAATATTTAAATATTTAAATAGTAAAGTAAAAATATTTTTAAGAAATAATTTATTAATAAAATATGATTTAAGTAAAATAAGTAATATAACAACATATAATTATTTATATATTTATAATTACGTTTTAGTTTATTATAAAAGAAATTATGAAAATAGATTTATTTTTAATTTATATGAAAATCATGAAAATTATATAAATCATATTGAACAATATGGAATTGTTTCTTTTATTGATTATTTTATATATTTTTTATATAAATCATCATTATTTGAAAATAAAAGTTTATTATTATATTTATTACAAAATGGTACTGATCAAAATATTGAAATAAATAATGAAATAATTCAAAAAACGAAAACACAAAAACAATATTGTTATAAATTCGAAAGTAAATATTTAAATATACAAAATATTATTGAAAATATTAAGAATAAGAATGAAATATTTACTATATATAATCATAATTTAAATGATTATCTATATATATTATTTATTATACAGCCTACTTTTTTTAAAATAAGTAATATAGATTATTTTAATATATACAATAAAACAAAAATAAATTATATACACCGTACTTTTATATATTTTAATAATATTATTTATAATATAAATAATTATGATCAATTAAATAATATTTATACTATACACAATATGACAGATCAAAGTATAAATGAAAATGAAAAAAAAATATATGGAAATATGAAATCATTTTTATTTATAAATAATATTTTTGATTCAATGAATTATACATTAAGATCAACGAATCATTTTTTATTAGATTATGAATTAATGAGATTATTAATAAATATAGTTATTCATTTTAATGATTCAATTAAAGATTGGTTTACTCATTTATTTACTATTGAATCTATTACAAACAAAGAAATAAATGTAATAAAGAGAGATATTAATTTTTTATATAACAATATTCAATATATATTATTAAATGATGAAGATTGGAAATTATTATATCCAAATAAGGAAAATATATTTAAAGGTATTATAAATAGTATTAATATTTTTCTTGAAAACAATAATTTATATTTATATTTATTATTAGTAAATAGTGATGAGCTTATTAGATATAATAACATTTTTTTAGATAATATAATATCTTTATATAAAAAATGTGCATTAAATTTGTATATAAAAAAATCAAATAATATTATTTTTTATAATTTATTAAAATACTTAAATTTAGAAGATATATCTAATTCAAATAATAACATATATAATATTGATCATTTAACCTTAACACATATTGATTCTTTAATTGATTATTATAAAATGTATATAGATGAATTATATAAAAATTATAATATTATTAATACTTATCATATAGAACCATATAACCAAGCAGAATTTATTTATTCGAGTGTATTAAGAAGTGTTCATATTAATAAATATATTTCAAAATATTTATTTATTATAAAAAAAGGTGCAAATAATATAACTTTATTTATAAAAAATAAAAATGGGAATAAACCCATAAATAAATATTTTATAGAAACATATATTAAAATATTTTTTGATAAATTTAGAATTATATCTGGTCATGGATCAGGAATAAGTAATACTTTATCAATTATTCCTGAACATCAAACTGTTTATTTTTTGGCAAAATCAAAAACAAAATTAATGAATTTTTTACCATCAATAAAAAATGAACATAATGAAAATATACCATATCAACCAGTATATAATCGTGGATTAGATGTATATGATAATTATTTTATAACACGACCATTATATGACACACAAAAATATACAAATGGAATGTTATTTGAATCATATAATATAAGTCCATTATCGATATATGATATAAATATAAATGAATCTTTAAATAAAAATATAAGTGAAGTTTATGAAAAATGGAGAATTGGAGGTGTTTTTAAAATAAATAATATATTTAAAAATGTATGTAAACAAGAATGGTATAAAAAATATTTAAATAAAAAAAATAGAAAAAATAATATTTTTATTGATTCAATTTATGAAAATGATTTTAAAAAAACAATAAGTTATAAATTTATTAAAAATAAATATTTAAATGAGTCGTTAAAAGAATTACGTTTAAAAAATGAAATTTCTACAAATGTGTATGAAGAATTATCACCAGTTGAAAATAAATTAGTTTTACGAAATTATTTTAATAAAATAAAAGAGAAAAAGAGTATGTTTATTGATTTTTTATATAATATATTATTTGTAGAATCTGATAAAAGTTATATTGAATCAAAAGAAATTATGTATTTATATTTAAATCAAGAAGAAAAATTAAATAATAAATTTAATTTAACTTATTTTTTAAAAAAAAATAAACATGAACAACATAATTATATTATACACATGTGTCGTGGATCTAATCAACGAAATGAAAAATTATTAAAACATATTATAAAAAACATACTTAAATTACATTTATTAGTTGAAAGTAAGAAAAAATATATTGATAAACTTGTTTCTAAAAATAGTAGTTTAATTAAAAAAAATGTAGTAAATTCGTTAGTTGAAAATAATCCAATCTTTTTAGAAAATATAAATACAAAAGGTACACAATTATTAAATCAAGAAGAATTACAAATTAGTTTATCAACAAAATTTACCAAAGATAATTTTAATATACATAATTATAATTTATATAAAATATATCAAGATATGTCTCATATTATTAATATATATCAAAAGAATTATCCAATAGAACCATTACGAAATAACTATCATTTAAATATCATTGTTGAAGGTTTAGAAGAATTATATAATTTTATATATGAATCATATGAAATATCTTATGAAAATATGTATCAAATATTAAAAAAATTATTAATACTAAAAAAAATAGTTTTTACACATATTAATGTAGAATCTGTTGAAGGTGTTGGTCAAAATAGATTTACTTATTCAAATATTTCGCAATCATATAAAAAAGAAAATGGCACAAATATTTTACATTTAAGTGAAGCAAATAAAGAGCGTTATAAAGTAGCTAAAAATATAAGATTAAAAAAGAAATTTATTTCAAATATACCAACTCGAGATATATTACAAAACAAGATATTAAGTAAGCAAAAAATTAGTAAAGAAAATCTTAAAAGTGTTAATTTAGAAATATATAAAAAATTAATAAATGAAGAATTTCCAAATTTTAATACAAAAGGAAACCAAAAATTACCACGTGTTGGATATGCACAAAATATTTAAAAATAAAAAATATAAAAATAAAAAATATAAAAATAAAAATATTTTTAACAAATTATAATTTGTTAAAAAGTTTATAATAAATTAAAAAAGAATAAATTAAGTATAACCAGAAGAGTTATCTATTAAAATGGAATCAGGACCAATATTACCAATTAAATCTAAATACATTACTTTTTCAAAGTATATTGATAATTTAATAGGATTATTATTACTAATATCATATTGATAAATAACGTCATATAAATTGACAACAGGATTTTGGCAGAAAGTAAGTGTAATAAAGAATGAAACATAAGAAGGATTTAATAATAGTGCATTTAATAATGCGTTATTAAAAAATAAGAAGTTTAACATACTTGGATTTTTATAAACAAAATAAAAGAGTAAATCATAATATTTTGTAAAAGCATTTACCAATAATGAATTAAATAATAAAAATAGTTTATAAATATTATAATTATAATTTTGATTTACTAATGCTTCTAATGGTCTATTATTTTTTAACAAATTATTTAAAGCTACATTACTACCAAAACCGTTTGTTGATGCTAAATTATTTGGATTATTATTTAAATATTGTGGTAATTTTTGATAATAAAATTTATATAAATCAATAATTGGATTTGCTGCAGATTGAATAGTAGAATTATCAATAATACCATATGAAGCATCACTGTTAATAACAATATTATTTGTAAGTTGATATAAGAAGATTAAATTAGAAATATTTTCACCATAAAAGAATTTATAAAAGTCAATAAATTTAGGATTTTGAGCCATAAAGTTTATTATATTTGGATTTAAAGCAATATAATTAATAATATTTGGATTATTTGTAATTAATGATATCATGCTTGGAACATTATTAATAGAATTATAATAAATATTTGCATTATATTGTTGATTTACAATAGAATTAATTGTAGTAGTATTTTTTAAGAAAAGTTTTACTTTTAATGGTGGAAGAAAAAAGTCATAATTTAAAAAAGATTGTAATGAAGTATTTTCATAAGTTGTAAATAAATTTGTATAAATTTGTGTTATATTTGGATTTGTTGTTATTAAGTCAACATAATCACGATTACATACTTTTGCATTATATAAATATATGGTTAATGCTGGATTATTATATAAAAAGTTTATGATATTTGGATTTTCATAAATAATAGGTAATAATTCAATATGACTATATATTAGATTAACTAATGTTGGGTCATTATTTAATTCAATAAAGTATAAGTTAAAAATATAATTTTGAGAAACGAATGCATTTAATGTAGGATTACTATTTAATAAGGGTACTAAATTAGGATTTTGAGGATTTATTGGAACTCCACTACTTAATCCACCATCTATTAAATTTGAATTTAAATAATATTTTAAGATTAAATCAGTTTTAAAAACATTTGTAATATTTGTTGTAGGTAAGGTACATTGATTAAATAAGTTATTAAAACGATTATTTGTTGCTAATATATTAGATTGACCATCGCTATAATAAAATTCTAATAATCGTGGATTATTATATATAAATAATAATATATTCATGTTTGTACGTAGTGAATTATAACATTTAACATCGCTAATAAATTTAGAAATAGAACCATAAATGGTATTATAATAAAATACTTTTTTATAAATATTAAAATTATAATTTTGTGAAATCAAACGATTCATATTTAATATATAACCAATATTTTTAATTAATTTTTCTATTTCATATATTTGTACATTTGGATTATTTTGTAAATATAATATCAATGAATCATCGCCATAAGAATTAATTCCTAAATAAGGTATTAAATTAATATTTTTTAATGATTCATCCATGATATATGGATAAGTATATGCTAAATTAGTATAATTATTTGTAAATAATATGCTATTAATAAATGAATTAAAAACAACATTATTATAACTATTATTATTATAAAATAATACATATAATTCTGGATAATTTACTAATAAATAATTTAAGTTATATGAAATAATATTTGAATTATCACCTAAATAAGTTGTAAAATATGTTGATAATAACGATGAAGAAGTATAATTATTAATAGTATTATATATATTAAGCATAACATTTGTAATATTTGGAATATTAATAAAAATGGGTATACTATTTGGATAATTATTTAAAAAGTTTGTTAAATCAGGATAATAAACTAAAAAGTTAATAATATTTGGATTTTCATAAATAACGTTATAAAATAATGAATTTGCATTTTCAATAAATATTGAAATAATTTTATTTGTATAATTAAAAAGATTGGTTACATAAATACCATTATTATAATTTTGATTTAAAAATTCATAAAATTCTGGATTTGAACTAACTACATTTTGACTATTTAAATATGCTAATTCAGTTGGTATATAAATGGTACTATTTAATAATACTTTAAAATCAGCATACCCCCCTACTATGTTAGCATTATTTGAAATATATAATGATATATCTTTCTGAGGATTTGTAATAATTGGCATTGTTAAAAATCTGTATAATGGTGTTTTTGTAGTAAATGTTACATTTACAGGTGTGTATATATATTGTAATATATTTGGATTATGAATAAGGAAACTCATTACATTTGGATTTTTATAAATAATATCATTTATTATGTTTGGATAATCACTCATATCATAAAGTAAATTATTATTATAAGTATTATATTCTGATAAAGCGTAATTAATTAATTTAGCACAATTACTATTTTTCATAATATTATCATAATAAAGGTTTATATTATAATAATCTTTTTGTGGAACAGTTGGAGATAATGAACCACGATTTGCAGGTAATACAATATTATTATTATATTGACAATTTATCAAATTTAATATATAATTATTAGGTGTAGTCAATAATGTTAATGTATTGTTATCTAAATAATTTTCTAAAGTTGTACTTAATACTATATTGATTAAATTGTATTGAACATCTAATATATTTGGATTTGTTGTAAATATTGAAATATCAGAAGGATTATCTAATAAATATTGAATCATTTTGTCATTATTACTTAAGAAGAGTAATATATTGGGATTACTACAAATTTGAGAAACGAAAAGTGGATTATTATCAATAATATATAATAAAAATTTAATTAATAATTGATTTGAAGCAATTGCTGTATAATAAATACCATAATTGTAATTTTGTAATAATATATTTTTGAGTGACTGTGATTTGGAAACAATGGAATATACAGTATAACTAGTTTCTAAATTATTATTGAAATAAATGGAAGGAATGGTGTTATAATAAAATTTGTATAAATCAGTTGCACATAAAGATATGGTTTGACTAAAAATAAACATTTCACAAATATCTAAATTATTTTTTAATTGATAAACAAAATTTGGATTATTATATAAGAAGGTTAATAAATGTGGATTATATGAAATAGATGTTAAGAAACTTGCATTACTATAATTTTTATTAATAAAACCAAGTAAATTGATAATATAATCATTATTTAATCCAGAAGATGCTATATTTTGATAAATGGCTCTATAAAAAATATCTTCATTATAAGGTATTTTACCAATTTGTTCAAGTAAATTAAATGAATAAAATAATGGTGTTACAACAAATTGTGAATTTAATGTTCCATATCCTAAATATGCTGTATTTGTATATTTCCATAAACTCTTATTTGGTGTCGCATTATCTATATACAAATTATTCATACTATATAAATAATTAGCACTTGTAGTAACACTTTGTGGATATGTTGGATTTTTACCGATTGAATAATTTATCATTTCTGTTACTAACCCTGGTGTAATTGCTAACATATCTATCATATATAAACTATATGATAACATGTTTATTATATTTGGATTATCATAAATAAGTGGTATTAATGTTGGATTTGTTGTAAGTAATGTAACTAATGATGGAACTTTATACAAATTTTTATAATAAATATAATCATTATAATTTTGTTGAATAATTGAGTTTAATATTGGATATGTTGCTAATAAATTTGTTAATGGTATTGTACTATATGATGGGAATGGAGTAGGTGTTGGATTAAGGAATCCAGAAAGTGATGGAATAGATAAAATAAGGTTATATAAGTTTGTGGATGGAGAATTATTTGCATTAGGAGTAGAAAAAGTTCCAAATAATGGTAAAAAATCATTAATATATTTAGTATCATTATTATATAATTCTAATGTTAATGCTGGATTATTACCTAAAAATGTAATCATGTTTGGATTTAAAGATATAATATCGTTAACAATGGATGGTGTTAATGAATTATATTTATTAATTAATAAAGGTATATTTTTGTTTCGATTCATGTATTTGTAATAAATGGCTTCGTTATAAGGTTGATACATTAAATTTTGTAATACATAATTATCAGCTAATACAAATGTATACTCTTGATTTAAATAAATATTTAAATAAGTAGAGCCAACAAGATCAATTAAATTATTTGATGAAATTGTTAAACCAACAATAGATATAAAAGTTAAGAAATCACCTACATTTGTATATAAACCTGTTACTAAATCAGGATACATGCAAAAAAAGTTAATGATTGTTGGATTTGCTATAATAAGTGGCATTAAAGCAGCATATTCATCCGTATTTTTAAGTAATAATGTAACAACATTTGGATGATAATATAAATTGTTATAATAAATATAATTGTTATAATTTTGATAAACAATAATTTTAAGTGCTGGATTTGTATTTAATAATAATGTTAAATCAGCTGTTGTATAAGCAGGAACAGATGGTGGAGTTGGATTTAAATAATCACGATTTTTAATAGATAATTCAATATTTGTATTATAATCATCAATTTGAGGAATATTCATAAATTGTACAGTATCATTATAGTTTGCTGGATTTGTTAAATAAGGTGCAATAGATCTATGCTCTCGTAAATAAAGTAATATATTTGAATTATTATTTAATAATAAATAAATATTACGGAAAGGTGTTGGTGTAACTGTGTTATAAATATTATAAACATAATTAATAAAATCATAAATACCATTATTTTCATGTAAAGCATTAAAATATAAATCATTGTTATAACTTTCATTTATATAAGCTAATACATTTGTATATAATGGGTTTGTGTATACTAACGGTATATTTGTAATTGTTAAATAAGTATTAAATATACTACTTTGATAAATAGTATATAAATCATAAGTCATTTGGTTCAATCCTGATGGTAATAATCCTAAAAATAGTGGTACTTGAGCTGGATTTGCAATTAAATAATCAACAAATGAAATAACACCAGATGATGCAGGATTTGCACAATTTTTAGATAAAAAGTTAATAATATTTGGATTATTATAAATTGCATTAACAATAGATGGATAGGTTAATAATAATGTAACTAAATTTGGATTATAATAAAGATTATCATAATAAAGATTTGTTTCAGAATTACCCATATACTTTTGACTTAATAAAGATTCAATTTGAGGATATGTTGATATTAATGTAGTTAAATCAACAGTAGTATATGAAATATTTTGTGGAGTATAAATGTATAAGTAAGATGAATAATTGGGATCTAAAGCAAGAGTATTATATAAATTTGTTGTAACATTTGTAATATAAGATTGTCCTAATAATATGTTAAAAAATGTTGGATTTATATAACATATTTCAAGTAAATCAGGATTTTTATGTAAAAAGAGTAATAAATTTGGATTTGTATATACTTTTGTTAAGAAAGTTGAATTTGAAATAAGTAAATTATAAATCTTTGTATTACTATAAATGACATTACGATAAATAGCATTATTATATTTTTGATTTATTAAATTTTGTAATTCATTACTTAAATTAGGTACTATAGCATTGATAGATAGATAAGGGGCTATAATAGGTTTTGTTTGAACAAGTGTTTCAATATTTTGGTAAGGGAATACAAGTTGAACAAGAGATGAAAATTGTAAAAAGTTATTAGGAACATCAATAAAGTTTTGTAATAAAAGTGGATTATTAACTAAAAAGTTAATTACGAGTGGATTATTAGGAATTAAGTTAATTAAAAAGTTTAAATATGGGAAATCACTAATATTTAATAAATAACGAAGTAAATAAGCTTTTTCAATAAAAGGTGATGTTAAGTTATATTCAAATATTTTGTTATTATATTTTTGTTGAATAATTTTATGAATATTTAAATTATTGACCATTGTATTATTAAAATAAGCACTTTCATTTGCAATAGTTAATAATTTTTTAGGATAATATGAATTTGTAAAATAAGTTGGATTTGGATTAAATAATGGAATATTTATTTCAAATATATCATTTGCTGGATTATCTATTAATGGATTACTAATAATTGTTTTATAAACACTATTTATATAACTATTAAAAAATGTTAAGTCACTTGTTCCTAAATAACCAATAATGTTTGGATTTTTTAATATTTTATCAGTAATAATGTTTGGTAAACCACTATTACTTAAATTAATATAAATAAAGTCGACTAAACTTTGTTTTGTAGATAATGTATAAAAATATGTATTATTCATTTGATAATTTAAAGTATTTACTGTAGGAGTTGATATATTCATTAAATTTGTAAATTGTAAAACTAATGTTTCTAAATTTGGATATGTGCTTAATAATACATATAATGATCTATTTAATAATGATTGGAAAGTAGTAATATTTTCAGAAGAAATTGTATCATATTCAGAAATTAATGTATATAAATCGTACATTGGATTATCAACGTTGGGAATAGATAAAAAGAGTTCAACAGCGTAAGGATTTACATTAAAGTATGCCAATAAGTCAGGATTATTACCTAAAAATGTAATAATATTTGGATTTTTATAAACGCTATAGAGTAAATTAAAGTTAACATTTAATAAATTAACAATAAGTGGATATGTAATTAAGTAAGTATAATAAATATTTAAATTATAATTTTGATTAATTAATGATTTAAATGAAGTATTATTTTCAATTAATGTACTTAAAGTAGTATTTGTTCCAATACCACTATTAATACCAACAATAAGTGGAGATTGATTTAATTGAGATGAAATATTTGAATTATTTGTATATGTAGCATAATATTTAACAAGTTCATATATATCAATAATTGGACTATCTAAACCAGGTAATGTCATAAAATTTTGTAATATAGTAATATTTTGTGTAAAATATGTAATTAAATTTGGATTATCATATAAAAAGTTAATAAAGTTAGGATTACCATAAATAATATTTGAAACAAGATTTGTTGAAGTAACATTTTGTAATGTGAAGTATATAAATTCTAATACATTTAAATTATTTAAAGTATATTTATATAAAAATGGTTTATTAGGTAATAAATTATATATTTGATTTACACAATCTTTTAATAAAGTATAAGTATTTAATAATATATTATAAAGTACATATTGATAATCTAAATTTGTATCCATTATTCCAACATTATTTATTTCTAAAAATGCTGTTACATATGTACTATTTGCTAACATATATGATACTAAAGTTGGATTTTTAGCCAAAAAGTTAATAATATTTGGATTTGTGTAAATATATTGTAATAATTGTGTACTATTATTGATTAATGAAACTAAATTTGGGTTGTAATATAAATTAATATAATACATGTTATTAATGTAATTGGTTGAAACAATATTATTTAAAATAGTATTATTTGTTAATAAATTTGTTAATTGTGTTGTAGTACCAATTCCACTGTTTAATCCACCATTTACTAAACTTTTATTTAAATAAATAGATAAAGTAGCATTTGTTTGAACAACAGATGTAATATTTGTTGTTGCTAAATTAATATTTGATAATTGAATAAATTGTAAATAGGCACTTTCATTATAAATCATATATTTGGTTAATTCAATATTGTTAAATAAAAAGAGTATAATATTTGCGTTACTTTCAATATACTCAATAATATTTGTAATTTTAATATTAGTGCTTAAATTTGCTCCATAATAAATGAAATAAGAAACGTATGGATTTTGTAAAGCGTTATAATATATATTTAAATTATTACTTCCATTTGCACTGTTATATTCTTGGTTAATAATATTTTGTATAACACTATATCTTTTAGATAATAATGTAATAGGTGTATTTAAATATGTTTTTAATGTACTTTGAAGTAATATATCATATATATTTGCATTACTGCTATATAAATTTTGATCATTTGTTAATATGGATATTTCACTAATATTTTTATTTAAATAAACAACTAATTTTGGATTATATGCTAAAAAGTTTAATATTAAATTATTTGAATAAATTAAATTTAATAAAGCATTATTGTTACTATTATAATCTGTTAACAACAGTGAAACTAAATAATCATTATAATATAATGATTTATAATATAAATTATCATTATAATTTTGTGATACTAAATTATTTAATGGTGTAGCAATAGATAATAAAAAACTTAATTCATTTTTTTTTCCAATATATGAATTTAACCCAGCTTTTGGTAAATTTTGGTTTAATAATGTTAAAGTTAATGTAATATTTGATGGTGAATTAATATAATCTGTTATATATGTTGTAATATTATTTGTTGAATTTTGTAATTCAATAATAGATAAAATATTTTCACAATTGTAAGTATATCCTGATAAATATTCTAAATTAAGTTGATTTGTTAAATCTGGATTATTAAATAAGAAATTAATAAAGTTTGGATTTAATCTAAATAACTCAGCACTATTTGGTAATGTTGATGATAAATTATTATACATGAAAAGTGAAATACTATTTAAAGCATAAGATGTATCAAAAATGTAATCATTATAAAATTGTGGAAAACTATTTTGAAAATAATTATATTTTAAAACAGTTTCAATAGAATCTATATTTCCATATAACTGAGAATCGCAAATTAATTTTTGAATATTTGTTGCCATTAAATTAATATTTGGTAATTGTAAAAATATATTTAATTTTTCACTACTTTGTAATAAAATAGCACATAATTTAGGATTTGATGCTAAATAATTAATTATATTTGGATTTTGTGTTATATATGGATTTAATAAAGTAGAATTATTTGTAATAAGTGTAACTAAATTTGATACATTATAAAGGTTGTTATAATATAAATTATTTATATAATTTTGATTATTTGCATAATTTGATATGATTAAATTATTTTCTATTAAAGTTGTTAGTTCTGTATTAGTACCAACATTACTATTTAAACCAATTGAAATTTGTGTTAAATATGTTGTTAAATATGGAAGTGCACTTTTAACCAAATCATCAATATTGGATGATGGACTTTGAATATTTAAGTGAATAAATAATACAAAAGATTCACTATTTGTTAAAAAGTAAGATATTAAGTCTGGATTATTATTTAAAAAGTTTAATATATTTGGATTTTTATATATTTTATTTAATAATAATTGTGAAGATGAAATAGTTGTAATAGTTGATTTTGTAGAAAGTAATGTTACTAAATCATCATTATTATATAAATCGTAATAATAAATATTTGAATTGTAATTTTGATTGATTAAAGCATTTAATTTAGGATTATCATTTAATAATTCTGTAAGAGCTATTTTTGTTCCAATTGTACTAAAAATACCTGTTAAACTTTCATTTAATAAAGGTGCTAAAGATGGTAAATAAGTTACCACAAAATCATATAAATTTGTAATAGGATCTAAAATACCATTATTTGTTAAAAATATATTTAAGTCAACTGGATTTGCAAAAAAGTGTGCTAATAATAATGGGTTGAAATTTAAAAATTGTAATATATTATTATTGTAATAAAAAGCTGTTCTAAGTGAATCATTACTTGATAATAATGTAACTAAATCTGGATTATCATATAAATTAATATAATAAACATTTTGATTATAATTTTGATTTATAATAGATTCAATAGTATTGTATTGATTTAATAAAGTAATAATATTTGGGGTAACACCAACATTACTATTTAAACCGATTGGTATTTGACTTAAATAAGGTTTTAAATAAGGTAAATTTTGTATAAGATCATTATAAATATTATTAATTGGATAAACAATATTTGGTAAATTTACAAATCTAATTAAATCTTGTAAATTATTGTTTAAGTATGTAACTAAATTTTGATTGAGGTGAAGGAAAAGTAATACATTTGGGTTTGTTTCAAAAATATCAACTAAAGTAGGTGTTGTATATAAAATAGATTTATAAATAAGATTAATTAAATTCGTATCATTACGATAAGATGAATAATAAATATTTTGGTTATAAGCTTGAGCAAAAAGTAATTTAAATATTTGATATCCATCAAAAATAAATTGCTCTAAACTATTTAAATATAACGAAAAGTTTGCATTTGAATTAAATAAATCGTATAAGTTTGTAATTGGTTTGTCAATTCCATTTAATGATTTTAATATATTAATTTCATTATTAAAGTTATTTAAATAATTGACTAAATTTGGATTATTTGTTAAAAATACTAATAAGTTTGGATTTAAATATATAGTTTCTAATAAATCATATTCAGTTAATGATAATAATCTTATTATATTAGGATCTTTTAAGTGATATAAATACATAGTTTCAAACGGTGATAATGAATAGTTATAAGTATAATCTTGATAAACTAAACTATTTAAGTCTGGATTATTATTTAATAGAATTAATAATTCATTTTCATAAAAACGATTATCACGTTGCTCTAAATATAGTGCATTAAATTCATTATCATATTCAATCATTGTAACAGCATATTCTTCATTAATAGTTATAAAATAGTTTGTTGTAAAAGTTGATAAATTTGTAAGTGGATTTGTCAATTGTGTTAAATATGAATATGATTGTAAATATCTTGGATGATTTTCTAAATATTGAATTAATGAATTATGATAATAAATATAGTTTAAATAATTTGGATTTTTAGAAAAAATAGCAAAACTATTTGGTATATAAATATTGTTATAATAATAATCAATAAATTTCATTAAGTTTGTATAATTATTTCTGAAATGATATAAAGTATGATTAATATTTATAGTATCAATGGGAATAAGTTTATGTAAATAAAATTCATGTAAATAAAATTGATTTTTTAAACTATTTAATATTTCAAAATTTTGTATATATAATTCATTTTCTGTAATTAAATAAGTTCCAAATAAGTTACTATAAGTACTATTATTTATAATTAAATTATAAATATTTGTATTAGGAACATTTATATTTGGTAGAAGATTAAAAGAATTTAATAATGTTAAATCATTTAAGAACGCAATAATTAAATTTGGATTTATTCCCATAAATAATAAAATATTTGGGTTACTATATATATTATTTAATAAACTAGTTACTATAGGGTCTGACAATGATAATAATGATACAAAATATTTATTTTGATATAATATATTATAATATATATTGCTATTATATAATTGATTTAATAATATTTCTAATTTAGGATTTGCATTAATTAAATCAGTAAGTTGTGTTGTTGTACCAATATCATAAATATTTATATTTAATGGAGTTAATAAATTGTATAAAGTAGTACTTAAATTTTGAACAAAAGTATAATAATTTGTTAATGGGTCATAAATAGTAAAAGTATAGGGTAATGATATATCTGTATAAGTATATGTAAAAAATTGATAAATATAAGATTGTATAAAAACATTTGGATCTGTTGTATTTAAATTTGAATCAGTTGATAAATAGTTGACAAAAGTATTATTAATATTTAAAAAGTTTAATATATTTGGGTTACTTTGAATAATAGATAAAAAATTAGGTAATGGTGTAACAAGTATAGGATTAAAATTATTGTATAAACGAGTATTTAAATAAACAAATGAAATTAATGTTTGATTTTGTAAATCAGATATGTAAATATTTTTATTATAAAGTTGTGAATAAAACTCTTTAAGTATTACATATGATGGATTATTTAATGTATTTTGTAAGTAATTTTTAGTTAATGTATATAATATTTTATAATTACTTTGTAATAATGGGCGATTTAAATCATTATATAACAAAACATCATTTAAGTTATTGCTTGGATTTTGTGTATCCAAGTTATTTAAAAAGTAATAAATATCTGATGCATTTGTAATAAAGTAATTTGTTAAATCAACATTGAATGCCAAAAATGAAATAATATTTGCATTAAAACTAAACGCATTAAATACAATACTTAATGGATATGTTGTAATAAATGATTGGAAACTAGTACTATTATATAATAAATCTTGATAAAATTGATTATTATAATATTGTTGTAATAAATTTGTAAATATTGGATATTTACTAATTAAATTACTAATACTATTACCTAATTCATAAACAATTGCATTAATTGGTTCATAATAGGAAGAATATATATAAAATTCTGGATTTGAAAGTAAGCTATTAATATTTTGAGTTAAATAAAGTGCATTATTATTTAAAATTCCCCAAAAATTAGTAATTACTGAATAATCTAAATGTAATTGGTCTCTATGGTAAGCTACTAAAGTTGGATTATTATATAAAAAGTTAATAATATTTGGATTAGAAATAAGTAATTGGAAAACATTTGGAAAATCATATGCATATCCAGTAAAAAGATTTGAAATACCATATAAAAAGAAATATTTATCAAAAATAAATTGAATATAGTCGCATGTACGATTATTATAAATACTTTTTTCATAAATAATAATATTTTGACTATTTATATTATAATCTTGATCGAGTAAAGTTGAAAAAATATTTTGAATAGTTCCTGATGAAATAGAAGCATTTTTAACTAAATAATATTTAAATGGAATGTTATATAAATTGGTTAATATATTTGAAATATTTGAAACATTTGGTAAATTTGATAAATTAATAAAAGCATTTATATAATTAACTTTTGATATATCATATTGTAAATAATCAAGTAAGTTACCGTTTGTGGGTTGATTTGATAAAAATAATAATAATGATGGATTGTTATAAATTAAAGATAATATAGAATTTGTTGAACTATTATATAATAAGTAAATCAAATCAACATTTTTATATAATGCTTCAAAATAAATGTTATTATTATAATTTTGTGATACAAGTAGTCCAAGTAAAGTATTATTTAAAACTTTATATAATATGGAGCTATTATTAATATAAACATTTAGTGATGGAGCATAATCATTAATTTCGGTAATTAGATTTACATAAGGTATTTCTAAAGTGGATATTCCTAAAAATATTGCTAAATCGAGTGGATTACTATTTAAATCATTTGTTAAATCAGGATAATAAGCTAAAAAATTTACAATATTTGGATTTTTAGCAATTAAATTTTGTAAATCTACAGAATTATTTATTAAATTATTTAATGATGTATTATTATATAAATGTTTATAATACATATTTTGATTATAATTTTGATATACAATAGTACTTAAATTATTAATTTGATTCACACCGACTGTTACATCTTTTACTGTACCAATATTACTTAAATCAGCAGTAGGTGTTGGTAATTCTAAATAAGGTTTTAAAGTTAAATATGAAGAAACAAAATCATATAAATCAAGAGTGCAAGGCAATGATGATGCTTTAATATAATTTAATAATGGTTCTAAAGTATTTATATGTGTATAATAATAATATACTAAATTTGGATTTTTATATAAAAATGATAAAAAGTTCGGATTACGATAAATAACATCAAACATAATATTTGCACTCCATGCTAATGTATCATATTGATACAGAGCTGCATAAATGAGTTCTATTAAATATTCATTTTGTAAAGCATAATAATAAATATTTGAATTATATGTTTGATTTACAATTACACTTAATCCAGGATAACTGATTAACAAACTATTTAATCGTGTTGATACATAACTTAATGTAGGAGTATCAATATTTGTTATATTTGTTATATTAGAATTAAATATTATTGGATTATTATTTATAGTGTAAGATAAACTATTATCCATTTTAAAATTATTAAAAAAAGTGTATAAATCTGTTAATGGATTATCAATGGTTAATGTAGTAGCTAATGATACATACGAATAAGATAATAATGATTTGAAATATGCTTTATTGGATGGAGTTTTAAAAAATGTAATAATTGAATTATTATTATTTGGTGAATTATTATTAAGGAAATTAATAATATTTGGATTTTTTTCAAGTATATTTATAAAATTAGGAAAAGTATAATCTTCATAATTAAGTTGTAAAGCATAATAAACAAAATCAATAAATGTTTGATTTAAATTATAAAGATCATAACGTTCTATATTTAAATAATCTTGATTATATAATGTTTGAAATTGTGGAAAATTTTCTAAAAATTGTTTAACATAATCATTTAAATAAATATTTAAAATACTATTTTTATATAACACATTTAAATCTGTTATCATAATATCATTATTTTGAACATTTACGAATTCACGATATATATTATCATCATTATACATATATTGAATTAATGTTTCTTTATGTGCTAAAAATAATATTATATTTGGATTTTTGTAAAGTTTATTTATAAAATCAATATAAGTTACATCATCTGATAAATATTTTAATAATAAGTTTTGAAGAGTTTCAGATGAATATAATGCTTCATAATAAACATTATTATTATAATCAGCATTACATAATTCATTTATTTTAGGATATGATAATAAAAGTTCCATATTATTGGATAAATATGTTGATGCTAAATTAAGATTTTTATTTGGATTATATTTAGCACTACTATATTTAGCTACATATGGATTAATATCTTTATTTAATTCAATAAGTAATAATGGGTGAGATTCAGAAATAGCATAATTTTTAACTAAAGTATATAAATTGGTGTATGGATCAGTTATTCCAGGTAATTTTAATACTGAATTTAATAAAGGTTTTGATGATGGTAATATTAAAAAATTTCGTGCGTTTTTATATGATTTAAAGAAGTTAATAATATTTGGGTTTGTATTTACAATATCTAAAATATTTACATAAGGATAATAATTTGATGTTGGATTCATATTATTATGATAATCAAACTCACTTAAACAATAATAAATAAAATTAAGTACATTTTCTCCATTTAAATTTTCATAATAAATATTTGAATTTAAATGATAATATGGATTAATATAATCTTGATAAACAAGTGATGTTACATTTTTATAATTAAAAATAATACTTTTAAAAGTATTTAATCGTGGATATAAACCATTATCATTAATTAAATTAAATATATTTATATATGGTAAATTAATAATAGTTAAATCTAAGAATAAATTTATTTTACTACTATTTTCAGGTTGATTAAAATAATTAACAAAATTTTGATTTTGAAATAAAAAATTTATTATTAAAGGATTTTGTTCAATTATTTGTATAATTTGTGGATAATTATTTATAAATCTAACAATATTTGTTGTATTTTGATTATATAAATTGTAATAAAATAAATTATAATTATAATTTTGTTTTGCAAGAATATCTAATGAAGGATTATCATTTAATAATTGTAATATCAACGGATTACTTCCAATACCACTATCAGGTCCAGCAATAGGTAATGATGTATTTAAATATTGATAAATTGTATTAGGTGTATCTGGATATTTAAAGATACTATAATCAATAGTAAGTGTTGTTAAATCAGTAGTGGGTAATAATGCGGAACTATTATTAAATTGAATAAAACCAGCAAAATCTAACGGATTTTGTTTATAATAAAAGAGTAGTTGATAATTATTTGCTAAAAAGGTTAAAAAGTTTGGATTATTTGTAATAATGGTAATAATATTATAAGTAGCATTTTGATTTAAGAAATATTGAATAAAATTAATAAATTGATCATTATTTGTAAACAAATTTAAATAAATATTTTCATTATTACTATAATTGGATGGAATGTATAATGGATTATTCGCACCACGATATTTATTATAATTTTGATACACTAATGATTTAAGATTATCAATATTTGATATAGTAGTTGATTCAAAAAATGAAGTATATGATTTTTCTAAATAAAATGTGTAATTTGTATTATTTGCAATATCATATTCAAATAAAATATCATTTAAATCATAATATGGTAATGTAATATTTGGTATATTTAAAAAATTTAATAAATTTGTTTCATTAATATATAAATATTGAGTAAGTAAATTAGGATTTTTGCATAAAAAGTTAATAATATTTGGATTTAATCCAATCGTAGATAAAAATAATGTATAAGTACTATTGGATAAATAGTTATTTATAAAAGTATTTGTATTTTCATCATAATGTATATTATTAAGTAAATCAAGTAAAAGACGATTATAAAAGAGATTATTATAATACATGTTAAATACATAATTTTGATTTAATAAATAATAAAAAGTAATATTATTGTTATATAAAGTTATTAAAGAACTATTTCCATTACCAACAACATTTGTAACACCATTTGTTGGAGCTGGATTTGGATTTGAATTAAGTAAATAAGATAAATTTTTAATAGATAAGAAAGGTAAAGCAAAGTTATTATATAAATCAGTGTTTGGATTTTTAATATTATATACTTCAGACCCTTTAAAAACAAGAAAATCATATAATGTTTTCGCATTTACACTTAAATAAACTGTTAAATTAGGGTTATCATAAAAAAGTGCTAAAAGATTTGGATTAAAATTAATAATATCAGTAATTATATTTGGGAAATTTTCATAAACAGGATTTACAAGATTTAAATTATATTGAGTAATCGCAAAAGTAAGTAAATCAATAATATTTTTATCTTGAATAATATTGTAATAAAGATCATAATTATAATTTTGATTGATTAAAATATTTAATGAAGAATAATTATTAAGTAAAATTCGTCTATTTAATTCTGTTTGGTCTAATTCAGTAATAATAGGATATACAATAGTATTATCTAAATATACACTTAATGGTGTATTTATTAATAAATCATATAAATTATTATTCATATTATTAATTCCAGAAATAGTTAAGAAATAAGCAGCATCACTATTATTAAACGCAAAATCATAAGTAAGATTTGTATAATATCCTAGTAAATTAAGTATATTTGGATTTACTTGATTATCTAAACCTAAAATAATCGTATTTAATAATGCTGGATATGTTAATAATAATTTTACTAAATTTGCATTATTAAAAAGATTATTATAATAAATTTCATACATATAATTTTGATTTACCAAATAATTTACAAGCGGATAACTTGATAATAATTTAGTAATATCTGTTGTAGTACCATATATACTTGAATGAATTTGAATAATTCCATTTAGAGGGCAATTTTGTGATAATGTTGGAGATAAATAAGATGTTAAAGTAAAAAAATAAGACGATACAAAACAATAAAGGTCTGTTTTAGGATTAGAAACAGAATCAGTAAATCCAAAAGTAGCATTTGTAAATTCAGAAGTTAAAAAAGCATTATAGATTCCAAGATTCGATGGATTTGAAAAATAAATCATTAAATTAGGATTTTGAGCAAAAAAAAGTAATACATTTGGATTTTTATAAACAATATCATTAATAAAATGTGGGTTACTTATAGCACTTAATGTATAATTAATAAAGTTAACAACTATATAATTATTTAAAGCATCTTTTGTTCGTAACGCAGTATCATAAATATTTATTTCATTTATAGAGTTATATTTTTGGTTTACAAGTGACTGTAATACTGGATAAGTATTAATAAGAATTGTAGCAGGGTCACTCATTTAATTTTATATTTTTTAATAAAAAAAGTAAAAATTATATTACTATTTTTAAATAATATATTTTATTATAAATTTATACTAATAAAATAAGAAGAAGAATATATATATAATAAAATTATTATATAATAAATTTAAATTTAAATATTTTTTTATAAATATAATATAGAACTTTTATATAATTATAAAGTAAAATGAATACTCAAAAACAAGGTTTTAATGTTGAAAAATTTGAAAATATAACTAATCAAAATGGTTATAGTATAACACAATTTCAAAATGGTCGTGTAACACATACTGAATTAGAAAAACCTAAACCAATACCCATGTTTTTAACAAATAATGGTGAAAAAATTATACAAAATAATTTTCAAGAAGAAATGTTATATGGTATTCAAGAAACATCTCAATTAAATCAATTATTTTTTTCAAGAAAAAATTTAGATTTAATTCAAGATATGATAAGATATCGTGTATATATAAAAAGTAATAAAAAATATATTATTGGTAAACAATCTAATACAGAAGTTCAAATTGTTATGCGTTCCATGTATTTACAACAATCAACAAATTTACCAACAAATATTAAGGAACAAATTATATATTTAAATAATTTAGTTGCGGATTGGTGTGTTGAAAAGATTATTCCAGAAGTTGAACAACATATTGGATATATAAGAGATATTTCATATTATCCAAATCCAATTGATTTACCTAAAAATATGTCACAAAAAGGAAGTCGTACATTACGTTCTGTAACATCTACTTTTTAATTTTAGTAATATTTATAATAAAAATAAAAAAATATATAAAATAAAAAATATATAAAATAAAAAATATATAAAAATAAAAAAATATATAAAATAAAAAATATATAAAATATGTAATATTATATTTTTTTAACAAATGAAAATTAAAAATCTAATATTAAAGTATATATATTATTAAAAAAAATGTCTGCTGTAATGAATGTATTTGCTTCAATTGGTTTAGTAGCAATTTTAGTTGTTATTATTTATTATATATGGAAGTATATCGATCAATTAAATAAAGAAGCACAAATTTATCAAACACGTCCTTCTGATGCTTATATGCAAGCAATTGGTATTAAATGTCCTGATTATTGGTCATATTTAGATACAGATGCAAGTGGTAATTATGTATGTCGTGATGATAAAGATTTAATGGGTAAAAATAAATATAATAAATTTAATGATAAAAAATGTAGAACTACAATTAGTTATTCAAAAGATGGTAAACCAACCACAACTTATCAAAATTCAATAATATTTAGTAAATTAGATGATGATAAAAAATGGGATACAATGAGTGATGATCAACGTATTGATTTCATGAAAAAAAATGCGGATCCTAAAAAATATTATTCACGTGCTGAATGGATTAAGAAATGTGGTCCTGAAATAGGTAAAGGTGTAAGTAGTCAAGCTGTTTGGTCTGGTTTAAATAAATACATTTAAAAAATGTTTATTTAAAAAATATTTATTTAAAAAATGTTTATTTAAAAAAATGTTTATTTAAAAAATGTTTATTTAAAAATGTTTATTTAAAAAATATTTATTAAAAAAATGTTTATTTAAAAAATATTTATTTAAAAAATATTTATTTAAAAAATGTTTATTTAAAAATGTTTATTTAAAAATGTTTATTTAAAAAATGTTTATTTAAAAATGTTTATTTAAAAAATATTTATTAAAAAAATGTTTATTTAAAAAATATTTATTTAAAAAATATTTATTTAAAAAATGTTTATTTAAAAATGTTTATTTAAAAATGTTTATTTAAAAATGTTTATTTATACAATTTTTATTATATAATTATATAATAGTAATTAAAAATGTCAAGTAAATTAAATAAAAGTCATAATTATCAACGTGTTCCAAAACGTGTTGGATTTAGTAATAGAACACAAATACGTACTATTGCTCCTTTAGCATATAGTGAACCATATCCTTTATTTTCACGAAATAATTATAATAATATTAATGAAAAAACAAATATACCTACTATGTTTAAAGGTAAACCTAAACCACATAGACGGTATGCACGTACTATTACTGGTTTTCATCATCCATTGAATGAAGGTGAAAGTACAGCATATTTTAATAGTGAAAAATATGGAATTACTAAAAATCATAGTGCAAAACAAGCTCTTCATCATAATCATAGTGAAAATCAAAATTATCAAGAATTAGTACCATCATATGGGAATGAAAGAAATAATCAATATAATCAACCGATAACTGAATCAACATTACCTGGAGAAATTTTAAATATGTCTACTACTACACCACAAGAGGAATTTAATAAAATGCGTATGAGACGTATGCCAATAGTTCGTAATAGCAATGGTAATAGAGGACGTACTAGTTTTATTTCGAATTTAATTTCAAGAATAACTAGTCCTAAAAAAGGTTCAAGAGTAATTGGTCCTAAAAAAGGTGGTGGTAAAAGACATAAAAAAGTAACTTCATCTGAAGAAAAAGGTAAAAAAGGTAAAAAAGGTAAAAAAAACGAAGAAAATTTATTTAATAATTTAACTGGATATAGATCACGTGAAAATTATGACAGAAATATGGCATCAGATTCAGCTTCTTATAAACAATCACATCGAAATGCTATGGATGAATATATGTTTTTATCTGAAAATCCACTTGATTCTCTTTTATCACATACTTCACCATCTTCATCAATTGGTTCAGTTGGTTTAGTTGCAGAAAATGAAAATAATGGTAATCAATATTTACATCATCATGTAAGAGAAACAAATAAACCACGTAGTCGTTTAGCACGTTTAAATCAATCAGCTTGGTTTGCATCAGAAGAGAAACCACGAAATCTTACAAAACGTCGTGTACAAGTTTTAAATAAATCACATGTTCGATATGTTCCTGAATATTTATCTACAGGATTTTATCAAAATAATGGAAATTATGCTCAAATGCATCATCCAATTGGTTATAAACATGAAAATCGTGAAAATCAATATGGTAATCCTGTAAATAAAAATGGTAATCCAATTAATACAACTTATTTATATAATGAAGAAAATATAAATACAAATGAACAGGTTAAAAGTAAAATGAAAAGAAAATAAAAAAGTTAGTGATGAAAATAATTAAAAAATATTAAAAATAAAATGATTATATAAAATGAACTTTATTTTATATAAATAATAATATAAAAGAATTTCTATAATAATATAAAAGAATTATTATTATAAATAATTAAATATGGGAAGTTTATTTCATTTTATAGATGAAGAAGATTTAATTTATGATGATAATAATAAAGATAATAAAGATAATAAAGATGATAAAGCTAAAGAAATATTTGATTTATTAAAACCAAATACATTGGATGATTTTTTATTATATAGTAAAGAAATTGAAGAATGTAAAAAATGGTTTCAAGAATATGAAAAACCAAATAAAAATCCTAAAATACTAATGTTATTGGGCAAAAAAGGTTGTGGAAAATCATTATTAGCAGAATTATTATTAAAAGAGTTTAAATATGATAAAAAAGAATTTAGTGATGAACAATTAACAAAAAAACAAATAAGTGAATTATTTAAAAATTCAATTAATTATATAAATTTGAATGAATTTAAAATAAATTCATCAAAATATGGATTTATATTTGATAATATAGAAACATTATTAGAAACAGGTGATAATATAATATTTAATGAATTAATGAATATTATAAAAAGTAGTAAAAAATGTGAAATAAAACGTGAAAAAAATTTAATTAAAAATGAAAAAAAAAGTAAAAAAGAAAGAAGTAAAAATAAGAAAGAAAATGATATTGTATTAGACGAATCTATTGAAAATACATTTTTAAATTTTAAAAATAATGATAATTATAATAAAAATGATATTAATCTTTATAATCCAATTATTTGTACATGTAATTATACAAATGATAAAAAAATGAATGAATTAAAAAAATTATGTAAAATAATTGATTTAGGATTACCTTCTGAAAGTGATTTAAATATTATTATAAATAAAATGTGTAAATTATATCATTTTGAAATAAAAGATGTTGTTCGAAATGAAATTTATGAATATTGTGAATATGATATACGAAAAATTATAAATTCAATCAAATATATTTTAAATTTTAATAACTTTAATGGAGTTATTGGAATTAAAGAGTTTAGAACATATGTTTTAATATATGGAAAAGTTGATTTAAATTGTACATTAAATGAAGCATCGTTTAAAATATTAAATGATAAAATAAGTTGTGATGATGCAAATGTATTATATTCACTTGATACATTATTAATACCTTTAATGATTCATCATAATATATTAAATTATATAAAAAATTGTACAATAAAAGATAAAGAAAACTTAACGAAAGAAAATATTTTTAAAACACAATTTGATGTATATGAAAAATCTTTAGAACATATGTGTACATATGATGAAATACAAACAGCAGTATATCGATTTCAAGAGCGTGATTTAATGCCACAATTTGCATCTTTTTTTTCATTATATGCACCCAATGTACATTTAAATAAATTAGAATTAATAAAAAATGGTGCTTTTAAAATTGAATTTACAAATATATTAAATAAAATATCTCAATTAGAAGTTAATAAAAAAATGATATTAAATGCATTTTTCTCAACACATAGATTAATACTTGATGAAAATGAATTAATGTTTATAATTGAAATATTTTTAAATTATTTAAAAATAAGTCGAGATGATAATGATGATGAAAGTATGTTTGATCAAAATGATGATTATAATGATTTTTTAAATAAACATGAAGAAGAAAATAAAGTAGAAAAACGAACACGAGAAAGTAAAAATAAAAATAATAAAAATAAAATATATGATTTAGATAATTCTATTTATAAAGAACTTATTCATATAATGAATAAATATAATATTGATATTAAAAGTTTAGAAAATATACTTAAAATTGAAAAATTGAATTTATTTGAAAATAAGAATCCAAAACGTTTAACTTTAAAAATGAAAGAAGAATTAGAATTTTATTCTACTGCACAATGTATGAACATTGATGATGGAAATATTTCTGAATAATATTATTTTATAATTTTTATAATTTTGATAATTATGATTCTAATTTATAAGCATTATAAATAACAGAACGTCCTTTTTTATCAACTTTTACTTCAGGATAACATATTTTACAATATCCATCTTTATCTTCACATTTACAATTTGCTAAAGGTTTATATGTTTTATCATCTATTAAACATAACTTATTTACAAGTGACGGTATTAATCCTTTTGATTCACATGTTTCATTTAAAGAATATACTGGATATAAATAATCTTCACCATCCGGTATTTGAGAAGATAATTTATTTGGCATTGGTAAGTAATCTTGATCATTTCTTTCTTCAAAATTTTCTAATTTATCATTAAAATAAAGGTAATATAATATATATAATCCAATTATAATAAAACTAATACATAAAATAAGTCCATTTTGTGTTAGCACATTTTTATTATCAAATATTTTAATCATTTTCTTTTATAAAATAAATACTAATATTACTTTAATATTTTCTAATTATATAAAATATAATTAAAAAAAATATTTTTAAATAATTTTTATTCATTTATTCATTTATATCTTTTTATTATTTTATTATTTTATTATTTTATTATTTTATTATTTTATTTTTTTATTTTTTATTTTTAAGCAATTGGGCAATTATTTGCAGTATTTAAACCATTAAAAGGTAATGTATAAGGAGTTGGATCATTATTAATAACTTCATATGTACCAGAATATAAATTATCAATTACTTTTAATGGTGAACGTATTGGTTCTGAAATTATCATTTTTTGATTTTTTTCTTTTATATTTCCTTTAGCAATTTCATTTTCTGATGTTGGTTTATTTTCAAAATGTTCATTTTTTTCTAAATATTGAATACATGTTTTTGTTAATTCATTTATTTCATTTTTATTGATCATTGTACGTGATACAAATTCAATTACAAGATTTACAATAATCATTGTGAAAATAGGAATAATAATTTGTAACATATATGAATTTGAAGTACATTTCATTGAAACACAAATACCATAAACAATAATAGCAATAATTAATGAAATAGGTAAACTAAAAGCATAAAATGGATTTTGGTATAAAAGATAACTTTCGACTACTTTTGAACAATCATTAAACATTTTTATAATAATTCTTATATCTATCTATTATATAAAAATAATTTATTTTTATATAATTCTTTTTCTAATAAAATATTTAATTAAAATATTATTTTATTTATTTACGAATATTCATATTATTTGAACCATTATTAAAACGAATTTGACCATTATATAATAAAATAATAAATATAATTAATACTGCAAAAAGTGGTGGCCATACATTTAAGTAACCTAAATCATTAAAGTTTGAATAAATAGAATATTCTACATATTGTGATATATTATCACTTGTATTTGTAAATGTTGGGAAAATAAAATTAACACCGGTTACAACTAAATATGCAACAAGAATACCAATGACAATAACTAAAACAGGATGAAGTGTTGGTACGCTTTTCATTAAATAAATACATACTGTTAAAACTACGATTAATGAAATAACATAGTTAAGTGTAAATTTTAAATCATTACTGTTCATTTTTTATTTTATATTACTATTAATAAATTATATTATTTTTTATATTATTTATTTTTATTAAAAATTTTATTAAAAATTTTTTAAAGATAAAAAGAATTATTTTCTTTTTTATCAATTATATTATTATTATTTGATTGAATTAAAGCATTATAATCTTCTACTATATTTTTATTTAATTCTTTTAATGAATTTATTTCAGAATCTTTATTTTTTAATTCTTGAATAAAAGAGTTATTTATTTTATTAATACTATGTTCTAAATAATTATTTTTTATTTCTAAAGTATTTATTTTTTGATTTAATTCAGTTAACTTTGTTTCAATATTACTTAATGTATGAAAAGTATTTTCAGATATTGTTCCAATTTGATAAATATATGAAATCATTTTTTCTTGATTATTTAATAGATTTTGTAATGAATCCATATTTATATTACTTTCTTCTATTTTTCTTTTTTTTATATTTTCCATTTTACTTTTTTAATTTAAATATTCTTTATATTTAAATTATTATTTTTTATTTTTTTATTTTTTTTTAATTCATTTTTTATTTATTTTTAAAAAAATATTTACTTAATGTAAATCAAATAATAATCCTCTACATGTTGGACATGATACTCTAAATGTTGGTGGTTGTACTCCATCTGGAGTGCATGCACTTATAGCCATATTATATAAACATGCTTTGCAAATTACGTGAGGACAATATGGGTTACTATCGACACCTAAATGAATTGCTTTTTTGCCTCTAGAGTCATTATTAAATTGTTCTTCACATAATGAACATTTAAATTGATTTATTGGTCTACCATTTGGTACACCATCTTCCATCACTGTAACACTAGGTACAATATGACTATTAACAGCTGTTGAAAAAGCTTGCAATCTTACTTCTATTTCAGGTGGCATTGCTTCTAAAGGAGGTGGTCTACGAGCACGTGTACGATTAATTAATCCTTGATTATATTGTAAAGTAGGTTCATTTATTGGTACTTCTAAATATTGTGGTTGAAGTGCATTTGCTTGATTTCGTCTAGCATTATTTAAATGAGGAGCATAAACACCATTATTATTAACATTATGAATTGCTGGAACAGGCACATGGTTGTTAACTGGTGGAGGGGGAAAAGGAATATTATGTAAAGGAGCTGGTGGTAAATTTAGTACAGGTAATTGATTGAAAGCATTAATAGCTTCTTGTCTATTCATAGTAACAAGTGCTACATTGTTGATTTGAAAAAAATCATGTAATTGTTCTTGATTAATACCAAATTCACCACCCATTTCAATCATTTGTAATGCGGCATTTTGGCCGGAAATAATTGCTTGATAAACATCTCCCATAATATTTATATATTGTATTGCACCAGTAGCATCATTATAATTTACAACAATATCTGTTATACTATGCATATGTTGAATAAAATTATTTAATAAAAGATAATGAAGAGGTAATCCAGTAGTATTGTTTTGCTGGAATTCTAATAATAAATGATGATTATTCATTCGAATAAGACGACATACAATAGCATTTGGATATTCGCGAGTTGGTAAATATCCACGCACATTAAATGCAGGATTATTAACACTTTCAATCAATGTTTCAACAATATTTGTATCTAAATATTGTTCAGCACCACCTTTCATTTTTCTACTTTTTCCTTTTGTTTTTTTTACAACTTTTTTCCCTTGAATAGGCATTTTTATGTTTCTATATTATTTCTTTATATTTTATTTCTATAAAATATAAAATTATTAAATTGTTTATTAAGAAGCAAACGCTGTTGCACCAATACCTCCAATAATTCTGAATATATTATATGATACTGCCCACATATAACAATTAAATCTTTGATTTACTGGAAATGTATCAAATATTTTTACTAATATTTGTTGATTATCGAGTACTGACATATTTTGACTTCCAGATGGTTGAAAAGCTTCTGGATTTAAAGCAAAAGGTAACACATAAATTCCTTGACCACCTTTTCCACAATGCGTTTTATAAACAGTAAGATTTTGATAAAAATCCGCTTCCATTTCTTCCATACGGTCATGATTATTAAAAATAGGTTTTGCAGATTGCATAATTTGGTAATAGTTATTAAAATATGTTTGTAATACTTGTGGTGGAAGTTTATTTACATTTTGGTCTTTAACCGAATTTATAAAATTTGTAAAATTCCCCTTTATATATAATAGTTCATCTTCATAAAAGTTTGAATATCCATAATATGGTAATTGTGATTGATAATAACGCAAACTATCTGCATCTTCTAATCCTGTAAAATTATACCAATCATTTGATAAATCCAAATCATCGCGAGTAAGTACCCAAAATATTTCTTTTGTAGGATGGAAAAAGGTTGTATCTAAAAAGTTATTTCCTAATTTTAGTCCTTGGAAAAGTAAAAATTGCGTTTGAGTAATTAAATATTCATGTGTTTTTTTAGCAAATATTTTTTGTTCATCATCTCCTAAATAAATATAATTTGCTAATAAATATGTATTGGATTGCCAATTTCCTTGTGTAAAATAATAAAACACATTAGTATAATCATATCCTAAAGAAAGCAAATAATCCCTTATTAATATATTTAATTCACTATTTACATAATCACCAAACATACGTTTAGGTGAAATAAGTGGATAACCAATGCGTATTAACTCATTTAAAGGACTAAATGTCACATCTACCCATAATTCATTATTTTGTAATGCTACTAAAGGAATGGATAATCCTGAATTTTTACAAAACCAAAATTGTAATGGAATATATAATCGTCGCGCTGGTATAGCAATATTTTGTTGTGTAATATCATCTTGAAGATTTTGACCACTATTTAACATATAACGTTCACCACCAACACATCGTATAAACTTTGCTTTTTGATCATCCAGTAATGTTAAATCCGTATATATTTTCATAAAATCACCTCGTTGAGTATCTAATATGTTTCCATCTAAACGAATGGATATTTCTTTAATAATTTTTGTTCCAACTTCTTCAACCCAAGCAAAAGGAATTTGATTATTTGTAAATATTGCTGGTAAATCATATACTAAATACATATCATGTACTAAATCAGCAACACGATCTATTTTACAACTTGTTTTCGTTTCTTGTAATGGTGTTAATGATGGAATTACATTAAAATATAATGAAACATATTCACTTCCAAATGGTGTATGTTGACGATATACTGATTTAAAGTGTGAAATACGTGGATCACCATAGGTTCTATAATCATCTGTTGGTAAATCATTTATACTATCAATTTGAGGAACACCTGTTAAAAATATATCTTGTCCACCACGTTGAACTAATTGTAATTCTCCAGTTCCCATTTTATTTTTTTAAAAAAATTATTTCTATAATATATTATGAAATAATATTCTTTATATTCATTTTTTATATTTATCTTTTTATTAAATATTTTTATTAAGTAATTTATTTCTAAATATATAAATAGAATATATTTACTATTTTATATTTTTATTTTATCATATGTGTGATTATAATATACCTAAAAAAAATCAATTAAATAAATATAAACAAAATATTTTTTTAACATCCAATATTACAGAAAACACTACATGGAGCAATAAATATAATTATATTTTAATGAATGCTATTTATGTTACAAATGGTGCTACATTAAAAATTGAACCAGGTACCACAATTTATGCAAATTCATTAGAATTATCAAATTCATCATCTATACCTGCTTTAATTATTAAAAACGATTCTAAATTAATCAGTAATGGTTCTAAAGAACATCCAATTACTTTTACCACAATTATACGTTTAAAAGATATATTTCAAACAAATATAAATACAAAAAAATATATATATAATAATGGGTTAGGTCCATTTGGTGAATATTGGAATGGTATCACTATTTGTGGTACAAATTATACAAATAATGGAATAAGTCAAAATACTGGTATTTATGGTGTATCTTATGGTGGAACAAATGAAAATTCATATAATTTTGAGTTAAGTTACACAAATATTTATTTTGCTGGTATTGAAAGATTAAATACAAGTTCTTTAACATTAGGTGCACCTAGTTTTTATGATAAATTACGTCATTGTGAAATTTTATTTGGTCAAACATCATCATTACTTATTTATGGTGGTAGTTTAATGGTAAATCATTGTACACTTGGATTTACATACTCAATTGGTTCAGTAATTTTAATTGATGGTGCTCAAATATATTTTACAAAAAATTTTTTTATTGAAGGATTAGATAATATTAATCCAGATTATTTAAATCCAAATGAAATTAATAGTATTGTATTATTAAGTACATTATTACCAGGTGTTACTACATTAAATCGTCGTACTATAGGATTTTTTAATAATAATGATTTTATATCATTAACATATACTACAAATTATATTACTATTTTAGATGAAGCACGATCATATTCATTAAATAATTTATTTATAGGAAGTTGCTTAAATGTTTATAATTTATTAAATATTACAAATAATACATCATCTACATTGACAATTACACATGTATTACCAACAACTTTTACAGATAATTATGTTTATATTGGTCCAAATGCATATGAACATATTAATGGTACATATTATAAAGGACCATCGGTTGTAATAAGTTTACCAAATGAATCATCAAATACAGTAAAACATATTGAATTTTTATTTTATGGTGTAGATCAAGAAAAGTTATTATGTGGAAAATTTTTAGATTTAGTTCCTTTTAAAAAATCAGATGTTTATTATAATAGTACTACAAATAATGATTTTATAAATAATCGTTTAATTCCATTTATTGATAATGTTTATTGGTCATTATTACCAAATGATAGTGATTTATATTTAGAATTTAAAAATCCATATTATGCTTCAGGTGTAATACAAAATGATCGTGAATTAAAAGAATGGAATTATGGATTTTTAGCTCACTTAATTATTTTTAAAAATTATCCAAATATTAAAGTTTATGACAATAATTATTGGACATCTTATTTATCATATTTTGAAAAAGATTGTGATTCCTCTTCTTCATCTTCTTCTTCTTCTTCATCTTCTTCTTCATCTTCATCTTCTTCTTCATCTTCATCTTCTTCATCTTCATCTTCTTCATCTTCTTCTTCATCTTCATCTTCTTCTTCTTCATCTTCTTCTTCAACAGTATCATCAATAACATATAAGAATAAACGAAAATTATTTTATTGTAAAAATTGTAAAAAAGGTTATAAAGGATATTGTAAAAAATGTTTATTAGCAAATAGTGATGATGAAGATAAAAAAGAAAAGAAATATAATAAAGAGAAAAAAAATAGTAAAGAGAATAAAGAAAAAAAGAAAAATACTTTAACAGAAAAAGTTGGAAATTATATTAAAAATATTGATTCTAAAACATTATTATTATCAAATTTACTTTTAATGACATCACTTACAATGTTAGATGATAGTGATCATGAATAATTTATTATTTTTTTAAATATTTTTATTTATATATAAATTTATATATAAATTCATTTATTATTTTTTAATTGTTAAAAATAATGTTTATTTATTTTCAAGAGCAACTAAACGTGCTTTCATAGATTCATTTTCTTCTTTAAGTTCTTTAATAGCATTAATAAGAATAGATGTGATTTCAGCATAACGAACTGTATAATAATCATTATCATTTTTAGGAGCATCTACAACTTCAGGAAGAGTTTCTTCCATTTCTTGAGCAATAACACCTATCTTACGAGGTGATTCATCAGAATCGTGATTAAAGTTATAATATACACCTCTCATTTTCATTACACGTTCAAGAGCATTATCAATAGTTGACACATTCTTCTTGAGACGAGCATCAGAAGGTGTTGACCAATTTTGTGCATTTCCTGCAGTAAGACGAAGACCAATATTTCCATCATATACATAAAAGTCATTATCATTTTCTTTATAACCCATTTGCCATACATAATTATTTTCACGAACAAAAGCAATTGCAGAATTACCAACATTTGCTTGAGCATCTGTTGTTGTAATTGTAATAATACCAAATTTATTAATATCATAAGCTCCTGATTTACCAAAATGTGTAATACCATTTACGCGTACATCATAATTAGAATCAGTTGTGGTAAGAGTACCTGTGCCAATATTTGCTTCAGCAGAAAAGATTGTATTTGTAATAGAAAGATTAGATGAACCTACAATATTACTTGTAACATTAAGATTTCCAGATACATTTACATTTGCAGATGCTGATACAATACCAGTAAGTGTAGATGTACCAGAAACATTAAGATTTGGGAAATTACCATTAGCAACATTTGCTACATCAACTTCACGTCCATTATAATCAGTTATTAAAATATTACCATTTGACCCAATCTTATAAGATGATACAATACTTCCACTTGCTTCAATTTCAAAACCAGTACCAATATGATTAGCACCGCCTTTATTTAATGTAATTATAGCATCTGATACAGTTGAGTTTGTGGTGGCAACTTGTGTAGTACTACCTTGAATAATTACACTATCTGACGCATTACCAATAAAGATTGTTTGACCACCTGTTGAAGAAGGTGAACCAATGTAAATATTTGCGGTATTTAAATCACCAATCACTAAATCACCACCAATATTTGCTTGAATTGTACTACGAAGTTTATTAATTTCAGTATAAAGAGTAGATGAACCAATATTTGCTGATGTAAGATTAAGAATATCAGCAATATTTGTTGAAACAATATTGTGAGCAGTTAATGTTCCAGATATAATAGCATTTTGTGTAATATTTGCACTTCCAATAATATTTGCTCCGCCGCGTAAATCGAAATTTGTAGTAGGGGAAGATGTACCAATACCCATTTGATTATTTGTACCATCAATAAAAACAGTTGCAGTACCAACAGTAAGTGTACCATCAATTTGAGCAGATGATTTAAGACGAGTTGCTCCAGTAACATCTAATGTACTATTTAAATTAGCAGCACCAAGTGTAAGTAAAGTTCCACTAAGAGTTGTAGCACCAGCAACACCAAAAGCACCAATTACATTACCAGTACCTGCAACGCTTAATGCTTGTGATACACCAAGATTACCTAATACATTAGCATTTGCTGAAAGAGTTGTAACACCAGTAACACCAAGAGTACCACTTAATGCTGTATTACCAGATACAGCAATGTTTGATGACATTGTAGCATTACCAGTTACAGCAAGAGTGCTTAAAAGTGATGAAGCACCAACAACATTAAGAGCTTGTGATATTCCAAGATTTCCTGATACATTTGCATTAGATGAAAATGTTGCATTATTTGTAATAGCTAAATTACCGTCAGCAACAATATTACCAGTAGCATAAATTGAATTTGTATATAAGCGATCAGTACCATCAGTAAGACGATTATTTCCAATATAAGTTGCTGGTTGAGTATAAGAAGGTAATCCGAAACAATCAATAAATACAACTTTAGCAGAAGTTGCGTTATTAATCATACTAATACCATTTAAGTTACAACGAGTAAAATAAATAATACCAACAAATGTATTTGGAATAATAAGTTGAGCTTCAATATTACAATCTTCAAATACATACCAATTAGATCCAGCACCGGTAAAAACTAAACCACCACATAAATCCATTTTACTGAAATAATGTTTACCTTGAGTACCACTAATAGTAGTACTACCTGATACAACAAAACCTTGCATAGATATTCCTGATGATGATGCTCCTGAAATGGTCATATTACGAGGGGCATCAGCATTACCAATATAAGATATATTTACATTACCACCTGATGGAGCAAAAATACCAAGATTTACTTTATTTGCAATACTTAAATCATTTGCATCATTATATAATCCAGATGTTGCTAAAACAGTAACATTTGATGATGAACCAACTTCGGTCATTGCTGTAACTAAATCTTTAACACCAGCATTGGTATAAATCATGTTTTTATATAATACACTATTTTTAGCATTAATGTAATTTGTAATATCTACATTACCTGTTACATCAAGATTTGATGACATTGTAGCATTACCTGTTACAGCAAGAGTACTAAGAAGTGATGAAGCACCTACAACAGATAATGTTTGTGAAACACCAAGATTACCTAAAACATTTGCATTTGCGGAAAGAGTTGTAGCATTAGTTACATTAAGATTACCATTTAATGATGTATTACCAGACACAGCAAGATTTGATAACATAGTAACATTACCTGTTACAGCAAGAGTGCTTAAAAGTGATGAAGCACCTACAACATTAAGAGCTTGTGATACACCAAGATTACCTAATACATTAGCATTTGCTGAAAGAGTAGTATTGTTAGTTACATTAAGATTACCATTTAATGATGTATTTCCAGAAACAGCAAGATTTGATGACATTGTAGCATTACCTGTTACTGCAAGAGTGCTTAAAAGTGATGAAGCACCTACTACATTAAGAGCTTGTGATACCCCAAGATTACCTGATACATTTGCATTTCCTGAAAGAGTAGTAGCATTAGTTACATTAAGAGTACCACTTAATGTTGAATTACCAGAAACAGAAAGATTTGATGATAATACAGCATTTCCAGTTAAAGCTAAATTACCACTTAAAGCAGAATTACCAGAAACTGATAAATTACCACCTAATGCAGTATTACCAGAAACTTCAAGTGATGCTAATACTAAAGCACCATTTAATGAAAGATTACCTACTACACCAAGATTACCATTTATATTTGCATTTCCTTGAATAATAGCATTACTTGACATTGTCACATTACCAGATAATGTTGTTTCTTTTGAAATAGATAAATTACCTGAAACATTTGTATTAGCAAGTGCTGAGAGTATGCCAGTTATATTAGCACGACCTGAAATATCTAAAGCATTGTTTGAAATTAAATTACCACCTGTAATATTTGATACAGCACTAATAATATTTGATGAATTAATACTTTCTGTCGCATTTAATATATTTGCGTTTGCATATGAATATGTAACACCACTAATTGTTACTAATTTAACATTTGAAATAGAAGGGCGATTATTTAATGTTGACATTTAATAATAGTATACTATTATTAAATAAGATTTTTTATAAAAAATTAAAAAACGAGAAAAATAATTTATTATTTTATTAAAATTTATTATTTTATTAAAATTTATTAAATTTATTTATAATTATTTATATCATTATTTATATCATTATTCATGTTATTATATAAATTATTTTTTATTTCATATAATTCATTTTTTAATTCATGTATTGAATTAACTAATAATGGAATTATATCTGTATATCTAACTGAATATGGTACATTTTCATTTTCATAATCAACCGCTTCTGGTAATACTGATAAAACTTCTTGTGCAATCAAACCTACACGCTTTTTATCATTATCATGATCATTTTTATAATTATAATATACTCCATTTATTTTTTCAATTTTTTCTAATGAATTTGGAATTTTATTTATATTCTTTTTACATCGTTCATCTGATAAACTGCTAAAATTATGCGCATTTGGACATAATTTAACACCAGCATTACCATCCGTTATATATAAACTATTATCATTTTCATAATATCCTATAAACCATCCATATATGTTTTCCTTTACTAATGATAATGATTGAATATTTCCATCATTCGGTGTTGTAATTGTTAAAGCCCCAAATTTATCACTATTATAATAACCATTTATACCTAAATGTGTATAACCATTTATACGGAAATTATAATTTATATCATTTGTAACTATATTACCATCATCAATACTCATATTATCAATATTAGCATTTAAAACTTGAATATTATTTACAGTAGCATTCGAAATGTTACCAAATTCCATATTTGAATATATAATATTTGCATAATCAATATTTGCTATATCTGAAAATATTATATTTGTATTTATATTACTTGCACTCACTAATACTGCGTTTACATTTCCTACTAATGTTGATGCAAAAATTGTACCACCTGTATTACCTGTATTACCTGTACCGCCTAAACCACTAAATGTAATACCATTAATTTTATCAACAAATAATTCTTCAATTTCAGCTTTATTTATATTTGCTTGAACAGATTTTAATATATTTATATTTGAAATATATGATTCATTTAATTGAACATTTTGATAATTTATATTTGCACGATTTATTGAAGCTTCATTTATAGTTCCTACATATGCATTTAATGAATTAATATATTCAACATTTGAATATACTAAATTTGCATATAAATTTTTTATGATACCTTGTTGTACATATTCATTATTTGTTTGAAAATTTTCTATACAACCACTAAATGCTTGTAATTTATTTGATACAATATTTGATGTAATCGTATATTGATTTACTTTTATATTATTTACTTGAATATTTCCAAAAATATTGTCATATGATAATATACCTATATTTGGTGTAATAATTGGATTAAAATTTACAAAAATATTTGATATATCATTTCCTATATAATAATCACCATTATTTGGTGTAATTATTATATTTGCAATATTTGAAGATATATTTTGATAATCATTATTTGAATTATTTCCTATTGTATTACTACCAGAAATACTATTTGAATCAGATATTACTAAATTTGAAACATTCCCTGTATTAATAATATTTATTTTTTTTAAAAATGACATTTTTTTATATGAAAAAATATAACTCTATTTTATTCATATAATTTTTTCATTTAAAATATACTTAAAAAAAGCGAAAAATAATTTTTAATTTAAAATATTAAAAACTCTTTTTTTTACTTTTCCAAAATATTTCATAATCAGTTTCATTTACATCAAATAATTCAATACCAATATATTCTTTATCAATACCTATATAAAAACCAATTTTATCAAATTTTTCTTTCATTGCACTTTTTATTTTATATTCATTTACCATAATCTTACTTAAAAATTGATTAATACTTATTAACTTTTCAAAAATAACTATATCTTTATTTTCAATTTTATTAAAAAATTTTGTTTGAAATAATTTTTGCTTAAATTTTTCTTCTATTACATATGGTCGTATTTGTCCAAAAATACTTTTCTTTATCTTTTTTTGAAAATATGCATCTAAATATATTCTAAATTGATTATATTTAAATTGTCGCAATTGTTTATGATCAAAATTTAACCGATTATTTATTACATCTAATATTTTATAAAAATCTTCTTTACTCTTATACACTCTTATATCTACCAATATTTCAATATCATTAAATTGAGATTCATTATTTTTTATATATTCTAATCTATGTTGTCCATCAATAATATCATATAAATATAATTGAGAATCATAATCATAATATTTACCTAAAATAATTGGATCACTTTCATTTACATTAAAATCACGAAATTGAGACAATCGTGGTTCACTAATAAGACGATTATCATCATTATATAAAATAATTTGGTGTTCAATTGCCCATAAAAGATATTTACAACGAATTTTTGTTAAAAAACGATGGTCACATACACTAAATTTATCTATAATTTCTAATTGATTTTCAAAAACATTTTCTATTTCTTCAACTTCTTCTTCAACTTCTTCTTCAACTTCTTCTTTAACTTCTTCTTCAACTTCTATATTTTCTGATTTGATTTCATCAGTTTTAACTTCAAATTCTGTTATTTCTTCATGTGGTGTAGATATTTCATTTTTTATGATTTCTTTTTCTTTTTTTTTAAATAATGTAAATGAAAACATATTTATTTTTTATTCTTTTTAATATAAAAACTATTTTATTAAATGTATTTTTCTTTTAAGATTAAATATTATGTAACGTAAACAAATAATAATTTATTAAAAAATAATAAAAAAATTTATTAAATAAAAAGTATATTTTAAACTTTTATCATAATAAGTATATTTAAAAACAAAACTACTTATTTTTGAAATTTTATTTTAATAAGATGGAGAAATACGCTAACGTAGATAATCTTGATAAGTCTACTCTTTATGACGATGATGTTCATAGTAAACCCATTTGTGGTTCTATGACTCTATGTTCAAATAAAGTTGAAGATATTGAGTCTATTGGTGGTAATGGTGTTCAACGTATTTACGTTCAACAAAATTCCGTTATTCCTGAACAACTTATTGAGAATTATCGTAATTACATCATTGATTTAACTAATGCACATATTTATGATGTTGTAAAGAGTACTAATAATGAGAAAAGAAACTATCACAACCTTTTTGGGTTTTCTGATATACAACTTGCGTTTTTTACTGCTTTTTTTAAGCTTACTATACAAATAATTGTACTTTATAGTACTTTCTTTATGTTTAATATCCACCCTTTTGTTTCATACGTTTATTTCACAGTCCATATTGTACCTGCTACTACTTTCATCACAAATATGATGGAAGAGTGTAGTAAGAAAAGTGTGGAAGAGTGTGATATGTATGTACCAAATGAGAAGAAGTTTCACAAAGTAAACCTTGAACTTCGTCGTAAGTACAAAATGACTCCTAAAAAGAGTGAATTACTTTATATGTATCGGAAGCTTGTTGCTTCTAATACAATACCCAAAAATGAGATTCTTGAAGAGTTTTTAGTTACTCGTAAAATGCGTAGCACCTCTGGTGTTATCGTTGTTTCGGTAATTATGCCTCCTGATAATTTCTCTTGCTCTTACAATTGCTCTTATTGTCCCAATGACCCTCGTTATTCGCGCTCTTATTACCATGGTGAACCCACAGTAATGCGTGGAAAGCGTCATGGTTTCAAGGCTTTTGAACAGTTCCGCGAACGTATTCATTCATATATTATGAATGGACACGATGTGGATAAGATTGAGTGTATTATTCTTGGTGGTACATTTTCGTGCTATCAACCCAAAGTAGCTGAAGAGTTCATTACTGGACTTTATTATGCTGCAAATACTGCTTTTGATGATCCGTCATCTCTTCGTATGATGAAGAGTATTGAGGAGGAACAACTGATTAACGAGAGTACGCATTGTCGTATTATCGGTGTCACTATTGAGACTCGTCCTGACAAGATCACAAAGTATGAACTTCGTCGTTTTCGTAAGTATGGTGTCACTCGTATTCAAATGGGTGTCCAACATACGGATGATGAAGTTCTTGAGAAGAATAATCGTGAGTGTACAACCGCTCGTGTGAAAGAAGCTCTTAAACTTTGTAAAGATGAGTGCTTTAAGGTAGACATCCATTTAATGCCTGATTTACCATACTCAACTCCTGAAAAGGATGAGCTTATGTTTAAAACGGTGCTTTCTGATCCTGCTCTTCAAGCGGATCAGTGGAAGATTTACCCTACTTGTGTTCTTGAGTTCACTGAAATCAAGAAGTGGTTTGACGAAGGTACTTATGTACCTTATGCTGAAACCAATTATGAAGAGTTTCTTCGTATTTTAACAAATGTAATGAAATCTCTTCCTCCGTGGATTCGTGTAAATCGCGTTCAACGAGACTTCCCAAGTACTTATATTGAGGGTGGTAACAAAGTTGCTAATTTACGTCAAGTTCTTGACGACAAGTTAGCTGAAGCTTCGTCATCTACTCAAGAGATTCGTAGTATGGAAGTGCGTCACAATACAGAAAATATTCATAGAGCGCGACTTGTGCGATGTGATTATGATGGACAAGATGGAAAGGAAGTTTTTCTTTCTTTCAAGTCTTGTACATGCGGATCTTATTGTGCTCCTTATGAACATTACAAAGTAAAGAAGTATGTACATGAACTACTTGGACTTCCGATTCCAGACTTTTATGGTTGTGGTAAGGAAAATGTAATTTATGGCTTCCTTCGTCTTCGTATTTCAGAACATTCTGGTGAAACAACTTTTTCTGATCTTCAGAATAAAGGACTTATTCGTGAACTTCACGTATATGGTAATGTACTACCGGTTTATTCTAAAGATCGCGATCAACAACTAAAGTCACAACATTATGGCTTTGGAAAGCAACTTGTAGCAAACGCTGAGCGTATTGTTAAGCAAGATGCACCCCAAATGGATGGAATGGCTGTCATTTCAGGTGTTGGTGTGCGTAATTATTATAGAAAGCTGGGATATGAAATCCCAACTTCTGATTTTAATGTTCATGGAAATATTTTAATCAAACATTTTGAGTAAAATATGTATTTTATTCTTTTATTGTAAAAAAAAATAAAAAAATAAAAATATTATAAATTATTTAAGAAGATTCTATATTTTCTGAAGAATCTATTTTAAGATCATTTTCTAAAGATTCTACTTTAAGATCATTTTCTAAAGATTCTACTTTAAAATCATTTTCTAAAGATTCTACTTTAAGATCATTTTCTAAAGATTCTACTTTAAGATCATTTTCGGATTCAGATTCATTATCTTCAACAGCATTTGCATTTTTCTCAGCTTCTTTCGATAACTTACAAATTTGTTTATAAATAAATTTATTAAATTTAGCTTTTTGGTTATTTAAATAATAAGGATTTTGTTGTATAGTATAGTTTTTCTCTTCATTTTCTTTGACAACATTTGTAAATTTCTCTTCTTCATCTTTATCTAAACCAAATAACATCATCATCATAAATGATACTTCTTGAACTGGTACAACATCCATTATATTTTCAACATATTCTTTGAAATCTTCACCTTTTTCTTCAGATACTTCTTCTCCCATACTTTCAGTATCTTCCTCTTCATCATCTTCTCCTGATTCTTCTTCATCTTCTCCTGATTCTTCTTCATCTTCTCCTGATTCTTCTTCATCTTCTCCTGATTCTTCTTCATCTTCTCCTGATTCTTCTTCATCTTCTCCTGATTCTTCTTCATCTTCTCCTGATTCTTCACCATCTTCTTCACCATCTTCTTCACCATCTTCTTCTTCACCATCTTCTTCTCCCATACTTTCAGTATCTTCTTCACCATCTTCTCCTGATTTTTCACCATTTTCTTCACCATCTTCTTCTCCTTTATAATTTAATAAATTTTCTAAAAATTTCTTTTCATCTTCCCCCATTCCACTTGATAACTTTTCAAACATCTCTTTAAATTTTTCTTCAGAATCAGATTCATTATCAGAATTTGATTCATTATCTTCATGTTTATCACCAATATCACATGCATCATTATCACATGCTTCGCAATCATCTTTATCACAATCTTCACATTCTTCTTCTTCCTGATCATCTTCTTCATCATTTTGATGAGCTTCGCGATAAGAATCAGTAACTTTAACAAAAATAGCAGGTTCTAAAAAGAAACTTGTCATATAAGATAAATAGGATTCACCATATTTTTCTTTAAATAATTCGACTAATTCATTAAATTTAGTTTCTTTCTCTTCAATGCTAATAGGTTCAGATGATTTAAATAATTCTTTTGCTTCCTTGATTTTTTCATCAATTCTTTTATGGATGGTTTCAGAATAAAGTGCCATTTTTAATTTTATTATAAACTATAAAATATACTTATATTTTATATTTTTTATTTTAACGATTTAATATAATTAACATTTTTGAAAAAAAATTAACATTTTTGTAAAATTCTTATCATACTACTCTTTTTAAGAGCTTTGCCATCTTTATAACAAGATTTTTTATGTTTTTTCATTAATTTTCGTAATTGAAGAACAGTACAATCTTTTAATTTTTTAGAACCACCTTCTATAGATAATAATTCTTGATTATAATTTATTTGGGTTTTATCATAAATTATTACGTCTATAAGTCCATCTTCAAATCCAGTTTCCGCATCTAGCATCATTGTATTATATAATCGAAATACAATATTATAATCAATTGATTTATTTGAAATTATATTACTTGAAATTATATTACTTTGATATTCTTCAAATTGTCCAACATATGCAGGTTTTATAATATTTGTTGATATATATGATTTTAATTCATCTAACATAGTTAATTGATTAAATAATATTTTACTTAATTCTTTTAATAATAAGTCTCTATTAATTATACCATTTATTTGATATGTATTAATTTCACTTAATGATTTAAGAACTCTAAATGAAATAAATGGCGTATATTCAGATATAATCTTAATTATTTCGATATCAAATAATACTTTTTCATTATCTTTTTCAAATATAATTATTTTATCATTAAAATGTACATTACGAATTGTTCTTAAAAGACCACAACGACCTTTTGTTAAATAATATTGAATTAAATTATATAATTTTTTTAAATTATTATTTGAAGTAGTTGGCGTAATTGTAAACTTTTTATCACAATCAATTGTGTTTAATTTAGAAAAATGTTGAATTGTTAAATTATTAACATGATTAATAATTTCTAAAAATATATTTAATTTATATATTTGAGGTTTACTACCAAAAATTCCTTCACTAATATGTACATAAAACTCTTTTATATTATTTGTAATTATTTTATTATTTGTATCTAAATTAAATAATAATATTGAAATATTATTTTGACTATTTATAAATTGAATTATATTGTTTTTAGTAATAAAATTATTATTTAATGAATTTTTTAATATAATACAATTTTTTAATAAATTAGTTTTTAATGATGGTGTTAATCCTTTTGCATTGCCTCGTAAATTATCAAGTGAGTTAGGTAAACCTAAATTTTGAAATGATATTGATGTATCAACTATAGTAAACTGTATTTCATTATTTAATACACTTAAATTTAATGTAAAAAAATTTCGTACATCTTTATTACTACTACTATTTATACGTTTAATATTATTTACACTAATATTTTTTGTTTTTGGACCAAACATTTTAATTATTTCTAATATAAAATAATATAAAATATTATAAAATAGTAAGTCGTTTAAATTAAATAATTTATTTCAAAAAATAAAATAAAGTATATTTTATTTTTACTCTTTATTATTATTATAAAATATGTGTAGTATAAATCATGATTTAAAAGCTATTTTTATACACGTTCATAAAACAGGTGGTTCTTATATTGCATCCGTATTAAAAGAATACTATGGTTTTCAAACATATTATTTAAAACGTCCAGACCATGATACATTTTGTTTAAATCGTCGTAAAAACCCACACCAAAAAAATTATGAAAATCGTATTCATGGTGTATATGTTTATTATAAAACATCACCGCATTTAAATGCGAAAATGAATATGACACCGCAAAAGTGGGAAAGTTATTATAAATTTGCTTTTATAAGAAATCCGTATGATCGAATTATTTCTGGATGGAATCATATGAATAAACAAATTCCTTTTGAAACATATGTAAAAATGAAAAATTTTGTAACTGATATGGAATTTATACATGTTTTTATGAATCAAGCTAAACATATTATGAATGAACGCGGACAAATTATAACAAATTTTATAGGACATTTTGAAACATTAGAAGAAGATTTAGATAAAGTATTAAATCATTTAAAAGTATATTATCGAATACATAATCCATATCAAATTGTAAATTCACATAAACATTTACATTTTTCATCATATTATAATCAAGAAACATTAAATAATGTAAATTTATTAATTGAAGATGATTTAAAAAATTTTGATTATAAAAAATGTAACTCTTTAAATGAACTACAAGAAATTAAAAAAGAAAATAATTCTTTAATTAAAAATAGTAATTTAATATATAATGTTTCATGTGAATTAAATGATGAACATATTATTCAAGAAAATAATCATCAAGAAGATGATATTGAAGATAATGATGAAATTACATATATTTATCCTAAATATGAGGATAAAAATAATATAGAAGATAAAAATATTCAAAATATGATTTTAGTAAATAATGCATTAGAAAATATTATTAATCAATTAAAGTGAAGCATATAAACTATCACCTGCATATAATCCTGAAGCATTTGATTCCATTGGTTTTAAGAAACTATTATTTTTACAATTTTTATTATAAATCATTTTATTTTCTTCTTCTTCAATTTTTTTATTTAATATTCTTGATTCTACTAAACCAGCATTTGAAATAATATTATTTGAAGATGCATTTGAAGATCCATTTGAATTCATATAAATATTACTTTCTTCTGAAGAAATTCTTATATTATTTTTAATAGATTCTTCAGAAGTAATTGATGAATTATTTTTTTTGTTATTTTTAACAGATTCTTCAGAAGTAGTTAATGAATTATTTTTTTTACTAAATCCAAATAATCCACTTATTTCATCCCATAATGATGATGAAGTATTATAATTTGTATTACTTTTAAGTGATTCTTCAGCTTTTATAGAAGAGGAAGAAGATGAAGAAGAAGATGAAGAAGAAGAAGAAGAAGAAGAAGAATTATTAGGTTTTGGTACATTATTTTTTTCTTCATATGCAGAATCTAAATAATTTTTAATTCGTTCATCTTTTAATAATAATTTAATATCTTCATCTTTTAAATTTTTAACATCTAATATATTAAATTGATATGTATTTTTTATTTCTTTTTTAGCTGATTCAGGAATTTCAGGACATTTTGGACATTTCTCTATATTTGGAATAGGTGGTATTTCACTTTTTTTAATATATGCACTTAAATCTATTTTTGGTGGACATGCCGGTATTTCACTTTTTTTTATATAATTATTTAAATCAATATTTGGACAAGCTGGTACAGAACTTTTTAATACATATTTATCTATATCTGGATGTTGAAGTATATCACACGTATTACAGCTTTCTTTATTTTTTTCTATATAATCTTTGGTACACATTGGATCATCTTTTTTTTGAATACATTTTTTATCATCTTTTTTTTCTTCTTTTTTCTCTTCTAAATGAATTCTTTCATAATCCGTACTATCATTAACACCCCAACCATATTTTGAAGAAGCACCTCCAGATACATCAAATGAAGATGAGTTTCTGTAACCACCAATAAAATTATCTTTTGTTCCTTCAAAATTTTCGACAAAATTTTCGACAAAATGTTCAATATAAGGAGTTGCTGCTCCACCAGTGCGCATATATAAAGATGGTGGAATGCGTTTTTTCTCAGAAGTATATAAACCAATAATTAAAGCAATTAAAAGAAAAATAAATATCCAAATAATCATATCATAATTAGATTTCATTTTATATATTATTTTTATAATATTACTATATTTTAAAAATATTTTTTAATTCATATTTTTTTACATATTATTTTTTTACATATTATTTTTTTACATATTATTTTTATATAAATAATAATTAGAATATAAATAATTTAAAATTGATAAATGGAATTTACAGAATCCGCTGGTATGAGTAGTGTTGTTACTCCAAATGAAGAACATATTAATATTTTAAGAAGTTTAATATGTGATTCTTTCCCAATATTATGTGGTAGTCCTGAATTACAAAGATTAATGAAAGATATACAAAAAGTATTATCTGAAAATTATATTAAAAATAATGGTTCTAATATAGATTATAACCCAGCTACTTATACTAAAAAACTTAGCAAATTAACTAATAATATTTCAACTTTAATAAGAGAATTATTAGATAATAGTTCAAATGTATTAGGTACAAAGGTTGCTAAAGCTGGTTATAGTACGGTATTTAAAAATAATATAAATACTACTAAAATAATAAAACGTGTTGATGTTGGTAGTGATGTTTTATTAAATTTTAATTTATTTAATGAATATATTATTCAACGATTATTACATTATAAAGTTAATGAAATAAATACAAAAATTAATAGTGACCTAAAAATGTATATTCCAAATGTATATTCTTTTACAAAACAAACTGGTTTTAACAAATTTGATTTTATTAAAATGAATTATATTGATAATCATATATCATTACATAATTATATTACAACTTACGAAGATGTTCAAGAAAAATTATTTGATAATTTAAATAGATTAATTATAAATTATAAAAAATACTTACGAATATTACAAGAAGAATATTCATTTATTCATTATGATATGAATTTAGGTAATATTTTACTTAAAATTGATCATGAACATAATATAAGTGAATTTTATTTAATTGATTATGGTCAATCTTATATAAATTTTAATAATAATCATTTTTTAGGTACTGTAAATCATGCTTTTGTTACATCATTACATGCGAATTATATATTTGATAAAAATAATGGAATATGGAAAAGTATTGATTTAATTTATTTATTATTAATGATTGTTTATAGATTTGTTGAAAAAAATAATTATATAACAATAGAAAGTGGTAAAAGAGTAATTGATATAACTAGAATACAACATGAAAATCCTTCATTATATACTTTTATTACTTCTCATTTTATAAATCTTGAATTTTTTAAACAAGTGTTTAGTATTATTTATATTCAACCATTGTATTTTAAAAAATTAATATTAAATTATAATGAAGCTATTGATATTTTTCTTTCAACTTATCGCCCAATTTCACGTGAAGATCAACAAAATAAAATTAGATACATATTTCAATTATTTGGAAAATATAAAAATGATTAATTTTATTATTCTACTTTACAACCCCAGCATGGAATTTTATCTTTTCGTATATAGTTTTTAAAATCTGGATGACTTTCAATACTATAATTTCTTATATCACAATATTCATCAGGTTTTTCAAAATAATTTCGTACATTTATACTTTTAGGATCATATTTGTTTTCAGGTTTCCAAGCAACGCATTTAGGATCTAAATCATAATTTAAGCGACAATAATAAGATACAGCATTTTTACACTTTTCATTTAATCCTAAATCTTCAACATATTCTTTATTCCAATCTACCCCACCACATCCTACCATAGAACATGGATTATTTTGATCAATAATAAAAGGGCATGTTTGAGAATATTTTCCACCTTCATCATCTGTAAGTACAATGGGTAATTCGCAATCAGGGAAATTCATTTGATAAATATATTTTACTTTTGTTTTTTCACTTCCATATAATTTTTCACCAAAATATCCAAGTTTATTATGATAGTAAGAATTTTCTGGAATAAATATATAATAATCTTTTCCTTTTTTATATGCAGTAGGACAATCTGATGATTTTATTTCAGGTTTACTACAACTTTCTTTTTTAACATTACTATAAATTTGTGATGTACTTTGAAATAATCTATAAAATTGATCTTTTGTACTATCATCTTGATTCATATCTTGGGTAGTACTATTATTTTTAGGGAAAATATAATCAAAAATAGATGGTTTATTATTTGGCATTCTATCTTGATTATTTATTAAATATGTTCGTAATTCTTTATGTTCTTTTTCTAATAATATATAATTATGTACAATAATATCATATAAATTCATTTGTAAATATTGGTTATTATTAATTATTAATGATGAATTATTAAAATATAATGTAGGACAATCATCGATTGTTAAAATTGGAACATTATCTTGATAAAGTATTAATTTATGTAAATCATTATTAAAAGCAATAGATAATAATGTTTTATTTACAAGTATTAAAGGTGATTGTGACATTTTATTAATTTGTCCTGCTTGTAATATTATATTATTATCTTGTGTTACTTTTAATGAAATAATATTTTTATTAGTTCCAGATTGTTTATTTTGAATACTTAATATTTCATAATTTTCATTTTCATCTTCTGAATTATTTGATGAATTATTAATCGATATTAATAAATTAATCATAAAAATTGGTGAACTATTAAAAATTGTATTTGCTTCTTCTTTTGTAGCAATATTATTATACATATTTATAAAACCTTCTTTTGAATCAACTGTTGCTCTATTTTTTAATATCATATTATTACCTAATGATCCTAAATCACGTAATGATAAAACACCTGAATCAGTATGTAATCCAGAAATAAATAACATTAAACCATTTGTAAAAACAAAATCATTAATATCTCTTAATATTTTTACTAAAGTTAAATTTGCGTAATAAATATCACTACCAACTAATTGTGTATCATATGATAAATAAATATTCATATTTTCCTTTACATTATCAGATGTATTAAAAGTATATTGTATTAAATGCCATTTTTCTTCTGAATTAAGTGTCATATCACGATCTTTTTTAACATTTATTACAGGTATTTCATTTGTACCATCTTTTTTTAATATACGAATTCTTAATAATTTTGAAAAATTAATTGGATCTACAATAGGGTTATCTATTTTTACCCACATACTAAATAAATAAGAACTATTTGGTAATACAGGTTGAATTATTTCATAATAAGTTAAATCATTACTATCTTTTTGATGTAATACATATTTACTATTTGATGGATTTGATAATTCAATAATTTTATTAACACCTGATTGATCAATATATCCAGATGCATCTTTACCATTTGCAAAATCTCCATTTTGAATTATATTTTTATAATTGCTATAATCCATTGGTTCAAAATCTTCTTTAAAAGTTTTGTGATTTAATACATCATAAAAATTATTATCTTTCATTAATAAATGGTAACTTATATAAAAAACAATTATAATTATAACAATTAAAAATATATAATATAATGTATTTTTATCTTTAAAGATTTTCATTTAATATATATTATAGTAATATACTCTATTTATATAATAATATATTATTATATAAAAATAATTTATAATAATTTTCTATTTGATTGATTTTAAATTAAATTTATTGTTTTACTTTGTTTTCTATTTTGCTTTATCTTCCAGAACGATAATTTGAAAAAGGATAATTAATATCTAATGGACATACTGGGCATGATCCACTTCGTGGATTTCTATTTAATTTATTTTGATCTATATATATATATTCATTATCTTTATCAATTCTACTTTTCCATTCATCATATGCTCTTACCTTACCTGCTGGATAATTATATAAATCTCTTTTATTTTTTTCATTATTTTTATTTTTATCATTTAAACAATTATCCATATTATATTTATTTAAATTTGGTTTACCAGATTCACCGTCATTAAATACATTTACATTTACTTGTGGTTGTTTAGCAATTAATGAAGAAGCTAATCCCATCATAAATGGCATTAATTGATTCATATCTATATTTCCTAATCCTTGACTTTCTTCTTTCTTTACTTGTTGTCCTTCTTCTTTTACTTGATCTTCTTCTTTAACTGATGTAGGAGCACTATATCCTGTATAACCTGTATAACCTGTATAACCTGTTTCTCCTGTATATCCTGTATATTCTATATTAGTACTTCCAGTACTTCCTGTAAATCCTGTTGCTCCTGAAGTAAACATTATAAAATCACTATATCCTGTAAATCCGGTAAATCCTGTAAAACCACCAACTGGACCTGTAGTACCTGTAAAACCAATTGGTCCTGTTGGTGCTGGAGGTACATATGCTGTTGGTGGAGGTGGTGGTGGAGTTGGATCAACATAAGCGACTGGTACATCACGTACAGCATCTACTGGACCACTTACTACAGTTGTTACGGATGGTGTTATTTGTTTTTGTTCAAATATAGATTTATCTATGGAGGTTGTTGGTTTATTTTGAAATTTTTTAGGAATTGAAATATGTTCTAATAAATCTTCATAATTTTCCATTAAAGATGGATTAAAAACGGAAAATACTTTAAGAGTTCCTAAATAAATAAATACAAATGAAGTTACATAAGCAACATATTTATATTTAGCAATTTTCTTAGAATATTTTGCTGCTTTATTTACAAGTATGTATGATAAAAATAATGAAATTAAAATACATATTAAATATAAAATATATGTCGAAATCATTTTTATAATTTTAATTTTATATACTAATATTAAATTATATATATTCTATAATTATTAAGTATAAAAAAATTAAAAAAATAAAAATAAAATATAGAATATATAATTATTTTTAATAAATATGTTAAAGAAATCAAATCAAATTAATAAATTATTAAATAAAGAATGCTTAAGTAAAAATAATGCTAAAGTTAAAACTAAAAATTTATATGAAGATATGTATGGAGAAAATACCGGTATTATCGAATTAAAATATAAAGATTTTACATATGATAAAAAAAATAAATCTCTTAAATGTAATCATCCTATTTTTAAAGATATGAAAAAAGGTATTATCATCTTTTATGCTCCATGGTGTCCACATTGTGTTAATATGTATGATGATATTATTGAATTATCAATTAATTATATGAATATTTTTCCAATTGCTGTTGTTAATATTGAAGATTTAAAAAATAAAAATGATTTACTTACTTCTTATGCATATGTTTCAAAATATCCTACAATGAAAGTATTAAACAAAAATTTAATACTTGAAAATTATAATAATGATTTAAGTAAAGATAATATTACTTATTATATTAATATGAATATGTAGACTATCATAATTATTTTTGCATAAATACATGAATATACCAATTTAAAAATTGTTGTGGTGTTTTTAAATTTTTAAATTTATTACAAGTTATTAATTTTTCTAATGAATTTCTTAAAAATTTATCAGGATATAATTTACAAAAACATACAAAAAATGTATAAAATCGATCATATTGTTCTAATGATAAATCTAATTTTAAATATTGTGTTATCGCATGATTCATAAAAAAAAATATGTCATTATGACGCGTTTTATTATGTAATTGTATTGCTTTTTTATATGAAATTTGTGGTTTATTTAAATCTTCATTTACAATATTATGAAGTTCATAAATATATTTTTTTAAACTTTCACGATTTATCTCCTTTTCTTCAATCGTATATATATAATAAAAATAATCAATATAATGTGATTTACATACTGTACATGGTATTAATTCGGCAAATGTTTTATAAAATAAATAATAACATTTGCGTTCTTCATGTTTAATTGGTTTATTCATTCCGATACTAAAAGCATGTAACATATGCCATGCTTTAGGTCCCCAAACAGTTCGTCCTAAATATTTTTTACTCATTTTATATAATATAATAATTATTTTATAATATATATGTTCTACTAAATCATTTATAGAAAAAAAATAATTAAATTAAATTCTTATTTTTTTAATATTTTTATTATATAGAAGATTATTATATATTTTGTAATAATATGGATATTGAAGCAAAAAAAGATTTTATATATTTATTAAACAAATGTTCTATGTTATATATTCATTTAGATAAAGATACAAAAAAAGATGTATTAAATAATATTAAAGAATTTATACTCAAATTACATGAAACTTTTAATCATAATAATGATTTAAAAAATCTTGAATTAAATGAAAAAAAAGAAAAAATATTATCTACCTTAATACCTTATTTAGATAAATTAACTACTCATTTTATGATTGAACATATTTGTATTGATGAAAATAAAAAAGAATTTTTAATTAAAGAAATTGATATTTCATCATTATCTTATGCGCGAAAATTAGTTAAAAATGATACTCACGAAGCTGATGATATTTTACAAAAAGATGAAATTAAAAAAGATGAAATTAAAAAAGATGAAATTAAAAAAAGTAATTTTCAAGAACAAATAAATAAAGTTACATATAAAATAACCAATCATATTGATGATAAAATAGTTTCATTACACGAAGAATTAAATAATTTTTTTAAAACAAAATTTGATTTATTAAATGAAGAAAATAGAAAAATATTAGAAAATTCAAATGAAAATTTAACAAAAAATATTCATAATTTAGAAGATCAAATAAATCAAAAAGTTGAAAATAAATTTGAAACTCATAAAAATGAAAGTTCTTCTTATTTAACTTATGTATCTCAAAAAATTTATCAAGAAATTGAAAAGTATTCATCATCTTATTTAGATTCAAATTATAATAAAATTCGTGACCAAATACGCGATAAAATTATGTATGAATTAGAAACTCAAATTAAAAATGAAATTCATAATAAACTTGATAAATTAACACATATTTTAAATAAAAATTTAGAAAATTCTCTTAAAAACGCAACACAATTAACTTCATCTGAAATTCACGAATTTATGGAACAAAAAATTAAAGAATATGAATATTTAATACAAAATACTCCTTATGTACTTCATTTTGATAAAGTTTCTAATACAGTTAAATTAATGAATGGTGAAAATACATTATCCTCTATTACATTACCACTTATTCAAGGTCCTAAAGGTGAGCGCGGAATTCAAGGAGAACGTGGTTCCACTCCTATATTTAAAAATATTGATGTTACAAAAGATGGTTATATTTCAGTCATTGTTCAAGATGAGCATAAAAGTTATGAATTAAAATCCGCAAATAAAATAAATATTCCTGTAGTACATGTACCACAAGTACCTCAACAAGCGTTAGTACAAGGAAAAGAGAAAGATAGTGTAAAAGAAGTAGTAAATGTGTCACACGTGACTAAAGTAGTTCATGATTTAAATTTTGATAAATCTCACGTAATGCGTTTAGATTCAAATAATGAACATACATTAATTATTTTAAAATCACTTTCTATTGGAGAAAATTCGCATTGTATTCGTCCTAATTCTTTAGCTATTGGTGGTGCTACTACTTTCCAAGAACATTCTTTAGCAATTGGTTCTAAAAGTCAAACACTTTCTAAAAATAGTATTGCTCTTTTTGGTAGTACAAGTGGTGAAAACTCTTTTGCTTATCATGCTCAAAATGTACCTTCGAATCAATTTATTGTAGGACAAAATAATGATAATACTTATAATGTACAAAAAATTAGTTTAAATGCTGAACATATTCAATTAAATTCTAAAAATATTTCTATAAATAGTTATGATGAAAAATTGAGAGCATTAGAATCCAAAATAGCATTTTTAGAAAAACAAATGATTCATAAAGATGCAACAAAAATAAAAGATAATTCAACATCTGGGTTTACTTCTATTTTCCCATCATCTTTTGTTCAAGATAAATTTTTTAATAATTAAAAATTTATAGGAATAATTTTTTTATTACCACTTTTCATTATTTTTATTAATTTAATATTCTTATTTCCATTTGATATAATATATGATTTATCAAGCAAATTATTTAAATTATTATGTTTAACACCAATTGGAACTAATAATTTCATCATTTTAATTGATTTTAATAAATTAAATGGATAATCAATATTATATTTATAATTTATATATATTTGAATATTATTTATTATATTTAAAAATTTTGTATGAGGAAATTTTTTAATATTTAATAATTTATTTATATTTGTTCTTTCTTCATTTATCATGAATTGAATATCTTTATTTTTAATTTTTTGATTTTCTTCTTTTTTATAAAAAACTTTTTTTATATAATTAAATATTTTTTTAAAAAATGGTCTTTTTTCTTTCACATCTTTAATATTTATACTTTTATTTATACTTTTACTTATACTTTTATTTATACTTTTACTTATACTTTTACTTATACTTTTATTTATACTTTTACTTATACTTTTACTTTTACTTATATTTTTATTAATACTTTTACTTATACTTTTATTTTTAATATTTTCATTCATTAGATAAGCTTTACCTAATAAACTATATAAACTATTATGAAATGGTTTCACACCTTTTAAATCTTTTATTTCATTTGATAATAATTTAATATAATTTTCTTGATTATCAATATTTTTAGATTTATTTTTAACATACTTATTAAAATAAAATAATTCTAAAATATTTTTAATATATAATTTAATTACTTTATCATTAACCAAATCTCTATTTTCACATATAAATGATATTAATCCAAAAAATATTGTAAAATAATGTGGTTTTAATAATATTTTTATATTTACTTTTTTATTTAAATAATAATTTAACATATAATTATTTGTAAAAAATTCATCATATCCATATCCAAAAATAGACATATTATAATCTTTATATTTTGTATTACGATTATTTCTCAACCATTCATTTACAGAATTTTCAAAAAAATTTACAAATAATTCATATGGATAATATATATTATATTGATAAATAAAACAATTAATAATTGACCAAAAATTTAATAATTTATCTTTATTAATAACTTTATACGCTTGGATTTGTTGATATAAATTATAGCCTTCATGACTACGATAACCAAATTGAATTTTATTTTTATATAAATCTTCTATAAATTCAAATATATTGTATTTTAATTTTTGATCAATATCAATATTAAGTACTCTTTTATGATAATGTTTTATATTTTTTTCATTATTTATTAATAAATCATTATTATTTTTATCATTAAAAAATGGTAATAAACGCATAAACATACCAAATGATTTATAATGATGCATTTTATTTTCATTTAAAAATAATGGAAATTCATATTTAAAAAGTTCAAAATAATCAATATTTTCAATATTTTCATTTATTATTTCATTTATATCATTTTGTACAGATTCTTCGTAATAAATTCGTATTTTCCAAATACCACTTTTTAATTTTTTATTTATTAAATATATACTTTTTATAGTATTTTTTAATCCATCTTTATATACTAAAAATTGAGGTGAATTACTTTCATATCCTTCTTTTCTATAAAAAGACATTGTAAATATTCCATCTTCTTTTATTTTATCATTTTTTATAACATTCCAATTAATAATATGTTTACCAATTTTTTGATAATACTTTTTACTTAATAAATAATTCATTTTATATATCTATTATTTTTATATATAAAAAATAAAAAATGAAATATAAAACTTTTTATTTTTTTATATAAAATTATTAAAAAATAAATACAAAAATGGTAATTGATAGTAATAAAACATTAAATAATATAGTCAATTCAGCCATTGGAACGTTAGTTGCTGAAATTGTTACATTACCCATATGTACATTAAAAACAGTTTATCAAAATAATCCTACTTTTACCATACTAGATACTTATAAACATATATATAATCATCATTATTCATATCGTGGATTTTTTCAAGCATCTTCTCCTGCAATTATTTCTCAAATTATTTCAACATCTTCCAAATATAGTGCTTATGAATTTATTAAAAATATAAGAAATGAAAATATAATAGAAGATAATATAAACATAGTAAGAGAAAAAAATAGCATAATTATTTTATTAAATAATTCAATCAATGGTATCATTGGAGGTTTAATAGGAAGTATAGTAACACATCCATTTGATTTATGGAAAAACTTTGTTCAACGTAATGAATCTTATACAATACATCTAAAAAATAGTAGTAAAAATATAAAATTGTTTATTAGTAATGGTTTATATCAAGGATATACTGGATCAATTGCCAAAAATATTGTGTTATATGCATCTCTTTTCCCACTGTTTGATTATTACCAAACATTAACACCACATTTTTGGTTAGCTTCATTAGGAACAACATTAAGTGTAAGTTTATTGATTCAACCATTTGATTATTATAAAGTAGTTAGTATGGCAAATAATCAAGGAAAAATAAATAAAAATCCATTTCGCGGATTTTCATTACTTTTAGGAAGAAGTGTACCTCATTTATTTATAACAATGAGTTTAACTAAGTTTCTAAATAATCATTTTTAATATAAAGGAATTTATATAAATTTATAAATAAAAAAATATAAAAATAAAATGATAGCATATAATCAACTTGATTTAAAAAATAAATATCCAAAAAATCCATATGATTATTTATTAGGATTTATTCACGGTTTTACTTTCGGTTTAATACCATTGTCTTTATACATAATATCAAAAAGAAATAAATAAGGAAAAGATATTTTAATATAAAATATATATTAAAAAAATGAATCAAAAAATAAGTTATAAATATATACATGGATTTATTAGAGGATTAATGTATGGACTTGGAACGAGTCTTTTATATATATTATATAAAAATCCTCAATTTATAGAAAATATTCGATAAAATATTATAATTTTTATTATTAAAATTAAGTAAATAATTTATATAAATAATTTATATATAAAATTATTTTTTTTTCTAAATATAAAGTATAATAATTCAAAAATAAAATGGCTGGAAATATCTTAAATGTACTTGATCGCAAAGTAGGTGACGTTAAAACTTGGGAACTTTACGTTGGTTTCGTTCTCCTCCAAATCATCATTGGTGTTCTTATTTATTTAATCATTGCTGTATTTGACCTTGCCGGTATTAATGGTACTCTTGGTGCCATTGTCCGTCAACTTGGTATGGTATTACAAGCCCAATCACCCCAAAAATGGGCTTCACCCATCATGGCTGAAGTAAAAGAAGGCAAGCTCTTTTAAGAGCTTACCGTTTCTTTTACTACCTCGTGAAGTAAAAGAAGGCAAATTATTCTAAACTTTACAAGTTTAGAATCTTTACACTTCTTTACTAGCTTCGTAAACTCGCGAAGTAAACTCTTAAAAGAGTTTTTACAAATTAAAATAATTTATTAACAAATAATAATTTATTAATAATATAAAAAACTTACATATGAAATATTTATTTTTTAGGTTTACTTTGTAATGTTGAAGTATGACGATTACTTAATATTTGAAATCGTTCAGTAAGAAATTAAAAAGATAAAATAAATTAAAAATCTATATTTCGTCTTATAATATCATCATTCTCAAACTTCGTAGAACACCAAGGTGATACATTTACTATATGAGGTGATGGTGGTTCACGAAAAGGAAATTCATTTTTCTTATTTTCTTCATGTTGCAACCATGGAGATATAGGTACTATAGGAGCAGGTGGACCAACACTTTTATTTTCTTTTAATTTTTCCATTATTTCACCATACGTTGTTGTTTGTACATTATCTTTTGTTTCTTTTTTTAAATTATTATTTCGTATAGTTATACCTATTTCATTTATTTTTTCATTATTATCTTCTTTTTTAACTTTTTTTTTATTTGGTTCATCCATTTTAAAATTATTTTTATTTATATTATAAAATATATTTTTTATATAAATAAAACGCACTAAAATAATATATAAAATAAGAAAATAAACAATATTTTCTTATAGATTTTTGTTAACAAATAATAATTTGTTAATAAAATAAGTTTTTATTTAATAGTATTTATTTTTAAATATCAACCATAGGTTTTCTACGCACATCCACCAATTTCCATAGGACGACGAGATACATCAGGTTCAATAGTAGTTTGTAACCAAGGGCTTACTTGAACTTGAGGGCAAGGAGGTTCAGAACGAAGTTGTAAGTTAGCATTGCGAAGAGTTTGACCTACGGTGTTGATACCAATGTGGTAACCAGCTTGTAAGAAGTTTTGGTTGGCAAGTGAACCTTGACCTTCAGGATTTACTTGAGCCCAAGTTGATGATTTATCTTGGGGAAGGAGATCTTGAGCGGTTAATTGATCACCGGCAACACCCATCATTTGGGCATTACGAATATCACGGTCGACAGGGTTGCTCATCATTTCAGGTTGTTCTTGTTTTTCCATCATTTGTTGAGACATCATTTGTTCAGGAGGCATTTGTTGGTTTTCACTATCCATACCTTCCATGTTTTCTTGAACATCTTCTTTATCATCAGCTTGACCTTCTTCAAAACCTTCTTTTTTCATGTAATTATTGTAAATTTGATAAATAATATAAATTACAGCAACTACTAAAATAAGCATTAAAACATTTTTAAGTGTTTTATCTGATGTTAAATTATTGAACATTTTATTTTATTTTTTATTCTACTATTAATTAATAAAAAAATATTATGAATTTCACTTAAAAATAATAAATTTATTATTTTTAATATTTTTATATTTTAATGAATCATTTTTGTCTTTATTTTTTTTATTTATTTTAATTAATTTATTTTTAATAAATATTTACTTAATTATTTTACCGTTTAATATAAAACGTTTTTTTATTTTTGATGATGAATTTAAAGATACATTTGAAAAAACACTTTCTATATCTTCTTGATTTTTATTTTTTTTATTATGTTTTTTACTCTTTTTTTCTTTATTATTTGCAATTTCATAATTTTCTAAATTATTTATTAATTCTTCATTTATTATGACTTCATTTTCATTTTCACTTTCTAATATTTCATTTATATTTATATTTCCTAATATTTCACTTTCACTTTTTTCAATTTCTTCATTTCCTATTAATTCATTATTATTTTCTATTATTTCATTTTCTAAACTATTTCTTAAATTTATATTTTCTTCTATATTTTCATTTAAATCATTTCTAATATTTTTTACTTCATCTACTATATCAATATTTTCAGCATTTTTTACTATATCAATATTTTCAGCATTCTTTATTAAATTTTCAATTATTAAATCTTCATTTTCTTCTTCTAATATACTAAAATCTTCTAAATACCACTCTTCCGTAAATATTTCACGACTCCATCGTAATCCCTTAAAATAAGTTTTAATACTTATATAAACTTCTTTATTATTTTCCATAATTTTTTCTAAAGTTTCAATACTCTTATTTAATTCTTTATCTTCTTTATTTATTATCATTTTCATATATAAAACTCCTTTTTGTTCATCTATTGGATATCGTGTCATTGAATCTAATGTATAAATATCCCATTTTTTACCATACCAATTTTTTGAAT
>VFQS010000092.1_pt1 | contig 121237 bp, 129 predicted proteins | sample 3512361 | NCBI WGS metagenome assembly VFQS01 (sample SAMN10412375, study PRJNA504923) | tailings metagenome | isolation source: Relicate 1 Philex TSF3 active mining | place: Philippines | reverse complement strand
TTGGAAAACCATCAATGATGTTTTTCATTTCTTCATTAACTAATGTATATTTACGAATATCGTTTTCAAATTTCTCTAATTGCGCAGTTGTTGGCAATTCTCCAAAAATCAACAAATAAGAAACTTCTAAAAAGTTGGCCTTATCTGCTAAATCTTCAATTGAATATCCTCTATAACGAAGAATTCCTTCTTCTCCATCTAAAAAAGTAATCTCGCTTTTACAAGATCCCGAGTTTTTATATCCTGGGTCGATAGTGATAGCGCCAGAAGCACTACGTAATTTGTCGATATCGATAGCAACTTCATTTTCAGTTCCAACAATTACTGGAAACTCATACTTTTTGCCATCAAGTTCTAATATTGCAATTTTTGACATATAATTATAATGTGTTTTTTGGAAAAAATTTATGTATGTTGCGAATTTAGCAAATTTTACGCAAACGATAAAGCAAATTATGCTAAAAAATGGTTAAATAATATACATGAAAAACCCTTTCAAAATTTACATTCAGAAAGGGTTTTATATTTAGTTACTCAACCAAGTTAAGTATACAATAATTATTTTATCTTTTTACTTTAAAAGCATTTACACCCGGAAAATAAGCTACATCGGCTAATTCTTCTTCGATTCTTAATAATTGATTGTATTTTGCCATACGATCTGAACGAGAAGCCGAACCTGTTTTAATTTGTCCGCAATTTAAAGCTACTGCTAAATCTGCAATGGTATTATCTTCTGTTTCTCCAGAACGGTGTGACATTACAGAGGTATACCCAGCATTATGCGCCATGTTAACCGCTGCAATGGTTTCAGTTAAAGTCCCAATTTGATTAACTTTAATTAAAATTGAGTTAGCGATTGATTGACTAATTCCGCGAGAAAGTCTTTCTACATTCGTAACAAATAAATCATCTCCTACTAATTGCACTTTATCCCCAATTTTCTCAGTTAATAATTTCCAACCTTCCCAATCGTCTTCATACATTCCGTCTTCAATAGAAATAATTGGATAGTTGGCCGCTAATTCCGCTAAATAAGAAGCTTGTTCTTCAGAAGATCTTATTTTGCCTGTTTCACCTTCAAATTTAGTATAATCGTATTTTCCGTTTACATAAAATTCAGAAGCTGCACAGTCAAGAGCAATCATTACATCGTCTCCAAAAGTATAACCCGCATTTGTAACCGCTAATTTGATAGAATCCAGAGCATCTTCTGTACCACCAGCTAAATTTGGCGCAAAGCCACCTTCATCACCTACTGCTGTAGATAAATTTCTATCGTGTAATACTTTTTTTAGATTATGGAAAATTTCAGTACCCATTTGCATAGCATGCGTAAAATTTTTAGCTTTAACAGGCATAATCATGAATTCTTGAAACGCAATTGGCGCATCAGAATGTGAACCACCATTAATGATATTCATCATTGGAACTGGTAACGTATTCGCAGAAACACCACCAATGTATCGATACAACGGTAATCCCAATTCATTTGCAGCTGCTTTTGCTACCGCTAACGAAACTCCTAAAATGGCATTTGCGCCCAAGTTTGATTTATTAGCCGATCCATCTAAATCGATCATTATTCTATCGATTAGATTTTGCTCAAAAACTGACATTCCCACTACCGCTTCAGCGATTTTTGTATTTACATTTTCAACGGCTTTTAACACCCCTTTTCCCATGTATGATTTTCCACCATCACGAAGTTCAACCGCTTCGTGTTCTCCGGTTGAAGCACCTGAAGGAACCGCTGCGCGACCTAAAATTCCGTTTTCTGTAATTACGTCAACTTCAACTGTTGGGTTGCCACGAGAATCTAAAATTTGTCTTGCGTGTACTTTTATGATAATACTCATTTTATATTTTTTTAGTTAGTATTTTAAGAATAATAACAAATTTAAAACTTAAAATTGAACAAAATTAAGAAATGCAAAAAACTTATAAACGATAACGTTTTAGTTGGTTGCAGATTTAATATTTTCGATAAATTGATCAAATAAATAGCTAGAATCATGAGGACCAGGACTAGCTTCTGGATGATATTGCACTGAAAAACAATTTTTAGATTTCATTCGCATACCAGCTACAGTTCCATCATTCAAATGTTCGTGTGTTAACTCGAAATCAGGATGTTTATCTAACTCTTCACGCACAATTGCAAAACCATGGTTTTGAGAAGTAATTTCACCTTTTCCAGTAATCACATTTTTAACTGGATGATTTATTCCGCGGTGACCATTGAACATTTTATAAGTTGAAATTCCGTTTGCTAATCCTATAATTTGGTGTCCTAAACAAATTCCAAATAGAGATTTGTTTTCTTTTAATATTTGTCTTGCCACTTCTTGCGCTCCTTCTAAAGGCTCAGGATCGCCTGGCCCATTGGATAAGAAATACCCATCTGGATTAAAAGATTTCAATTGTTCAAAGGTTGCATTGTAAGGGAAAACTTTGATGTAACAATCACGTTTTGCTAAATTTCGTAGAATATTAGTTTTGATTCCTAAATCTAATGCAGAGATTTTATAGGTTGCCGATTCATCTCCAAAGAAATACGGTTCAGTAGTTGAAACTTTTGAAGCCAATTCTAATCCGTTCATATCGGGAACTTGCGCTAATTTTTCTTTCAAAACATCAATTGGAGTTCCATCAGTACAAATGACCGCATTCATCGCACCATTATCTCTAATATAACTTACTAATGCTCTGGTATCAACATCTGAAATTACTATAAGATTTTGTTTTTTGAAATAGTCGAATAAACTCTCAGTAGCATCTTCACGAGAATAATTAAAGCTAAAATTTTTACACACTAATCCAGCTATTTTAACAGAATCAGATTCTACTTCAGTATTATTTACCCCATAATTACCAATGTGAGCATTTGTGGTAACCATAATTTGACCGAAATAAGAAGGATCGGTAAAAATTTCTTGATAACCTGTAGTTCCCGTATTGAAAGCTACTTCTCCAAAAGTTACGCCTTCGATACCAATAGATTTTCCGTGAAAGATAGTTCCGTCTTTTAACAATAAAACGGCCTTAGATCGATTGTTGTATTTCATTGTGCTGTGTTGTTGTGTGTGCAAATTTAGTTATAAAAGTTGTCTTTTTCAACTGTTTGATTTCTAAAACCAAAAAAAAAGGATAAACTTAAAAAAGTCTATCCTTATTATTTTTACATGATTGATTTCATGATTATTCTGTAGCTTCAGTTGTTGAAGAAGCTGCGTCAGTTTGATCAGCAACAGTTGTGTCAGCTGCAGGAGATTCAGGAGTACCTTCTGCTTTTTTAGCCTTACCACGACGAGTTGTTTTCTTCACTTCTTTTTTACCACCGTTGTAAATTGTATTGAAATCTACTAATTCAATCATTGCCATATCAGCGTTATCTCCTAAACGGTTACCTAACTTGATGATACGAGTGTATCCTCCTGGACGGTCACCAACTTTAGCAGCAACTTCTCTGAACAATTCTGTAACTGCATATTTATTTCTTAAGTAAGAAAAACAAATACGACGATTGTGAGTAGTATCTTCTTTTGATTTTGTAACTAATGGTTCAACAAATTGTTTTAAAGCTTTTGCTTTAGCAACAGTAGTGTTGATACGTTTATGTTCGATTAAAGAACAAGCCATGTTAGCTAACATAGCAGCTCTATGTCCTTTTTGTCTACTTAAATGATTGAATTTTTTTCCGTGTCTCATGACGTGTTTTATTTATCTTCATCTTGCATCAATCCGTAAAGGAGCGCAAAATATGAAGCAATTACTCTTTATCTAATTTATATTTAGTAAGATCCATTCCAAAAGTTAGGTTTTTATTAGCCACTAACTCATCTAATTCAGTTAATGATTTTTTACCAAAGTTACGGAACTTCATTAAGTCGTTTTTGTTGAAAGAAACTAAGTCACCTAAGGTATCAACTTCAGCTGCTTTTAAGCAATTTAATGCTCTAACAGATAAGTCCATATCTACTAATTTAGTCTTCAATAATTGTCTCATATGAAGAGATTCTTCGTCATAAGACTCAGTTTGAGCAATTTCATCTGCCTCAAGTGTGATTCTTTCGTCAGAAAACAACATAAAGTGGTGAATCAACGTTTTAGCTGCTTCAGTTAATGCATCTTTAGGATGGATAGAACCATCTGTAATGATTTCAAAAACTAATTTTTCGTAATCCGTTTTTTGTTCCACACGGAAATTTTCGATAGAATACTTTACATTCTTAACAGGAGTGTAAATAGAATCTGTAAAAATTGTTCCTATAGGAGCGTTTGACTTTTTGTTCTCTTCTGCAGGAACATAACCTCTACCTTTTTCGATAGAAAGTTCCATATTTAGAGTTGTTTTAGTGTCTAAATTACAGATAACTAAATCTGGATTTAACACTTGAAAACCAGAGATGAATTTTTGAAAATCACCAGCGGTAATCTTATCTTTACCAGAAAGAGAGATAGAAACAGATTCATTATCAATATCTTCAATTTGACGTTTAAAACGTACTTGTTTAAGATTTAAGATAATTTCTGTTACATCTTCAACTACACCAGAAATAGTAGAGAACTCATGTTCTACTCCTTCAATTCTTACAGATGTAATTGCATATCCTTCAAGAGAAGAAAGCAAAACTCTTCTAAGTGCATTACCAACAGTCAATCCATAACCAGGTTCTAAAGGTCTAAATTCGAATTTACCTTCAAAATCGGTTGAATCGATCATGATAACTTTATCGGGCTTTTGAAAATTAAATATTGCCATACTTTCGACTAATGTCAATTATTATTTGTTATACAACTCAACGATTAGTTGTTCTTTAATATTTTCTGGAATTTGAAGTCTTTGAGGTACAGAAACAAAAGTACCTTCTTTAGTATCATTGTTCCATGTGATCCACTCATAAACCTGAGAAGCACTAGCTAAAGAACGATCGATAGCTTCAAGAGATTTTGATTTTTCACGAACTGCAACTTTATCACCTGCTTTTAAGTGATAAGAAGGAACGTTTACTAATTCACCATTTACAGTGATATGTCTGTGAACAACAATTTGACGTGCTGCTCTACGAGAAGGAGCAATACCCATTCTGTATACAACATTATCTAAACGAGCTTCACATAATTGAAGTAAAATTTCACCTGTTACTCCAGAAGCAGCAGATGCTTTTTTAAATAAATTTCTGAATTGTTTTTCAAGAATTCCGTAAGTGTACTTCGCTTTTTGCTTTTCCATTAACTGAACTGCATATTCAGATTTTTTACCTCTCTTTTTAGCTAAACCATGTTGCCCTGGAGGGTAATTTCTTTTTTCGAAGGCTTTGTCTTCTCCGAATATTGCTTCGCCAAATTTACGAGCAATTTTAGTTTTTGGACCAGTATATCTTGCCATTTTAAAAAATTAAAAAAAGGTAGGAATTATGAATTCAGGTCTATATCCTTCGATAATTTTAAACCTACCTATGTTATACTTAAATTATACTCTTCTTCTTTTCGGAGGACGACATCCGTTATGTGGCATTGGAGTTACATCAATAATTTCTGTAACTTCAACTCCAGAATTATGAATAGATCTGATAGCAGATTCTCTTCCATTTCCTGGTCCTTTCACATAAACTTTTACTTTCTTTAGTCCAGCTTCAAGAGCTACTTTACTACAATCTTCTGCTGCCATTTGAGCTGCATAAGGAGTATTCTTTTTAGAACCTCTAAAGCCCATTTTACCAGCTGAAGACCAAGAAATTACTTCACCTTTCTTATTAGTTAAAGAAATGATGATGTTATTAAAAGTAGCATTAATATGCGCTTCACCCGAAGATTCAACGATAACTTTACGTTTTTTTGCAGTTGCTTTAGCCATATTATTACTTATTATTTAGTTGCTTTTTTCTTGTTAGCAACAGTTTTTCTCTTACCTTTTCTAGTTCTAGAATTGTTTTTAGTTCTTTGACCTCTCAATGGAAGTCCAGCTCTGTGACGAATACCTCTTTGACATCCGATATCCATTAAACGTTTGATGTTTAATTGAATTTCTGAACGTAATTCTCCTTCAATTTTAAAGTATGACACCGCATCACGAATTGCTCCGATCTCGTCGTCATTCCAATCTTGAACTTTCTTGTCTTCGCTCACTTGAGCTTTAGCTAAAATATCTTTAGCTCTGCTTTTACCAATACCAAATATGTATGTTAAAGCAATGATTCCTCTTTTTTGTTTAGGTATATCTACCCCTGCAATTCTTGCCATAATTATCCTTGTCTTTGTTTAAATCTAGGATTCTTTTTGTTAATAACGTATAATCTTCCTTTTCTACGTACAATAATGCACTCGGCACTTCTCTTTTTAACTGATGCTCTTACTTTCATTTTAATAGCTTTAGTATCTATAAGTAATTCTTGCTTTAGACAAATCGTAAGGACTCATTTCAAGTTTCACCTTGTCTCCTGGTAACAACTTAATGTAATGCATACGCATTTTACCAGAAATATGAGCAATTACAACATGTCCGTTTTCTAACTCTACACGAAACATTGCATTCGATAATGCTTCAATAATTGTTCCGTCTTGTTCTATTGCTGATTGCTTTGCCATAAAAATTAAGCTATTGCTTTTCTATTTTTACCACTTTTCATCAAACCATCATAGTGTTTATTCAATAAATAAGAATTTATTTGTTGAATAGTATCTATTGCAACTCCAACCATAATTAACAAAGAAGTCCCCCCATAAAAATAACCCCAAGCACCTTGAACTCCAAGTAAACTTACAGCAATCGCTGGGAACACAGCAATCAAAGCAAGGAATAATGAACCTGGAAAGGTAATTAATGACATTATTTTATCTAGGTAATCTCCGGTTTCAACTCCTGGCTTAACACCCGGAATAAAACCACCACTTCTTTTCAAATCATCAGCCATTTTATTAGTAGGTACTGTAATTGCGGTGTAAAAATACGTAAAAATAACGATTAAAAAAGCAAATACAATATTATAAACTAAACCAAATGGATCATTAAACATTGCTGCTAATGAAAGGGCGCTATCTGATTTTGACAAACCAGAAACTGCAGCTGGAATAAACATAATAGCTTGAGCAAAAATGATAGGCATAACACCTGAGGCATTTAACTTCAATGGAATAAACTGTCTGTTACCTCCCATCATGTCTTGTTCAAAATCACCAGAAACAGTACGTCTAGCATATTGTACTGGGATTTTTCTTACAGCCATTACTAATAAGATACAAGCAATAATTACTAAAAACCAAAGAATTAATTCAATAACAATCATTAAAGGACCACCATTTGTTTGAGCGGTTCTTGATGAAAACTCTTGAATAAAAGCTTGAGGCATTCTAGCAATAATACCCACCATTATCAATAAAGATATACCATTACCAATACCCTTGTCTGTAATTTTTTCTCCTAACCACATTGCAAAAATTGTCCCAGTAACTAAAATTAGTACCGATGAGAATAAGAATGGAAAAGAACCAGCTCCTAACATAAATGCCTCTCCGGGCAATGTGTTATATAAGTTATAAATATAACCTGGACCTTGAACTAATGTGATTAAAATAGTCAACCATCTTGTAATTTGATTGATTTTCTTTCTACCACTTTCTCCATCTTTCTGTAATTTTTGTAAGTACGGTACTGCAATTCCCATTAATTGAACTACAATTGAAGCAGAAATGTAAGGCATGATTCCTAAAGCAAATACAGAAGCTTGTGAAAAAGCGCCACCTGTAAATACATTAATCAACCATCCAATACCTTCATCAGTTTGGTTTGTAAGATTAGTCAATTTAGTAGCATCAATACCAGGAAGAGTCACCTGAGCACCAAAACGGTACACTAATAACAATCCAAGAGTTAATAAAATTCTATTTTTTAACTCTTCAATTTTCCAAACGTTGATGAATGAATCTATAAATTTCTTCATTTTACTAAACGGATTATAAAGTTACAGCTTCTCCACCGGCAGCTTCAATCGCTGCTTTTGCAGATGCAGTAAATTTGTGAGCACTTACTTTAAGTTTTGTTTTTAGCTCACCTCTTCCTAAAATCTTTACTAAGCTATTTTTTGTAGCTAAACGCGTATCTACATATACAGTAAAATCAACTGTATCTGTAACCACACCGTTTTCTACTAATAATTGTAACGAATCAAGATTAATACCTTGATATTCTACTCTATTAATGTTCTTGAAACCAAACTTAGGTACACGTCTTTGAAGCGGCATTTGACCTCCTTCAAAACCAATTTTCTTTGAATATCCAGAACGAGACTTAGCTCCTTTGTGTCCACGTGCAGCGGTACCACCTTTACCAGAACCTTCTCCTCTACCTACTCTTTTATTTTGGTTGTGAACTGAACCTTCAGCTGGTTGTAAGTTACTTAAATTCATAACTGTATAGTGTTATTTAGTTTCTTCAACAGAAACTAAGTGTTTAACTTTATTTACCATTCCAAGGATAGCAGGATTTGCATCATGCTCAACAACTTGTCCCATTTTACGAAGACCTAAAGCTTCCAAAGTTCTCTTTTGATCAAGAGGACAATTGATTTTACTTCTTACTTGTTTTACTTTTAATTTTGCCATGATTTCCTGTTAATTAACCTTTGAATACTTTTTCTAAAGATACTCCTCTTTGTTTAGCTACAGTAGCAGCACTTCTCATTTGTAGTAAAGCATCAAAAGTTGCTTTTACAACATTGTGAGGGTTAGATGAACCTTGTGATTTTGATAATACATCGTGTACACCTACAGATTCTAATACCGCACGTACAGCACCACCAGCGATAACTCCAGTACCGTGTGAAGCTGGCATTAAGAATACTCTGGCACCACCAAATTTACCTTTTTGTTCATGTGGAACAGATTGTCCTTGAAGAGGAATTCTCACAAGATTTTTCTTAGCATCTTCTACTGCTTTTGCAATAGCTTCAGAAACATCTTTAGATTTTCCTAATCCATGACCTACCACACCGTTTTCATCACCAACTACTACGATAGCAGAGAAACCAAATGCTCTACCTCCTTTAGTAACTTTAGTAACACGATTTACACTCACCAAACGATCTTTTAATTCAAGACCTCCTGGTTTTACAATCTCTACGTTTTTATAATTATGATACATAATTTCTTAGAATTTAAGTCCAGCTTCTCTAGCTCCTTCAGCTAATGATTTCACACGTCCATGGTATAAGTACCCACCTCTATCAAAAGAGATTGTTGAAATACCTGCTTTAAGTGCTTTTTCAGCAACTAATTTACCCACTGCTTTTGCAGTTTCAACAGCAGTACCTTGAGCAACACCTTTATCTCTCGATGAAGCTGCAACTATAGTAGTACCGTTTACATCATCTATGATTTGCGCATAGATTTCTTTATTACTTCTGAATACAGAAAGTCTTGGTTGAGCAGCAGTTCCGCTAACAATCTTTCTAATTCTGAACTTAATTCTTTGTCTTCTTTCAGTTTTCGTTAATGACATAGTCTTAATTTTTAAGCTGATTTACCTGCTTTTCTTCTTAATTCTTCTCCTACAAACTTAACTCCTTTTCCTTTATATGGTTCAGGTTTGCGGAAACCTCTGATCTTCGCAGCTACTTGACCTAATAATTGTTTGTCGAATGATGATAATTTCACTATCGGATTTTTACCTTTTTCTGAAATTGTTTCTACTTTCACTTCAGAAACTACCTCTAATACGATGTTGTGCGAAAACCCTAATGCTAAATCTAATTTTTGACCCGCATTAGAAGCTCTGTAACCAACTCCTACAAGTTCTAATTCTTTTGTGAAACCTTCAGAAACACCTACAATCATATTATTGATTAAGGCACGATAAAGTCCGTGTTTCGCTCTCTCATTTTTTTGATCTGACGAACGCTCAACGATAACTTGGTTATCTTCGATTTTAACAGTTACATCAGAAAATTCTTGAGTAAGCTCGCCTAATTTTCCTTTAACTGAAACTACAGCATCTTTAACTTCTACAGTTACACCTGCTGGAATTGCAATTGGATTTTTACCTATTCTTGACATTGTCTCGTCTTTATTATTAATATACGTAACAAATTACTTCGCCACCAACATTTAATTGCTTAGCTTGTTTTCCTGTCATCAATCCTTTTGATGTAGAAACAATAGCAATACCTAAACCATTTAAGATTCTTGGTAAGTTAGCTGAACTTGCATATTTACGTAAACCTGGTTTACTAATTCTTTGGATATCTTTGATAACAGACTCTTTAGTGTCTTTATCATATTTAAGTGCAATTTTGATTGAACCCTGAACTGAGTTATCTTCAAATTTGTAACTTAAAATATACCCTTGATCGAATAAAATTTTTGTGATTTCTTTCTTCATGTTAGAAGCAGGAATTTCAACCACTTTGTGATTAGCTCTCACTGCGTTTCTAACTCTCGTAAGATAATCGGCAATTGGATCTGTATACATATGTATATATTTGCGGTTATGGTTTTCAAAAAGTACTCACTAAATGAACCTTTAACCAATTAAACTTTTATTTGGATTGCAAAAGTAATAACTTTTTGCGAGATTACCAAGATGCTTTTTTAACACCTGGAATTAATCCTTGGTTAGCCATTTCACGGAATGTAACACGAGAAAGACCAAATTGACGCATATACCCTCTTGGTCTTCCAGTTAATTTACAACGATTGTGTAAACGAACAGGAGATGCATTTTTAGGTAATTTTTGTAATGCTTCAAAATCTCCAGCAGCTTTAAGCGCTTTTCTTTTTTCAGCATATTTGTCTACAACTGCTTGTCTCTTTACCTCACGGGCTTTCATTGATTCTTTAGCCATATCTTAATTCTTTTTAAAAGGTAATCCTAATTCCGCTAATAATGATTTTGCTTCTTTATCTGTTTGAGCAGAAGTTACAAAAGTAATATCAAAACCAGCTATTTTATTTACTTTATCAATATCAATTTCTGGGAAAATGATTTGTTCTAAAACACCTAAGTTATAATTACCTCTTCCGTCAAAACCAGTAGATTTAATTCCGCTGAAATCTCTAACACGTGGTAAAGATGAAGTAATCAATCTATCTAAGAATTCATACATTCTTTCTCCACGTAAAGTTACTTTAGCTCCAATTGGCATACCTTTTCTCAATTTAAAAGACGCAACGTCTTTTTTAGAGATTGTAGCAACCGCTTTTTGCCCAGTAATTTTTGTCATTTCTTCAACAGCATAGTCTACTAACTTTTTGTCAGATACAGCTGCACCAACTCCACGGCTTACAACAATTTTTTCAAGTTTAGGAACTTGCATCACATTTTTGTAACCGAATTCTTCTTTAAGAGCTGCAATTACTCTGCTCTTATATTCTTCTTTTAGTCTAGGAATATATGCCATAACTATAATACTTGATTAGATTTTTTTGAAAATCTCACTTTCTTGTCTCCTTCTTGTTTGAAACCAACTTTAGTTACTTCTTTTGACTTAGGGTCAATTAAAGACAAGTTAGACACATGAATAGGAGCTTCTTTTTTAACGATTCCTCCTTGAGGGTTTTTTGCACTTGGTTTTGTATGTTTTGAAACCATGTTAACTCCTTCAACAATCGCTTTGTTTTTCTCACGAAGTACACGTACAATTTTACCTTCAGAACCTTTATGGTCTCCAGCAATAACTCTTACGATATCTCCTGATTTTATTTTTAGCTTTATCATTTGTATAAGAATTAAAGCACTTCTGGTGCTAATGATACAATTTTCATGAATTGTTTTTCACGAAGTTCTCTGGCAACCGGACCAAAAACACGAGTTCCTCTCATTTCTCCTGCAGCGTTTAACAATACACATGCGTTATCGTCAAAACGAATGTAAGATCCATCAGCTCTTCTCACTTCTTTTTTGGTACGTACTACTACTGCAGTTGATACCGCTCCTTTCTTAACGTTTCCGTTTGGAGTTGCATCTTTAATTGAAACTACAATTTTGTCACCAACAGAGGCATAACGACGTTTCGTTCCTCCTAAAACACGGATCGTAAGTACTTCTTTCGCCCCTGTGTTATCTGCTACTTTTAATCTTGACTCTTGTTGTACCATAATTACTTAGCTCTTTCAATGATTTCAACTAATCTCCAACATTTAGATTTACTTAATGGACGTGTTTCCATAATTCTTACAGTATCTCCAATGTTACAATCGTTTGTTTCGTCGTGCGCAACATATTTCTTAGTTTTTAACACGAACTTACCGTATAATGGGTGTTTCACTTTTGTAGTTTGTGACACAACAATAGATTTCTCCATTTTATTTGAAGTCACCACACCAATTCTCTCTTTTCTTAAATTTCTTTTTTCCATCTTTCAGCTAGTGTACAATTATTGTAACTCTCTTTTAGTTAACTCTGTGTGTAATCTCGCAACTGATCTTCTTAAACTTCTTAATTGAAGTGGATTTTGGATAGGCGAAATTGCGTGAGCATTTTTTAGGTCGGTATACGTTTTCTTTAACTGACTAAGTTGTGTTTGTAACTCAGCTGCAGATAGATTTTTAATTTCTGATTGTTTCATAATAAATTTTGATTATGCTTCGAAATCTCTAGCAACGATAAACTTAGTTTTAACAGGAAGTTTTTGAGCTGCAAGACGTAAAGCCTCTTTTGCAACTGATAGAGGAACTCCCCCAACTTCAAACATAATTTTACCAGGTTTAACAACTGCAGCCCAATATTCAACTGCACCTTTACCTTTACCCATACGTACTTCTAATGGTTTCTTTGTAATAGGTTTATCTGGAAAAATTTTGATCCATAATTGACCCTCTCTTTTCATGAAACGTGTTGCTGCGATACGAGCTGCTTCAATTTGACGAGAAGTAATAAATGAAGAATCTAAAGATTTGATACCAAACATTCCATTCGAAAGCTCGTGTCCTCTTTGAGAAACGCCTTTCATTCTACCTTTCTGTACCTTACGGTATTTTGTTCTTTTAGGCTGTAACATTTTTCTTTAGTTTAAATAATTACTTTCTTTTGCGTGCGTTTGGTTTTCCATCTCTTTTTGGAGCAGAAGATCCTGAAGGTTTAGACTTTTGTTTGTCCATTCCTACTAACGGAGAAAGATCTCTTTTTCCATAAACCTCACCTTTCATTATCCATACTTTGATACCCATTCTACCATAAGTAGTATGTGCTTCAGCTAATGAATAATCAATATCAGCTCTGAAAGTTGACAAAGGAATTCTACCTTCTTTGAAGTTTTCTGAACGTGCCATTTCTGCACCATTCAAACGACCAGAAATTTGTACTTTGATACCTTCTGCGTTCATACGCATTGCAGCAGCAATAGCCATTTTAATTGCTCTTCTGTATGAAATTCTACTTTCAATTTGACGAGCAATACTTGTACCTACTAAGTAAGCATCAAGTTCAGGTCTTTTAATCTCAAAGATGTTGATTTGAACTTCTTTGTCGGTAATTTTCTTAAGTTCTTCTTTTAACTTGTCTACCTCTTGTCCGCCTTTTCCGATAATAATACCAGGTCTAGCAGTAGTGATAGTAACGGTTACAAGTTTTAAAGTTCTCTCGATAATTATTTTTGATACACTAGCTTTTGATAAACGTGCATGGATGTATTTACGGATTTTAGCATCTTCAGCGATTTTATCACCGTAATCATTTCCTCCATACCAGTTTGAGTCCCATCCTCTGATGATACCAAGTCTATTTCCTATTGGATTTGTCTTTTGTCCCATACTGTTTATTAATTGCTTTGTGTGTTATTATTTGATCCTAACACGATGGTTACGTGGTTAGAACGTTTTCTAATTCTGTGTGCACGACCTTGTGGCGCTGGACGAAGTCTTTTCAACATCATTCCACCATCTACAGTAATCGTTTTTACAAATAAGCCTGCTTCTTCTAAATTAGCATTTTCGTTTTTCTGTACATAATTATTTATGGCAGATAATAACAATTTTTCTAATTTTCTTGAAGCTTCTTTTTGACTAAATCTTAATATATTAAGAGCTAGTTCAACTTTCTGACCTCTTACTAAATCTGCAACTAAACGCATTTTTCTAGGTGAAGTTGGACAGTTATTTAATTTAGCAAATGCAATAGACTTATTAGCCTCTTTTCTTGCATCAGCAACTTCTCTTTTACGAACTCCCATTGCTTCTTATTTTTTACCTTTATTTTTAGCCCCAGCATGACCTCTAAAAGATCTTGTTGGTGAAAACTCTCCTAATTTGTGTCCTACCATGTTCTCAGTTACATAAACTGGAACAAATTGGCGACCATTGTGAACTGCGATAGTTTGTCCAACGAAGTCAGGAGTAATCATCGATGCTCTAGACCAAGTCTTAATAACACCTTTATTACCACCTGCAATATTTTCTTGAACTTTCTTCTCTAATTTATAGTGAACAAATGGTCCTTTTTTTAATGAACGTGCCATGTCTATCTATTTATTTCTTTCTACGTTCTACAATATACTTATTACTCGGGTTAACTTTAGAACGAGTTCTATAACCTTTAGCAGGTAAACCTTTTCTTGAACGTGGGTGACCTCCTGAAGAACGTCCTTCACCACCTCCCATTGGGTGATCAACTGGATTCATTGCTACTGGTCTTGTTCTTGGTCTTCTACCTAACCATCTTGATCTACCAGCTTTACCTGATACGATTAATTGGTGGTCTGAGTTAGAAACCGCTCCAATTGTTGCTGAACAAGTTAACAAGATTAATCTTGTCTCACCTGATGGCATTTTAATTGTTGCATATTTTCCATCTCTTGCCATTAATTGAGCAAATGTTCCTGCAGAACGAGCAATAACAGCTCCTTGACCTGGTCTTAATTCGATACACGAAATAACAGTTCCTAGAGGAATTTTACTTAAAGGCATTGCATTTCCAATTTCTGGAGATGCTTCTTCACCTGAAACTACAGTTTGTCCAACTTGCATTCCATTTTGAGCAATAACATAAGTTTTAGCTCCATCAGCATAAACTAATAATGAAATAAAAGCTGAACGGTTTGGATCATACTCGATAGTTTTTACTGTAGCTGGAATTCCAGTTTTAGTTCTTTTAAAATCGATAATACGATACTTTTGTTTGTGACCACCGCCTGTGTAACGCATGGTCATCTTTCCTTGACTATTTCTACCTCCAGAGTTTTTTTTCGGTGCGATCAATGAACGCTCCGGCTTATCAGTTGTAATAGTGTCAAAGCTATTCACAACTCTAAATCGCTGACCTGGGGTAATAGGTTTTAATTTTCTAACTGACATTTTCTATTAGATATTAGTATAAAAATCTATTGTTTCTCCCTCTTGAACTTGAACAACTGCTTTTTTGTAAGCATTTGTTTTACCACTGATTAAACCACTTTTGGTATATTTAACACTTCTATCAGCTCTGTAGTTCATTGTATTTACTGCAACAACGTTCACACCAAAAGCAGCTTCAACTGCATTTTTGATTTGAATTTTATTTGCAGATTTAGCAACTACAAAACCAAAACGGTTAAAAATTTCACCATCTTTAGTTATTTTTTCAGTTATAATAGGCTTAATTATGATACTCATAATCTTATTATTTACTTAAATTAGCTTCAATTCCGTCTACAGCACCTTCTAAAAGAACTAAACTTTTTGCATTTAAAATTGCGTAAGTACTTAATTCTGAAGTGGTTACAACGCTAGACGCCTTTAAATTACGTGACGACAAATATACATTTTTATTTGAATCACCCAACACAAATAAAGATTTTTTGTTTTCTAACCCTAAAGATTTCAGTACGTTAATGAAATTTTTAGTGCTTGGTGTTTCAAATGTAAAGTCTTCAACTACTACTAAATTTGACTCATTAACTTTCAAAGATAATGCTGATTTACGAGCTAATCTTTTTAAGTTTTTGTTCAATTTGAATGAGTAGCTTCTTGGTCTTGGTCCAAAAACAGTACCTCCACCTTTAAACAAAGGGTTTTTTGCAGAACCAGCACGAGCTGTTCCAGTACCTTTTTGTTTTTTGATTTTACGAGTACTTCCAGCAACTTCAGCTCTTTCTTTAGCTTTATGGTTTCCTTGTCTTTGATTTGCTAAGTATTGCTTAACATCAAGATAAACCGCATGCTTGTTAGGCTCAATTGCGAAAACTGAATCAGAAAGTTGAACTTTTCTTCCAGTTTCTTTTCCGTTGATATCTAAAACTTTTACTTCCATTACTTCTGAATGATTACATAAGAGTTTTTGTGACCTGGTACACAACCTTTTATTACTAAAAGATTTTTCTCACCTACCACTTTTAAAACTCTAAGGTTTTGTACTGTTACATTATCTCCTCCCATTCTTCCAGCCATACGCATTCCTTTGAATACTCTAGATGGATAAGATGAAGCTCCTACAGAACCAGGTGCTCTTAAACGATTGTGTTGACCGTGTGTGGCTTGTCCAACACCGCCAAAACCATGACGTTTTACAACTCCTTGGAATCCTCTACCTTTAGAAACTCCTACTACATCAACAAATTCACCTTCAGCGAATAAGTCAACAGCGATTACATCGCCTAATTTGTACTCCTTTTCAAAACCTTTGAATTCAACGACTTTTTTCTTTGCAGCTGTTCCCGCTTTCTTAAAGTGACCTAACTCAGCTTTAATAGAACGTTTTTCTGCTTTGTCATCGAAACCTAATTGAATGGCAGAATATCCGTCTACTTCAATGGTTCTGACTTGGGTAACAACGCATGGACCACACTCGATAACGGTGCATGGAATGTTTTTTCCATTCTCGTCAAAGATGCTTGTCATGCCAATTTTTCTTCCGATTAACCCAGACATATTAAACTTATTAATTAATTAAACTCTTATTTATACAATAAATAGTATTCGAACACTACTTATTTTGAGGGTGCAAATATATAAATTATTTTTTAAATATCGCAAAAATAATTAGTTAAGGTAAAATTCTTTGAAAAACATAGAATTTACCAACTAATTTTGACAAGAAAAAAACCGTAATGCTTAAAAACATTAACGGTTTTTTTATTTGTATTGCGATGATGCAATCTAAATCACTAAACTTTGATTTCTACTTCTACTCCGCTTGGTAATTCTAATTTCATTAAAGCATCGATCGTTTTTGAAGAAGAACTGTAGATATCTAACAATCTCTTGTATGAACTTAATTCGAACTGCTCTCTTGATTTTTTATTAACGTGTGGAGAACGTAATACAGTAAAAATCTTTTTGTGTGTTGGTAATGGAATTGGACCAGTTACAACAGCACCCGTACTTTTTACAGTTTTTACAATCTTCTCAGCAGACTTGTCTACTAAATTGTGATCGTAAGATTTTAATTTTATTCTGATTTTTTGACTCATTTTCTTAAAAATTAAGCGTTACCTTTTGCTTTTTTAATTACAGCTTCTGAAATATTAGAAGGTGTTTCTGCATAATGTGAAAACTCCATTGTTGAAGTAGCTCTACCTGATGATAATGTTCTTAATGTAGTAACATAACCAAACATTTCTGATAAAGGCACGTCAGCTTTGATAGTTTTAGCACCATTTCTATCACCCATATCATTTACTTGACCTCTACGACGGTTCAAGTCACCTACGATATCACCCATATTTTCTTCTGGAGTAATAACTTCGATTTTCATGATTGGCTCAAGAATAACCGCTCCAGCAGCACGACCTACTTCTTTATATCCCATTTTAGCTGCTAATTCGAAAGACAATGCATCTGAATCCACTGGGTGGAAAGATCCATCTAATAAAGTTACTTTCAAGCTATCTACAGCATATCCTGCTAAAGGACCTGCCTTCATAGCTTCTCTGAAACCTTTTTCTACAGCTGGAATATATTCTTTTGGTACGTTACCACCTTTCACTTCATTAACAAACTGTAATCCCATAGGAGCTTTACCGTCTACTAAATCAGCAGGTTCTAAACGGAATACGATATCACCAAATTTACCACGACCACCCGATTGTTTTTTGTAAACTTCTCTGTGTTGTGCAGCTTTTGTGAACGCTTCTTTATATTCTACTTGTGGCTCACCTTGGTTAACCTCAACTTTGAACTCACGTTTCATACGATCTACAAGGATGTCTAAGTGTAACTCACCCATACCTGAAATAATCGTTTGACCTGAAGCCTCATCTGTTCTAACTGTAAACGTTGGATCTTCCTCAGCTAATTTCGCTAAAGCCATACCCATTTTATCTACGTCAGCTTTTGTTTTAGGCTCAATCGCGATACCAATTACTGGATCAGGGAATTTCATAGACTCAAGGATAATTGGGTGTTTTTCATCACACATTGTATCTCCAGTCTTAATATCTTTAAATCCTACAGCAGCTCCAATATCTCCAGCCTCGATAAATTCGATTGGATTTTGTTTGTTAGCGTGCATTTGGTAAATACGAGAGATACGCTCTTTATTTCCTGAACGAGTGTTCAAAATATAAGAACCTGCATCTAAACGACCTGAATAAGCGCGGAAGAAAGCTAAACGACCAACATAAGGGTCAGTAGCAATTTTAAATGCTAAAGCTGCGAACGGCTCTTTTGTATCAGGACGACGGATAATTTTCTTTTGATCTTCTTCTAATAATTCAGCATCATCAGGGTGAATACCTTCTATACCTTCTTTATCTAATGGAGATGGCAAGTATTTACATACTGCATCTAACATGAATTGAACCCCTTTGTTTTTGAATGAAGAACCAGCAATCATAGGAATGATAGCCATATCAATTGTAGCAGCTCTTAAAGCTGTATTGATTTCTTCCTCAGTAATAGAGTTTTCATCTTCCATGTATTTTTCCAACAAGTTTTCGTCGTAAGTAGCAATCTCTTCAATTAAAATTGAACGATATTGTTTTACTTCGTCAACCATATCAGCTGGAATAGGCACGATGTCAAAAGTTGCCCCTTGCGTTTCGTCATGCCAAATAATAGCTTGGTTTTTTACTAAATCAACTACTCCCTTAAAGTCTGCTTCATCTCCAATAGGCAATGTAATTGCAACTGCATTAGATTTCAACATGTCTTTAACTTGCTTACAAACTCCTAAGAAGTTAGACCCTTGACGGTCCATCTTGTTTACGAATCCCATACGTGGAACTCTATATTGATCTGCTAATCTCCAGTTTGTTTCAGATTGAGGCTCAACACCATCAACTGCACTAAATAAAAACACAAGACCATCTAATACACGTAACGAACGGTTTACCTCAACTGTAAAGTCAACGTGTCCCGGTGTATCGATAATATTAAAGTGGTATGGTTTTGATTCTGGTAAGATTTTACCTTGTTCTGTTGGGAAATTCCATTCACAAGTTGTTGCAGCAGAAGTAATAGTAATACCTCTTTCTTGCTCTTGTGCCATCCAGTCCATTGTTGCAGCACCATCGTGTACTTCACCAATTTTGTGTGATTTTCCTGTATAGAATAAAATACGCTCTGTAGTTGTGGTTTTTCCTGCATCAATATGAGCAGCAATACCAATATTTCTTGTAAATTTTAAATCTCTAGCCATTTCTATACGAATTAAAATCTAAAATGAGAGAATGCTTTATTAGCATCTGCCATTTTGTGAGTATCCATTCTTTTCTTAACAGCAGCACCTTCTTCTTTAGCAGCAGCTAAAATTTCAGAAGCTAAACGAGCAGCCATAGATTTTTCATTTCTTTTTCTTGCGTAAAGAATCATCCATTTAATCGCCATAGATACTTTTCTATCTGGACGAATTTGCATTGGAATTTGGAATGTAGCTCCACCCACTCTACGTGAACGAACTTCTACGTGAGGCATAACATTTGTTAATGCATCTTTCCATATTTCTAAAGCAGATTTTTCTGCATCTTGCTTTTTAGTTTCTACGATTTCTAATGCATCATAGAACACTTTAAAAGCTGTTGATTTTTTACCATCCCACATTAAGTTATTTACAAAACGTGTTACTAACTGATCGTTAAATTTTGGATCTGGTAAAAGTGGTCTTTTTTTGGCCGCTCTTTTTCTCATGTCTTTTCTTTAAAAGATTTTAAATTACTTTTTCTTTCCAGTTGGTGCAGCTGCTTGTCCTGGTTTTGGACGTTTAGCTCCATACTTAGATCTACGTTGTGTTCTACCTGCAACACCCGCAGTGTCTAACGCTCCACGTACAATGTGGTAACGCACACCTGGTAAATCTTTTACTCTTCCACCTCTAACTAATACTATCGAGTGCTCTTGTAAATTGTGACCTTCTCCAGGAATGTATGCATTCACCTCGTTTCCGTTTGTTAAACGAACCCTAGCTACCTTTCTCATTGCTGAGTTTGGTTTTTTAGGAGTTGTTGTGTAAACACGAGTACACACACCTCTTCTTTGAGGACAAGAATCTAAAGCAGCCGATTTACTCTTCTTAGTTATTTGGGTTCTCCCTGTTCTTACTAATTGTTGAATTGTTGGCATAATTAAATACTAAAAATTTTTATTGTTTAAAATTCCCGCTTTTTACGGGGTTGCAAATGTAGGAATTATTTTTTACTTTCCAAATCATAATTTATTAATTTTCAATGCAATTGTATTTTTGTAGTGTTTTGATTGGTATTGAGTTACAAAAAAGAAAGACAAATTCAAGCCAGCCCCGATGGAAGCAAACTACCATGTAGTGCGGACAGCGGGAATATGGAAACCAAAAATTCCCAAGCCATTCGCTCCTGATTCTGAATCATCTAGAAGCTTCGGGATAGAATGACAAATTGGATATAAAATTTATTTTACTTTTTTTCGTTTCTTTACTGCTATGAAATTACTCTTAAGTTTTACGTTGTTTTTTTGGTTCCAATGTTCATTGGGGCAAAACTTCTATTTAAAAATTGAAGGGGCTTCCAAACAAGAGCGCAAAACTATAGATAGTATTACATATGAGTTTAAACACAGCACTGTTGCTTCTCTTTTAAAAGAACAGCAACGTTTTGAAAGTAAATTAACGCAACAAGGTTTTTTAGATTGGTTGCTTCTAGAACAAAAAAAGGTGAATGATAGTAGTTTTGTCTTTGAATATAAATTGGGAGATTTTACAAAAAACAATACTATATATATAGGTAAACTTTCTGACGATGAAAAATCGCTTTTACAATTAGAGCAAGACACTTTGGTAATCGCTATGAGTGAAGTTGAAAATTTCATGAATAACAAAATGGCCCTATTAGAAAAGAAAGGCTATTCGTTAGCAAATTTGCAATTAATTAATCATCGAAAAATTGGTTATAATTTATTTTCTGAATTACAGTTAAAACTGAATTCGAAACGAAAAATTACTGATATAGTAATTGTTGGTTATGATAAATTTCCGACAGGAATTAAAAAAGCGATTACCAAAAAAGCAAAGAAAGCAACATTTAATCAAGAAAATTTAAATCAGATTAATGAAGAATTTAGCAAACTACAATTTGTAAATCAGCTGAAATATCCTGAAATTTTATTCACAACCGATTCTACCAAGATTTTTGTGTATTTAGAAAAATCGAAACCTAATAAATTTGATGGTTTTATTGGATTTTCAAACGATGATAAAAGCAAGTTGACATTTAACGGTTATTTAGATTTGCAATTGCAGAATATTTTGAATTCGGGTGAAAAATTTAATTTGTATTGGAAAAATGATGGTAACAGCCAAACTTCATTTAATTTAGGAACCGAAATTCCGTATCTATTTAAAAGTCCGATTGGAATTAAAGCAAATCTTCGAATTTTTAAACAAGATTCTACTTTTCAGAATACCATTACCGATTTAAATTTAGGCTATTATTTCTCATACAACACTAAAGCCTATTTGGGTTACCAAAAAACAAATTCGGTTGATATTCAAAATACCAATTCGTTTAGTTTGAACGATTTTACGAATACTTTCTTTACTTCAAGTTTTGAACATGTAAATTTTGCAACTGACAATTTTATTTTTCCGGAACAAACAAAAGTGATTGCTAAAGTTGGATTAGGAAACCGAACTATTTCGAGTGCAAAATCAAATCAATTTTTTGGTCAACTCGAATTGAATCATTATTTCGAATTGAATCAGAAAAATAGTATTCTCATAAAAAATCAATCTTACTACTTACAAAGTGATGATTATATAATTAATGAATTGCATCGCTTTGGCGGCATAAACTCGATTAGAGGTTTTAATGAAAATAGTTTACAAGCGAATGTATTTAGTGGAATTATGGCCGAATATCGTTATTTAGTAGCGCCAAATTTATACGTTCATTCCATAACCGATTATGGCTATTTTCAAGATAAAACATCTAATATTGATGACAAACTGTTAGGATTGGGCTTTGGTTTTGGATTATTTACCAAAAACGGCTTGTTCAATCTAATTTATGCCAACGGAAGTACGAGCGAACAAACTATAAAATTATCGAATTCTATTGTGCATATTAGTTTTAAAACGAATTTTTAACAAATTAACTCTCTAATGTTAATTTATTTTTAAAAAAACTTTAACTTAGTATATAAAAAATATTTATTTTTGTTATTAAAATTATTTATATATCTAACATGAAAACAAATTTTATCAGGATTCTATCAATCTTTATTTTCTTGCTGGGACATATTACATATGCACAAGAAAATATTGTATCAGGTACCGTTGTTGATAACAATGGGCTTGCAATGCCGGGTGTAACCGTAATCATTAAAGGCACTAAATCGGGAACACAAACTGATTTTGATGGGAAATTTAGCATTAAAGCAAATGAAAATCAAATCTTAGTTTTTAGTTTTATTGGGATGAAAACCCAAGAAATTGCAGCAACTACCAAAGTAATTAATTTGACGATGTATGAAAGTGCACAAGAATTGAAAGAGGTAGTCGTTACAGCGCTTGGAATTAAGAGAGAGCGTAAAGCGCTAGGATATGCAACCCAACAAGTTAAAGGCGAAGATGTATCTGACACTCCAATTACAAATTTTGCGGATGCCCTATCTGGTGAAGTTGCAGGTCTAGACATTTCGTCTTCGGGCACTATGGCTGGCTCAGCTAACATCATAGTAAGAGGTTACAACTCCATCTATGGCAACAACCAAGCATTGATTGTAATCGATGGAACTCCTGTAAATAACGAAACATACAATAGTTCCAACCAGAGAACAGGTAGAGGAGGTTATGATTATGGAAATGCAGCTTCAGACATCAATCCAGATGACATTGAGTCATTAAACGTTCTTAAAGGAGCTGCCGCAACTGCACTTTATGGCTCTAGAGCATCAAATGGAGCCATTATTATTACCACAAAAAAAGGTAAAAAAGACAATGGAATTGGTGTAAGTGTTACTACGTCACTTACAGTTGGAAGTGTTGATAAAGAAACTTTACCAAGATATCAAAATAAATATGGTGCGGGTTATGGCGCATATTATGATGATCCAAGTGGGTATTTTAGCTATTTTGATTTTGACGGAAATGGCTCTAATGATTTAGTAGTACCATTTACAGAAGATGCTTCATATGGAGCGGCATTTGATCCAAATTTAATGGTTTATCAATGGCCTTCTATTTTTCCACAATTAGATACTTACGGTCAAGCCACTCCTTGGGTTGCTGGTGCGAACAATCCAAATTATATTTGGGAAACCGCTTTAACAAATACTAATTCCGTTTCTTTTGGGCAAAGTACTGATAAAAACACTTTTCGATTAGGATTTACAAATAAATCACAAGAAGGTGTAATGCCAAACAGCAAATTATTAAGAAATACATTAACTTTTTCAGGAAGCACTAAATTAAGTGATAAATTAAAAGCTTCTATTGACTTCACATATACCGACAACAAAGTAAATGGAAGAAACGGGACAGGTTATGATTCAAAAAATCCAATGCAAGCCTTCAGACAATGGTGGCAAACCAATGTGGATTTGAAACAACAAAAAGAAGCATTCTTCAGCACAGGTCAAAACATTACTTGGAATGTAAATAGTGTAGATGATTTATCCCCAATTTATACAGATAATGTGTATTGGACATTATTCAAAAATTATCAAAACGATAGAAGAAATAGATTTACAGGTAACACATCATTAGTGTATGATGTAAATAAATGGTTCAATATTTTAGGGCGATTTTCATTTGATTCTTACTCAGAAATTAGAGAAGAAAGAACCGAAGTAGGTTCTGCAGACCCTTCAAGTTACTATGTAAACAATCGAAATGTTTCTGAAATGAACTATGATTTAATGGGTAATTTTAATTTCAACATAACTGATGATCTTAATTTTGATGGTTTAGTTGGTTTCAACTTACGTGTTAACAAATTAAACAGTTTAGGAATATCTACTAATGGTGGGCTTGTTACACCTGGTTTATTTACTTTAGCAAACAGTTTAAATGCTATAACTTCAGACAATATAGCAAAAACAGATTATACTAAAAAAGTAGACGGCGTGTTTGCCAAAGCTGGCCTAGGTTACAAAGGAACATATTACTTTGATGCTACAATTAGAAGAGATCGTTCTTCTTCGCTTCCTAAAGACAATAATACATACTATTATCCATCAGTATCATCCAGTATTGTTTTCTCTAATTTAGTAGAATATTCTTGGTTAAATTTTGGTAAATTTAGAATCAATTATGCTGAAGTAGGTAGTGATACTGACCCATATAATGTATACAACACTTATGATATCAACTCAGGATTTGGTGGAAATGCAAGTGGATCAAATCCATCAGTATTTAATAATCCAAACTTAAAACCTGAAAAATCAAAAGACATTGAAATTGGTTTAGAATTACAAACACTTGACAATAGACTAGGATTAGATTTTTCTTACTATAGAAGAAAAACTGTTGATTTAATTACACCATTAGATGTTTCAACAGCTACCGGATCTTCAAATTTATGGTTAAATGCAGGTGATATTGAAAACAGAGGTATAGAATTAGTTTTGTCTGGTACACCTATAAAAACTGATGATTTTAGTTGGAATGTAAAATTGAATTTTGCTCAAAATCAAAGTGAAATAACTCGTTTAGCTGAAGGAACAGAATTTATTAGACTTGCTAGCGTACAAGGTGGTATTTCCTTAGGAGCGCAACTTGGCGAAGCTTTTGGAGTAATTAGAGGTAGTGATTATGTTTATCATGAAAATGGACAACCTATTGTTTATACTGCTGCAGATGCACCTTCATCCTCTTGGATAGGAAAATATGCAAGAACTGCAACAAATGACAAAGTAATTGGTAATATCAATCCTGATTGGACAGGAGGATTAAAAAATATTTTTAAATATAAAAATATAAATTTAAGCTTCCTAATTGATGTACAAAAAGGTGGTGATGTATTTTCACTTGACACTTATTATGGTTATGCTACAGGTTTATATGACTTTACTGCAGGTAATAATCACTTAGGAAATCCAGTAAGAAATTCAATTGCAGATGGTGGAGGTCTTTTATTGCCTGGTGTAAATGCTGATGGCACGCCTAACACTACTGTTGGAGATGCTACAGATTACAGAAACGGCTGGGGTTATGCACGAACTCCGAATGCAGCACATGTTTATGATGCATCATTTGTGAAATTAAGAGAAGTATCTTTTGGTTATAATTTTTCACAAAATTTTGCAAAAAAATTACACATAAACAATTTATCCTTATCACTTGTAGGAAGAAATCTATGGATTATCCACAAAAACACTTCTTACTCTGATCCAGAAGCTGGATTAAGTGCTGGAAATGTTCAAGGAAATCAATCTGGAGCCTATCCATCAGTTAAAGAAATTGGAGCAAGTTTAAAATTTGAATTTTAAAAAAAGAAAAAAATGAAAAGATATTTAATACTAATTTCAACTTTAATCATAGCTTCATGTGCCTCTGATGAAGCCTATGAAAATTTGAATAAAGACCCGAACAAACCTACAAATATTTCAGCAGAAGCTTTGTTTACTTCTTCTACAAAAAGTTTGTTTGATCAAATGGAAAGCACAAATGTTAATACGAATGTATTTAGATTGTTTGCACAATACTGGACGGAAACTACTTATATTGACGAAGCTAACTATGATTTAGTAACCCGAAATATTACTGGAAATCATTTCTCAGAATTATACAGAGATGTATTGTATGATCTTAAAGATGCTAAAGGAAAAGTTACTTCAGATACAAAAAAAGGAATGATTGAGGTATTAGAAGTATACACTTGGCAACAATTGGTAGATACATTTGGAAATATTCCTTATTCTGAAGCTTTAAATGGCTCAACAAATCCAACACCAGCTTATGAAGACGCCAAAACAATCTATATAGACTTATTTAATAGAATTAATTTGGCTATAACCAAATTAAATTCAAACGATGATGCTTTTACATCAGCAGATATTATTTATGGAGGTAATATTGTCAAATGGAAAAAATTTGCAAATTCTCTAAAACTTAAATTAGCTATGAGAGTTGCTGATGTTCCATCAATGGCAAATCAATCAAAAGCTGAAGCTGAAGCAGCAATTGCTGCTGGAGTGTTTACTTCAAACAATGATAATACTACTTTATCTTATGAATCTTCAACTCCAAACACTAATCCTATTTGGTTAGATCTTGTTCAGTCAGGTAGAAGTGATTTTGTTGCTGCAAATACTATTATAGATTATATGAATACATTAAATGATCCTAGAAGACAATCATTTTTTGACGACAATCTTGGAACCAACGTCTATACAGGAGGTATTTATGGGGCTAGTAGTCCATTCTCAAACTACACACACATAGGTGAAACTTTACACAATCCAACATTTAGAGGTGTATTAATGGATCTTTCTGAAGTAGAATTCTTATTAGCCGAAGCAAAAGAAAGAAATTATACAGCTTCTGGAACTGCTGAATCTCATTATAATGCCGCAATTACTGCTTCTATGGAAGATTGGGGAGTTAATACTGCTTCGATCACAACTTACTTAGCAAATCCTAATGTTGCATATAGCTCATCAGGAACTTGGAGAGCAAAAATTGGTTTACAATTTTGGATTGCTATGTATAACAGAGGCTTTGAAGGTTGGTCTGTTTATAGAAAATATAACGCACCACTATTAAACATTGCTGCTGGTTCAGGGTTACCAGTACCTAACAGATATACTTACCCTGTAAGTGAACAAACATTAAATGGTGTAAATTACCAAAGTGCTTCATCATCTATCGGTGGAGATTTACTCACTACAAAACTGTTTTGGGATATCAATTAATTATTTTTTTTAGTTATGGAAAAACCGTCACAAATTATGTGACGGTTTTTTTTATCTTTGCGCCATGGAAAAAGACAACCAAATATTCGGAATTAGAGCAATTATTGAAGCGATTAACGCTAAAAAGGAAATTGATAAAGTATTAGTTCAAAAAGAGGCACAAGGTGACTTGATGCAAGATTTGATGAAAACGATGAAAAGAAACAATATCAACTTCTCCTACGTTCCTGTTGAAAAACTAAACCGATTAACTCCTAATAACCACCAAGGCGCCGTGGCAACTATTGCCCCTATTTCTTTTGTTTCATTAGAAACTTTAGTAGAAAGCGTTATTGAAAGTGGTAAAAAACCTTTATTCCTAATTTTAGACCAATTGTCTGATGCGCGTAACTTTGGCGCTATCATCAGAACTGCAGAATGTACGGGTGTAGACGGAATCATTATCCAAAAACAAGGTTCGGCTCCTGTGAATGGCGATACGGTTAAAACATCGGCTGGAGCGGTTTTTAATGTGCCTATTTGTAAAGTAGATCACATTAAAGATGCCATTTTCTATTTACAAGGTTCTGGAATTAAAACCATTGCTGCAACTGAAAAAACAGAACAACACATTTACGACATCAACTTCAACGAAGGCGTTGCGATTATTATGGGTAGCGAAGACAGAGGCGTTAACCCTTCAGTATTGAAAATTGTTGATGAAAAAGCAAAATTACCTATGTTTGGCACAATTGAATCTTTAAATGTTTCGGTAGCTTGTGGTGCATTTTTGTATGAGGCTTTGAGACAGAGACTTAATTAGTCAATTCTTTAATCTACCAATGTGTCAATAGCTTTTTGGATATATAAATTTTAATTGGCTAATTGACGAATTGGCTCATTTCTTCCCTCCTAAAAACTCATACACCACTTTCATTGAAGAATTAAAGTATTCTTTAATGACCTCTTCTGGTTTTGGTGGTGGATTAAAATTTCCTTTTTCGTCGAAGTTCTTCATAAATGGGTCGAGTTCAGGATTGAAATCGGGTTTTTGCCATTCGTAGAAAATTGTTTTCCCAAATTGGGGTGTTTTCAGAAGAAAGGCTAATGCCAATCCAACAAGAAATCCAGCTAAATGACCTTCCCACGAAATGCCTTCTTTCACATTAGGAAACATATACCAAACGCTTCCGCCGTATAAAATGACGATGGTGAATGACAAGGCAACTAATCGATAATATTTGGTAAAAATACCTTTGAAGAAGATAAAACTCACCAAAGCATAAATTAATCCGCTGGCACCAATATGATAACTTGGTCTTCCTAACAACCACGTTCCTAATCCTGAAAATAGAATTCCTAAAAATAAGACCACAAATGATTGTTCTTTGTAGAAATATCTCAAAATAGGCAACAGTATCAATAATGCAATGGAATTATTGGCCAAATGCTCAATATCGCCATGCAAAAACGGGCTGAAAAGAATTCCTTTCAAACCGAAAACTTCCCTTGGATAAACACCAAAATGCGATAAACTTTGCTGAAAATGTAATTCGTACCAAAAAACCAACCATAAAGTCAATACAAAAAATAACGGTAATAAAATGACCGCCTTAGTAAACTGAAAAGGATTATCGTGGTGTTGTTCCATACTATTTAGAATTCAAAGATAAAGCCAAAATTTTATAATGCTATTTTGTCAGCACAATCTTTTCATTTCTCCTTCGTCGAAATGACAAAAAAGAGAAAAAATATGTAATTTTACATCATGAATCAACCATTAGCCGAACGCATTCGCCCACAACAATTATCAGATTACATCAGCCAATTGCATTTAGTTGGTCCTGAGGGTTCATTAACACAACAAATTGCCAAAGGATTAATTCCGAGTTTGATTTTATGGGGACCGCCTGGAACTGGAAAAACCACCTTGGCACAAATTATGGCACAAGAAAGTAAACGACCGTTTTTCCAACTGAGTGCTATACATTCGGGTGTAAAGGATATTCGTGAGGTGATTGAAAAAGCGAAACAAAGCAGTGGTATATTCACCGCAAAAAATCCAATTTTATTTATTGATGAGATTCATCGATTTTCAAAATCACAACAAGATTCATTGTTGGCTGCTGTAGAAAAAGGTTGGATAACTTTAATAGGTGCAACAACTGAAAATCCGAGTTTTGAAGTCATTCCCGCTTTATTGTCAAGATGTCAGGTATATGTATTGAATGCCTTTACAAAAGACGATTTGGAAGCGCTATTACACCGTGCCATTAAAACCGATGTTAAGCTTCAAAACAAAGACATTCAATTAAAAGAAACAGAAGCTTTATTAAGACTTTCTGGTGGTGATGGACGAAAATTATTGAATATTTTTGAATTGGTAATTAATGCTACCGATACTTCGACAAGCTCAGCACTCATAGAAATTACAAATAAAAAAGTAATGCAATTGGTGCAAAAAAACACCGTTTTGTATGATAAAACAGGCGAACAACATTATGATATTGTTTCTGCTTTTATTAAATCAATTCGTGGAAGCGATCCAAATGGTGCGGTGTATTGGCTAGCTCGAATGATTGAAGGTGGCGAAGATTTAAAATTTATCGCCCGAAGAATGTTGATTTTAGCTAGTGAAGACATCGGAAATGCAAATCCAACGGCTTTTATCATGGCAAACAATGCTTTTCAAGCGGTGGCAACAATTGGTTACCCAGAAAGTCGTATTATTTTGAGTCAATGTGCAATTTATTTAGCCACTTCAGCTAAAAGTAACGCAAGTTATATGGCAATTGGCAAAGCACAACAAGTGGTAAAACAAACAGGAGATTTACCGGTACCTATTCATTTACGAAATGCACCAACCAAATTAATGAAGGAATTAGGCTATGGAGATGAATATAAATATTCGCATGATTTTCCGAACAACTTTGCCGAACAAGAATTTTTACCTACCGAAATTTCAGCAACAAAATTCTTTGAGCCTGGTGATAATGCTCGAGAAAAAGAATTACGCCAATTTTTAAAGAATCGTTGGAAAGACAAATACGATTATTAAATCCCAATTAAAACTTTACCTCAACTTTTTCTGATACCAATTGGTCATTCTGATAATATTCAAAATACCAACCCGTATTTTTCTTTAAAAAAGTTCCGGAAATAGTACCTTTTTTAGCTGTAAAAACATTTTCAATACTGGTTGCTAATAATTCATAAATCACGGTAGGAACACTATCTACTAATTTATAACCGTTTTGAATGGCTATTGCAGTTAATCTTTCCATTGGAACATTTTTACTTTCAACAGCTATTGGAGTTGCAGAAACCGATTCCTTTTCAACTATGTTATTACCAATACTTGTATTCGTAAAATTTAATTGTCCTTTCATAGCAGCTAAGGCCATTCTAAAGGATTCATTATACGACTTTTGATACTCTTTCTCTCTACTACTTCCTTGAATACTGGTATAAATTACATTATTGGCACAATCTTTCAATTCAAAGTTTATTTTAGTAATAAACATATTGCTTTTCTTAAGTGCATTTACATAAAATGCTAAACAACGGTTATTAGCTAAATCACTAGGAAATTGATCTGTATCATAATAAACTATAAAACCCTCTTTCTCAAAAAAAGCTTTTGTCATTGAACTAGTATTGTACTCGTTTTCATCACTGAAAAAACTAAATTTTTTCGGTACAATTACATATTTATAATTTTCCTGAGCAAATGAAAATGAAAACCCAAGAAGTAATAGGAAAAAAAGTAATTTCTTCATAATTATAATATCTTTTTTAATTCTAATAAATGTTTGACTTGAAAAACAGCATTTTCTACTTGAATATTTTGCTCATTAAAAAATATTGCTTCTATACCAGCTTCTTGCGCACCAATAATATCGGCTTCATAACTATCACCTATCATTAAGCTTTCTTCTTTTGAAGCGTTTGCCAAAGATAAGGCAAAATCAAATATAGTAGGATGTGGTTTTTTTACACCCGCCATTTCAGAATTGGTAATCGTATCAAAATAATGAACAATATTAGAATTATTCATTTTTTTTGTTTGCACTGAAGCAAAACCATTGGTAATAATGTGCAATTTATAATTGGGTTTTAAATAATCTAAAATTTCGATTGCGCCATCAAATAAATGATTGTGCTCTGGTAAATAGTTGATATAATCATCAGATATTTGATGGATAATTGCATCTGAAATTTCAAATTTCAAAGCGTCAAAAACATCTTTCAAACGAAAATAGCGTAACTCTTCGTGCGAAATTTGATTCACTTGATACAATTTCCAATAATGTTGATTTCTTGGAATATAAATTTTGAGAAAATCGTCTAGTGAAATTTCAAAATCGCGTTCTTTAAAAATAGTTTCAAACGCAAAGGCCGAATTTTTATCAAAATCCCAAAGCGTATGATCTAAGTCAAAAAAGAGGTGCTTTTTATGTTTAAAATCTTGCAACTTCACTTATTTTTTTGAAACAATTTCGGCATTTTCAATATTGTAAATCCAATTATCGACATCGGTTTCATTGACTTTGAATGTTCCTTTAATTGTCAAATAGGTATCGGTTTTTAGCTTTGGCAAACTTCCTTTAAACTTTAATCCAGCAATGGTTTCAGGTCCCGATTTTCCACAAAAAAAGCAAGAAGCAAAAACATTTTTACTTAGCGCATAATTTTTTGAATCAATAGGAACAATAAAACCTGTCAAATAAACTGTTTTATTGTGATATGATTTTAATTTTAAATTGACTTGTGGGAATTCTACTTCTCCATATGAAGCATGTTTTTTACGGATATATTTGATATCACCTAATAACTTCCAAGTTAGTGTGTCTGTTACAACTGTTGTTTTATTTATTGATGGTTTTTCAATTTTCGAGTTTTTTTCGAAACCCATTAATGAAATAAATACAACTAAGGCTAAAACTATTTTACTAAAATTACGCATTGGCTAATGTTTTTGATATGTTTAAATTATAGGCTTTTATCGCAGGAATCAAAGCAGCAACAAACCCTACAAAAATAGTTACTAAAAATAGTATTCCTTCTTTTTCCCAAAGAAATTCATACGGATTAAAACTCATTTTAAAATCCTCTTCTGAGGAATTAGAGAGAAAACTCAGAGCAACTCTACCTAAAATCGTACCAAAAACAAACCCAACTACACAAAGCAATAAACTCTCTATCATTACTACTTTTAATAATTGAAATCTGCCTGCTCCATTAACACGCATTAGAGCAAATTCAGCTTTTCGTTCTTTTAATGTATTGAATAAGGCGATAAATATCGAAATTCCAGAAATTAACATAATTCCGTAGGCTAAATATTGCAACGCCGTTACTCCTATCCCAAATAAACCAAACAAACGATTAACTTCAAAAGCTGGTGAAACTGCTTGCATTTTTGTATTTTGTGGTATGACGCGTTGCCAAGTTAATTTTGCCATTTGGTTCCGAATTTTCAATAAAACTGCAGTGATTTCCATATTTGGCTCATCTAGAGTTAAATCCGACGCTTCATGTTCGTGTTCACCTTCTTCATGCACATGCCCTTCCTCGCCATGCGCAGGATTTTCTTCATGTCCGTGGTGCATTTGCCAAACCGTGGGAATAGTACAAAGAATTAAATTATCAACCACTTTTCCAGTATGAGTTGCTATTCCAACTACTTTATATGCATAATTTTCATGTACCTCCCCTTCTTCTGCATCACCATGTGTACCAAAGAATTCATCTCCAACACTTATATTTAATTTTTGAGCGATTTCGCTTCCAACTACTACTTCAAAATTCTTTTCATAAAGTCTTCCATCGGACACTTTTGCCTTAAATTTTGTTAAATAATCGTGAGTTGTTCCTAAAATTTTATAACCGCGATAATTATCGCCAAAGGCTAACGGTATTGCTTTTTCAACATATGGATTATTCATCCATACTTTTGCTGAATCAAAATTAATATTGCCAGTTGGAGCATCTACTTGGTAAACCGAAGATAAAATTAATTGCAACGGACTTCCTTGAGCGCCCAAAACAAGATCTACATCTTCAATATTACTTGAAAATTTTTCTTCAAATTGTTTTTCAACCAAAATTAAAGTAGTGATAATTGCGACACTCGATGTTAATAAAATAACACTCAAAATAGTATTTAATGGTTTAAACCAAATGTTTTTCCATGCTAATTTTGCAATCATACCAAAGTAATTTTATTAATGAATTTTTCTTTAATTCGGCTATCGTGCGTTACAATAAGTAAAGCTGCTTTGTATTCTTTTGACAAAGAAGTTAGCAAATCGATTACTTTTTCAGTATTTTTATCATCCAAACTAGAAGTTGGTTCGTCTGCCAAAAGTACTTTTGGTTCATTCATTAATGCGCGAGCAATTGAAACCCTTTGTTGTTGACCAATACTCAACTGAGACGGCAATTTTTCAGCCTGATTTTCAATTCCTAATTGCTCTAACAATCTTTTTGCGCGTTTAGTATGCTTTTTACCAGTTGCTAACCAACTTGCCATTTCTAAATTTTCGAGAATAGTTAAAGCCGTAATAAAATAGGATTTTTGAAAAACTAAACCGATATTTTTACCTCGAAATTTATCAGTTTTCTTTTCTGACAATGAAACCAAATCGGTATTATCAATAATAATTTCACCCGATTTTGGTTGCAACAATCCTGCTAAAATATGCAAATAGGTTGTTTTCCCTTTACCTGAATCTCCAGTAATAAGTAATGTACTTCCTGCTTCGCAATACAAATCTGGAAAAATAAATTCTTGGTCTTTAGAATAAGAAAATCGTAAATTTTTGGTACTTATCATACGTAAATATTCCGCTTAAATTAGGTCGAAAGTTACTAAAAAAATAAAAAAATTATAGTGCATCTTTATATCTATTACTTACTTCTGTCCAATTAACTACATTCCATAAAGCAACTAAATAATCGGCTCTTTTATTTTGATATTTCAAATAGTATGCATGTTCCCAAACGTCAATTCCAAAAATTGGTGTTCCTTTCACTTCGGCAACATCCATAAGCGGATTGTCTTGATTTGCAGTTGAACTAACCACTAGTTTACCCTCTTTTGTTACTATTAACCAAGCCCAGCCCGAACCAAAACGACTTGCTCCAGCAGCGTTTAGTTTTTCTTTTAATTTGTCTAAACTCCCAAAAGTATCGTTAATTGCATTTTCCAATTCTGTTGACATTTTTGTGTTTTTTTCAGGTGTTAACACGGACCAAAACAGCTCATGATTATAATGTCCGCCAGCATTATTTCTAACCGCCATTGGTAATTTTGATACTTTATCAAAAATTTCGTTTAAACTTAATTTTTCGTCAGCAGTTCCTGTTAAAGCTGTATTTAGATTTTTTACATAGGCTGCATGATGCTTACTATAATGGATTTCCATTGTTTGAGCATCTACGAATGGTTCTAAAGCATTATAAGCATATGGCAACGCTTTTTGAGTAAACTGAGCAGAGGCTGTAAATGCAATTAATAATAATGCGACTAAAAGTTTTATGTTTTTCATGATCTCTAAATTTTTTATAAAATTACGGCTTATCGATTAGATAAAAAATTAAGAATTCTTAAAATTTCCATAATTGTTGATTTAAACGCAAAGAGCGCAAAGTTTTTTTCGCAAAGTTCACAATAAAAAATAGTAGTAAAAACTATGAGGAAAAGTGTTTCAAAATAAATATCATAATAACAACACCCGTAAAGTCCCCTCAAGGGGAAATTACTTCTTTTAAACTTTTTACTTTATCAATTTTTATTTAAAACTTATCCTTTTCAAGGATATCCTTTTGCTTTCTTTGCGAAAATAACTTTGCGAGCTTTGCGTTAAAAATCAAAATAAATGTAATTATGCATTTAGAAAAAATCAAAAAATCCCTTCATCCTGAAAACTCAAATAACCATTTTCGGTAATAATGATGTGGTCTAAAACTTGAATTTCCAATGTTTGCCCAGCTTCTTTTATTTTTTTAGTGATTTTTAAATCGGCATCACTGGCGATTAATTTTCCTGAAGGATGATTGTGAGAAAGTATTAAAGCGGTAGCGTTTTGCTCAAAAGCCATTTTGAAAATTAAACAAATATCAACAACTGTTCCTGTGATTCCGCCTTTTGAAAGTTGAGATTTGTAGATGACTTTATTGGAATTATTTAGATATAACACCCAAAATTCCTCGTGAGGCAATTCGCCAATGATGGGTTGCATGATTTCAAAAACGGCTTTGCTTGAGGTAATTTTTTTGAGTTCGATAGCATCTTCAGCTCTGCGTCTTCTTCCCAATTCTAATGCTGCTGCGATAGAAATAGCTTTGGCTTCCCCGATTCCTTTGAATTGTGTGAGTTGAGCAACCGACATTTTTCCTAACGTATTCAAATTGTTTTCTGAAGAAGCTAAAATGCGTTGGCACAATTGCACCGCGCTCTCGTTGCGAGAACCAGAACCAATTAAAATAGCTAATAATTCGGAATCAGACAAGGTGGATTTACCTTTTAGAAGAAATTTTTCACGAGGGCGATCGTCTTCAGCCCATTGATGGATTGGCGTGTACATAAAATTTTATTTTGGCGTTTATAAGAACAAAGATAGAAAAAATGGAGTAATTTGAAGATTTGAAAATAAATAAATTCTCAAATCTTCAAATTCTCAAATTAGTGCATCAAATTTTTCACCTCATCAAAATTCAATCCGCCATAATTTCCTGAGCTCATTAAAAGTAAAGCGGAATTATCTAAATTTTGACTGAATAAAAATTCTTTAAATTCGGTTGGATTAGTATAAATAATTAAATCTTCTCTTTGGAACGATTGTGCAATTTGGTCATAAGTCACTTCTTCCAAACGTTTGATTTTTACGGCATCTGGCGAATAGAAAACTACAGCAACGTCTGCTGCATCAAGAGCACCTTCATATTCTTTTAAAAATTCTGCATTTAAACTGCTATAGGTATGCAATTCTAAACAAGCGATTAATTTTCTATCAGGATATTGTGCTTTTACGGCTTTTGTGGTAGCAGAAACTTTACTTGGTGAATGTGCAAAATCTTTGTAGGCAACTTTATTAGCACTTTCTGCAATTTTTTCTAATCGTTTGGACGCCCCTTTAAAACCAGCAATAGCTTCATAGAATTCGGCTTCATCAACGCCCATGCATTGGCAAATCCATTTGGCACCCGCTAAGTTGCTTAGATTGTGTGCTCCAAAAACTTCTATTGGCATTGGGCCTTCAGGAGTATCTAGTAAAGTGGTTCCGTTTTCAACAGAATAACTCGGAGTTTGATACGCAATTTTTCGGATTGGATTATCGGTTTCTTCTGCAACCGATTTTACAGCCTCGTCTTCTTCGTTATAGATTAAAATGCCGCCACGCGTGATTTGATTAGCAAAAATCCTAAATTGTTCTACATAATTATCAAACGTTGGAAACACATTGATATGATCCCATGCAATTCCTGATAACAACGCAATATTAGGTTGGTACAAATGAAATTTTGGTCGCAAATCGATAGGAGAAGTCAAATATTCATCGCCCTCTAATACGATAAAATCGTTATCTTCAGTTAAATGCACCATCGTATCGAAACCTTCTAACTGTGCTCCCACCATATAATCTACTTCGATATTATGATAATGCATTACGTGTAAAATCATCGAAGTAATGGTTGTTTTTCCATGCGAACCACCAATAACCACTCGGGTTTTATTTTTGGATTGTTCGTATAAAAATTCGGGATAGGAATAAATTTTTAAGCCTAATTCTTGCGCTTTTAATAATTCTGGATTATCCGCTTTGGCGTGCATTCCTAAAATAATTGCTTCGATATCGGTTGTGATTTTTTCAGGAAACCAACCTTCTTCTTTTGGCAACAATCCTTTTTTCTCCAAACGTGATTTTGAAGGTTCAAAAATAGCGTCATCGCTACCTGTTACATGATATCCTTTATTATGTAAGGCTAATGCTAAATTGTGCATGGCAGCTCCGCCAATGGCTATGAAATGTGTTCTCATATTATGTGTTTATGATTTATGGTTAATTGTTTATGGTTAACTATTAACTACAAACAAGAAACTATAAACATTTTATTTTTCAAATTGTTCTTTTAACTTATTGGCTTTCGTTTTATCTTTAAGCTTATTCAAATATAAGTCATATAATTTTTCAAATGTAATTTTTGAGTTACCAATTTCGTGTGCTTTTTTGTAATTACTTTCTGCTTTCGCATATCGCTTAAAATACACATCTATATATCCTTTGGCTAAAAAACCATTTACTTTTGAAAGAGACATTAACTCATCGGCATATTTTTGGGCTTTTTTTTCACTACCGCCAATAATTCCTGGTAATTCAAGATACAACATTACTAAAGCCCAACGTGTTTCAATGTGTTTACTATCTAATTTTGCTGCCGTTAAAAAAGACTCTTCTACTTCATCAATTAATCCTAAAGCCTTAAATTTATTAGATTCTTTAGCTTTCATTCCTAAAGCACCACCATATTTATACCAATAATTAGCCGTTCTTGGAAAATTGTTTTTCAATTTTTTATAATTATCGACAGCCTCATCCCATTTTTTTTGATGTCCGGCAATATCGCCAAGATATTCAATTGTTTTAGCATGATCTGGATGAGAAATTAAATACTCTTTCAACATTATCTTTGCTTCACTCATTTTTTTTTGTGCCAACAAGCTTTCTCCCTTCTCAAAACTTGATTGAGAAAATGTGAGTAGTGAACAAAAGAAAAAAATTATCTGCCAATATTTCATTGCTCAAAAATAGTGAAATGATTTTGGATTTTCTACACAAAAAAACGACTTGATTGCTCAAGTCGTTTTTCATCTTATGGTAATTCAACAATTACTTCACAATTGTCATTTCATCAACAATATGTTTAGCTCCTGAGAAATTCTCAATTACCCATAACACGTAACGAATATCAACGTTGATTGTTCTTTGTAATTTATTATCAAAAATAACATCACCTGCCATAGCTTCGATATTTCCGTCGAATGCTAAGCCGATTAATTCTCCTTTTCCGTTTAATACTGGAGAACCTGAGTTACCACCTGTAATATCATTATCCGTTAAGAAGTTAACGTGTAAAGATCCGTCTTTATCTGCATAACGACCAAATTCTTTTTTAGCATTCATTTCTAATACTTTTGCAGGTAGATCAAATTCTAAATCTCCTTTTTTGTATTTTTTAACTTGACCAGCTAATGTAGTATAGTTATTGATTGAAGCATCATTACGTTTGTCTGCTGGTAAAGAACGAACTTTACCATACGTTAAACGTAATGTTGAATTTGCATCTGGATATTTGATTTCTCCAATTTTAGATTCTCTTAAACCTTCTACTAATAAACGGAAAGAAGCACCAAAATCGTTTTGAGCTTTCATTAACTCCTCACTTCTTTTTCCAAAATGAGATACTAAATCCAATGTTAAAACTTGTAACGGATCGTTTGCTAAGGCAGCTTCATTTGGTACATCTAAAAAGGCTTTAATTCTGTCTTTAGAAGTAAAAATACTGGTTTCAAAAGTTTCATTTACATATTGAGTAAAATCACCATTGTTTGATGCAGCTAATTTTTCAACCATAGGAGCTAAAGTATAACCCGCTTTTTTAGCATACAAACTCAATTGTGCTGCCAAAATATCTTTTTCAGCTGGAATATGTAATTCTTTGTACATTTCATCAACCATTTCCATAATTGACGGAGCCATTTCAGCACGTTTAGCAGCATCCGCTTTTGTATAAGCATCTAATTGTCTTCCTAATGTTCTTCCGATAGTACCAAAAGCAGAAGTTCTGAATAATTGTTGTAAATAATTGTCATGACGTGATTTCTCATTGGTCATTGCGTAATAATTATTGATGGTTGCTATTACATTACCATATTTAGCTTTGTTTTCTGGTAAGTTAGCCCATGTATTAAATTTTGCCTCTTGAGCTGCTTTTGTTTTTGCTGTTCCAAATTTAGTCAACGCATCAATCATTCCTTGACGGTTTTTCCAATAGTTTGCAACTCCTGCAAATTTTGAAGCGTAAATAAGGTTTAAAGCATCAGACTGAACCATGTATTTTTTCATATTGTCCATTCCAGTTTTAGAACCTTCAACCCATGCTGGATATGCATATTTTACATTTTGTTCAATTCCGCCTGCTGGCATCCAACGGTTTGTTCTTCCAGGATAACCTAAAATCATTGCGAAGTCGTTTTCTTTAACTCCACCAATGTTAACTGGTAAGTAATGTTTTGGTTTTAGCGGAACATTATTTGGAGAATACTCTGCTGGATTTCCGTTTGCATCAGCATATACTCTAAACATAGAGAAATCTGCTGTATGACGTGGCCATTCCCAGTTGTCTGTATCACCACCAAATTTTCCTAAACTTTCTGGTGGAGTTCCTACTAAACGAACGTCTTTATAATCTTGGTAAACAAAATAGTAATATTCATTTCCTTGAAAAAAAGGACGAACAGAAACAGTATATTTTCCGCCTTCGTTATTTTCTTTTTCAATTTTTGCGATTTCAGCATTGATAGCTTTTTCTCTATCAGCTTCACTCATTCCTGGAGTAACAACCGATAAAATTCGTTTTGTACAATCATCCATTCTCACGAAAAAACGAACAAATAAACTAGATGGTTTTAACTCATCAGTTCTGTTTTTTGCCCAATAACCGTTTTTCAAATAGTTTTTTTCCGCAGATGATAATTCGGCAATAGCATCGTAACCACAGTGGTGATTGGTTAATACTAAACCGTCTTTTGAAATTATTTCTGCTGTACAACCTCCATTAAATTGTACAATAGCATCTTTTAAACTGTGATTGTTGATGCTGTAAATTTCTTCGGCTGTTAATTGTAAGCCCATTTTTTGCATGTCGCGGTGATTTAATCGTTCGATGAACATTAAAAACCACATTCCTTCATCTGCTTTTACCGATGCAGGAACTAGTATAATAGCTGAAACGACAAATAATAATACTTTTTTCATAATGTATCTTTGTTCTTTTGATTTGTGTTGCGAATATACTTAAAAATACGATTTCGATAAAATTATCATGTAAAAATCATGTAAAATTGTATCAATTTTAACTTTATATTTGAATAACTGCATTAAAAACAAAAAAGCACCTTCAGTTGAAGATGCTTTCTAATGAGCTTAATAACTAGTTATTTTTCTTCTACATTCAACATTTGCCACAATTTGTCTTTCAACTCTTGTAAACCTTGTTGCGCCACAGACGAAATAAATAAATAAGGTGTTCCTTTGAATGCTGCGTCTAATTGTTTTTTCAATTCTGCGCGTAATTCATCGTCTAACATATCGCATTTTGAAATGACAATCAAACGGTCTTTGTCTAACATTTCGGGATTGTAACGACGTAATTCATCCAACAGAATTTCGTATTCTTTCTTAATATCATCGGCATCAGCTGGAACTAAAAACAATAAAGTTGAATTTCGTTCTATATGACGCAAAAAATAATGTCCTAACCCTTTTCCTTCTGCTGCTCCTTCAATAATTCCTGGAATATCTGCCATTACAAAGGATTGAAAATCTCTATATGCTACAATTCCCAAATTAGGTTTTAAAGTAGTAAACGGATAATCGGCAATTTTTGGCTTAGCCGAAGTTAATACGGATAGCAACGTTGATTTTCCAGCATTTGGAAAACCAACTAAACCTACGTCTGCTAATACTTTTAATTCTAAAGTAACATCTACTTCTTTTACTGGCATTCCAGGTTGTGCATAGCGGGGTGTTTGATTGGTTGCACTTCTAAAATGCCAGTTTCCTAACCCCCCTTTTCCACCTTCAGCTAAAATCTTAACCTCATCATGTTCTGTAATTTCAAACAAAACGTCACCAGTTTCTTGATCTTTTACAACCGTTCCTAATGGAACTTCAATGTATTTATCTTCTCCATCATGACCTGTACTTCTTGAACTTCCACCATCGCCTCCGTGACCCGCGCGCATGTGTTTTAGAAATTTCAAATGAAATAACGTCCAAAGATTTTTATTACCTTTTATATAAACGTGTCCCCCACGACCACCATCTCCTCCATCGGGTCCGCCTTTTTCAATAAATTTTTCACGATGTAAATGCGATGAGCCTTTCCCTCCTTTTCCGGAAGAAACATATATTTTTACGTAGTCAACAAAATTTCCCTCTGTCATTTGAAAGTTAGAAGTTAGAAGTTAGAAGTTAGAAATTCCTAACTGTAACTATAATTTATTATTTTATTCAGTGTATTGTTTGATAAGGACTTTATCGATTTTGGCACCGTCCATAGAAAGGGCTTCGAGTTCTAATTTATTCCAAATTATCTTCTCGCCTTGATTAGGAATATTTCCCAGTTCTGTGATAAAAAAACCACTTACTGTAGTTACTTCATAATCATTAATCAATTCGTCTAAATCGAAAAAAGTTAAAAAATCGTGTAATGAATATTGACCATCCACTAACCAAGTACCATCTTCATTAGACACTAATTTGTATTCGTCTTCATCAAAATCAGACGCGTCGCCAACTAAAGCTTCTAAAATATCATTTAAAGTAATCACGCCCTGAAAAATAGCGTGTTCATCAACTACAAAAGCATAATGTAGCTTAGAGGTTTTAAAATTCTCCAACGCTTTATAAGCCGAAGTTTGTTCAATTAAATAAACAGGTTCTTTTGTGATTGATTTCAAATCAAACTGTCCTGATTCAAAACTTACAAACAAGTCTTTTAGCAATACTAAACCGATAACATTATCTAAATTATCTTCACAAACAGGATACACCGAGTGCAACTCGTTTATAACTTTATTTTTTATTTCCTCTTGAGAATCTTCTAAAGATAAATAAACAATATCACTTCGATGCGTCATTAACGAATTTACTTTACGATCGCCAATATGAAACACACGTTCTACTATATCTTGTTCAATTTCTTGTACTTCTCCTACTTCAGTTCCTTCCTTGATGATGGCTTTAATTTCTTCTTCTGTAACTTTACCATCAGCAGTAGGTTTTATTTGTAACATTTTCAACAAGAAATCAGTTGAAGTAGTTAGTAACCAAATAAAAGGCATAGTGACTGTTGAAACAATTTTCATAGGATAAGCCACAGCTTTTGCAATTCCTTCGGGATAATTAAGACCAATACGTTTGGGTAATAATTCACCTAAAACCAAAGAGAAAAAAGTTAAGGTTACTACTACAATTCCTACTGCAATTGAATTGGAATACGGACTTAATGCTTCAAATGTGGCTACAAAATTTTGAACATCGGTAGTGATTTTATCTCCCGAATAAATACCCGTTAAAATTCCAATTAAGGTTATTCCTATTTGAACAGTTGATAAAAATTCATTAGGAGAATTAGCTAAATCTAATGCGGCTTTTGCATTTTTATTTCCTTTTTTTGCTGCCGTTTCTAACCGATTTTTTCTTGCAGAAATCAATGCGATTTCAGACATTGAGAAGACACCGTTTAAAAGAATTAAAAAAAGTATAATTAAAATTTCCATAGTGTAAAATTACAAAAAAAGAGCTTACGTCCCGATTTCGGAAATAGCTCCTTTTCTGTTTGCAAATATCTAAAAAAAAATTGAATGCTCGAAATTTATGTTAATAGGTTAATTTTCTGATTATAATTGATCTAAAACCGCACTTAATCTTTCGGTGACTTCTGCTATAGAACCAATTCCATCTACAGCATAAAATTTATGTTGAGCTGTGTAATAATCCATCAAAGGTGCCGTTTTTTGATTGTATTCATCATAACGATTTCTGATTTTTTCTTCATCTTGATCGTCTGGTCTTCCAGAAGTTTTTCCTCTTTCTAATAAACGTGCCACTAAAATATTATCATCGGCTTCTAAGGCAACTGTAGCTGTAATTTCTTCATTCTTGCTCGCTAAAAAAACATCTAACGCTTCTGCTTGTGCAATTGTTCTAGGAAAACCATCAAATAAAAAACCGGCAGCTTGTGGATTCTTATCTACTTCACTTTGCAGCATTTGAATGGTTACAGCATCGGGCACTAAATCACCTTTATCCATAAATGTTTTGGCTAATCTTCCTAGTTCTGTATCATTTTTAATATTGAATCTAAAAATATCACCTGTAGATAAATGCACTAAATTGTATTTATCTTTTAAAAATTCGGCTTGTGTTCCTTTTCCTGCTCCTGGTTTCCCAAATAATACGATATTAATCATTTTTTTTACGTTTATTGTTTGTGGTTTGTAGTTTTTTTTTGTTTCAAGGTCTAACCTCTAACTTCTATTTTCTTTACTCAGATAATTGATATACATCTTTTAAATTTCGACCTAAACCATCATAATCTAATCCATAGCCAACAATGAATTTATTCGGAATACGAATTCCTACATAATCTAATTTGATGTCCTTTTTATAGGCTTCGGGTTTAAAAAACAAAGTGGCTATTTTAAAATGTTTTACATTATGTGATTTAAATATTGCTTTTAATTCTTCAATAGTATGACCCGTATCTACAATATCTTCTACGATAATTACGGAACGTCCTTCTAAATTTTGATTGATTCCAATTAATTGTTTTACCTGATTAGTTGTTTGAGTTCCTTCATAAGAAGCCATTTTTACAAAAGAAACTTCACAAGGTTGGTTGTATTTTTTTAGCAAATCGGAAACCACCATAAATGAACCGTTCAACACACCGATAAAAACAGGCACATCGTCAAAAAAATCAGCTTCAATTTGTTTTGCCATGGCTTCAAGTGCAAAATTAATTTCTTCTTCGGCAATGAAAATCTCAAATTTTTTATCGTGTAATTGTATCACTTACTGTTGATTTTAAAAATAAAGAACAAATTTAATGAAGTAGTAAGGATTTCAAACTAACTATTTTGACTTTTTTGCAAATTTGGTATATTTACAAAATGAAAACCGAATTAGTACCGAAAATTGACCAAAGTACTGCACATCGAAAAAGTCGTGAACAGTTGAGCAATTATATTCTTCGGAATTTGGATATGCTAAGTGATTTCATTGAAATTGCTTTCGATATTTCTAATAAAAATCATGTAAAGGCGTTTTGGAGTTTAGAATTGGTTTGCGAAAAAAAGTTAAAGGTTTTTTTTCCTTATCTCGATTTGTTTTGCGAAGTGTTACCTAAATTAAAAGACGATTCGGCCATTAGACCTGCGACGAAAATTTGCTTGTTCTTATCGAAAAGTAACCATAGAAAAAACGGTATTTCGTTAACGCAAGAACAAGAACATCTTTTAATAGAAGCTTTACTTGACCGTTTGATTCAAGACGAAAAAGTAGTCGCAAAAGTATATGCTATGAGAGCACTTTTTGTTTTGGGAAAGAAATATCAGTGGGTTCACGAAGAATTAAAAACCATCATAGAACAAGATTATTCGAGTCATTCTGCAGCCTATCAAGCCGCAACTAGAAATTTACTAAAAAAACTCAACAAGTAATATTTTCTGAATGCTAAATTCTGAAATCTAAATTCTTACTCTTATCTTTGCGCAAACAACAACTACAACAAATGAACTATTTTTCTTCTGATTTTAAATTAGGAATTTTAGGCGGAGGGCAATTGGGTAAAATGCTTTTGACCGAAACCCGAAAATTTGATATTCAAACATTCGTATTGGAACCAAGTGAAGAAGCGCCTGCCCGATTGAGTTGTAACGAATTTTTCAAAGGTAGTTTGATGGATTTTGACACGGTGTACCAATTTGGGAAAAAAGTTGATGTATTAACTATCGAAATTGAAAATGTCAATTTAGACGCTTTAGATCAATTAGAAGCAGAAGGATTACCCGTTTACCCCTCACCAAAAACCTTACGTTTGATTCAAAACAAAGGAAAACAAAAAGATTTTTATGTTGAAAAAAACATTCCAACTTCAAAACACTTGCGATTTGTTGACTTATCTGATTTGAGAAAATCGTTAGAAAAAGACGAATTAGAATTTCCGTTTGTATGGAAATGTGCTCAATTTGGTTACGATGGAAATGGCGTAAAAATTTGTCGCTCAGCAATAGACTTGGTAAATTTACCCGATGTAGAATGCATTGCCGAAGAAATGGTTCCGTTCAAAAATGAATTGGCAGTCATTGTAGCGCGTTCGGTTTCTGGTGAAGTTAAAACCTATCCTGTAGTCGAAATGGAATTTCATCCCGAAGCCAATCAAGTGGAATATGTAATTTGTCCGGCTCGTATCGATGAAACAGTAGCACAAAAAGCGAACGAAATTGCCTTAAATGTTTCAAAAGCATTTAACCATGTGGGTTTATTAGCTGTTGAAATGTTCCAAACCGAAGACGATGAAATTTTAGTCAACGAAGTCGCTCCAAGACCCCACAATTCGGGTCATTATTCAATTGAAGCGAGTTATACTTCGCAATTCGAAAATCATTTACGTGCCATTTTAGATTTACCTTTAGGAAATACCGCTAGCAAAGTTGCTGGAATTATGGTAAATTTGGTAGGTTCAGAAGGGTATTCTGGACAAGTAGTTTACGAAAACATAGAGAAAATCATGGCAATTGTTGGCGTAACACCACACATTTATGGAAAAAGAGAAACAAGACCTTTCCGAAAAATGGGACACGTTACGATTGTAAATGAAGATATGGCAACAGCCAGAAAAATTGCGGAAGAAGTAAAGAATTCAATTAGGGTAATATGCCAATAAGGCAATGTTCAATAAGAAAATTAGAAAAACAACCAAAAACCTACTCACCCCTAGTAGGAATTCCCCCTTCGGGGGTTAGGGGGCTGATTTATGAGTAAAGTAGCCATCATCATGGGAAGCATTTCGGATATGCCAGTTATGCAAGAAGCCATCGACATCTTAAAAGGATTTGATATTGAAACCGAAGTTGATATTGTTTCGGCACACAGAACACCTGAAAAATTAGTTGATTTCAGTAAAAATGCACACGAAAGAGGTATTTCAGTAATTATTGCTGGTGCTGGTGGTGCGGCTCATTTACCTGGAATGGTTGCTTCTATGTCGCCTCTTCCTGTAATTGGAGTGCCTGTAAAATCGAGCAATTCTATTGATGGATGGGATTCGGTTTTATCTATTTTACAAATGCCAGGTGGCGTTCCTGTAGCAACTGTGGCTTTAAACGGCGCAAAAAATGCCGGAATTTTAGCAGCTCAAATCATTGGAAGTTCTGATAAATGTGTTTTAGACAAAATCATTGCTTACAAAGAAGGCTTGAAACAAACTGTTTTAAAAGCTTCTGAAAACCTAAAATAAAAAATCCCAAACGATAATTTGGGATTTCTATTTACATAAATCAAACTACTCTAATAAAATTTAATTTCTCTTAATTTGGGGAAAAAAGGGAATTTATAGACATTTCATCGACAAATATAAACACTTTATCGGATAAAACAAATTTTATGACACTTTTTTTAGCACCTTTTACCACAAAATACACAACAGCACCATTTAGTAAAATTTCATTATCCGATTATCAACCTGCTTTTGAGAAAACTATTGAAATTGCACGAAATGAAATTAATGCTATTGCAATCAATTCAGAAGCGCCAACATTTGAAAATACTATTGAAGCTTTAGATTTTGCAGGAGCAGCTTTAGATCGCTTATCCTCAATTTTCTTCAATTTGAATTCGGCAGAAACCTGTGACGAAATGCAAAAAATTGCTCAAGAAGTTTCACCGTTATTAACCGAATTTAGTAATGATATTGCGTTAAATGAAGATTTATTTAAACGCATCAAGTCGGTTTATGATCAAAAAGAGTCCTTAGAATTAACCATCGAACAAGCAACTTTACTCGATAAAAAATTCAAAGGTTTTTCTAGAAACGGTGCCTTACTTAATGAAGCAGATAAAGTAAAACTTCGTGAAATTGATACAGAATTGGCCAAACTAAAATTAACTTATGGTGAAAATGTATTAGCCGAAACTAATAATTATCAATTACATATTACTAATGAAGCTGATTTAAAAGGTTTGCCTGCCGGAGCTAAAGAAATGGCTTCAAGTTTGGCAAAATCAAAAAATTTAGAAGGTTGGATTTTCACTTTAGACTTTCCAAGTTATTTACCTTTTGTGACTTATGTAGACAATCGTGAATTACGAAAAGAAATCACAATTGCTGCAGGTAAAAAATCGTTTCAAGATAATGAATTCGACAACAAAGAAAATGTAAAACGAATTGTAGAATTGCGTCATAAACGTGCAAATTTATTAGGTTACGAATCGCATTCGCATTTTGTTTTAGAAGAACGAATGGCGCAAAATCCAAACAACGTACAATCGTTTTTGAATGATTTATTGGAAAAAGCAAAACCTGCTGCTGAAAAAGAATTTGCTCAATTATCCGCCTTCGCCAAAGAATTAGACGGAATTGACCAATTAGAAAAATGGGATGGCGCTTATTATTCGGAAAAATTGAAACAAAAATTATTCAGTTTGGATGACGAAGTATTGAAACCCTATTTCAAATTGGAAAATGTATTGAATGGTGCTTTCACTATCGCTGAAAAACTATTCGGAATCACATTCAAAGAAGTTTTTGATATTGATAAATATCATGAAGATGTGCAAACTTTTGAAGTATTATCCCCTAGCAGTATGGGATATCACGAATTAGTAGCCATTTTTTATTCCGATTTTTTTCCGAGAAAAGGAAAACGAAATGGCGCTTGGATGACATCCTACAAACCACAATATATTAAGGACGGAATCAACGAACGACCACATGTTTCTATCGTTTGTAATTTCACACCACCAATTTTCAGTTCCGAGAAATCGGAATCAAAACCTTCGTTATTAACTTTTAATGAAGTGACTACATTGTTTCACGAATTTGGACACGCATTACATGGCATGTTAGCCAACACAACTTATCCAAGTTTATCGGGAACTTCGGTGTATTGGGATTTTGTGGAATTACCAAGTCAAGTGATGGAAAACTGGTGCTACGAACCCGAAGCGTTGGCTTTATTTGCGAAACATTATGAAACGGGAGAAATTATTCCGCAACAATACGTTGAAAAAATCAAAGAAAGTGCGAGTTTTTTAGAAGGAATGGCAACGTTGCGCCAATTAAGTTTCGGGATTTTAGACATGAACTATCATGCAAAATCGCAAACTATTGACGATGTAAAAGCCTTTGAAAAACAAGCAATGGAAGGCACAAGTTTATATCCTGACGTAGCCGAAAATTGCATGAGCACGTCGTTTTCGCATGTTTTTCAAGGCGGTTATTCTTCGGGATATTACAGCTACAAATGGGCAGAAGTTTTAGATGCCGATGCGTTTGCGTATTTCCAAGAAAAAGGAATTTTCAATAAAGAAGTCGCAACCAAATTCAAAGACAACGTACTTTCAAAAGGCGGCACCGAATTACCAATGGAATTGTATAAAAAATTCAGAGGTCAGGAACCGAAAGTGGAGGCGTTGTTGAAAAGGGCGGGGTTGGTTTAATTGAACGAATTAGTAACCAATATGCGACATAATAGTTTGCGTCGCTCCTTTATTCATTTGAACAAATGTGCTGCAAATATGTCCTTTTTCGAGTCGTTCATCTTCGTTTTGAAGCAATAGATCAAACGCCTCATTCAATTGGGTTTGATTTTGAATAGTCAGACAACCTTCTAAATTTACTAAAGCCGTTGCTTCTGAAAAATGCGAATAATTTGGACCAATCACCACTGGAATTCCAAACGTAGCCGGTTCTAAAATATTGTGTACGCCAGGATTTCCGAAACCACCACCAACATAAGCAATGTCTGCATAGGAATAAATTTTGGTTAAAATTCCGATGGTATCAATGATGAAAACATTGAAACTGGATAAATCAATATTACTTTTTTCTGAAAATAAAACGGAAGATTTTGTTATTTGGGATTTGATATTTGTTATTTGCTCCGCTTTGATATTATGTGGCGCAATGATAAATTTGACATCATCTGAACTCTGATTAATATAATTAACGAGTAGTTCTTCGTCTTTAGGCCAAGAACTGCCAATTACAACCATTTTTGTCTTTCCGAGCGATGTCGAGGAATCTCTAAACTGCTCAACAAAATCTAATGTATTATCGCGTTCTAAAATAGAAACCACGCGATCAAAACGGGTATCGCCAGAAACTTTTACATTGGTAAAACCTATACTTTTTAAAAGTGTCTTTGAACTTTCATTTTGCACAAAAAAGTAATCAAAAGTGTGTAATGCTTTTCTGTAAAATCCGCCATACCATTTAAAAAAGAGTTGCTTTTTGCGAAAAATTCCTGAGATTAAATAGGTTTTACAATTTTGATTTTTTAGTTCCTTGAGATAATTAGGCCAAAATTCATACTTGATAAAAAATACCATTTCGGGATGAACCAATTGTACGAATTGTTTTGCATTGGAAATAGTATCCAAAGGCAAATAAACGGTAACATCTGCTATTGTATTGTTTTTTCGTACCTCATAACCCGAAGGCGAGAAAAAAGTAAGAACAATTTTATGATTTGGATAGTGTTGCTTGATGGCTTCAATTACTGGCAAACCTTGTTCATATTCGCCTAAAGAAGCGGCATGAAACCAAATTGTTTTATCAGAAGTTTGAATTTTATCAGCAAAAGTTTCAAAAACTGATTTTCTTCCTTTAACAAACAAGTTCAATTTTGGACTAAAAAGCGCCAAAATCTTTAAAATCTGCGAAGCAAAAAGTAGTATAAAGTTATAAATAAATGACATAGTACTAATTTATGTTGCTAAATTACGTTTCTTTTATGGAACTCAAAAAATGTAAGCAGAATTTCTTACTTTTGCTTGACTTAATTAGATTAGGACGATGAAAAAATTACAAATGGTTGACTTAAAAAGTCAGTACGAAAAAATAAAAGACGAAGTGAATGCTTCTATACAAGAAGTATTAGATACAAACACCTATATTAATGGGCCATTAGTACACCAATTTCAGGCCGATTTAGAAAAATATTTAGGCGCAAAACACGTAATTCCATGTGCCAACGGAACCGATGCCTTACAAATTGCCATGATGGGATTGGGTTTACAACCTGGCGATGAAGTCATAACAGCAGATTTTACATTCGCTGCTACAGTTGAAGTGATTGCTTTGTTGCAATTAACTCCTGTTTTAGTGGATGTTGACATGAATAATATGAATATTTCGTTAGACGGAATTCGTAAAGCGATTACGCCAAAAACGAAAGCAATTGTTCCCGTTCATTTATTTGGTCGTGCCGCAAATATGGATGCGATTATGGAAATTGCCAACGAGCATAATTTGTATGTAATTGAAGATAATGCGCAAGCCATTGGAGCAAATTATACATCAAAAGATGGTTCGAAGAAGAAAGTAGGAACCATTGGACATGTGGCTGCCACATCATTTTTTCCGTCTAAAAATTTAGGTTGTTATGGTGATGGTGGTGCGATTTTTACCAATGATGACAATTTAGCACACATTATTAGAGGAATTGTAAATCACGGAATGTATGAACGATACCATCACGATGTTGTGGGAGTAAATTCTCGTTTAGATAGTATTCAAGCTGGGGTTTTAAAAGCAAAATTACCACATCTTGATACGTATAACAAAGCACGCCAAGAAGCTGCTAAAAAATACAGTTTGGCTTTAAGTCAAAACCCAAATATTTGGGCGCCTTTTATTTGTGATTCTTGTGATTGTCATGTATTTCATCAATATGTGATTCGTATTTTAAATGGAAAACGCGATGGATTATTAACTCATTTACAAGAAAAAGGAATTCCATGTGCTATTTATTATCCAATTCCATTACACAGTCAAAAAGCGTATGCTGATTCGAGATATAAAGAAGAAGATTTTCCGGTAACCAATCAATTAGTGAAAGAAGTAATTGCGTTACCAATGCATACCGAATTAGACGATGAGCAAATTAAATTTATAACTGATACGGTTTTAGAATATGTATAATAGTGTTCAGTCGCAGTATTCAGTCTCAGTTACTGTCTGCTGCGACTGTGACTCAAAACTAAAATATGAAGATAGTAGTTACCGGTGGTTTAGGTTTTATAGGTTCGCACACCGTTGTGGAATTACAAAATGAGGGGTTTGAGGTTATTGCAATTGATAATCTTTCTAATTCTTCTTTGGAAGTTTTAAATGGTATCGAACGCATTACTGGCAAAAAGCCAATTTTTGAAAATCTCGATTTGCGTGATAAAACTGCTGTTCAAAATTTCTTTGCAACACATACTGATATTTCTGGAGTAATTCATTTTGCAGCTTCTAAGGCCGTGGGAGAAAGTGTTGAAAATCCGTTGTTGTATTACGAAAACAACCTTAATTCGTTAATTTATTTACTACAAGAATTACAACAAAAACCTGCAGCTCACTTTATTTTCAGTTCGTCTTGTACAGTTTACGGTCAAGCCGAAAATATGCCCATTACCGAAGACGCACCTATTCAAATCGCGAAGTCGCCTTACGGAAACACAAAGCAAATAGGAGAAGAAATCATAAAAGACGTCGCTAAAGTAAGCGCTATTAATGCTATTTTATTGCGTTATTTTAATCCAATTGGCGCACATGAGTCGGCTGAAATTGGAGAATTACCTTTAGGTGTTCCTCAAAATTTAGTTCCATTTATTACCCAAACGGCTATTGGGTTACGTGAAAAATTATCGGTGTTTGGAAACGACTATCCCACACCAGACGGAACGGCAATAAGAGATTATATCCATGTTGTGGATTTAGCTAAAGCACATGTTGTGGCGCTTAAGCGATTACTAAACCAACAAAATATTGAAAACGTAGAAATTTTCAATTTAGGAACTGGTACTGGAAGTTCGGTTTTAGAAGTCATTAACGCCTTTGAAAAAGTATCTAATCAAAAATTGAATTATCAAATCGTAGGAAGACGTGAAGGCGACATTACAGAAGCTTATGCCAATACCGAAAAAGCAAATTCGATTCTAGGTTGGAAAACCGAATTATCACTGGAAGACGCCTTGTCATCGGCTTGGAAATGGGAAAAAAAAATTAGAAATAAGTAAGCAACTTTTGGGCTAACCACCAAAATATTGGAATACTTTCAACCCAAAAGCTAGAATAATATTTAGATCGTTTTTCGTTCGAAAAATATAAAAAAACGGCAATAATTAGGACAAAAAACAAATTGAGAAGTATTATTTCATTTTGAATTACAACATCAATTCCTATAAACTCCAACAAAAGAAAATAACCTAATTTTTTAGTGTTTGCTATTCCTATTCGTTGTGGCAATGTTTGTAATGCAATGGTGTCAAATTGCAAATCAATGATTTCAAAAATGCACATCAAAGCATAAATCAATACAAACCGCTGTACAGCTTGCAGCATTTCTATTTCAGTAATAGTCATCTTCAATGCTATAACCGGAAGTAAAAAAGTAACTAGTGTCCAACTCAAGGCTACTAAAAACACCTTAAATCCGATCCAATTTCGGCCAGAATTCAACCAACCAAAAAAAGAAAATCCGTACAATAAAGTTATAAATAACGCCAATAGAGCAACAAATTGCACATCTATTTCTAATTGAAAATAAAAATAAAGTGCGGCTACAAATGCACTCAAACTTAGTAAAGAAATAAGTTGAAATTTCTTTGAAATTTGATGCTTTTTTAGTCTATAAACGCTAAAATATTTAATTACATTATAAGCCGCAATGGTGCCAAAAAAACCAAAATAAGCAACATCACAATCATAAGAACTGTTTAATGTTGTAAAAGTCAGCAAAATAAATGCATAGGCGGAAAACGCAACATGAATGCTACTCGCAATATAAAAGTCAACTATTTTCTTCAAAAACACCATTCAACAAAAATAATCAATCTGTTAATAAGATATTGATTTAGTTGATAAAATCACAAAAAATCAGGCTTTAAAATCCAAAATTTAAAAGATTAATAATTACTTTTGTTTTTCAAAACAACACACAAAAAAACACTTATACATTTTATAAAAAAATGAAAACAGATGCATTTGCTTTAAGACATTTAGGTCCACGTGAGAGTGACTTAAATCACATGTTAAAAACCATTGGTGTAGATACTTTAGACCAATTAATTTTTGAGACGATTCCTAATGATATTCGCTTAAAAAACGACTTAAATTTAGACGAACCAATGACTGAATATGAGTATTTAAATCACATTCAAGAATTAGGAAAGAAAAACAAGATTTTTAAATCGTATATTGGTTTGGGATATCATCCTGCAATTGTACCTGCTGTAATTCAACGTAATATCTTTGAAAATCCAGGATGGTACACTGCGTATACACCTTATCAAGCCGAAATTGCTCAAGGGCGTTTAGAAGCGATTTTGAATTACCAAACAACCGTTATTGAATTAACTGGAATGGAAATTGCCAATGCTTCTTTACTTGATGAAGGAACGGCTGCTGCCGAAGCAATGGCATTGTTATTTGATGTTCGAACTAGAGATCAAAAGAAAAACAACGTTTCTAAATTCTTTGTTTCGGAAGAAATTTTACCTCAAACATTATCTGTTTTACAAACACGTTCAACACCACTAAACATAGAATTAGTAGTTGGAAATCATGAAACTTTTGATTTTTCTTCAGACTTTTTCGGAGCAATCTTACAATATCCAGGGAAATATGGCCAAGTGTATGATTACAGTGGATTTATTGCAAAAGCAGCTTCAAACGAAATCAAAGTAGCGGTTGCCGCTGATATTTTATCGCTTGCAAAATTAACGCCTCCAGGTGAAATGGGAGCTGCAGTTGTATTTGGAACTACGCAACGTTTTGGTATTCCAATGGGTTACGGTGGGCCACACGCTGCTTATTTTGCCACAAAAGAAGAATACAAACGTTCAATGCCAGGAAGAATCATCGGTGTTTCTATCGACATGAACGGAAATCGTGCGTTACGAATGGCTTTGGGAACTCGTGAGCAACACATAAAACGCGAAAAAGCAACTTCAAACATTTGTACGGCTCAAGTTTTATTAGCGGTTATGGCCGGAATGTATGCTGTGTATCATGGACCAAAAGGACTGAAATATATTGCAAATAAAGTACACGCTTCTGCGGTTACCACAGCTGATGCTTTGAATAAATTAGGGGTATACCAAACCAATACGGCTTTCTTTGATACAATCTTATTAAAAGCTGATGCCGCTAAAGTAAAAGCGATTGCTGAAAAACACGAAGTAAATTTCTTTTATCCAGATGCTGAAACCATTTCGATTGCATTCAATGAAACAACATCAATTGGAGACATCAACCAAATCATCGCTATTTTTGCCGAAGCAACAGGTAAAGAAAGTTTCAAAGTGAATCAATTAGCTACTGAAGCTATGGTTCCTGCAAACTTAGAACGAAAATCGGCTTTCTTACAATATGATGTATTTAACAATCATCATTCCGAAAGTCAACTGATGCGTTACATAAAAAAATTAGAACGTAAAGATTTATCGTTGAATCACTCAATGATTTCGTTAGGTTCTTGTACGATGAAATTAAATGCTGCTGCTGAAATGTTGCCTTTATCGATGGCAAATTGGAACAGCATTCACCCTTTTGCTCCTATTGAACAAGCAGAAGGTTACCAAATCATGTTGAAAAAATTAGAACATCAATTGAATGTTGTAACGGGTTTCCAAGGAACAACACTACAGCCAAATTCTGGTGCTCAAGGTGAATATGCTGGTTTAATGGCCATTCGTGCATATCATTTATCAAGAGGAGACAACCATAGAAATGTATGTTTGATTCCTGCTTCTGCACATGGAACAAATCCTGCATCTGCCGCTATGGCTGGAATGGAAATCATCGTAACCAAAACCATGGATAACGGAAATATCGATGTGGAAGATTTAAGAGAAAAAGCAATACTTCACAAAGAAAATTTATCGGCTTTGATGGTAACGTATCCATCAACTCACGGTGTATTTGAAAGTGCAATTATTGAAATTACAAATATCATTCACGAAAACGGAGGATTAGTGTATATGGATGGTGCCAATATGAATGCACAGGTAGGATTAACCAATCCTGCGACTATTGGTGCTGATGTTTGTCACTTGAACTTACACAAAACCTTTGCTATTCCTCACGGAGGTGGTGGACCAGGTGTTGGACCAATTTGTGTGAACGATAAATTAGTTCCATTTTTACCAACTAATCCAATAATTCCAACAGGAGGAAATCAAGCCATTACTGCTATTTCTTCTGCACCTTATGGATCGGCTTTAGTTTGTTTAATTTCTTATGGCTATATTGTTATGATGGGGGCTGAAGGATTAACCAATGCTACTAAATATGCTATCTTAAATGCAAATTATATGAAAGCGCGTCTAGAGGAACATTATCCGGTTTTATATTCGGGTGAAATGGGAAGAGCGGCTCACGAAATGATATTAGACTGTAGAGCATTTGAAGAAAAAGGAATCAAAGTAACCGATATTGCAAAACGTTTAATGGACTATGGTTTCCATGCCCCAACAGTTTCTTTCCCAGTTGGTGGAACGTTAATGATTGAACCTACAGAATCTGAAGATGTTGCTGAACTAGATCGTTTTTGTGATGCGATGATTGCAATTCGTAAAGAAATTGAAGCTTCAACAAAAGAGGATGAAAACAACATTTTAAGAAATGCTCCGCATACCTTAGCTATGGTTACGGCTAACGATTGGGTTTTTCCATACACCAGAGAGCAAGCTGCTTATGCACTAGATTATATTGCTGAAAATAAATTTTGGCCAACCGTTCGTCGTATTGATGAAGCGTATGGCGATAGAAACTTAGTTTGCTCTTGTGCGCCTATTGAAGCGTATATGTAATTCAAAGTACAAATTACGAAATTCAAAGTGCAAAGTATATAAAAGGTTTCAAGTTGAAAAATTTGAAACCTTTTTTTTCACCCATTACCTAAGACCTTTTACCTTTTAACCAAAATGAAAGACATTGAAACCCGCGAAGATATTTTACTCATTATGCACAAGTTTTATGATAAACTTTTAGCCGATGATGTTATTCGTTTTTTCTTTACTCGTATTACATCTGTAAATGAACACTTAGAAGTGCATTTTGAAATTCTAGCTACCTTTTGGGAACAATCATTATTTTTAAAAGGCGGATATTATAACAATATGTTTTCTATTCATAAAGAAGTTCATGAAAAAGCTACATTTACAAAAGAGCACTATACCATTTGGTTAAACCATTTCAATTCAACAATTGACGCATATTTCGTAGGAAAAAATGCCGAACAAATGAAAACACAAGCCTTAAGCATGGCAACTATTATGCAAATAAAATTTACATAATTTAGTCTTAAAAAAAAGAGATTTCTCATTTTTTAATCGTTTAACTAACAATTTGATAATTAGTACAAATAAAACAAGTGTTTTTCATCTCTGTTAAAAAATAATTAATATTTTCGTTACATTAAATCAATAGTTATGAATATTAAAATAACCGGTTCTGGAAGTTACATCCCTACAGAAAAAGTTTCTAATATAGATTTTGCAAAACATTCCTTCTTGAATGAAGACGGCACACCATTTCCACATTCAAATGAAGTTGTGGCAGAAAAATTTTTAGAAATTACAGGGATTCAAGAAAGACGCTATGTAACAGATGATTTATGCACATCTGACATTGCAATTCTTGCAGCAGAAAAGGCTATTTTAGACGCAAAAATAGATCGAGAAACAATTGATTACATCATCTTGGCTCATAATTTTGGCGATGTTAAAAAAGGCGCTATTCAATCCGATATTTTACCTAGTTTAGCTACTCGCGTTAAACACGGGTTGAAAATTAAAAATCCGAAATGTGTAGCTTATGACATTCTTTTTGGATGTCCTGGTTGGGTAGAAGGTATCATTCAAGCTTATGCATTTATAAAAGCCGGTATGGCAAAAAGATGTTTAGTAATTGGTGCCGAAACCTTGTCAAGAGTAGTTGATCTTCATGATAGAGATTCAATGATTTATTCTGATGGTGCTGGGGCAACTATTGTTGAATCTACAGAAGAAGCTGGCGGAATTTTATCGCATGAAACCGCAACTTTTACATATGATGAAGCCTATTATTTGTTCTTTGGAAATTCATTCAATAAAGACCACGATCCAGATGTTCGCTACATAAAAATGTATGGCAGAAAAATTTATGAATTTGCCTTAACCAATGTCCCAAAGGCAATGGCTTCATGTCTTGAAAAAAGTGGTGTTCCCATCGAAAAAGTTAAAAAAGTGTTGATTCATCAAGCCAATGAAAAAATGGATGAAGCTATAATTCATCGCTTTTTTAAACAATACAAACAAACTCCACCCGAAGGTGTTATGCCTATGAGTATTCACAAATTAGGCAATTCAAGTGTTGCCACTGTTCCTACCCTATTTGACTTAATGATGAAAGGTAAAATAGAAAATCAAAAGTTAGCAAAAGGAGATGTAATTGTGTTTGCTTCTGTGGGAGCAGGCATGAATATTAACGCGATTGTATACCAAATGTAATTTTTCTAGTTTGTTGTTTGTTGTTAATGGTTAATAGTTAATTTTGCAAAACCTCAAACAATAAACATTAAACTATAAACAGTAAGAATGTACGAAAAAACATATCCAAGTAAACGATTCAATATCACTTTAGATTTTCTAAAAAAACACATCAAAACTACTGAAACCATTTTTGACTTAGGAGTTCCGAATCCTTTTTCAAAAATTATGATTGATAATGGATACACTGTTATCAATACAAAAGGAGAAGACATTGACGACGATCAATCGGCACTACAAACTGAGAACTACGATGTATTTACAGGATTTGAAATTTTCGAACATTTACTTAATCCTTATACTGTTTTACAAAACGTAAAAGCCGATAAACTATTAATTTCGATTCCGTTACGTCTTTGGTTTTCTCCAGCTTACAGAAGTAAAACCGATATGTGGGACAGGCATTATCACGAATTTGAAGATTGGCAACTCGATTGGCTTTTAGAAAAAGCTGGATTCAAAATTGTTGACCGAGTAAAATTCACACATCCCGTTAAAAAAATAGGTTTTAGACCGTTATTGAGATGGTTTACGCCGAGATACTATTTGGTTTACGCTGAACGAAGCCCCCTTACCCCCAAAGGGGGAATATAAAACGCAAATTAAGTTTTATAATGAACAAAACAAATTCAACACAAAATACTTCCAACTCCTCCTTCGGGGGCTGGGGGGCTTACTACGTTATCATTCCAGCTTATAACGAAGAAGCTTTTATGAGCTTAACTTTACAATCGTTAGTAGAACAAACCGTTTTACCTTCAAAAATTGTTGTGGTGAATGATAATTCGACCGATAAAACGGCTGAAATTGTGTTGGCTTTCGCCGAAAAACATCCATTTATTACATTAGTCAATAAAAAATCTGATGCAATTCATTTGCCTGGAAGCAAAGTAATTCAAGCATTTCATGAAGGCGAAAAACACATTGACGACCAATATGACATTATTGTAAAAGTTGATGCCGATTTAATTTTTCCAAATAACTATTTTGAAACGATCATCAAACACTTTCAATCTGATGCAACGGTTGGAATGGCGGGAGGATTTTGTTATGTAGAAAAAAATGGCGATTGGATTTTAGAAAATCTAACCGATAAAGATCATATTCGCGGGGCATTAAAAGCCTATCGAAAAGAGGCTTACCAACAAATAGGCGGATTAAAACCGGCTATGGGTTGGGACACCGTAGACGAATTATTGTGTAAATTCTACAATTGGAAAATAGTTACTGATGAACGTTTACACGTAAAACACTTAAAACCAACAGGTGCTAGTTACAATAAAGCCGCCCGTTATAAGCAAGGAGAAGCCTTTTATAGTTTGGGCTACGGATTCATAATAACAGCCATTTCATCCTTAAAGTTAGCCATGAGAAAAGGTAAACCATTGTTATTCATCGACTACCTTATGGGCTTTTGGAAAGCAAAAGCTGCAAAAAAACCTTTGTTTGTTACAGCTGAACAAGCTCAATTTTTCAGAAACTACCGCTGGAAAAAAATGAAAGAGAAGTTGTTTTAATTATACTTATTTTAACAATATAGTACTTTTTTTTAATTAATTTTGATTTTATTTACATTCGATAAATAAAAATATAATTTCAATTAATACAAATTATACAAGTAAAATGGTGTTTATTAAATTCATAATATCACTTTACTAGTTAAGACAACCCCCCTATAACAATGATTAGATTAACCATATTAATTACTTCGCTACTTTCTATTTCTAGCCAATCACAAACGGAAACTTACGAAAGTAAAAAAACGCGTCAAGAAGCTATAATTAAAGAGCATGTTTATGATTGTGCTGATAAAATCAACTACACAGTCATGATGAAAGAGTATCAAGACTGTCTAGATGTCGGATTAAAAAAAGACAGTACCATCGCCTATTTATGGCAACAAAAAGCTATGCCCTATTTTAAAGCAAAGAAATATGATGTTGGTATGCCATTAGTTGATAAAGCAGTTCTATACGATGAAAAAAGATGGTTAGACTATAGAGCATTTATAAAATGCATATTTGCTAAAACATATAAAGATGCTATTGTAGATTTCGAAAATTGTAATAAAAAATTTGGTAATCAATATGTTCAAGATCATACATATGCTTTTTATATTGGAATTTCTTATTTACAATTAAATGAATTTGAAAAAGCTGAAACTATTTTTAAAACCGACATTGAAGATCAATCGAAACGTTTTGGTGATGGACATTATTTAGATTTATTTTATTTTGGCATTAGTAAATATGAACAGCAAAAATGGGAAGATGCAATTGTTGAATTTGATAAATCATTAAAACAATATCCAGAGTTTTCAGATGTAGAATTTTATAAAGCCATTTGTTTAGCTCGTTTAGGTAAAAAAGAGGAAAGTAGTTTACTCATAGCAAAAGCAAAAAAAGATGCCGCTGCAGGTTACACAATAAATGAAGACAATGCAATTTATGAGACATATCCCTATAAAGTAAGATTTTAAATCCCTAAAAATATGAAAAAAATTCTTTTACTAGCAACAGTTCTTTGCTCTCAAATCATTATTAGTCAAAACCAAAAACATGAACTTGTTTTCACAAATGTAAACATCGTTTCTATGGAAAGCGATAAGGTATTGGTAAACCAAAATATCGCCATTTCAAACGGTAAAATTATGGTAATTGAAAACGCAAAAAAATCAAAACTCAAAGCAGAAAAAACCATCGATTTACAAGGGAAATATATTATGCCGTCTTTAGCTGATGCCCACGTGCATTTACCAGAAACAGAAGAAGAATTGCAACGCATGTTCGACTTAAATTTGATACATGGTGTAACAAAACTACGTTCTATGCGTGGCGATTGGAAACACAAAGAATGGCAAAATAAATACAATTTTATCAATTCAATTTATCCAAAACTATACCTTTCTGCTCCACCTATTAGTAGAAATTTAGAAGCTTCAACAGCACAATTAGAAGAATTTGTAAAAGCTGTAAAAGATAATAATTATGGTTTTATCAAAATCTTGAGCATCAAAAATCAAGAAATTTTCACACAATTAGACAGTTTGTGCAAAAAATATGAAGTTTCTTTAGGAGGTCATTTTCCAAGACTTGCCATGGGAAATAGTTTAAATGAAGACGTTTTTTTTAATTCAAACTATAAATCTATTGAGCATTTAGGCGGTTTAGTAGGCGAACCTAACTTGTTTGAATCCAGAATACAAGCCATCAAAAAAAACAACATTTATATTTGTCCTACGCTATTGTGGTATAGCATTGGTTCGGGTCAATATTCGTATGAACAACTAGAAAAACTAGATGAAATGGAGTTTGTTTCAAAAGAAACTATGCAAGAATGGATAGAAAAAACCAAAATATATAGAGAAAAAATAGGGGAACAAGCTTATAAAGACGAAGTTGCCAAAGAATTAAAAGATCTACAAGAAAAATACCAAGTAATTGCTCGCTTACAAAAAGAAGGTATCAAAATGCTGCTAAGCCCTGATGCTTCATCAAAATACATGATGACAGGCTGCAATATGATTAACGAAATGGAATTATTAAAAAACGCCAATCTATCGAATTTTGAAATTTTACAAATGGCAACTGTTAATTTCGCTACCTTTCACAAAGAATACAACGGTGTAGTAAAGGTTGATAAACCAGCCGATTTTATCATTTTAGACCAAAACCCTTTAGAAGATTTACAAACGCTAAAAAATATAAAAGGCGTATTTTTTAATTACAATTATCTTGATACCAAAGCGTTAAATGACATGAAGAATAAGTGGTTAGCAACTGTTTCAAAATAAAATAAGTAAAAATAAATTGGTAAAATATTACCCTGAAAAAATGAAAGAGAAGTTGTTTTAAACATATCCAAAAAAATATAGTATTTTTATACCCTACTAGAAACAGATTACTGAACACTGAATAAAATGATGCTCGTTCGTTACTTATCGCAAATAGGAAAGTATTTTATCATGTTGAAAGAGATTTTCAACAAGCCTACTAAATGGTCGGTGATGAAACAACTAATCCTTAAAGAAATTGATGACCTCATCATCGGATCATTAGGTATTGTGGCATTTATATCATTTTTCGTAGGTGGCGTAGTTTCAATTCAAACTGCCTTAAATTTAACGAATCCATTAATTCCAAAATATTTAGTGGGTTTTGCCACACGCCAATCGGTAATTCTAGAATTTGCACCTACTTTTATTTCCATCATTATGGCCGGCAAAATGGGTTCATTCATTACTTCAAGTATTGGAACTATGCGTGTTACTGAACAAATTGATGCTTTAGAAGTCATGGGAGTGAATTCCTTAAATTATTTGGTTTTCCCAAAAATTATCGCTCTGCTTTTATATCCATTTGTGATTGGCTTAAGTATGTTTTTAGGCGTCTTTGGTGGCTGGATGGCGGCTGTTTATGGAGGTTTTACTAGTAGTACAGAATTTATTACAGGGCTTCAAACCGAATTTATTCCGTTTCATATTGCTTATGCTTTCATCAAAACATTCACTTTTGCCTTGCTTCTAGCAACTATACCTTCATTCCATGGTTATTATATGAAAGGTGGCGCATTAGAAGTAGGACAAGCCAGTACGGTGTCGTTTGTATGGACTTCGGTAGTGATTATATTAATGAATTTTATTTTAACACAACTTTTATTAAGCTAATGATTGAAGTAAAAAACATTGTAAAAAAATTTGGAAACCAAACTGTTTTAAAAGGGATTTCTACCCGATTTGAAGCTGGTAAGACAAATCTTATCATTGGTCAAAGTGGCTCTGGAAAAACTGTTTTCTTAAAAACCTTATTAGGAATTCATACGCCCGATGGTGGCACTATTTCATTTGACGGCAGAATTTATTCGGAATTGTCAAATGATGAAAAAAGAGCCTTGCGAACCGAAATTGGAATGGTTTTCCAAGGAAGCGCCCTGTTTGATAGCATGACGGTGGAAGAAAATGTGGGATTTCCGCTCAAAATGTTTACCAAAAAAACTCCGAAAGAAATTAAAGAGCGTGTAGATTTTGTTATTGATCGTGTAAATTTAACCAATGCCCATTATAAGCGTCCATCTGAAATTTCGGGTGGAATGCAAAAACGTGTGGCAATTGCTAGAGCTATCGTTAATAATCCAAAATATCTATTTTGCGATGAGCCTAATTCGGGCTTAGATCCAAAAACAGCTATTGTAATTGATAATTTGATTCAGGAAATTACGCAAGAATACAATATCACTACAGTTATCAATACACACGACATGAATTCGGTGATGGAGATTGGCGAAAAAATTATCTTTCTTAAAAACGGATTACTAGAATGGGAAGGCTCTAATAAAGAAATCTTCAAAACTGATAATGAAGCCGTTACCGATTTTGTATACTCCTCTGAATTATTCAAACGCGTTAGAAAAATGTATATTGAAGATGATATAAAATAGTCTAATTGATTTTAGATATTTTCTTTTGGTATTTTTTCTAAATTAATTCAATCATCAATTAGGTAACAATTCAACTTCTGCATTGGGCTGAAACAAATACAATCGTCCAGAACTAATTTCCTGACATTCATACCGTTTAACACGCAAGGCAATTTTTTTGAAAATCTTTCCATTATGAATCCTAAAATGACTTCCCATTGGAATTTCAAAAACATAATTTTTATCGGTTGCTGATTGGTCAAACTGCTTTAATGCGATAGCTAATTTTGCATCGGTATCGCTACTAGCTTTTGGATTTCTAAAATGTTTAGCTAATAAAGGCAATAACTGGTGTGGAAAAATTTCAGGCCGAATGAAAGGCACCATTAATCGTTGAAAAGTAAGTTTCCATTCTTCTCCATGCGGTTTAATACGCCGACCATACTTTTCAAAGGCCACTAAATGAGCAATTTCATGAATTAGTGTAATTAAAAATCGGTATTTATTTAAACTAGCATTTACTGTAATCAAATGATAACCTTGAGTATCTTTTCGATAATCACCATGACGCGTAATGCGTTCGTTGACAATTTTTAAATGCACATGATTGTCTTTGATTAGCTCAAAACAATGAGTAACCGCGTGTTCTGGAAGATATTTTTGTAAAACTTCGCTCAATTATTATCAATCTTTTTATTAGTATCCAACAAAGATTTTGCATTGAGCGAACTTACCACTTTTTTACCGGTTTTAGCTTCTAATTCTTTCAAAGCAACTTTGGCAACATTACCTCCTTGTTTTGCCACTTTTTTGCTTTCTTCAAACGATGCAGGGTTTACAGCTTGAGAAATATCTTTAGTTGAAGCTTCGGCTAACATATTCAAAATTAATTCGGTATTTGTCATGTTGTCGCGTAGATTTTCTTTTTTCAACCCTTTTAGAATTTTATATTCTTTAGTGGTTTTTCCTGACCAAGATTTTGAAATAATATTAGTTAAAATAGCAAATTGTTGTCCTTCTTTTAATCTTTTATTTTTCCATTCGTCTGTTAATTCTTTACGAATTTCGATGCTTTTCAATCGTTGATTAATCCAATTTTCCGAATATCCTAATTGTAAATATTGCTCTAAAGCTCTATCAATTGTAAGTTCAGGATCTTGCATTTCATCTAATCGTTCTGATGCAATTTGGGCTAACCACAATTTAAAAGGTTCAGCTTTTGGTGATGGAATCGATTGTATTAATCTGAAAAGTTGCTCTGTATCTGCAACATCTGTAAATCGCATTTTACCATCAGGAGCTTGCATTTTCAACTGTCCGATTTTATCGGACACTTTACTTCCTTCTTTAATCAACTTTGATTTTAAATCACTCCAATACTTTCGTGGACGATCACTTTCTGTCAATACTTCTATTACATCAATAATAGAAATGAACCATTTTTCTTGTTCAGCATCCCAAATGGTTCTTACTTTTTTGTTTTCAAATAATTGAATGGCGTTTACTTTTGTCATGGTTGTTTAAATTTAAATGAAATTACAATATACAAAATTATGGTGTAGTTGATGAAACCTGCAATACTTTTCCGTTGTAATATTTATTTCCCGTTAAGGCAAAATTAAAAATATAATCGGCCATTTCTTTAGCAGAAATTGGCGCTTCATACCCTGGAAATGCTTCTTGTAACATTTCGGTATTAACCGCTCCAAGTGCTAATACATTGAAGGCAATACCTTGGTCTTTGTATTCTTCGGCTAATAATTCTGATAATGTAATCACAGCTCCTTTGCTTGATGAATAAGCGGCTAATCCTGCAAATTTCATACTCCCTTGAATGCCTCCCATAGAACTAATTGTTACTACGTGACTCCCTTTTTCCATGAATGGAATGCAAATTTTAGTTAATTCGGCTACTGCAAAAACATTGACTTTATAAATACTTTGAAATTCTTCTGCAGAAATTTTCGTAAAAGGTTTGTGCAATAAACTTCCCGCATTATGAATCAAAACAGATACTTTCTTCCAAGTTGAATTGACAAATTGTTCTACTTGATGCAATTCATCTGGATTAGAAATATCGATTGATAAGCACGTAATATTTTCGTGTTCAATTAATTCTTTGGGTGTTTTTCGCGAAAGGGCTAAAACCTGATGACCCGCATTTGCAAATTGCAACGCTAATTCGAAACCAATTCCGCGAGATGTTCCTGTGATGATGATGTTTTTCAAAATAGTTGCTATTTTTTAGTAAAAATAAGAAATAAAAAAATCCCGAAGAAATTTCGGGATTCTAATATAGTAAATATAATTTTAAGCCAACATGGTAACCGGATTTTCCATAAACGCTTTAAACGTTTGTAAGAATTGAGCTCCTGTTGCACCATCTACTGTTCTATGATCACATGCTAAAGTAACAGTCATCGTATTTCCAACGACAATTTGTCCGTTTTTAACTACTGGTTTTTCAATAATAGCTCCTACTGATAAAATAGCAGAATTGGGCTGATTGATAATTGAAGTAAACGATTGGATACCGAACATTCCTAAATTTGAAATCGTAAAAGTACTTCCTTCCATTTCAGCCGGTTGAATTTTTTTTGATTTTGCTTTTCCGGCAAGGTCTTTCACGCTGGCACCAATTTGTGTTAAGCTCATTTGATCTGTAAATTTCAATACTGGAACCATCAAACCGTCTTCAACCGCAACTGCAACACCAATATTCACATGGTGATTAATTACCATTGCATCTTCTCTCCATTGAGAATTAACTTGTGGGTGTTTTTTCAATGCCATTGCACTTGCTTTGATTACCATGTCGTTAAAAGAAACTTTTGTTTCCGGTAATCCGTTGATCATGTTTCTTGAAGCAATTGCATTATCCATATCTAACTCAATTGTTAAATAATAATGTGGTGCTGTAAATTTAGATTCCGATAAACGTCTTGCAATGGTTTTACGCATTTGCGAATTGGTAATTTCTTCCTTGAAAACTTCTCCAGCCGGAACAAATGGTTTAACATTTGAAACCGTATTCATTGCTTCTGAAACTGGTTGTGCTGATGAAGCTACTGATGGAGAAAAGTTTTCTATATCACTTTTTACAATTCTTCCATTCTCTCCAGATCCTTTTACTTGTGCTAAATTGATTCCTTTATCTTGGGCGATTTTTTTAGCCAAAGGTGAAGCAAATATTCTATCGGTAGTGTTTGTTGTTTGTTGTTGATTGTTTGTTGTTTCTACTTGAGAAATAGCTTTATCTTCAACTCTAGGTACCTCAACTACTGCTCCAACTTTATAATTGGCAGCAATTTGTGAAACATCTGTTCCTGCTGGTCCTAAAATAGCTAAAACAGCATCTACTGGAGCTGATTCTCCCTCTTGAATTCCAATATATAAAAGCGTACCTGCATTAAACGATTCAAACTCCATAGTAGCCTTATCGGTTTCGATTTCAGCTAAAATATCACCTTCTTTTACTGTATCACCTACTTTTTTCAACCAAGTTGCGACAGTACCTGTAGTCATTGTGTCTGATAAACGAGGCATCGTAACTACTTTTACATTAGCAGGGAGTTGGAAGTTGGAAGTTTGGAGTTCTGCTGCTACTTCAACTTTTTCGTCTTTATTTTCTGAAGCAGTTCCTCCACTTAATAAGGCCGAAATATCTTCTCCCGATTTTCCTATAATTGCTAACAAAGAATCTACTGGAGCTGATTGTCCTTCTTGAATTCCAATATGCAATAAAACACCATCATGAAACGATTCAAATTCCATGGTAGCTTTATCGGTTTCAATTTCAGCAAGAATGTCCCCTGTTTTTATTGTGTCCCCAACTTTTTTTAACCAAGTGGCTACAACTCCTTCAGTCATTGTATCACTTAAACGCGGCATAGTAATTATTTGTGCCATAGTCTTTATAATTTATGAGGTATAAATGGATAATTTGGCTCTTCGTAGACAACATCGTATAACTGATTTACTTCTGGAAACGGAGATTCATCAGCAAATTTTTCACATTCAGCAACTAAATCGGAAACTCTTTGATCGATTGCTTCGATTTCGGCGTCTGTAGCGTATTTTTTCTCTTTAATAATATCTAAAACTTGCGTAATAGGATCAATTTTTTTGTATTCCTCAACTTCTTCTTTCGTTCTATACAATTGCGCATCAGACATTGAGTGTCCTCTGTATCGATACGTTTTCATTTCAAGAAATGTTGGGCCATCTCCACGACGCGCTCTTTCAATAGCTTCGTGCATAGCTTCAGCTACTTTAATAGGATTCATTCCATCTACTGGACCACAAGGCATTTCGTATCCTAATCCTAACTTCCAAATATCAGTATGATTTGCAGTACGCTCAACCGAAGTACCCATGGCATAACCATTATTTTCAACAATGAATACTACTGGTAATTTCCAATTCATCGCCATATTAAAGGCTTCATGCAAAGAACCTTGACGCGCAGCACCATCACCAAAATAGGTTAATGTAACCCCGCCTGTTTCAAAATACTTATCGGCAAACGCAATTCCTGCTCCTACGGGAATTTGAGCACCTACAATTCCGTGACCACCATAAAAGCCGTGTTCTTTTGAAAAAATGTGCATTGATCCGCCCATTCCTTTTGAAGTTCCCGTTACTTTTCCATACAATTCTGCCATTACTTTTTTAGGATCAACTCCCATTGCAATGGGTTGTACGTGATTTCTATATGCAGTAATCATTTTATCTTTCGACAAATCCATTGCGTGAATGGCTCCGGCAAGTACCGCTTCTTGTCCGTTATATAAATGCAAAAATCCTCTAACTTTTTGTTGGATATAAACAGCAGCTAATTTGTCTTCAAATTTTCTCCAAAACTGCATGTCTTCATACCACTTAAGGTAAACTTCTTTGGTTATTGGCTTCATTATTGTTTGTTTTTTATTTCTATTGGTTGTCAATTACTATATTCTAGCAATTTTACGAAAAGCAAAAATACTACATAGATTCGTACTGAAAAAATTAAATTCTATGATTTTTGCGATTTTTTGTATTAAATCGATAAAAAAATTTACGAAATCGTTATAGATGATTCTTATCAAAAACTAAGGGTAAAATATTTTTTAAAGAATCCGATTTATAAATTGGTCCTTCGGCACCCATAAAAAAAATTTCGATAGGAATATCTTGCTTCATTTCATATTCTGCAATAGCTTGACGGCAACTTCCACATGGCGGAATTGGCTCTACAAGATTTCTATCTTTAGGTGATGCTGTGATGAACATTTTGAGCATTTTGGCAGTTGGATATTTAGCACCCGCATAATAAATTGCCACGCGTTCTGCACATAACCCAGATGGATAAGCTGCATTTTCTTGATTAGAACCTTGCACCACTACTCCATTATCTAACAAAATTGCTACGCCAACCGTAAATTTTGAATACGGCGCATAAGCATTAGCTCTAGCTTCAAAAGCTTGATGCATTAAATCAATTTCTTGTGAAGACAACTCTTCTTTTGAGAGGACTGAAATCACGGTATTAATGGTTATTTGCTTCATATCTAAGGAAAAAAAATCCAAATTCGAACAAGAATTTGGATAGTTTGTTACTTTTATTTAATATTATAATTCGTCATATTCATCTCCAAAATTAAACGTAAGCGAGAAACGCAACGTATTTTCTAATGGATTTCTCACTTTTGAAGCCGAGAACAAATAAGACACATCTACTTTTACTACATTATATTTAAATCCTGCTCCCATAGAAAAGAATTTTCTTGCTCCCTTTAACTCATGCTCATTAAAATATCCTAACCGCAGTGCAAAAGAATCTTGGTAAGAATACTCTGCTCCTAAAGCCCAAGTAAATTCTCTTAACTCTTCTGAAAATCCATCAGGAGCATCATTAAACGATTTGAATATACCTTGTGCCCAGCCAGTTTTTCTATAATCACTTAAAGCTTGTGCATAAGCATCTTCAGCAACTTGTTCTTCAGCAGGATCAATTGTACCATTATTATCAGCATCAACTGCAGCAACAAGAGCTGGAGGAGTTGGTACTAAAAGTTTTGTTACTTCGCCAGTAACACCCACTTTATTATATTCGTCAAGAACAAAATCAAAACCAGTTCCTAAACGCATGTTAGCGGGTAAAAAATTGTTATTAAACTCATCGTTGTCGTAGCTGATTTTAGGACCCATGTTTTGAAAGTTAAAACCCGCTCTCCATCGACCGTTAAAATCATCATAGGCAATTTCTTCCGATTGATAATACCCTGCTACATCAACCGCAAATGTTGTGGCAGCAGAAGCATCGGTATTTGCATCTGCGATTTTTAAAGCAGATCTGATAAATTTTCCACCTACGGCCATTGAAAATCGTTCGCTTAATTTTAACGAGTAAGAACCATCTATTACTAGTTCATTTGGATTTACAACTCTTGGCACTTCATTCGGATCACCTGTTTCACGTAATTCAATATCACCTAAACCAAAATAACGTAATGAGCCTGCAAAAGCACTTCGTTCATTAATTCTATTGTAATATGTCAATTGACCTAAAGAAATATCATTTGCAATACTAGTTAAATAAGGGGTATAACTAATAGAAAACCCTTGTTTTTGTAGTGAAAAAGCATATTTTGCCGGATTGTATTGTTGCGAAAAAGCATCGGCAGAAGTTGCTACGCCCATATCGGCCATACCAGCAGATCGAGCATCAGCAGCAATAAGCAAAAAAGGAACTCCGGTAGTGATAACTCGGCTATTATCTTCTTGCGCCTTCATCAATTGGTTCATTACCAAAAATGACACTAAAAAAGCAATTTTTTTCATTTAATAAAAGATATTAATTTCACAAATATAGTATTTTATTATAGGATTACAAGTTTCTCATATTTTTCAGCAGATTTACCTGTAGCTACAGATTTTACAGTTAATTTATATATATAAACTCCTTTTCCTATTTTGTCTCCAAAATCATCTTTGCCATCCCAAGTAATTTCTCTGCTCAAAAAACCATCTGTAAGAACTTGTTGATTAATAGTTTTTACCAATTTTCCTGAAATTGTTAAAATTTGAACTTGAACATCTAACGGTTCAAATGGCATATTATGATTGAACCAAAATTCGGTATAACTTACAAACGGGTTGGGGTAATTGAGAACTTTTTCAAGTTTTAATCCTTCATCCGAACAAATAGCGTTAAATTGAATTTCGGCTGTAATTAAATTATTGTATACATCCCAAGCTTTAAATACAAGAGTATGCAGTCCTGGTGCTAAATCTCTAAAAGAAAAACGCACATATCCTTTAGTATAGTCATTATTTTCTGTTTCATAATATTCATTTAAGATGAATGGATTAGTTTCATCTCCGTCTAAAATCGCAACAATATCATGACCAATTCCACTCGCTGTGTTTATACCATTTTCATCCGATAATAAGGCTAATAATATTGGTGAACAATTAGTAATTCCTCCAGAAACAAATCCCTCATCATTCATATGTAAACGAACCGTTGGCGGAGTATTATCTACAGTTGGATTACTATTAACACCCCCTACTTGAATGGTTTGATCTACCCCAGTTTGATCTTCGAGAACCACACCTTCTTTTTTGGCATAAAAGCTAATTTTTCCGTTTCCAACTGGAATTTTTATATCTTGCGGAACGACAAAACTAAATTCAAATTGTCCATTAATTACCGAAGCATTACCTCTAAAAATAGTTTCTCCCAAGGTTGTAAAATTCATAATTATTAAGCCATTGGCATCAGAAGTTCCGTTATTACCAAGTGTGCTTCTATTAATTTCTTTGTCAAATATTTGAACTGCTAAATCACCTGTGTAATTTGTTTGTAAAACATCATTTTCATCTCTAACCTCACCCGAAATTTTGACTAAACTCAATGCTTGTAAAACAGGTAATGGTTGAGAAACGGGAACATCATTTATTTTTGTTAGCACAACTTTAGGCTTTGGGATTGCTAATTTAAGTGCCGGATCTCCTATAAAAAATACAACTCTACGATTATCTGTAGCAGTTGCTATTTTTGTTAACCTCAGCGCTTCGGCGATTGTTGGATAATTAAATGAACCATATGCATATAAATCTTCTGTTAAGAGATTATTCATGGTAAAACCTGTTGAAACCCCTATTTGTCTGGTCGTAGCAATTAATCCTATTGCACCACCAGCTTTATTCCAAAACATATACTCGCCTCCAGTAAATCTATTTGGATCATCAAATCGTGTAAACTCACAGGTAATTGTAACAAATAATGGATATCGAAATCTATTGGTTAAATTTTGAGCTTCTAATTTTTCAAACAACCGTTCTCTCGCTAAAAATTCTTCATTACCATGCCCAAAATAATTAAATACCAATGCGCCTAATTGTAACGCGTCTAAAAAATCTTTTTTTGCCTCTGGATAACGCTCTCCACCAGCAGCTACTTGTTGTACATAGGCATCGGTATGAATTTTCTTAATATTTACAAAAGGTTTTTGAGCTGTTAATACATCGGCTAAATTATTCAATCCAACTTGCAAAGTGGCATCGGTTGAATTATCAGCATCATCAGAATAAATTACAAAATTATTGCGCCATCTTCCATATGATTTTTCATCATGATACTCGATAACTTTATTAACCATTTCTGAAGCTTGCGATGGTGTAGAAACCAACATTCTTCCAACTGCAATGTCTATTCCATCAAAACTATTGGTCATAGGTCCTTCAGAATCATCCATTAAACCATAAAAATCATCCGACATGAAAGAGGAATACAATGAAAAATTTGATGAATTATTTGTTTCATTTGATGCTGGATTAAACCCATGAAAAACAGGAACAATATTGGTATTATTAAATAATCTGTCCTTGTAATCATACGATGCATCGCCAAACAAATTAACATATTTCACTCTTTTTTCGGGCATAGAAGCATTCCAATAGACATATTTTATAAAATTTCGAATCGCAGCAATATCTTGTTTACCGGATGAAAATTCTTGGTAAATTTTGTCTAATGGTACCACTCTAACACTCATTCCCGAATTTCTTCTGTGGAAATTTGCCAAATCTTCGGCCTGATTTACTAAAAATTGAGGCGTTATTATTAAATAATCTATATCCTGAAAATTACCATTATTATCTTTAAAAATGGTTCCTTTAATGTTTTGATTTATAACGTTTGTTGAAGATTCTTTTAAGGGCAAATAAACATCTGCTAGATCGATTGCTACATATTTTTTTGGGTTGCCTAAATTAATTTTAAATGAAAAAGTGGCACCAGATGTATTTTCGTATTTGGTTACATTATATAAATCGGTTACATCCCAAATTTGAGAAATACCTGTTGCACTAGAAATTGTATACTGCCCTACGCCAATATTTGTTTGTTCTAAATCATTTGAAAACTGAAATTGCTTCCCGAAACCAATTAAATTTCGTTTTACTTTCAATCGAATAAAATCTAAATAACCATTTGAAGTTGGCACACCTCCATTATCATATTTCAATAAAAATTCAATTGTATTGGTATTAGAAGTATATGATGTATTTAAGGCTGATTCATACCCTTCAATTCCTCCATTAGGAACAATTTGTGGAAAATTTATAGTTCCTATATCCTGATTATTTGCTTTAAAATTAAAAGAAGAATTACCAAAAGATTTAGATGCAGTATTTATTTTTATTTGAACTGGAACTGATAAATCTAAATTTGGAATAGAAAATGAAAAAGTTTGAGTATTATCAATATTAAATTGTTCTCCAAACCATCTTCTCCCTACTTTTCCTACATTTACTAAATCTTTTTCATAATAGAGTTGATCATCAAATTGGGTAAAAGTAATTGTTGGAACAGTAGAAGGCTCAATAGCATTACTAATTCTTTTACTAGTTCCAGAAGAAGCGGTGACATAATAATACGATTTGTTCGAAAATAAATTAACACTTGTTAAACTTTCTGAATTCCAAGTATCAACTCCTTCAGCATAAAATAAAATATAATCGGAAACATCAAAAATACCGTCCTCTTCGCCTACAAATTGAATAGCATTTTCTACTAAATCATTTGGATAGGGAGAAGAATTAAGCAACGGAAGCATTCTACCACCATTACCATAAATCTTAATGGTTCTAGGATCTACAGTAACATCAAAACCTAAACTTTGTAAAAACGATTTTGATATTTTATAAACCCCCGATTTTTCAACATAAAAACGATACCATTTACCTGAAGCTAATACAGAATTTGAAATGGAATGAGGTGAAGAAATAGATCTATTTACATCACCATTATTTACTAGGTTATAAGTAAATGAAACCACTTTTTTAAAATTTGAACCTTCTTTAATAATAGGAGAAAAACTTAAAACACTTTTAAATTCATTTCTTGCCTGGACTATTTCAGATGTGAAATTTATACTGGAAGGAATCCCCTGAATATCTATATCATGAAGCTCTGATGTTGTAATATTTTCATAAGTTACATTAGAAATTGCGAAAGAAACATTAGGCTGGCTAACTTCAATTACTTTTCGAAAAAAAATTGTTTTAGAATCTGGTTTAAAATCAAAATATTTCATTTGAAACTGAGGAACTTTGAACGAAAAATTATCATAATTGTAGCCAAACTCTTTTGACCAATCTAAAAGTATTTTTTCACTTTGTTGGGCAAAAAGAGTAAAAGAAAAAAGAAGAAAAAAATGTGCAAATTGCTTTTTCATTGTTTAAAAAACGTGATTTATACAAATATATTACAAAGAGAAAAAAATATTTTAGTTTATATTAAATTTATGCAATAAAATAAACAATTTAGACGTTAACGATTAAAAGTATTTAGCCCAATATATTTTTTTTTGCAAATTTTATAAAAACATGTTGCTTTTTAATACATAATTATTATCTTGCGACACTAAATTTATTACCTACTAAAGTATGAAAATTAAGAAAACTATGGCTTTAAAATTGTTAGTTGTTTTAGCACTAACAATAAGTTTTACAAGCTGCAGCAATAAAGGAAGCTCAAAAGGAGGTTCATCTGCTACAGGTTGGAAAATCAATGACAAAAAAGGCGGTTTCCAGTTTAATAACAAGTTTAAAAAACAAGAAAATCCTCCTGGAATGGTTCCAATTGAAGGTGGAACATTTACAATGGGTAAAGTTCAAGACGATGTGATGCATGACTGGAACAACTCACCAAGTCAACAACACGTTCAATCTTTTTATATGGATGAAACTGAAGTAACCAATGTAATGTATGCAGAATATTTATTTTGGATAAAATCAGTATTTCCTCCAACAGAAGAAAATTATAAAAACATTTATAACGGAGCTATTCCAGATACATTGGTTTGGAGAAATCGTTTGGGTTATAATGAAACGATGACCAATAACTATCTAAGACATCCAGCTTATGCAAATTATCCAGTGGTTGGTGTTAATTGGATTCAAGCAACAGAGTTTTGTAAATGGAGAACTAACCGTGTTAATGAAAACATACTTGAACGTTCTGGCTATTTGAAAAAAGACAATAAAGTTAAATTAGGTACTGATGTAAAAGGAGAATCTTCTTTTGATACCGAAGCTTACATTAACTCTCCTTCAAAAGCATTAGGTGGAAATGGCGACGTAGTTTTAAAAAGAGGTGTTAATGGAAAAAAACAAGTAGCAGAAGATGCAAAAAATGTATATGCTCAAAGAAGTTCTGGCTTAATTTTACCAGAATACAGACTTCCTACTGAAGCTGAATGGGAATATGCTGCGGTTGCACTTGTAGGTAGTAGAGAATACAATATCTATAAAGGTCAGAAAAAATATCCTTGGAATGGTCAATATACTCGTTCGTCTAAAAGACAATCTAAAGGAGATCAATTAGCCAACTTCAAACAAGGTAAAGGAGATTACGGAGGAATTGCTGGATGGTCTGACGATGGTGCTGATATTACAAACGAAGTTAAACGCTATGCTCCAAATGACTTCGGATTATATGACATGGCTGGAAACGTTGCTGAATGGGTTCAAGACGTTTATAGACCCATCGTTGATGATGAAGCAAATGATTTCAACTATTTTAGAGGTAACGTTTACACAAAAAATAAATTAGACGGTGAAGGAAATGCTGAATTAGTTACTTCTGAAAACATTAAATATGACACATTGAGCAATGGAAGAATTATGGCTAGAAATTTCCCTGGTCAAATTGCTCAAGTACCTATTGATGAAAATGAAACGTATTTAAGAACTCAATTTTCTACATCCGATAACAGAAATTACAGAGATGGAGATAGACAATCTACTCGTTTCTTTAAATTTGGAGGTACTGATGAAGAAGCAGAAGGTGCTTCAGAGAAATTCAAAATGTATGATTCACCGAAGCACAAAATTTCTACTTCTGTAGATTCTACAAGCAACCAGAAAAAAATGATTAAACAATATGACAAGTCAGACAAAAGAACAACTTTAGTGAATGACGATGTTAGAGTTTACAAAGGTGGATCTTGGAGAGATAGAGCTTATTGGTTAGATCCAGCATCAAGAAGATATTTTCCTCAAGATATGGCAACTGATTACATAGGATTCAGATGTGCAATGTCTAAAGTTGGACCAAAAACTAACAAAAAGACTCCTAGAGGAAATCCAAAACAATAATTTTCTTAAAATTCATATAAAAGCCCTTTTGTTTAAAAGGGCTTTTTTTTATCTTCGTTATCTCAATAAATCATTTTCCAATGACAATAGATAAAATCCATTCCTTATTTTTAGAATGTAATTCTGTAGCTACTGATACCCGAAAAATTGAAAAAGACAGTTTTTTTGTTGCTTTAAAAGGAGACCATTTTGATGCCAATACATTTACCAAAGAAGCATTAGAAAATGGAGCAAAATATGTAGTAATTGATAATGCAAATTATTATTTAGACCACCGAACAATCTTAGTTGAAAATACATTAGAGACACTTCAACAACTTGCGAAATTTCATAGAAACTATTTAAAATTGCCAATAATAGCTTTAACAGGCAGTAATGGAAAGACAACAACCAAAGAATTAATTCATGCGGTATTGTCTCAGAAATACATTACTTTAGCTACGATTGGTAATCTAAATAACCACATTGGAGTTCCATTAACCTTATTACGTTTTACAAAAGAAACAGAAATAGGCATAGTTGAAATGGGGGCTAATCACCAACAAGAAATCGCCTTCCTTTGTGCTATTGCTGAGCCAGACTTTGGTTATATCACTAATTTTGGCAAAGCGCATTTAGAAGGTTTTGGAGGAGTTGAAGGAGTGATTAAAGGTAAAAGTGAATTGTATGATTTTCTTTCTCAGACTAACAAAACTGTTTTTGTCAATCTTGATGATGCATTGCAAAATCAAAAAACCACTTCAACAAATCGATACACTTTCTCTAAATCTACAAATAATTGTAATGTCAAAATAGACCATATTGAAGCAAATCCTATGGTTGCAATAGGATTTAATGGGATAACTATTCAATCACACCTTATAGGCGAATATAATGCTAGTAATATAATTGCAGCAGTTACAATTGGAAAGTATTTTAATGTAGACGATGAAGCTATAAAATCGGCAATTGAAAATTATATTCCAGAAAACAATCGTTCACAACTCATTCAAAAGAATGGAAACGAAATAATTTTAGATGCCTATAATGCAAATCCTAGTAGTATGAGTGCAGCTATAGCTAATTTTATCCAACTACATCATTCGCATAAAATAGCAATTTTAGGAGACATGTTTGAATTAGGAACAGAAAGTCTTGTTGAACACAAAAAAATCATTGATTTAGTATCCAACGAACCTTCAATTACAACCTATTTTATTGGAAAAGATTTCTTCGCAAATCAAGTTGTATTGCCTCACATAAAGTTTTTTGAAAATTTTGAAGCATTTACAAGTTCATTAAGTTCAAACCCACCGACAAATAGCTTACTCTTAATTAAAGGTTCTAGAGGTATGGCATTAGAAAAAACACTAGATTTTATTTAAACAAAAAAGCACTTCAATGAAGTGTTTTTTTGTGGGCAATTGCTTGTTCCGTTTTCGGAAAGGAGTTCGAACCCCTACTCTCCCGATGAAATCGGGATGCTCTGAACCAACTGAGCTAATCTTTATTACTTATTAATTGTTGAATTTTGCTTCGGCTTTTCCAAGATTTAATTTGTTTTTCTCTTGCCAAAGCTTCAGATTTTGTGGCAAAAGATTCTGAATACATCATTTCCCAATCATTTATGTGACCAGTAAAACCTTTGTTTTTTTTGATTGTGACGAATTATTCTTTCTTCTAAGTGAGAAGTAAAACCAATGTAAAATTTATCTTTTGTAAGACTGTAGAGAATATAAACGAAAAATGGCATATAATATGGCGTATAAAAAAAGTCCTTATTTCTAAGGACTTTGTGGGCGATATTGATTTATCTTCAAACCAAATCATAGAATTTATTCAAAATTTTATTGACGAATAAAATCAATGAATTTCAATATATCTCAATAAATTTCAATACAAATAATTACAAATCAATGCATAACTATTGGTAATTATTTACTAATACAAAAATTAACTTTTTATATACTTTTTTTACAAGAGGTTTAGTATTTAACGCCCCGGGTCTTTATGCAGGTGGGGGCTTTCGTTCCCGAACCATTCCGCCAAGACTGAAGCCTAATATACAAAAAAATGTTTCAATTAAGCCAGAAACCCTACTTGCATAAAACCCTTGTTAGCAGTAGTATCTAGTTAATACCTTTGCCATCACATTTTCCACATGTGACAGTAGATTTTCCATTACAACATGCACAATTTACTATTTTTGAGAGTTGAGTACGTCCTTCATTTATACTTCTAACTGTAGTTCTTTTTCCACTACAACCGGGACATGGAATTTTGCCTTTGCCATTGCATTTTGTACAAGTCTTATCTGCCGCCATATTAAATTAATTTATTTTTATCTATTTTGATTCCCTCTTTTTTAAGTATTAAATTATATTGTTCTTTTTTTAATTTTGAGCCTCGTAAATCTGCTTTTGAGAGATTAGCTCCTTCAAAATTTACGCTAGTTAAATCCAAATTTGATAATTTGGCTTTAGTTAAATTTGTATAAGATAAATCAGTGTTTTGCAATGATGAATTTGTAAAGTCAACATTCGATAAATCACTTCCTGAAAAAAAAGAGTTGTCCAAAAATGAGTTTTTCAAAGAGGCGTTATTAAAGTAAATACCCTTTAATTCAATATTTTTTAGTAAGATTCCATCTAGTTTAGCATTTTTAAGATTAGCGCCAGTTAAAATTATATAAGAATCAATTTTGATAATATTTGATTCATATAAAAACTGTAAGACCTGGCCTTTTCTGACACCATCTAAGCTATCAAATGCTAAAATAGTTCTAGTCCTTGCAATAATTGAGCTCTCTTCATTGTCATTTAATAGTTCATTATTTGTAATCAGCTCCGTCATGATTTTAAAAAACGCGTCCAGATTATCATTTAGATTTTTCTGCTCTTCAGACTTTTTTGCCTTTTCTATTTCAGCTTCTTTAAACATCCATCCAATTATACCAATTGTAGTTGGAATTATTAACTAAATACTCTCTTAGGAAAAGTTCACTTTAGTTTGAATACGTACACAAGCTAGAAGATTATCAATATTTATGTCTTCTTCAATAAGTAAAAGAATAAAGTTTTTAAGTGAATTAGAATTTGAAGATGGTGGAAAAGAAATAGCAATTGAGTTTGCCTCTGTTGATGTAGAATTTCATCCTTTAGCAAATTTTAGAGCAGGTATTATTGTAAATCCAATAGGTGCATTTAATCAGAATCACGATGGTCCAAAATGGGAATTTACAGACCGACCAATTTCTGCAACTCAAATGCTTCCAGGTACATTTAGCAATGTTGGTGCAGGATTATATGGTAAAAATATCATAAGAATTGGATGTTTGGATATGAAGCTTATTTCTCTGGAAATTTTGATAATTCAATTATAGAAAATACTCAAAATAAAACTTATTTGCCAGCTGCAAAGGATAATCCAGAACGCTTTGAAGAAATTAATAGCGGAGAACCATTATTTACTGGTAAAATGGCTGTAAGAAATAGTAAAATTGGAGAAATTGGTTTGTCTTATATGGGGGGTATTTACAATAAGTTTCAAGATGATGGTCTAATTATAGATAAAAAACGTAGGGTAAATATTTTTGCTATTGATTTCAATACAACAATTCCTAAAATTAAAACTTTTATTACTGCTGAATGGGCTTGGATAAAAGTAGATGTTCCTGAAACTTATACGCAACAATTTGGTAATAAACAATATGGTGGTTTTGTAGATATTGTTCAACCTGTCGTAAAGGGTACAATTTTAGATTGGGAAAATGCAACAATAAATGTGGCGTGCCGATTAGAATATGTGGATTGGAATGTGGGTAAATTCAACGAAACAGGTGGAAATATGGGTGAAGATTTATGGAGTATTGTCCCGGCTATAAGTTTCAGACCAAATAGTCAAACGGTAATACGTTTAAATTATAGATTGCAAAAACAAAGAGATATCTTATTGAATCCACCTTCTATAACTGATGGTTTCAATTTTGGAATATCTACCTATTTTTAAAATATAAAACACAATTTGTAATTATTTTTATTTTTTGTAAAAAAATACTACTTTTACAACAATGAAAATACTAAACATCATATTATCAATATATATTATTATGCTTACTGCCTATCCTTGTGCAGATAAGCATAATGATGTTTTAGTTAAATCTTCACAATCACAAACCAACTCACAACACAATCATTCTCACGATGAAGAAACAGATTTATGCTCTCCTTTTTGTGTTTGCAATTGTTGTGGTCAACAAACATTAACATTTTTAGAAATTCAATCCTTTCAATTTTTAGTACAATTTCAAGAAATAAAATCTTCTATTTCTTTTTATAAATCTATTTCATTTTCAAACTTCTACGGAAGTATTTGGCAACCACCACAGTTAGTATAATGAAGCCCGAGTAATTTCGGGTTAATAAGTTGTGTCTTTTAAACAACTTAAAAAAGAAAAACAGTTCTCTGTTTATTAATTCATTATATCATAAAAATGTTAGATAAAATCATTCATTTTAGTATCAATAATAAATTTATTATTGGGCTTTTCACACTCGTATTAGTTATCGTTGGAAGTTATTCACTTTATACTTTGCCAATTGATGCATTACCAGACATTACAAATAATCAAGTACAAATAATTACAAGTTCACCTACTTTAGCAACTCAAGAAGTAGAACAATTTATCACTTACCCAATTGAGCAATCAGTTAAATCAATTCCTGACATTGTAGAACTTCGTTCAATAAGTCGTTTTGGGTTAAGTGTTGTAACTGTTGTTTTCAAAGAAGAAGTAGATATTTATTGGGCAAGAGCACAAATTACAGAGCGAATAAAAGAAGCAGAAAACACCATACCTAAAGGAGTCGGTACACCTGAAATGTCGCCAGTTAGTACAGGTTTAGGTGAAATATACCAATATGTTGTATTTCCTAAAAAAGGATATGAAGAAAAGTACAATGCAACCGATTTAAGAACAATTCAAGATTGGATTATAAAACCCCAATTAATTGGAACAAAAGGTGTTGCCGAGGTGAATACACTTGGTGGAAACCTAAAGCAATATGAAATAGCTGTTCAGCCTGATAAACTGAAAAGTATGAATACTACAATTACCGAAATTTTCGATGCGTTAGAAAATAATAACGAGAATACTGGTGGTGCATATATTGATAAAAAACCTTATGCTTATTTCATTCGTGGAGTGGGTATGGTAAATGGTATTGAAGATATCAATAAAATTGTAGTGAAAAATCAAAATGGTATTCCAATTCTTATTCGTGATGTTGCAAAAGTTCAAATCGGTAGTAGTATCAGATATGGTGCGGTTACAAAAGATGGAAAAGGTGAAGAAGTATCAGGAATGGTAATGATGCTTAAAGGTGAAAATAGTGGCGAAGTGGTTAAAACTGTCAAAGATAAAATGGAACAAATCAAAAAATCACTTCCTGAAGGTGTAGAAATTGAGGCGTTTATGGATAGAACTGTTTTAGTAAACAAAGCCATTAGTACCGTTCAAACCAATCTTATTGAAGGTGCTTTAATTGTAATTTTCATTTTAGTATTATTATTAGGTAATTGGAGAGCAGGTTTAGTAGTAGCTTCCGTTATTCCATTAGCTTTATTATTTGCCATTTCTATGATGAAACTTTTCGGAGTTAGTGGGAATTTAATGAGTTTAGGTGCAATCGACTTTGGATTAATTGTAGATGGAGCTGTAATTATTGTTGAAGCCATAATTCATCGACTCCAAGTCAGTAACAAAGGCAAACTCACCACTCAAGAAATGAATGATGAAGTATATAAAGCATCTGCAAAAATTAGAAGTAGTGCGGCTTTTGGTGAAATAATAATCTTAATTGTATATCTACCTATTTTAGCATTAGTTGGTATAGAAGGTAAAATGTTTGGACCAATGGCACAAACTGTTTCATTTGCCATATTAGGAGCATTTATATTGTCACTAACTTATGTGCCAATGATGTCTGCTTTAGCATTAAAAAAACAAACAGGACACAAAAAAAATATAAGCGATAAAATTATTGAAGCAATCTATAATTTCTATACACCTATTTTAGAAAAAGCTTTAAAAGTAAAAGCCGCAATTATTGGTGTAGCTATAGCACTTTTTATTGCATCATTATTTCTATTTAATTCATTAGGTGGTGAGTTCATTCCTACGCTTGATGAAGGAGATATTGCAACACATTTAATCATTGCATCAGGTAGTTCTTTATCGCAAGAAGTGGAAGCAACAACAAAAGCAGAACAAATATTAAGAGCAAAATTTCCCGAAATTAAAATGATTGTAACTAAAATTGGTTCGGCTGAAATTCCAACTGACCCAATGCCAATTGAAGCAGGAGATATGATTATTCTTTTGAAAGATAAAAGCGAATGGACTTCAGCGGAAACTAAAGAAGAATTAATGGAAAAAATGGAACACGCTCTATCAGATATTCCAGGAGCATTTACTGAATTTTCTCAACCTATTCAAATGCGTTTTAACGAGTTAATGACTGGTGTAAGAAGTGATGTTGCTGTTAAAATTTTTGGTGACGATATTGATATGTTAGTTAGCAAAGGTGAAGAAGTAGTTCAGTTAATTAATGGCATTGAAGGTGTTTCTGATGCTAAAGCAGAACGAGTTGCAGGTTTACCACAAATAACAATTCGATACAATAAAGACAAATTAGCACTTTACGGATTAAAAATTGGCGATTTAAACAAAGTAGTCAGAATGGGATTTGCAGGAGAAACTGCAGGAGTTGTATATGAAGGTGAAAAGCGTTTCGATTTAGTAGTAAGATTAGACAATGACAGCAGAAAAGACATTGAAAATCTAAAAGCTTTATTTGTAACCTTACCATCAGGAAGTCAAATTCCGTTAGAACAAATTGCTGATGTAAAATATGAAGATGGACCAATGCAAATTTCTCGTGAAAATGGAAAACGTAGAATTGTTGTAGGTTTTAATGTTCGAGGTGCTGATGTAAAGACGGTTGTAGAAACCATTCAGGCTAAATTAGATGAAAAACTTAAATTGCCTGAAGGATATTACACTACTTATGGAGGTCAATTTGAAAATCTTATCGAAGCAAACAAACGTCTTTCTGTTGCTGTACCAATTGCATTAGGTTTAATTTTAGTATTACTATACTTTACATTCAATTCCATTAAACAATCTTTACTAATATTTACAGCTATTCCGTTGTCAGCTATTGGTGGTATTGTGGCGTTGTGGTTACGTGATATGCCATTTAGTATTTCAGCAGGTGTTGGATTTATTGCTCTTTTTGGTGTAGCCGTGCTGAATGGTATTGTTTTAATTGGATATTTTAACGAACTTAAAAAACAAGGTATGGACAATGTGTATGACAGAATAAAAGAAGGCACTAAAGTAAGATTAAGACCTGTTGTATTAACTGCCGCTGTTGCTTCACTTGGATTTTTACCAATGGCAATTAGTAGTAGTGCTGGTGCAGAAGTTCAAAAACCATTAGCAACTGTTGTTATCGGTGGATTAATAACAGCTACTTTACTTACGTTAATTGTCCTTCCAATTCTGTATTTATATTTTGAAAAAGGAATAAAAATTAAAAGAAAAACTATGAATAATTCGGCTTTAGTAATTGCCTTTTTGTTTGGGATATTTGGAGCAAATGCGCAAGAAACTCAAAAACTTGATTTAAAACAAGCTCTTGAAATGGGCTTAAAAAATAATCAAAGTATTCAAGCTTCAGAATTAGAAGTAAAAATGCAAGCGCAATTGCAAAAAACTGCATTTGAACTTCCTAAAACGGAATTGACAGGGACATTTGGACAAATAAATTCACGAGCTCAAGATAAAAATTTTGGTATTAGTCAAAGTTTTAATCCTTTTCAGATAAATGCTAAAAGAAGTTTGCTTAAAGAGTATAGTAATGCAAGTGAAGCTAAATTAGGTGTTTCAAAGCAAGAAGTAACTTATTCTATCAGACAATCTTGGAATACTTTATTGTTTTATGAAAAGCAAAATACCGTTTTAGAAAAGCAAAATGCAGTAATGCAAAAGTTTGTAAAGTCTGCCAATCTAAAATTTCAAACAGGTGAAACAAATGCTTTAGAAAAAACAATTGCATTGGCAAAACAGCAAGAATTAGAACAAAAAATAAAGCAAAATAAAACACAAATTGCAATTGAAAAATCAAAACTAAAAGTAATTTTAGATTTAAAAACTGATTTTATCGCAACAGATACTTCATTTGTTCCATATCCTGCTATGGCAAAAATTGATACAACAATGGTAAAACAAAATCCAATTGTTCAATTAGCAAATCAGCAAGTTAAAATTGCACAAGCCAATCACAAAGTTGAAAAATCAGCATTGTCTCCAGATTTTTCAGTTGGCTATTTTTTGCAATCTATAACAGGTAATCAAGATGTAAACGGAACACCAACATATTACAATAGCACACCACAATTTCAAGGTTTTGTAGTTGGTTTGTCTGTTCCAATATTTGCAGGAAGTAGTATTGCAAAAGCCAAATCTGCAAAAACGAATATCGAACGAGAACAAAAAAATGCCGATTACGTAAGTCAGCAATTTAAAAGCCATTTAGAGCAACAATCAGAGCAATTAGTTACATATGCTTCATTAATTGATTATTATAAAAATACAGCAATGCCAAATGCTAATTTAATAATTAAGAATGCATCAAAAGCATATCAAAACGGTGATATTTCTTATGTGGAATATGTTCAAAGTATAGAAACTGCAAGTCAAATTCAATTAAATTATAACGAAGCGATTTATAATTATAATCAAACTATAATTACAATTCAATACAGTATCAATCAATAATAAAAAGTAAAATGAAAAAATCGAATATAATAAACGCATCAATAGTAGGAGTAATAATCCTTGCTATTATTTTATATTTTTCTTTGCGTCATACTGAAGGTGATGGACACGTTCATACAGATGGAGAAGCACATACAGAAGAAAACCATTCTGAAGAAAAAGAGCCTACCGCAATAAAAGAAGTTGAATTAAATGAAGCTCAGTTTAAAGCATCAAGTATAGAATTAGGTACATTTTTAGATAAAAATTTAAGCGAAGTAATTAAGGCTAATGGCTATACAAAATTACCACCTCAAAATCAAGCTGATGTTTCGGTTTTTACTACAGGAATTGTAAAAACAATAAATGTAATTGAAGGGCAAAGAGTAAGTAAAGGACAAACCATTGCAACAATCGAAAGCCCTGAGTTTACTAAAATTCAAGAAGCTTATTTAACTTCAAAAAGTAATTTAGAATATCTAAAATTAGAATTTGAAAGACAAAAAACATTAAGTGATGAAGAAGTAAATTCTAAAAAAGTTTTTCAAAAAACCAAATCAGATTATGAAATTGAAAGAGCAAGGTTTAATTCTTTGCAAAAGCAATTAAATACTTTGCACATTAGTGGTAACGGAAATACAACGGCAACTGTTCCTGTTGTTGCTCCAATTTCTGGAAACATTACAGAAATTTATATTAAAATTGGTAGTAATGTTGAAGCTGGTAAACCGTTAATGAATATAGTTGATAATTCTAAATTACACGTAGATTTATTAGTGTATGAAAAAGATTTATTTAAAGTAAAACAAGGTCAAAATGTACGTTTTATTTTAACTAATCAAGACAATACAGAAATCAATGGAAAAATATTTAGTGTAGGTAAATCATTTGAAAATGAAACAAAATCAGTAGCAGTACACGCAGATATTTCAAACTTTCAGCAAAAATTAATACCAGGAATGTATGTAAATGCACTTATCGATGCGGGAGCAAATACAGTTAAAGCTTTGCCATCGGAAGCAATTATAAAAGCAGATGGCAGGGAATTTATTTTTGTATTAGAAGAAGGTCACAAAGAAGAAGTAGCTCACGATGAAAAAGACGGACATAATCACGAAGATGGCGACAAGCACGAAGAAGCAGAAGGGAAAACATTTCACTTCCAACGTATTGAAGTAAAAACAGGAACTTCACAATTAGGATATACGCAAGTAACATTACTTCAAAAAATAGAACCAAACGCAAAAATTGTCTTGAAAGGTGCTTATTACGTACAAAGTCACTTACTGAAAAGTGAGGGCGGTGGTGGTCACGAACATTAATAATAATTAACTTTAATAAATATAATAAAATGAAGAAATCAATTTTAATAATAGCCTTTGCTATTGCATCATTTAGTACAGTTTCTTGTAATAAAAAAGAAAATACAGAAACTACAACGGAACACGAAGGACATAATCATAAAGAAGGAGAAGCTCACAAATTAGCTTATGAATGTCCAATGGATTGTGAAAAAGGAAAAACATACGATAAAAAAGGAACTTGTCCTGTTTGTAAAATGGACTTAATAGAAGCCAAAGCTGATAATCACGAAGGACACGACCATTCAAAAGAGAATCACGAAGGGCACGATCATTCAAAAGAGAGCCACGAAGGACATAATCATTAATCTAATAAATCAAATATGAAATCGAAGATTCACGAAAACCAAAAAACAATAAAAATTATGAGTAAAAACTCAATTTTAAAAACATTAGTATTAGCTGTATCATTGTTTTTCTTTTCAATTATGGCTTCAGCTCAAAAAACAACTCAAAAAGTAGTAATAAAAACATTTTTACATTGCGACCATTGTAAAGAATGTGAAACTTGTGGACAAAAATTCAATACCGAAATGCTAAAAATAAAAGGTATTAAAATGTATGAGTTAGACGATAAAGCAATGACTTTCACTATTTATTACAATTCAAAGAAGACTACTTTACAAGCAATTAAAGAAGGTATTTCTAAATTAGGTTATGATGCAGATGATGTAAAAGCTGACCCAGAAGCTTATGAAAGTTTAGATGGTTGTTGCAAAGCAAAGTAATGAAAATCAATATTAAAATGCCAAATAAACTAATTCCTTTTTATCAAAAAGAGTTAGAAACTGTTAAGGATAATTTACAGCAAGATAATTTGCAAAATGCTTGGTATCATTTAGAACGAGCACATATTATTGCACAAAAATATCCTTATGAACACACATTTGTGCATTGGAAAATGTTGCAATTTGGCATTAAGATAAAAAGTTCAAAAGAAGTTATTGGTCAAATACCAAGATTATTGGTAGGTGGTGTAAAATCATTTGTTGGTCATATTCCAGTAGGCAATACAGGTGGTGCAAATGTGCCACCTTTAAAAGTAATGGAAATACCTGAAGATATTAAAGAAATTTTAAATTTGAATTCATAACGATTATAGTATGGAGCATAAACATATTTATGACGAACAAGGAAAACAAATTTGTTGCTCGTTAGAAGAAAAAATAAATCAAAGGACTGAAAATCATTCTGATGATGATGGACACGACCACAACAATTCAAGTGGGGAAAAATCTACTTTTCAAATGTTCTTACCAGCAATAATAAGTTTTACTTTGTTGATTGCAGCCATTGGCTTTGATAATTATTTTACACAATCTTGGTTTACTGGTTGGGTACGAATTGCTTGGTACATTGTAGCTTATATTCCTGTTGGAATTCCTGTAGTTAAAGAAGCTTTTGAAAGTATTAGAAAAGGCGATGTGTTTTCAGAATTTTTATTAATGTCAATTGCAACAATAGGAGCATTTGCAATAGCTGAATTTCCTGAAGGTGTGGCAGTAATGTTATTTTATGCTATTGGAGAAATATTCCAAACATTGGCTGTACAACGAGCAAAAGCAAACATCAAAACTTTACTCGACCAACGACCAGACGAAGTTACTATTTTAGAAAATAATGTGGCTAAAACAATCAAAGCTTCAAAAGCTCAAATTGGAGATATTATCCAACTTAAAGCAGGAGAAAAATTAGGTTTAGATGGCGAATTACTTTCTGATACTGCTTCTTTCAATACAGCGGCTTTAACTGGGGAAAGCAAACCTGATACAAAAGCAAAAGGCGAAACAGTTTTAGCAGGAATGATAAACTTAAATTCTGTTTGTCAAGTAAAAGTTACAACTGCTTATACAGATAGTAAATTGTCAAAAATTCTTGAAATGGTGCAAGATGCAACAGCTAAAAAAGCACCAACAGAATTATTTATTAGAAAATTTGCAAAAATATATACACCAATTGTAGTTGTTTTGGCAATTGCAATATGTGTTTTACCAATGTTTTTTGTGGCAGATTACCAATTTAATGATTGGTTATATCGTGCTTTAATTTTCTTAGTTATTTCGTGTCCTTGTGCTTTAGTAATTAGTATTCCTTTAGGCTATTTTGGGGGAATTGGAGCAGCTTCTAAAAACGGAATTCTTTTTAAAGGGAGTAATTTCCTTGACGTTATGGCTACTGTTCAAAATGTTGTAATGGACAAAACAGGAACAATGACAGAAGGAGTTTTTAAAGTTCAAGAAGTAGTCTTTAATTCCGATTTCAATGCAGCCGATATTTTAAAAATGGTTAATGCTTTAGAAAGTCAAAGTACACATCCAGTAGCAACAGCTATACATCAATTTGTTGGTAATATTGACAGTACTATTCAACTTAAAGATGTAGAAGAAATATCTGGTCACGGATTAAAAGCAAACATAAACGGAAAGGAATTATTAGTAGGTAATTTTAAATTAATGGATAAGTTTTCTATTACCTATGATATTGACCCATCAAGTATAGTTTATACCTTAATTGCGGTTGCTTATGATAAAAAATTTGTTGGTTATTTAACTATTGCAGACAGTATCAAAGAAGATGCACAAATCACAATTGATAAACTAAAAGCATTAGGTGTAAAAACTACAATGTTAAGTGGCGATAAAAATACTGTTGTTCAATTTGTAGCTCAAAAACTTGGAATTACAAATGCTTTTGGAGATTTACTTCCTGAAGACAAAGTAAAAAAAGTAAAAGAAATCATTGCTAAAAATGAAACCGTAGCTTTTGTTGGTGATGGTGTAAATGATGCTCCTGTAGTTGCTTTAAGTAATGTAGGTATTGCAATGGGTGGTTTAGGTAGCGATGCTACAATAGAAACTGCCGATGTTGTTATTCAAGATGATAAACCAAGTAAAATTCCAATAGCAATAAACATAGGAAAACAAACTAAGAAAATAGTTTGGCAAAACATAATTTTAGCATTTAGTGTTAAGGCAATAGTTTTAGTTCTTGGCGCAGGCGGTTTAGCTACAATGTGGGAAGCCGTTTTTGCAGATGTCGGTGTAGCGTTATTAGCAATTTTAAATGCGGTTAGAATACAGAGAATGAAGTTTTAAAGTTAATTATATATTTCTTAAAAGATGTTTGCTAAAATTAGTAAGCATCTTTTTTTTTGAAAGTCATTATCTCATTCAGCTACACAAAAACCGTCTTTAGTCCAAGTATTCCTAAAGCCAATTCTTTGTTTGCTTCATTTCGTTAATTTCCAAAGTAGTTAAATACAGAGTATCTTGTTTGTGTAATAAAAAAGGAGTTTTACATTTCAGTTGCCACAACTTTGCCAACGCTCTAAAAAAAATTACTGGCACAGTTTTTATCAAAAACACATACGCTTCGCAACTTGTGCCAGTAATTTTTTTTCCCCAAGCTTAGTTACATAATGTGGCATTATAGTGCATAAAGAAAATCCTATTTCAAAACAAAATCTCGGATGCACTATAATAACATTATGTAAAAAAGCCGCCACACCCAACGCGCAAGGCAGTGGCTCTAGGGCAACATTTTTGGCAGCTCCCATCGCATCACCCAGCTCCCAAAAACACCACCCTTCGCCACCGCCATCAAGACGTGCATCATTTCAGTTGAAAAATTTCTAAATAATTAAATCAAAGAACGTTTACGTTAACTGTTTTTATCAACTTTGCGCATAAATCGGTAGTAGTTGCATTGTTTTTGTAAGTGCCTTCTATCATTCCAAAACAACTGACCACTAAAATCTGACCACTGAACCCTCCCAAAAAGGCACCTACAAAATCAAAAAAGGACAGCAAGAGTATTATTTTTTATTCGCCAGAAACATCCCAATCAATTGCTTTCACGATGGCCAGTTGCCTATATCCGTTCCAAAACAACTGACCACTAAAATCTGAATACTGAACACTATCAGTAAGGCAACCATCCATCATAAAAGCATTCACAACATCCCAATAAGCAAATAAAAAACAATACACTTGCCTGCGCTACTGCACCATCGCACTAGGTAAGTATTTTCATTGTTTTTTGAAGATGCTTCACATTTCCATAAGACCATTCCAACTGAATACTAATAACTGATTACTGAACACTATTCAAGCATCCACAAAAATCAAAACCACTAAAGCGTATTAAATTTTAAAACAGGATAAAAGCATTATTATTGATTTACCAATGGATATTTATCCTGTTTTAAAATTCAATACCCTTTAAAGAACTTCCATCTTTCAAAAGAAAACCCCAATAAATAGAACTACTCCCGAATCACCCCCGATTTCATAAGAACTTTTATAGGGAAATTCAAAAAAAAATAAATAAAAAAAAGGAAGCAAAGGTAAGTTCCGGGTATTCAAAAAAGCAAGTTCAAGCCCTACGGGTTTCAGAAAAAATCTCCACCCATTTCACCAAACACATTTTTCCTGAATACTAAAAACTGGATACTGTACACTCTTTTCTAGGGTAGTATTTTTTCTGAAAAACTTGCTTTTTTGAAACCCTCCACTAGATAGACGGCTTTCTTTTTTTTCTTTTTTTCTTTTGAAAAAATTTAATGGGCGGAGCGTAGCGAGGCACATCTTCATTTCATAAGAAACACCGCAAAAAGTTGAAATTTTTTCTAATTTTTAAAAGCCGATGTTATGCTAAAATTTATCATTAAAACCCACAGAACAGGTACTATCTACACAAAACCGCATTTATTCCTACTTAACAAAGGGATGAACAGCGGAAAGCCACAAAAAGAACCATTTACAAACAGTTTCGTAATCATTTTTGAAAACGAAGAAGATTTTGATACTATAAATTTAACAGCTTACGCACTTTGGAAAACAAAATTTTGGCATCAATTCCTTCGTGGTTCAGTAATCCCATTTTTAAGCCTGTACGACATCAGAAAAGAGTTTTCAATAAAAGTTAACCAAGAAGTAAAAGACCACAAAGAACACCTTAAAAACGTCCAAGCATTAAAACTTTTAGAGCAAAGCGAAAAACGCTTCAATGAAAATCTAAACCTCATAAACGATATGCGCAGAGTAATTTTATACCGCTACTGCAAAAGATAATTTCACTTTAAACAAAACCGAAAATACTTTTTTGCACTTTGCTTGCTATTTGAGTACAACATAAAAGCAATATGAATGCACCAGTTTTATAAAATTGATAAAAACGATGCAAAGCATTGTGCAAAAAGGTTATAAACTAAAAAAGTCCCGAATTTCGGGACTTAAATTTGCTATTAAAACGCTGTTTTTTTAATGTACTACTTTTTCTTCTGGTCCAATTTTCGGTTCTTCTTCCGATTTTACTCCAGTTTGTGAAACTGCTGTAACGATACTGCCACCAAGTAGCAAATATCCTGCCGCTGTAACTATTCCAGCAGGTAAGGCAACAGGTGAAGCCAAAATTACTCCACCAACTGAAGCTAAAGTAATTCCGATAGTTCTTAAAACTTTAAACCATTTTGGTGTTGGAGCTTTCACACGCTCAACAACATTCATTTTATTATTTTTCATATTCTTGATTTTTTAAAATTGAAATTTCTAATGTATGTACTCGTTTTTCTAGGTATTCTACTTTTTGGTTCAATAAATCATTTCCGCTTTTGAATTCCGTTTTAATGATTAAAGCCATTGTTTTAACTTCAACTAAATCTTTTTCCATTCTTTTGAAATCGGTGTGTAATTGCTTGATAAAATATGCCACAACCGAAAGCAGTACACTGATTAAAGAGCCAAAAAGCACTGTTATATAATTTACATTTTCCATTGCTTACTGATTTTAAAATTGAAAGTTGTTTTCAATTATAATTTTGTTTGAAGTGCTTTTAGCTAGGGTAACTAATTTTGGATAAACCATTCTATAAGCAGAAACACTTTGAGTTACCACATATTCGCCTTCTGTAAATTGGAAACCAAATCCACAAAGCGGACAACCGTTTGTTTCTTTTATAGTGTTTCCTGTGTGGATATAAACAAAACTAAAATTTGGTATTCCGTTGATTTCTATCATTCCTTCGTGCAGCTTTCCTAATGCTTTTTTGTAGTTTACATTTTTTGCTCCGATAGTATTTAATTTTAAGCTGAATACTCCTGAAGGTATGGCAGTTTCTGTTGGAACTTTTGTTTCCCTAATTTTATCTTCTAATAAATAACATTGAAAAATGTCATTGATATACAATTGACTTAACGTGCTATTTTTGCCCTGTGCTATTCTAATTATTTTGCTTTTCATTGGATGATTAGATTTGAAGTTAAATAAAAAATTCCTCACTTTTGGTGAGGAATCTTTAGGATTTTTTTTAGAAAACGTCCTCAACTTTTAAGCAGTTCCCACTTGCAAACAAGTAGTAATTTGCTCCAACTTGTTGATAAAACTCAATTCCGATACATTGTAATACTGATGTATTTACAGATGGTAAAGCTCCATTCGGTAATGTTGCAGTTACAGTAGTTACTGGAACAGGAGAATACAAATCTAAGTATCCAGAATATTGAATGTTGTTTACTTCATTCAAAGCAGCATCCATTGGATCATAACTGTTAGTTGTTGCGTTGTACTCAAAATCACTAACTACAGATAAAGCTGTAATTAATCTGAAATGAGTTGCACCTGATGGCGCATTAACCAAGTTAGCTGGATTAAATGCCGGAACAACTAAATCACCTGTTTCTCTGTCAACTCCGTGAGTTACAGAAAACGGAGCGTTGAAAATACCATTAAAAGAAATGTTTTTGTCAAACTCAAAACCTTTAAGGTAATTTCTTTGCGAAGTGATTTCAATTTTACGATAACCTCTGGCTTCGGTTTGGTCTTCAAGGTTGATTTTCTTCATAATAGAAGTTAATCTTCCAGTTACTTGGCTGTCTGCCATTTGTTTCATTAATTGAGATAGTCCTGTGCGAACAGCTTTTCCTGCTTTGGCGCAAGCACCAAATTCATTCATATTCTCACGAGTTCTCTCAAATTCAGGTGCAGTTAAAACTTGGTCACCTGTTGGTCCGCCTACCATACCTGCAAAGTAGCCTTCCTGTCCTTTAATTTTAAAGTGTCGAACATCTCCTAGAGTTCCTACATACTTTAAAGCGCCTTTTTGTCTTGCCATTTTTTAAAAATTTAATGTGTTAATAATTATTGAATTTTGATATTACAAATGTCAATTATTATCTTTGACTATCAACAACTTAAAACATTGAAAATCAATGCAATACAACGCAAAAGAACCGTTAATAGTGGAAACCCATTGGCAAATTGAAGAAGTGATTGATGGTGATAGCATCATCATTCGCAATCGTTTCTCTCAATTGCAAAAAAGAATTCGTCTTTATGGATTAGATGCACCCGAAGTGCATATCAACAGAAAGATGATAGAGGAGGAGCAAAAAAGTCATTTAGCAGCCCATTTCCTGCGTCAATTTGGATTAATGTCCTTGCAGTATGTTTTGTCGGTTGCACCGCCCAAAACTACCGTTACAATAGTAACAGAAACCAATAACTATTATGACTATTGGAAAAGACAATTAGCTTATGTGATTCTTCCAGGAGGAGAATGTTTAAATGATTTGCTTTTGATTAATGGGTATGCAAAAGCAACCGATAAATTTTATTGTAGTAGGTTGGCAGAATTTCAATTAATGAATAGAGAAGCACAGTTTAATAATATCGGGATTTACAGCTATGTAAATAACTTTTGATTTGTTGTACTTATGTTGTACTAATTGAATTTAGAATAAGTAAAACACCAATAAAATAGGTACTTTACAGGCGTAATGGAGTTAAACCGCTGTTAGTGGCTGGGCTTCTTTGTTTTCCGTCTGTCAGCAACATTTTTTGTCCTGCTGAATTGGTGGACAAGCAACACTTCCGTAGCTACAATAAACACAGCAGTCGCCTTGTTTTGGTTTTAGAACTTGTTTGCATTTTTCACATTCGTAAAAATATTGGCAAGCGTCTGTCGGCATTGTTTCTTCTTTCTTATGTCCGCAGTTGGGGCAAGTTATTGTTGATTGTAATTTGATTTCCATTTTAATTTTCTTTTTTGTCGGTTACAGAATATCCTGTTGAGTTTATTGCTTTTTCGATTTCAGAAATATTTGTTTTTGAGTTGTCAAATTCTATGATTGCATTTCCATTTTCATATGAAGCGTTTGAACTTATTATTCCTGTCAATTTATTTACTTCGTGATTTACGTGTTCTTCGCAACTCGCACAAGTCATTCCGCTAATCGTAAATTTTACTTTTTGAATATTGGATTTGTCCACTACTATGATTTGCTTTTCTTTCTTTGGGTAGAAAATGCTTGAATAGTATGGAAAGGCAAGCATAACGATTGCAAATGCTGTTACAATTCCTAAAAACATTTTTGACTGAATGAATTTTGGTTTTTCTTCTGTCTCACAGTTGCAGTCAATTTGCTTTTTAGGTTTCAACTTTTGATACCAAGCAAAACCAAGAACCAAAATTGTCAAACCGATAAAATACGGTCTGAAAGGTTCGAGCCAAGAAAAAGTAGAAGCAAGTCCGCTTGTTCCTGCAATGAGAGCCAAGACAGGTGTAATGCAACACAATGAAGCTGCAATTGCTGTTAAAAGTCCTGCTCCGATTAGTTTGTTGTCTGTTTTCATAATGTTTCTAATATTTTGTTTTCGTCAAGTATTTTGAAAAACGGTTTCAGCATTTTTTCATACTCTTTTGTCAACGAGTAAAAAATGGTTTGTGCTTCTCGTTCGGTTTCAATAAGTTTTCTGTCTTTGAGTTTTCTCAAGTGTTGTGAAACTGCTGAAATTGTCATACCGAGAATGTCGCTTATATCACAAACACAAAGTCGTTTTTCTTCATAGAGCAGAAATAGAATTTTCAGTCTTACGTTGTTTCCTGCCAATTCAAGTCCGTTCGATAAATAGTCAAACGAGCCGTTGAGTTCTGAAACTCGGTCTTTACAGCGGTTTATTTGTTTAATGTCCGCTTGTTGTCTTATACAAGAATTGTTGTCCATAGCACAAAGGTAGTCAATTTGTTTATTTAAGCAACTGCTAAAATATAAAATGTCAAAAAGAACCAGATTTTGTCTGACGGGTTGTGTCGTCATAGCCTTGCCACTAACTCGTTTATACCCGCAATAACCTTAAATTATTAAACGGATACAAATACTTGTAATTGTTTGAAAACAATTAGTCGGTTTTGTTTTGCAATTTACCCTTTCAAAAAACACCATTTTACGGTTTTAGCTGCTAATTTTTACGGTTTTTATTTTTTTTAATCAAAATAGTAGATGCATATGAATTATTTGAAAGTGTTTATAGGTACAATTAACACCAAAAATAAATTTTCAGAATAGAAACCAAAACTGCCTGACTTTTACTAAAGCAAATTGTTTTTCTGTTTAATCTTTTAAGAGCAGTTCTCAACGTTAGATTTTTTCTTTCAATATGATTTGTACCAAATCGCTTTACCGAATGCATTCTCTCATCAATTAAAAATTTATAATTCTTTAATCTGTCTGTGCATATTTTTTTTGCTTCGGAAAGGATTAATGTTTCCACAACACGTCTTAAAGTTTTATTGGTTCGCTTACCCACATTAAAACTTACTATACTTTTTGATTCTTTTTCCAAAGCATAGACTAACCATATAAAATTTCGTTTATGTCTAACATAAGTGTACATTTCATCAACTTCATACGTTTTTCCTTTACTGATAATGGGCTGATGTATGTTTTTAGCAATTGTAATTATTCTCTTTAATAAGGTTGTAGTTGATATCTTTAAAATTCTTGCCGTACTTCTTATTCCAAGGCCTTCTTTTGTAAATTGAATTATGCTTTTGTTTACCCAATGATTATAGGCTTTATAAGTATAAAAATCGATGAATCTCTTTTTGCATGATTTACAAATAAACTGTTGTTTCTTGTTCCCAGTAAAACCATTTTTAATAATTTGATTTGAACTACAACAAGGACAAATTTTGCTATCACTAAATCTGAAACACGAGGTGTCATTTTTTTTCATTTTATTTGATTTAAGCCATTATATAACCTAAAAAGGAGCACAATATTGTACTCCTTTTAAAGGTTTAATTTAAAATTGTTATTGATTTTCAGATTGTTAATACATAAAAAAGTAAGTATCACTAAATCTGAAACATTACCAGTTTTGTTTGCACTCAAAAAGTCATATAAATCAGTTTTTTATAAACTAAAAAAATAAAATATCTTTTTCCCAAAATTAGGGTACCAATGTTAGCCTAAAGGAATTTTTAATTTAATTGGCTGTAATTTTGTATTGTCAATTTTTTATTTAAGACTATTTTAATATAATTATTTCCTTAAAATAATAAGTTTTTATTACTTTTGTAATGTTTTAAAGTTAAAAATGAAAAAATACCACATAATAGTAATAGTTTTATTAGGCATGTTTTTTATGCCTAGTACTGCTGTGGCTTGTGGTAATTCTAATTCAAAACATTCTTGTGAGAAAGAGGTTTCATCTACAAAAACTGAAAAGAAGTGTTGTTGTGGTGATGACAGCTCTAAAAGCAAAGATGAAAAGGGATGTGACGGTAATTGTGGGCATTCAAAATGTCGTTGTTCTTCAACTTGTCCAGCTTCTTCAATAAGTTTTATTCCAGAAATTATTTTTAAAATTAACTTTATTCGCTATTCTTCAATAGAGAAAGTTAAATTTTCATATACAACACCATCAATCTCAGATGGTTTTCACTCAATTTGGCTAATACCTAAAATAAGCTAAATTCATTTTTTGACAGCCATTAGTGTGTCAAATTCATAGCTATAAGCTATAATTTTCAAACAATTTAATGAGTAATTTTTGCTTCAATACTATTGTGTTGCTTAAATTTTATTTTCAAATTGTTATTTATTCAAATTTATTTTTATCAACTAATCAGAGTAATTCACTTTGATTACTAATACATTATTAAAATGAAAAATTCATTAAAAAAAATAATGGTAGCAACTTTTGTATTGCTATCTATTACAATCAATGCACAAATAAAAAATTCAAAAACGGAAACAGTTAAAATTTATGGAAACTGTGGAATGTGCGAAACCAATATTGAAAAAGCAGGCACTATAAAAAGAGTTGCTAAAGTTGACTGGAATCAAGAAACTCAAATGGCAACTCTAACTTATGATACAGCTAAAACTAATCAGGACGAAATATTAAAGAGAATTGCATTAGCTGGTTACGATAGTGATAAATTTCTTGCGCCTGATGATGTCTATAATAATCTTCACGGATGTTGTCAGTATGATAGAGTAGCAAAAGTTCCTGTTAAAGAAGAAGTCAAAACAGAAGCAATTACTGAAAATCATAATAATCATGGAAATCATACAGTAACACCAAAAGTAGAATTGCAAGAAGTTAATCAACTTAAAGCTGTTTTCGATAATTATTTTCTAGTAAAAGATGCAATGATTTCTTCTGATGGTAATGCTACTTCAATTGCATCAAAGGAACTGTTTACAGCAATTAGTAATGTTAAAATGGAAAAATTAGCAGCGGATGTTCACTTGGTTTGGATGAAAGTCTTAAATCAAATTAAAGAAGATGCTGAACACATTGCAGACACAAATGACATCAAACATCAACGTGACCATTTTACAACTCTTTCAAAGGATATATATGATTTATTAAAAGTTGCCAAATATGATGTGCCAGTTTACTTTCAATATTGTCCAATGTATAATGATGGTAAAGGTGCCAATTGGTTAAGTAAAGAAAATGCTGTGAAAAATCCTTACTATGGTTCAATGATGTTAAGTTGCGGAAAAACCGTTGAAACGATTAAATAATCTATTATGAGAAGAATAATTTTTGCATTTTTTTTAATTGCTAATATATCTTTTACTTCAGCACAGATTAAGATTGGTGATACAATTCCAACTATTGCGCTAAAAAGTAGTAGTAATAAAGAAATAAACATTACATCTTTTAATGGAAAATATGTGCTTATTGATTTTTGGGCATCTTGGTGTGCACCGTGCCGTTTAGGCAATAAAAAATTAGTCAAGTTATATAATGAAGTTAATTCAGATAAACTTGAAATCATAGGGATTTCAATCGATATTGATGCAAATAAATGGCTAAAAGCTATTGGAAAAGATAAAATTAAATTTACTCAATTGATAGATTCTAAAGGTTTTGATGCTGAAACAGCAGTACAATTTGGTGTTGATGAATTACCATCAAAATACTTGTTTAATCAAGAAGGTGTTCTAATTGCCAAAAATCCAACAGAAGAGGAAATAATTAAATTAATAGAAAAGTAAGATGAAAAAATTAAATAAAGTATATATAATGGTTGCATCAATCGTTTTGATGTTTTCGATGAAAAGTAATGCGCAAATTGTAAAAGCTGAAATTAGAGCAACGGGTTTAACTTGTTCAATGTGTTCAAATGCGATAAATAAACAACTTAAAGCATTGCCTGAAGTTACCAATGTAGAAACAGATTTAAACACAAATACTTTCACGGTAACACTTAAAGAAGGAAATGAATTAAGTCCAAAAACATTTAAAGAAAAAGTAGAAAAAGCTGGTTTTTTCATTGGTTCATTAATACTAACTGCAAAAGCTGAAACGGTTAGTAAAAGTCCTTATATTTTAGTTAATGATAAAAAAATTGATGCTACAGAAGTGAAATTTCAAGTAGTAGATAAAGGTTACGTAACAGAAAAAGAGTTTAAAAAATTATCTAAATCATATAAAGATATTGCAACTTATGTTGCGAATAATGAAGATGATTTTCATATTAAAATTTTAAACTAATGAGAAAAATTCTTTTATTTTTTGTGGTAATAAGTTGTCAAAATATTTTTGGTCAAGAATTATTCGTAATTACAGATCCTGCAAGTAATGTTCCTGCTAATTCACTTGGAGTTAATGTAATGCAATCGCTTTTTAAAGAAGAAATGAAATCGGGTTACAATTACCATTTTATGCCTGAAGTATCTTACGGATTAAATAAAAACATAATGTTTCGTGCTTCTGCTTTTGTAAGTAATAGAAATAATGATTTGGTTACTGAAGGTGGTAGTTTTTACACAAAATATCGTTTTTATTCGTCCGATGATTTAAATAGTCATTTCAGATTAGCTGCTTATGGAAGATATAGTTTCAACAATGCCGACATCCATCAAGAACAAATTGAAACTTTAGGGCATAATTCTGGTTTTGAAACAGGATTTATCGCTACAAAATTGATTAAAAAAGTGGCTATAAGTTCGTCTGTAAGTTTTGAGAAAGCTTTAGATAATAAACCAAATTATACATTTCCAGATAATTTTGGTGACAATGCAACAAACTATACATTATCATTTGGTAAATTGATGTATCCTAAAAAATACACCAATTATAAACAAACAAATATTAATCTAATGGTTGAATTTGTTGGACAAACAATTAATGAAAATGGCAAATCTTATTTAGATGTTATGCCGGCTGTTCAATTTATTTTTAATAGTCAAGCACGATTAGATTTTGCATACCGTCAAGAATTAGTAAGTTCAATGATACGTTCTGCTCCAAATGGTTTTTATTTCAACCTATATTATACTTTTTTCGATTTAAAGAGTAAAAAATAATTTTAAAAAATATAAATATGAAAACACTTATTTTAACTGCTATTTTAGCAATTACTTTAGTTTCTTGTAATCATAAAACTAAAGAAACAGAAAACAATACTTCTGCAAATTCAACCGAGATATTTGCTTGTCCAATGCATCCAGAAGTTACTGGTAAAAAAGGCGAAGATTGCTCTAAATGTGGTATGGAATTAACTGAACCTGTTGCTCAAGCTAAGCCAGTACATAATCATAATGACGGAAATCACGAACATAAAGACACTATAAAACAGTCAAGTAATGAAACTGAAAAAGAAGTAGTTGAAACAAAAATAGCTACAACTACATTTTCGATAAATGAAATCATTACAAACTACTTGAAAATTAAAAACTCATTAACAAAAGATGATTCTAATAGTGCTGCAAATGCTGGAAAATCATTACTGAAAGTGTTTAATTCTATTAGTACAAATAGTTTAACCGAAAATCAGAAAAAGCAGTATTTAAACATTGTTAATGATGCAAAAGAACACGCTGAACATATTGCAAAGAATGCTGGAAAAATTGACCATCAAAGAGAACATTTTACAACACTAAGTAAAAATGTAAGTAATTTAATTAAAGCGTTTGGAACGAAACAAAAATTATATCAAGATTATTGTCCAATGTATAACGATGGAAAAGATGGGTTTTGGATTAGCGAAACAAAGGAAATAAGAAATCCATATTATGGTTCAGAAATGTTAAACTGTGGAACAATTAAAGCAACTTATTAATTAATGAAACTATACGTAAAAAATATGGTTTGTGACCGATGTAAATGGGTGGTTAAAACGGAAATTGAAAAGTTAGGTTTCGAAGCAAATGTTATTAATTTAGGTGAAGTTGAACTTAAAGCCAATATTGATGCAAAGCAAAAAAATCAAATTAAAATAGCTTTAGAAAATTTTGGTTTTGAATTGATTGATGATAAAAAAAGTAAAATAATCGAAAAAATTAAAACTCTGATTATTGAGTTAGTACATCAAAAAAACAATCAGCTTACGATAAATCTTTCCGAATATTTATCAAATGAATTGTCACAAGATTATTCTTCACTAAGTAATTTGTTTTCAGAAGTGGAAGATGTAACTATTGAAAAATACTTAATCAGTCAGAAAATTGAAAAAGTAAAAGAATTATTAGTGTACGATGAATTAACATTAAGCGAAATTGCTTTTCAACTTAATTATAGCAGTGTGGCATATTTAAGCAATCAGTTTAAAAAAATCACAGGTTTTACGCCATCACATTACAAACAATTGAAAGACAAAAAGAGAAAACGTATAGAAGAATTATAAATATTACAATTCTTTGCCAAAATTTCACAACATTGATGAATTCGTAATTGCAGAACTTTGTATTATAATTTTTAACAATTAAAATTCAAGATTATGACACACCAATATCAAATTACAGGAATGACTTGTAGTAGTTGCGAAGCTAAAGTAAAATCAGCTTTGATGACAATTGAAAATGTAACAAGTGTAGAAGTTTCAAAAGAAACTAATTCAGCAACAATCACAATGGATAAGCATATTGCATTATCCGATTTTCAAAACGCATTAGACAATAAATATCAAATTTCTGCTTTAAATCATAGCGAAATTAATGAACAAGCTAAATCGTGGATAGAAACCTATAAACCAATTTTATTGATTTTTTTCTACATTAGTTTGATAACAATTTTAATTCAGCAAAAAAATGTAACCTTCAATTTAATGGAAGCTATGCAGCATTTTATGGCAGGTTTCTTTTTAGTGTTTTCTTTTTTCAAATTGCTTAATTTAAAAGGCTTTGCAGAAAGTTATATTATGTATGATGTTGTGGCAAGAAAAATTCCAATTTGGGCATACATTTACGCTTTTACGGAATTAATTCTCGGTTTAGCTTTTCTAACTGGCTTCAATCCGTTGGTAACTAATAGCGTTACTTTTTTAGTAATGAGTGTTAGTATAATTGGAGTATTACAATCGGTACTAAACAAAAAGAAAATTCAATGTGCTTGTTTGGGTGCAATATTTAATTTGCCAATGAGCACGGTAACAATCATTGAAGATGCTTTAATGATTATAATGAGCGGATTAATGATAATTCACTTAATTTAAAAATGAAAATATTAAAATGGATATACAAAACATTCTTTCAAAAAAACTGTTGCAAATAGTAGTATTGCTTTTAGCTACACAAGCGCTGTTTTCTCAGAATATTGTACGTTACGATTTATATGTACGTGATACAATTGTAAATTATTCTGGAAAAGAAAAAAGAGCTATTGCCGTTAATGGTCAAATTCCTATGCCAACACTTACATTTACTGAAGGTGACATTGCAGAAATTTATGTACATAACGAATTAAAAGAAGAAACCTCTTTACATTGGCACGGATTGTTTTTGCCTAATAAAGAAGATGGTGTGCCTAATTTAACGCAAATGCCAATTAAACCTGGTACAACTCACAAATACACTTTTCCAATCATTCAAAATGGAACGCATTGGTATCACAGTCATTCAGGACTACAGGAGCAAATCGGAATGTATGGAATGTTTATTATGAATAAAAAAGAAGACGATAAGACATTCCGAAAAGGTATAGACGATTTACCAACTATTCCAATAATTTTAAGCGAATGGACAGATTTAAAACCCGAAAATGTTCATAGAATGTTGCACAATGCAACCGATTGGTTTGCCATTAAAAAAGGAACTACACAAAGCTATACTGAAGCCATAAAACAAGGTCATTTCAAAACAAAAGTTGCAAATGAATGGAAGCGAATGAATGCTATGGATGTGAGTGATGTATATTATGAAAAGTTTCTTATCAATGGTAAAAATGAAAGTCAACTATCACAGTTTAAAGGTGGCGAAAAAGTCCGACTTCGTATTGCAAACGGTGGCGCATCATCTTATTTTTGGTTAACTTATGCAGGTGGTAAAATTACTGTTGTTGCCAGTGATGGAAACGATGTTGAGCCAGTTGAAGTCGACAGATTGTTAATCGCCGTATCTGAAACGTATGATGTTATAGTTACAATTCCTGCGGATAATACTTCGTATGAATTTTTAGCAACTCCGGAAGACAGAACAAAATCAGCATCATTATATATTGGTAGTGGTATCAAACAATTAATTTCTCCTTTACCAAAATTGAAATATTTTGAAGGTATGAAAATGATGAACGGTATGATGAAAATGAACGGAGATTTAGACGATATGGGAATGCAAATGTCCTTAAATCAAATGGATATGAATGTGGTGATGTATCCAGAAATAACTGGTGCTTCAAAAAAAGAGAACAAGCATACTATGAAAATGGAAGATAATAATTCCAATCAAAATCAATACAATGCCAATGCGTTATCAAATAGTACAACGCTTAATTATGCAATGTTAAAAGCTACAGATAAAACAACTTTACCAAAAGATGTACCTGTAAAAGAACTTCGTTTTGAACTAACTGGAAATATGAATCGTTACGTTTGGAGTTTAGATAATAAAGTCGTTTCTGAAACAGATAAAATCTTAATTAAAAAAGGCGAAAACGTTAGAATCACGCTTTATAACGGTTCAATGATGCGTCACCCAATGCACTTGCACGGTCACGATTTCAGAATTATCAACGGTCAAGAAGAATATGCACCATTAAAGAATATAATGGATTTAATGCCAATGGAAACTAATGTAATTGAGTTCAATGCCAATGTTGAAGGCGATTGGTTTTTCCATTGTCATATTCTGTATCATATGATGGCAGGAATGGGAAGGGTTTTTACTTATGAAAACCAAGCTCCAAATCCGCTAATTCCAAATCCTAAATTAGCACAAAGAAAATTATTTGCCGATGATAGAGCGTTTCATTTTATGGCAGAAAATGATTTTGCAACTAACGGTAATGATGGTATGGCAATGGTTCAAAATACTCGATGGAGTTTAGGTACAGAATGGCGTTTAGGTTATAATGATATGCACGGTTATGAAGCCGAATTCCATTTAGGAAGATACATAGGAAAAATGCAATGGTTAATGCCTTTTGTAGGTTTCGATTGGCGTTACAGAAAAAAGGATGGAGAAATGGAAAAAAACATCTTCGGACAAGAAAATACAAAAGATAGAAGAGCTGTTTTAAGTTTAGGGGTCAATTATACATTACCAATGTTAGTTGTGGCTCAAGCGGAAGTATTTCAAGATGGAAATGTTAGATTACAGTTAATGAGAGAAGATATTCCAGTTTCAAAGCGTTTAAGAATGGGCTTTATGGTAAATACCGATACAGAATTTATGTTAGATGCAAGATATATTCTTAAAAGAAACCTGAGCATAAGAACGCATTACGATAGCGATATGGGATTCGGTTTAGGGTTGAACCTAAATTACTAGATTTTTGAAAGTTCGCATCATATAATCAAAGTGTTTTTATTTAGAAAAAGCACTTATTTTTAAATAGTAGTATCTCATTCAGCTATACAAAAACTGTCTTTAGTTTAAGATTTACTAAAGACAGTTTTTTGTTTGCATTATATCCCGCCCTGAATTTGCCTGTCCTCAGTTTGTCAAACGATTGAAGAGCTAGTTTTATTTCTAATAAAGAGAAAGTGTTTTTCCCAAAATTAGAGCACCAACCTTACTCTTTTCCTTCTGAACTTGTTTCAGTAACTATTTTGCACTATTTTTCTTCTTTTTTTACTCATTTACGGATTTCCTCATTTTTCTTTACATCCTTTTTTTGTATGTTTGTGAATTGTACTCTTTACTTGCTCCCCCAACATAAAAATAGAGTTTATTTCAATAACAATTTTGAATTGTGCCGACACTGTCGACACTATTAAAAAAAATAATACAATAATAGAATAAGTAGTTATATGGCGGATAATACCAATAATTTAACGAATATAGAAAGCGATTTACTCAACGAGTTATTATACTTTTTAATTAAGCTTTTTATTAAATTACAGCAAATAATAAAGGAATTAATAACTTTTTTGAAAGTTTAATATAATATCAAAATAATAAGAAGTAATGAAAAATGAAAAAACAAATTATTTTTTCATTATTATCAAAATAATAAAACTAAAAGCAAACTTTAAATAAAAGAGCTATTTTTTCATTATTAAAAAACTATATCATAATCGTAAAACATCGTTTTTTATCGCTTACATGCGCAAATAAACTATATTAAGCGGTTAATAAAACTTTGCAACACATTGTTTTTTATAGCTTTCTTGTTTTTTTCGTTCTTTTTGGAAATGCATATACGTTGCAAAAGAAATTCCTAGCATTAATCCAAGCCCTATACCATACAAAACATATTTGTTTTTACTTTGTTGTGAAAGCTTTTCAGTTGTTGGAATTAAGTTCAGCTCATAGGCCAATTTATCAGGTGGTAATAATTGTTGTCTAATAGTAAGATTTATTAATTCACTCATGTTTTATTATTTTTATTAAGTTTGTTTTTTCATCTATATTTATAAGAATATTGTCGAATCGAATTACATATAACTTATCTCCATTATCTAACTTCAGTAATTTTTGCGAAGGAAAAACTACGTTGTCAAAAAAGTAACTATCCCTTTTAAACTTAAAAGACTCAATCTCTAATTCTTGCATTTCTTTTAGGAATCTTTTCAATCTTTTTATTGCTCTTTCGTTGGCAATAGAATCTTCTTGTTCTTCTAATTTTCTGTTGTGATGATAGCTATTTTTACAAGGTGTACTACAGAACTTTCTTCTAGTGCTTTTATAATCTGTAATTCTATCATTGCATTTTGGATTCGCACATACTTTTTCTGGTCGCTTCATTTTCTTTTTTTTTAGCAAAGATAAAAATATTATTTTACATTTATGTAGTTTAAATATATTTTATTACATTTGTAGAAATTAAATCAACATGAATATTTTAGAAATTTATCCAAAAATATGTGACAAGTATATTCCTCTAAGCCTATTAGATGTTTCTACGAGAAACTACATCCACTGGAAAAAAGAAAATCTACTTTTTAGATATGCTGATAAACCAACAAATACTATCGAGAAAAGAGAAAGAATCTTACTCAACGTTTTTGATGCGTTTTGGTTATCTATTATTAAAGAACTTCGTGAATTTAATGTAGATTTTCCAACAATTCGAGCAGTAAAAAAAGTACTTTATGAAAACGCTAAATTTAATCAAGAATTATTAGATGCGACTCCAAAGGAAGACTTTATCAATTCAATTTTAAACAAAATTCCAGAGAGCCACAGAGAGTCTTTTAGACCTTATCTTATAGATGGTAGTTTTGTAGATTTGCTTAAGGATTTTATTGACGAAAAAAACATCTATTTGTTCAAAAACATTGGAGTAATATTGTTTGATATTTTGTACAGGGAATATTTTGTTTCATTAGTTATTGCAAAGGAAGATGAGCATGTGATTACTCAAATACTACGATTAGATTCTAATTCCAAAAGTTCAATAACAAATACTATAGATGATTTGTACTCTAATTATCTAACCAAACAAACAATTCTTTCTATTCCCCTTACAAATTTAGTTTGGAAGATGTTTGAAGACCCCAACTTTGAAAAATACAATACAAAGTATGATTTCTTTACAGAAAACGAGCAAGTAATTTTACAGGCACTAAACAATGATGACTGTAAAGAAATCAAAGTATACAAACATGATAGTGGGGACATGAGTTTAAACTTAGTGTTTGAAGAAAATGTAAAGAATGAAAAAGCAAATGAAGTTAGAAAGATATTAGGATTGAAGCAATATGAAAAAATGGAATTAACCTATAGAAATAACAGCCACATTACAATTAAAAACCAAAAGAAAATTATTTTAAAAAATCAATAATGTCCTAAGTATCCCTTAGCACAAAACGCCTTACTAACACTAACAAGTATGTCCTACTCCTTAGTGCTTGATTAGGAAATGGAATTAAAAAAAGCAAAAGAAATTTTAGAAAAACACAGCAAAAAAAAATACACAGATAAAGAGCTTACTGAATTAATGGAATTGTTAAACTGCATTAAAGAAGTATATCTCTCAAACATTACAAATTATCAAAAGCATGAAAAACGTAATTCTTTATGTTAGAGTTTCTACAGACGAACAAGCAGGGAGAGGTTATTCGCTGAGAGACCAGGAACAAAAATTATTGACTTATTGTCAGAACAATAATCTAAATGTGGTACACATATTTAGAGAAGATTTTTCGGCAAAAACATTTAAACGACCTGAGTTTAAAAAGCTTCTTGATTTTTGTAAGAAAAACAAAAAAGATATTCATCAACTACTGTTCATCAAGTGGGATAGGTTCTCAAGAAATACTTCTGAATCTTATCAAATGATTGATGTTTTCAATCATTTGGACATACAAATTAATGCTATTGAGCAACCATTGGATTTGACTATTCCTGAGCAAGGCTTAATGTTAGCAGTGTACTTATCAATTCCTGAGGTAGAAAATCAGCGTCGTTCATTAAATGTTATTGCTGGTATGCGTAGAGCATTTAAAGAGGGTCGTTACGTTGGCAATGCACCAAAAGGTTATTCCAATGGAATGGATGCAAATAAAAAACCGCTTTTAGTTCCAAATGAGGATGCAAAACACATTCAAGAAGGTTTTGAATTAATGGCTACTGGAATTTACAATCAAAAGGAAGTTTTTAATCGATTGAAATCAAAGGGATTTAAAACAAGTATGACATCAATAGCATCCATTTTTAGAAACCATTTGTACTATGGTGGAGTGTTCATAAAAGGATATAAAAATGAACCAGAAACTGTGGTTGAGGGTATTCATGAACCTATTATTACCAAATCTCTATTTTTTAAAGTACAAGATGTTTTAGATAATCGAAGAAAGAAATACCACGTAGCACACAAAAAAATAAACGAGCACTTTCCTTTAAAAGGGTTTTTGAATTGTCCAAGTTGCCAAAAACCACTAACTGCTAGTACGTCAAAAGGAAGGTCTAAAACATATACGTATTACCACTGTATTAGCCCCTGTAATCAAAGATATAAGATTGAAGACGTAAATACATGGTTTGATGATTTTTTACAGTCAATAACTATTAAAAAAGAAATACAAATTTTACTTTATGAAATGATTAAAGCAGATTTAATCGCCTCAGAAGGTAAAAGTGAAATTGGGCCAAAACATTTTGAAAATGTTAAGAAAATAGAAGATAAAATAATTCGTTTACAGGATTTGTACATTGAAGGAGAAATAGATAAAACAGAATACGAACAAGCAAAAAAAAGATACCAATCCATACTCCAAGAATTGAAGCAAAAAGAGGAAGGCCAAAAAGACAAAAAAAACTTACTCAAAACGTATGAGTTTGCATTAGCAAAATTACTAACCATTCATTCTCAGTACCTTCATGGGGATATTGATGCAAAAAGAAAATTAATTGGTTCGATATTTCCCGAAAAGTTTCAATTTGAAAATAATAAAGTTCGAACCGCCGATATTAATCCGTTATTTTTAAAAATTTCCAGCATTAACAGCCTTTCGCAAAGGACAAAAAAAAGGACAAACTCAAAAAAATTGAATTTGTCCGGGATGGTGGGCGATGAGGGGTTCGAACCCCCGACCCCCTCGGTGTAAACGAGGTGCTCTGAACCAGCTGAGCTAATCGCCCCAATAATTATTACATTGTTTCAATGCGAGTGCAAATATACACTGAATATTTGTTTTTGCAAGTCTTTTTTATAAAAAATCAAATAATTTCAGCGACGACAAAAGTACTGCCACCCACATAAATAAAATCATTTTCAGCTACCGTATTCAAAGCGCAAGCATAAGCTTCTGAAATAGAACTATATACTTTACCAACCAATCCAAAATTAGCCGCTTTTTCTTGTAATTCAGTAGCTTCTAATCCCCTTGGAATATTGGGTTTAGAAAAATAATAATGAGCTTCTTTTGGAAACAATGGCAGTATTGAATCTAAATCTTTATCGTTTACCACTCCTAAAACAATATGTAATGTCTCATATTCATGCTTTTGAATTTGGCTCAAAACAATTTTCAATCCGTGAGCATTATGAGCGGTGTCGGCAACCACAAAGGGTTTTTCATTTAAGATTTGCCATCTGCCTAGCAAACCGGTATTGCTAATTACGTTTTTAAATCCGTTTTGTATATGTAAGTCTGAAATTTCAAATGTATTTTGGAGTAACTCAACAGCTTTTAAAACTGTTTTCATGTTTTGCTTTTGATAATCTCCTTTCAAAGCACATTCATAATCCACTTCTGATTCATCTTGTGCAAAATAAATTGGGGCGCCTTCAGTAGATGCCTTTTCTTCAAAAACTGGCTTAGTATCTTCAGTATATTCTCCAATCACTACTGGAATATTCCTTTTAATAATACCCGCCTTTTCAAAAGCAATTTTGGCTACGGTATCTCCTAAAAACTGCGTATGATCTAATCCTATATTGGTAATAACCGAAAGTAAAGGCGTGATTACATTAGTAGAATCGAGTCTTCCACCCATACCCACTTCAATAATTGCAACATCAACCTGCTCTTTAGCAAAATAATCAAAGGCTAAACCCACCGTCATTTCAAAGAAACTTAATTGATGTTGCTCAAAAAAAGGTTTATTATTTTTCACAAAATCCACCACAAAATCTTCCGAAATCGGCGTGCCGTTAATTTTAATGCGCTCTCGAAAATCTTTTAAATGGGGCGAAGTGTATAAGCCCACTGTATATCCCGCTTCCTGTAAAATCGAGGCAATCATAGAAGATGTAGAGCCTTTACCATTGGTTCCTGCCACATGAACCGATTTAAATTTTACTTCAGGATGATTGAGATGCTCTACCAATAATAGCGTATTGGTCAAATCTTTTTTATAAGCCGAGGCGCCTTGCATTTGAAACATGGGCAACTGACTAAACATCCAATCTGTAGTTTCTTTATAATTCATTTTACTATTTGAAACGAATGGCTTGGGCATTCTTGTAATCCATTTTCCCGCTATCCATTACAATCAATGCTAGCGCATTGGATTTTCATTACTATCGGGGTTAGTTAGCCCACTGGATTGCATTTTTGTTACTCCCCCACTTGAAAATTAACCACCACAAAACCAATTTGAGTTTCTGGCGCATTATTATCCGATTGCCATTTGAAGGTTTTTGCCGTTTCAATTGCCGGATTTACTAAACATGGGTTCGTATTAGTTGTTCCTTGAGATCGTTCTGCCCGAATTACATTTCCTTGGCGATTCACCCAAATTTTAACTACCACTTTTCCAGATTCATTACAATCTTGTACTTTTTTACTATTGCCATATAATTTTCTCCCCGATAATCCCCAGCCTGTGCCTTTTCCAGTTCCTTTTCCATCGCCAGTGCCGTCACCATAAAAACTATTAGCATACAAACTACCGTTTAAACTTCCTTTGTCGCCACCCTCATTATCATCGCCGTGTCCGGTTTGTGTGGTTCCTGTAGTTTTAGGTCCTTTCAATATACTGTTTAATGCGCTGTTGGTTTTTCGTTTGGGCGGTGTTGGTGTAGGTGGTGCCTCAGAATTAGTGGTAGACGTCTTTACAGCTGCCGCTTTTGTAGTAGTTTGGGTTACTAATTTTTGTGCAGGTGTTTCCACCACATCTTTCACCGCTGGTTCAGGAGCCGTTTGTACTTTTTCAATTGGTTGAATGTCTCCATTTCCGGTTTCAGAAGTACCAAAATTAATAGCAATTTCACCTCCTTTAAATACATAAGGAACATTCGGATCGTCTTTCAGTACATAAAAATAAAAACAAATAAACAAAATAATGAATACAACTAACGTTATACCAAAAGATCGTTTTTCATATTTAGTTTCTAATATCATTATTACTTTGGCGAAACCGCTAATACTATTTTATATTTATTTCTATAGGCAATATCCATCACTTTTACCGCATTCTCAATTGGAACATCTTTTGCAACGTGCAAAACAATATTTGGCTCTTTTTGACCGGCTAATTTTTGTTGTAAAGCAGCTTCTAAATCTTCAATAGGAAGTTGCTGTTGATCTAAAAAAAAGTTGAATTTATCATCAATGCTCACCGAAATCGTTTCTACTTCATCCGATTGACCTGAAGAATTAGGCAATACTAAATCTAAAGCATTCGTATTGGTCATTGTGGTGACGGCAATCATAAAAAAGATCAACAACAAGAAAACAATATCAGTCATAGATGACATATTGAATTCTGCGTTTACTTTATTTCTTCCTCTTAAATTCATGATTAAACGGGTTCGTTAAGTACATCCAAGAAATCTACCACATTTACTTCCATCATGTGAACAATTTTATCGGTTATACTCACTAAATGATTATAACCTACATAAGCGATAATTCCAACAATTAATCCAACTACTGTCGTCATCATTGCGGTATAAATTCCTTCGGCTAAAACACTCATTTCAATTTTATTTGAACCGCTTGCTGCCATTTCATGAAACGCCATTACCATACCCACAACAGTTCCTAGGAAACCAGTCATTGGACCAGCACCAGAAAGCGTAGCTAATAAACTAACGTTTTTTTCCAATTTATATACTTCAAGCTTTCCTGCATTTTCAATCGCAATATTAATATCTTCAAGTGGTTTACCAATTCTCGAAATTCCTTTTTCAATTAATCGAGCAACAGGTGAATTTGTTGCCGCACAAAGCATTTTAGCATTATCAATTTTTCCTTGTTGCAAATGCATTTTAATCTGCGTCATAAAATTTTGATCCATTTTAGAGGCCGATTTAATAGCCATAAGTCGTTCTAAGTATAAATAAATCGTAAGGAACAACATGATAAAAATGACTGTCATTACAATTTGCCCCACTAAGCCACCACTAAAAATAATTTCCATTAGGGTCAACTCTTTTTTAGCTGCAATGGTTTCCACTGCTTGATTAGCGGCAGTAGCAACACTATCTATTTGAAGAAAAATACTCATAATTATTAAGTTTAATTTTAAAACGTAAATATAAAATAAAAATTGTTTGAATTATTTACAGAACCTCTTTAACCACAAAAACCCTACTATTCCTGACAACAATGAAGCTGTTAGAATCATAAACTTAGCATTATTTATAATTGTTGGATCATCAAAAGCCAACAAACTGATAAAAATCGACATGGTGAATCCAATTCCACCTAAAAAACCAGCTCCTAGTAGTTTCTTCATGCTTAAATCTTTGGGTAATTTTGCTAACCCAAATAGTATTGCTAAATAGGAAAACACAATTATCCCTAAAGGTTTACCAATAATTAGGCCAAAGATAATTCCCATTGAATAATCCTCTGTGAAATTATGCAACCAATCAGAACCAATAACAATGGCCGTGTTGCATAGCGCAAATAGAGGCAAAATAATGAATACCACCGGTTTGTGTAAAAAATGCTGTAATCTATAAGAAATCGTTTTTTCCGAACCGTCTTGAAAAGGAATCGCAAACGCTAGTAATACTCCCGTAATGGTAGCATGAACACCTGAATTCAACATAAAATACCACATAAACACACCCGCTACTAAGTAAATCCATAGGTTATTTACTTTCATTCGGTTTAAAACCAAAAGCCCAGCAAAAATGGACAACGAAATAACAAGGTTAACAAAATAAAGTGTTTTGGTATAAAATAAGGCAATCACAATAATAGCACCTAAGTCGTCTATTACGGCTAATGCCGTTAAAAAAACCTTTAACGAATTAGGTACTCTATTCCCTACCAATGATAAAATACCAAGAGCAAAAGCAATATCGGTTGCCATTGGAATTCCTATTCCCGATTGCGTTTTTGTTCCAAAATTAAACAATAAAAAAATCAACGCCGGAAACAACATCCCGCCTAAAGCACCCGAAACAGGTAAAATAGCATCTTTAAATTTTGACAATTCTCCTTTATACACTTCGCGTTCTAATTCTAACCCAATCATCAAAAAGAAAATAGCCATCAATCCGTCATTGATCCAATGTTCAAAACTATGGTTTGCAATGGGATGATGCCAAATAGTAAAATAATTTTCAGAAAATGAGGTATTAGAAATTACTAACGAAAAAGCCGTGCAGAGTAATAAAATTAAACCGCCCGCTTTTTCGCTTTCAAAAAAGGACATAAAAGCTTTTGTCACTCTCATTATATTATACTAATTGTTTCAAGGCAATTTCAAACGCAGTAGCACTAATATTCTTTTTATCCGAATTAATAGCATGTGCTTTTTGAATCGCAGCTTTAATTCGATTTGAAGTATCTGAAAAAATAGCTTCGTCTGTCATTTGTACTTTTTTCTCCATGAAATAAGCAAAAACTCTAGCCATACCGCAATTAGCAATAAAGTCTGGAATTAAACTTACTTTTTGATCGGTTGCTTCCATAATGGGTCCAAAGAAAATTTCCTTATCGGCAAAAGGCACATTGGCACCACTTGAAATCACTTCTAATCCAGAAGCAATCATGTTGTCTACTTGCTCTTTTGTAACCAATCTTGAAGCCGCACAAGGTGCAAATACTTGCGCTCCCATTGACCAAATTTTAGCATTGATTTCAGCAAACGGAATCATATTTTCAGCAACCAATTTATTGCCGTCTTTATTCAAAAACAAGGCTTTAATTTCTTCAAAAGTATATCCTTCATCCTTCATAATTCCACCATCTCTATCGATGATTCCTACTACTTTTGCACCCATTTGAGCCAAATAAAAAGCAGCTGCCGAACCTACATTTCCAAATCCTTGCACAATGGCTTTTTTACCTACGATGGTTCCGCCATAGATATCATAATAATGACGCGCCGCTTCGGCAACACCATATCCTGTAATCATATCGGCTACTGTATATTTTCTGTTTACGTCTGGAGAAAAATTTGGATTTTCAATCACTTTAATAACTCCTTGACGCAATTGCCCTATTCTATTGATTTTATCTGCTTCGGTAGGTTTAAAATGTCCGTTAAAAACCCCTTCTTGCGGATGCCAAACACCACAATCTTCGGTCATTGGAATTACTTCATGAATTTCATCTACATTTAAATCGCCACCTGTTCCGTAATAATTTTTTAATAACGGCGAAACCGCTTTATACCAACGCTCTAAAACACCTTTTTTTCTAGGATCGTTTGGATCAAAATTTATGCCCGATTTAGCTCCACCAATAGCCGGACCTGAAACTGAAAATTTCACTTCCATTGTTTTGGCTAATGAAAGTACTTCGTTCATATCCAAACCTTTACGCATTCTTGTTCCGCCTCCAGCAGCTCCTCCACGTAATGAATTAATCACTGTCCATCCTTCTGCTTCTGTTTCTGGATCTTTCCAATTGAATACTATTTCTGGTTCTTTACTCTCAAATTTTTGTAATAAATCTTTCATGGTGTAAGTTAATTTTTTTGGTTCTGCAAATATACATATTCTGTATAAGCTCTTAGGGTTAAACTGAATTTTTTGGTACGTAATTTATAAATAAACCGTTCCTGAAGAATGATTTTGGCTGGCGCCTGTAACAGAAGCGAGCACATTGACTTCATTTCGCAATCGCAAAACACCCAATAGGGCAAAAATCAAAGCTTCTTTAAACTGTATGGTCTTGTCATCGGGAAGCGTAATTTGAACTGACGGCAAATGCTTCTGCAATCGGTTCATCAAAAAGGTATGATAAGCGCCACCTCCAGTGATTAATAATTTGGTATTGGGTTTGCAAACAGCAGCAATTTGAATGGCAATATGTTCCACAAAAGTAGCCAATACATCGGGCACCGAAATGGTAAACGAATGCAATATTGGGAAGATAGTTTCTTGAACAAATTCCATTCCTAATGATTTCGGATACGATCGAGCATAAAAATCTAAGCCGTTCAATTGGGCTAATAATTCGGGGTGAATTGTTCCTGTTTTGGCAATAGTTCCGCCATCGTCATAGGGCAAACCGAGTTGGCTTGCATAATAATTCAACACCGTATTGACCGGCGAAATATCAAACGCAATTCGCCTTCCGTTTTCATTAAAAGAGATATTCGAAAATCCGCCTAAATTCAAACAATAATCATATTCCGAAAAAAGTAATTCATCTCCAATAGGCACTAATGGCGCACCTTGACCACCTAACACGACATCTTGCACTCTAAAATCGCAAACAATAGTATAGGGCAGTAAATCGCGCAGTAACGGCAAATTTCCTATTTGAAGTGTGAAGCCATTATGCGGTTGGTGCAAAATGGTGTGGCCGTGCGAACAAACGGCATCAATGGCAACCAACTGATGTTTCGAAATAAAATCGGCAATGATAGAAGCTAATAGTTTGGTATAGGAAATATTTAATTCTTCTAATTCTAATGGGCTAAAATGAAACGCATTTTTCAATTGATCCACCCATTTTTCAGGATAAGCAACGGTTTCCGATTGTAAAATTTCATAGGTCCATTGGTCTGTACAATTGAATTTTAAGTAAGCCAAATCCACTCCATCTAAGGATGTGCCCGACATAACACCTATAACGTTGTAGTTTTCTTTAAACATGGGTTAAAATTACAAATTGTTATTGAAATTTTCCTAATAATTAGTTACATTTGGAGACTCAAAATACAAAATTATCAAACATTATATCTAAAAAATATGGATTTTAAATTAACCGAAGAGCATTTAATGATTCAGCAAGCGGCAAGAGATTTTGCTCAAACCGAATTATTACCTGGAGTTATTGAAAGAGACGAACATTCAAAATTTCCTACCGAGCAAGTTAAAATGATGGGCGAACTTGGGTTTATGGGAATGATGGTAGATCCTCAATATGGCGGTGCTGGATTAGACAGTTTGTCGTATGTGTTGGCCATGGAAGAAATTGCAAAAGTAGACGCTTCTGCAGCCGTAATCATGTCGGTAAACAACTCGTTAGTGTGTGCCGGATTAGAAAAATACGGTTCAGAAGAACAAAAAATAAAATATTTAACCCCGTTAGCTAAAGGAGAAGTCATTGGTGCTTTTTGTTTATCGGAACCCGAAGCAGGATCTGATGCTACTTCGCAAAGAACAACGGCTATTGACATGGGCGACCACTATTTAGTAAACGGAACCAAAAACTGGATTACTAACGGAGGAACAGCTTCTACTTATTTAGTTATTGCACAAACCGATGCTGCCAAAGGGCACAAAGGAATTAATGTGTTGATTGTTGAAAAAGGAATGCCTGGTTTTGAAGTGGGTCCGAAAGAAAAGAAAATGGGAATTCGTGGTTCTGATACGCATACCTTATTATTCAATGATGTAAAAGTACCGAAAGAAAATAGAATTGGCGCTGACGGCTTTGGTTTTGCATTTGCCATGTCCACCTTAAACGGAGGACGAATTGGAATTGCTTCTCAAGCGTTAGGAATTGCACAAGGCGCTTATGAATTAGCATTGAAATATTCGCAAGAGCGTGTGGCGTTTGGAAAACCTATTTTCAACCACCAAGCCATTGCGTTTAAATTGGCCGACATGCATGTAAAAATTACTTGTGCGCGTTTGTTAATTCACAAAGCCGCTACCGAAAAAGATAATGGTGAAGATATTGCGCATTCGGGTGCGATGGCAAAATTGTATGCTTCTGAAATTGCTTTAGAAGTGGCGAATGAAGCAGTTCAAATTCACGGTGGAAATGGTTATGTAAGCGAATACCACGTTGAGCGAATGATGCGCGATTCTAAAATTACGCAGATTTATGAAGGAACTTCTGAAATTCAACGCATTGTCATTTCAAGAGGTTTAGTGAAATAATAAACTCGTTAAATTATATATCAAATCCGGTTCTTTTGAGCCGGATTTTTTTTTGTGCTTTTTATGCGCAACGAATTACTATTTATTAATATACTGCTTAATGAATTATAATTAATCACTAATATTCTAATGATTGAAAAAAAATAGTATATTTGAATATACGCTACAAAACTTCGCATAGCTAACCAAATATGGGTGTATATACGAAGTTTTATATCGCATATATAATAGTTAGCAGTAATGCTGGCAGACGACAAACCTGACAAGAAACTAACAAAAAACGACATAGTAAAATGGGAATGATTTTAATTTATGGTTTAATTTTTTTGCTATTTTTTTTAAGCATTGGAATTGGACTGTTTATATACTCAAGAAAGAAAAAATCAAAAATTGGACATACAATTTCTGTGGTTATGATTTTAGTAGTAATCTTGGCATTATTGACAAACACCATAGATGAATTTACTATTTCAAAAAAAGACATTATTTCCGACTTAAAACATATCGACATTGAACTAAAAGACGACTTTAAAATCACTGATAATGAAGTGACAGGAATGCCTGAAAGAATTCAAGTAACGGAAATTCAAATTACGCAGAAAGACAAAGACAGAATAATTAATGAAATAAAAAAATCCGCAAATTTTAAATCATTTGCAAATGGACAGGAAATGGCTAACGACACCGAGCAATTCGGGACAAGTGGAAAAGTTTTTAATTTCAAGTATCCAGAATTTTATTCAAGAGAAACATATTCAACAATTGACAACATTCCGACTAGACTATTTGTATCTATTTATGACAATACGAACACACTTAAATACCAAAGAATTGAAGACTAAAACCCGATAGCGCGGATTTGCAATCCGTGCCCACAAAGAGCATAAAAACAAATACTATTACTTATACAAAACAAAAAAGCCTATTCAAAAGAACAGGCTTTTCAAAAGAAAGGCGGCGACATACTCTCCCACATAACTGCAGTACCATCTGCGCAATCGGGCTTAACTTCTCTGTTCGGAATGGGAAGAGGTGAGCCCCGACGCAATAACCACCTTAAGTTTTTGTTTAAGGTTTCAGGTTAGAAAGTTTCAGGTTAAACAACTTGGAACTTTAAACTTGGAACTTTAAACGCAGCTTCGCTGCTAATATCTTAACATACTGAGATAAATCATTTATTAGTTGCCTGAGGTTACTCGAAGGCAAGAAAGTTTCACCAGCCCCACATATTCCCCTTTGGGGGTTAGGGGGCTGATTTGTACATAAGCTAACGGGTTATTAGTACTACTCGACTATGACATTACTGCCTTTACATCTATAGCCTATCAACGTGGTCATCTTCCACGACCCTTAAAAGAAATCTCATCTTGTGGTGGGTTTCGCGCTTATATGCTTTCAGCGCTTATCCCTTCCCAACGTAGCTACTCTGCAGTGCTCCTGGCGGAACAACAGATACACCAGCGGTTAGTCCAATTCGGTCCTCTCGTACTAGAATCAGATCCACTCAAATTTCTAACGCCCACAGTAGATAGAGACCGAACTGTCTCACGACGTTCTGAACCCAGCTCGCGTGCCACTTTAATGGGCGAACAGCCCAACCCTTGGGACCTTCTCCAGCCCCAGGATGTGACGAGCCGACATCGAGGTGCCAAACCTCCCCGTCGATGTGAGCTCTTGGGGGAGATCAGCCTGTTATCCCCGGAGTACCTTTTATCCTTTGAGCGATGGCCCTTCCATGCGGAACCACCGGATCACTATGCTCTACTTTCGTACCTGATCGACCTGTATGTCTCTCAGTCAAGCTCCCTTATGCCATTGCACTCTACGCACGGTTACCAAGCGTGCTGAGGGAACCTTTAGAAGCCTCCGTTACTCTTTTGGAGGCGACCACCCCAGTCAAACTACCCACCAAGCAATGTCCCCCGTTTTCGGGGTTAGGCCTCAGACAAGCAAAGGGTGGTATTTCAACAATGACTCCACAACGCCTAGCGACGCCACTTCATAGTCTCCCACCTATCCTACACATCACGTGTCCAAGGTCAATATTAAGCTATAGTAAAGGTGCACAGGGTCTTTTCGTCCCACTGCGGGTAATCGGCATCTTCACCGATACTACAATTTCACCGAGCTCATGGCTGAGACAGTGCCCAGATCGTTACACCATTCGTGCAGGTCGGAACTTACCCGACAAGGAATTTCGCTACCTTAGGACCGTTATAGTTACGGCCGCCGTTTACTGGGGCTTCAATTCAATGCTTCTCCGAAGATAACATCTCCTCTTAACCTTCCAGCACCGGGCAGGTGTCAGGCCCTATACTTCATCTTACGATTTTGCAGAGCCCTGTGTTTTTGATAAACAGTCGCCTGGATCTTTTCACTGCGGCCCCGATTGCTCGGGGCGACCTTTCTCCCGAAGTTACAGGTCTATTTTGCCTAATTCCTTAGCCATGAATCTCTCGAGCACCTTAGGATTCTCTCCTCAACTACCTGTGTCGGTTTACGGTACGGGTACTTATAATCTAAGTTTAGAAGATTTTCTTGGCAGCCTTTAGGTACACTATCTCGTTGTCCGAAGACTCTGAGTACTATCAGTCTTTACCATTTCAAACGGATTTGCCTATCTGAAATATAGCTACAACCTTCAACGAACTATTCCGTCAGTTCGCGGTACTTTCACCACTGCGTCTCTCCATCACAATTATAAGTAGTACGGGAATATTAACCCGTTGGCCATCGACTTCCCCTTTCGGGTGCGCCTTAGGACCCGACTAACCCGCAGCTGATTAGCATAGCTGCGGAAACCTTAGTTTTTCGGTGTGCGGGTTTCTCGCCCGCATTATCGTTACTTATGCCTACATTTTCTTTTCTAAACAGTCCAGCATGACTCACATCACACCTTCAACCCTCTTTAGAATGCTCCCCTACCACTTGTATTACTACAAATCCATAGCTTCGGTACTATACTTATGCCCGATTATTATCCATGCTCGTCCGCTCGACTAGTGAGCTGTTACGCACTCTTTAAATGAATGGCTGCTTCCAAGCCAACATCCTAGCTGTCTGGGCAGACAAACCTCGTTTTTTCAACTTAGCATACATTTGGGGACCTTAGCTGATGGTCTGGGTTCTTTCCCTCTCGGACATGGACCTTAGCACCCATGCCCTCACTGCTGGTAAACATTATATAGCATTCGGAGTTTGTCAGGAATTGGTAGGCGGTGAAGCCCCCGCATCCAATCAGTAGCTCTACCTCTATATAACTTATACCCAGCGCTGCACCTAAATGCATTTCGGGGAGTACGAGCTATTTCCGAGTTTGATTGGCCTTTCACCCCTACCCACAGGTCATCCGAAGACTTTTCAACGTCAACCGGTTCGGACCTCCACTATGTGTTACCACAGCTTCATCCTGCCCATGGGTAGATCACACGGTTTCGCGTCTACCATTACTGACTATAGCGCCCTATTCAGACTCGCTTTCGCTACGGATCCATACCATAAGTACTTATCCTTGCCAGCAACGGTAACTCGTAGGCTCATTATGCAAAAGGCACGCCGTCACCCCACGAAAGGGCTCCGACCGCTTGTAAGCGTATGGTTTCAGGATCTATTTCACTCCGTTATTCACGGTTCTTTTCACCTTTCCCTCACGGTACTGGTTCACTATCGGTCTCTCAGGAGTATTTAGCCTTAGCGGATGGTCCCGCCAAATTCACACAGGGTTTCACGTGCCCCGCGCTACTCAGGATACCACTATCTATATCTTCTCTTACCCATACAGGACTATCACCCTCTCTGGTTTACCTTTCCAGGTAATTCCGGTTCAATCCGCATAGAATCTCGTGGTCCTACAACCCCAAAATTGCCGTAACAACTCTGGTTTGGGCTAATCCGCGTTCGCTCGCCACTACTTACGGAATCACTTTTGTTTTCTTCTCCTCCGCCTACTTAGATGTTTCAGTTCAGCGGGTTTGCCCCCTATCGGGTAATGCATCTTCAATGCATTGGGTTGCCCCATTCGGATATCTACGGATCAATTCGTGTGTGCCAATCCCCGTAGCTTTTCGCAGCTTATCACGTCCTTCTTCGCCTCTGAGAGCCTAGGCATCCCCCATACGCCCTTATTTTGCTTATGTGCCGCCTATTCATAATTAATATAAATAGGACTTTCTTCATAAATACGCGATAAATCGCATATCTACTGTACTTTCTACTTTTTAAATGTTTTTATCTCAATATGTCAATGAACGTTTAGCCCCCTCCAGCTCCCCCGAAGGGGGAGAGTTCCGACACTCTCTTCCTCCCTTTTGAGGAGGTTAGGAGGGGCTTAGTGGAGAATATCGGAGTCGAACCGATGACCTCCTGCGTGCAAGGCAGGCGCTCTAGCCAGCTGAGCTAATCCCCCGTATCTTTAGTGTTTAGTTTACAGTTTTCAGTAAACAGTACTTCAAACGGCTTGCTCAACCTCTAAAATTTCCTTCAATTTAAAAAAGTAGTCCCGGGCAGACTCGAACTGCCGACCCCTACATTATCAGTGTAGTACTCTAACCAGCTGAGCTACGAGACTCTGTTTTCTTTGCTTATCTTTTTATTTTAAATTAACAGCGAGAGTAATATTTTTCTTATTCAAAAACAAACTTCTATCTTCTTCTCTAGAAAGGAGGTGTTCCAGCCGCACCTTCCGGTACGGCTACCTTGTTACGACTTAGCCCCAGTTACCGATTTTACCCTAGGCAGCGCCTTGCGGCTACCGACTTTAGATACCCTCAGCTTCCATGGCTTGACGGGCGGTGTGTACAAGGCCCGGGAACGTATTCACCGCGCCATGGCTGATG